>JACCDR012707390.1_pt1 | contig 192917 bp, 241 predicted proteins | sample 7446431 | NCBI WGS metagenome assembly JACCDR01 (sample SAMN15323443, study PRJNA562643) | freshwater metagenome | isolation source: river surface water | place: USA:Blue River Watershed | collected 2017-08-17
GGCGGGGCTGGTGTTGGTGTTGTCGGTATTGGAGTTATGGGGACCACCGGTACTCTTATAATCGAATCTAGAGGAAGAGCCGGAGCAAAGGGCGGAACCGGTGGTGGTGTTCTTTTCATTGGGTTTGGTGGGTCATCTCAACCTTCAAACCTCACGATTCAATGTCCTGGAGGAGCAGGTGGCTCTCCTCAAGGCACCGGCAACACCGGATCTACTGGGGGCGCTGGATCAGTTCGTTTCTATCCTCTTGGACCAGGATGATCTATGGGCGCATTTTCTTCTTCTGCATATTCATCTACTGACTCTTCTCCTTTTCAGATAGTTCGCAAGAGGAAAGAAGTCAGTCAACGCGTAGTTTTGGATGATGGTACGGCCATAACTATTCGAGTTATGGATGGTATCCTTGTGGATGACCTTCTTATCAGTGGTATGAAAGCTGAAGGCTATCGAGTCATGACCAGCATCGATACGTTTCCTACTATCGATCGCAAAGTCAAAGACTACCTAATCAAGACAGGTATCATTCAGGAGTAACATGGCCACCTTTGTCCAACTCGAGCCTGATGCCTTTAACAAGGTCTTCGCTGCTGTATCTCAAGTACAGGGGCAAAGACAGACGTTCGATTCTCAGGTCAGTGATCAGAAAATTGGCCTGTACCATCACGTCCGTCGCCCGGTTCGAGGAATACAGATCAAGGATGAGCGTTATGGAACTCTCCAAGTTCGACAGGCCAACGGTATAGCTGTACCCCTATTTGACGCCGCTTCTCCGACTAACACGGGCAAGGGAATTAGGAACTCGAATTTCTTGATTCAATCCATCAGCGAGCAGCGTATCGAAAAGCAGCAAATCATTTTGACCTTTGGAGCCCCTTACATCTTCTTTTTCGGGGAACAGCCTAGAGTCATTACCGTAAATGGTATTCTCCTCAACACCGAGGATTTCAACTGGCGAGCCGAGTGGTGGGAGAACTACGATCTATATCTTCGAGGAACTCAATGTGTTCGTAACAGAACACGTGTCTATCTCTCGTGGGACGATATCGTCACTGAGGGATACATCATGCAGGCCAGCTGCAGTGAGGACGCCGGGAACAACAACCTGGTTCAGTTCCAGTTTCAGATGTTCTTGACCAACTATCAGAACATCTCAGGTATCGGGGACATCAACGCTCATTGGCAGGGCGAAGATATCGCTCTCGATCCATCCACCATTGATCTGCCTGGTCAGGGAGGAATCTCCTCGACTCAATTGGTACGTCAGAGTAACGTCGATAGCGAAACCCTGGCAGCCGGCAGAAACAAGAATTCTCTATTCGAGTTCCTACGAAGTGGTGACGTCGCCGGCACCGCTTCAAGAGTCGTCGAGTTACAAGGTCAGGCCGTAGATTTTCTATCTCTCGCTGGTCAGTTCGTCTCAGGAAGAAACATCCGTGTACCGATTGGATTCGAGGGCGCTGCTGCGTTCGACCAGGAAGTCCAGCTTTCCTTGGCTTCGATTCCTGGAGCCTCGGAAGTCGTCAACGGAACTGCTGCTGGTCGAGTGGTAACTTTGAATACCGGCGGACTGAACATCGTGAAAGAGTTCAGAGTAGCTTTAGGGTCAAAGTTCGGACCTTCCAGAGTTGGGCTACCATTGAGTGCGAACGAGGACGAGTTTGTAGCCAGAATCCAGAACGATGAAACGGGGGCCGAGAAATTCAACAACTTGTTCGATGGTCAGCTAGCCACAACACAAGATGCCATCGATAAAGTCAGAGATACTTTAGAGCTCTTCGGTATCAAGACTGATCCTCCAAGCGACCTCACTTTGCTATTTCGTCGCATAGGTTTTGGTATAGTGTCTCTGGCGGCTGGCCTGAACGTAGCGAATTCAAGTACTCTACGTTCCGGATTGAACTCAGTTGGGACGGTTCTCTAATGGACGCTGCAGGACAACGACTAGGGTTACGACTGTTCCTGGAGGGACTCGAGGTTCCAGTGGTCTCGGCCCAGGTGCAGATCAGTGTCAATGCTCCTGCTACCGCTGCCATTCAAATTGTACCCAGCGACAAGGTGACAGAGCTCAAAGCTCGGACAATGGTTCACCTGTTCTTCTGGGATTACACCAAGGATCATGAGTCTCTGCCGATTCCTCCAGATCCGGAGCGAGTGGCCGAAGATCACAATATCACCGTTGATGAGGCTAAGCAGTTCATTCTCGATAACCCAGATGTATTCGCCACAGAGATCCAGAATGAACTTCGGGGTTACAAGCTTTTGTTCACCGGGGAAGTGATAGGAGTTATCAACCTGAAGAACCCAGCCGGTCGACAGGCTGTTCTACAGTGCTCTGATTTCTCTACTTACTGGGACACTACGTATCAGTTCTTTGTGTCCTATTCTCCAAACGGCAATTTCTTGGGGACTTCGGCGGCTGTCTGGGCAGGTAGTGATTCTATGTTCGATGACCTTACGGCAGGGCACGTATCGGTCATGAACGAATATCTCAGAAGCAGGCCCCAGACTCCTGGACTGACCGGAGTCAAGGGGTTGATGGGCGGCATTATATCGTTGCTAGAAGCCATGGGAGGAATCCCTCGGCATACTCACGGCATCAACGACTTCTTCACCATCGCGGAGCTCAAGAATCATATTCTGCAGCAGATTGTTGCTGAACAGAACGACGATACCGCTCAGAGACTCTTCGATAATAAAGCGTTCATGGATTGGCTGACCAGAGGCATGTCTAGCCTCGGAGAACTGGCCACTTTCCGGGACATGATGAAGTTGTTATTTCAGTACGTTTACTACGAGGTCGTTCCTAATCCTTCGGCGATGTACGTACGTTCTGCTAAGAGTGAGACCAAGACCAAGAGAGTTACATCTACTACAAAGATCGACATTCCTATCGAACTTCAGGCCAAAATTACCGAGAACCTGATGGCGACGGAGAGATGGTCTATCGCGCTATATGAGGACGAACCATTCGATGAGAACAAGTACGCTAAGACCTTCAAAGATAATTTCAAGAAGATCATCAATGCTCCTAACATGCCAAAGGCTTATGGCAACAAGTTGTCTCAAGCCTTTGGCTGGCTAGACAAGATCAAGTCCACTGCGGCTGATGTTAGAGCTGCCGGCGGTAACAAGTTCCCTGCTTCTAAGACCTTCAAAGACAATCGTACGGCATGGAGAAAAGTAACCGAGATCTGCTACGACGTTCTGGGAACTAACATCAGAACGACCAGCTCCTCTAATAGAGTGGTCCAGACAAAGTCAGCAGAACTTGACCGACTACATTCTCAGATCTTTCGTCCCGATTGTTTCTTTGCCGCAGCCCCAAAGTGCAATGTTCTGTTTCCTGACCAATACACACAGTTCCAATACTCTCGGAACTTCTTGCAGGAAACTACTCGCCTACGTCTTTCAGTGGATTGGTTATTCGGAGGTGACTCTGGAGGACTTCTAGCCGAGTATCATTTTGCTCCATCGACCGCGGATATCCAGAAGATTGCCAAGAAGCAAGGTAACTCTGGTATCCGAGCTCTTCTACCTTGGGAGATTTACTCTGGTATTCTTCCGAAGTTTGAGAGCATCCACGAGATGAATTACGTGGCTGGTCAAGGAGAACGTCGTAGGGGCATCAAAGGCAATATCGTCGGGGCGGCTACCAACTACGCTCAACGTACGGCGAACTTCAACTACGTAAAGTACAGGTTCGCATCTCGTACTTGTGAAGTCTCGGCTAAGTTCAATCCCTTCATGGTTTGTGGTTTCCCAGCAGTCCTGATTGATCGACCGTTCATTGTTGAACCTGGTCAGGCCGCTCAAGTCAGACAGCAGATAGACGCTCAGAACCCAAATCAACAGTTCGACGATATGAGCGAATTCGTCAGAACTGCAGCGGTGGCTCTTAAAGCTCCTACTCAATACTTGGGGATGGTTGCTGCTCTGAGTCACAGCGTCCAGCAGGACGGGGCTGCTACTTCAGTCGTATTAACGCACGCCAGAACCCATAGAATCACAGACGACGACTTCTTGAATATCTTCTCTGAGGAAATCTCTAAGGAGGTTCAGAAGTCTATCGTCTCTACTCCCTTGAAGACCGATGAGCTCATCAGAAAGGGAGATTACCGGAGCCTGAAATTCGTCATCGATGCTACTCCTCAAGATCTGGACAAACAGGCACAGTCAGATGACGATGCTACTGCCGAAGACATAACCGATATCAATTCGGATGATTCTAACGACACCGTAGAGATCGCCGATCGCCCAACCTCGCTCCCTGATCTCGATGTGGTCTCTGCGTTATCTCAGTTTGGTACTCTTCTGGATCCGACTCCTACAGAGAGGCCGGTCAAGCTACAGGTTGAATCTTCTAGAGAAGCTGGTACCGAGACGACCATCCCTATCCGAGGACGAGTAAAGAAAGATCGTCTTCAGGGCACTCGTCAGACGATTCTGGTTCCGGATCCTGGAGGCAAGCTTAGAGTCGGAGCCAAAGGTCCCAAGGGCGGAAAGATCGTCCAGATCCAATGCGTGACTGATGCAGCCATTGGAATCGTTCCGAGAGATGTTTCGAAGAAGCTCAACACCAGCCGGCCTCTGACATTGACGTCGGATATCGTCGATGAGTTCGAGAGGGACAGCGAGACCGGCAAACTCAAACTGAAGACGAATGTCGTATCGACCTCAAATGTGACTTACGTTTGGAAGCAGATCATCATTCACGAGGAGGTCTCCACTACCAAGAAAGTAGAGAAACTGTTGCCTGTTGAAGAAGGCATACGTCCTCCTTGGTTCAGCCCCCTGTACTCGAACTGGTTCATAGGGGATGAGATCTACACACCCTTCTTTGGTTGTGGATCAATCGTGGATCAAGCTCTGTTTGTTAGTGACCAAGGAGCCGCTGCCTTTGGTACCGGTAGAGCTCAACAGCAAGACATCTTGGACAAGCTCAAAGCAGCTGGTAACGATAGAAAGCAGGTTCTTCAGATTCTACAGGATGCTAAGGCGAAGAAGATTACGGATGTCCCAGACATTGAATCTTCTGTGGATGTCTTGGCATACATCTACGGAGAAGTTCGGCGCCTTAGTCTGGACGTCCATAGATTTGTTCACGACTACACCAGGCGTCCAATTGCTACCATGGAAGAGATCCTAGGATCTGAGGACCTGGAGTATAGAGTTGATGGGGATCAACTCACCCTGGTATCTGGTACCCCGGGATTCCATTCGACCGCTATAGCAGACGTTGGTGGGAATCTTCGAGGTCTGGTGGACAACCCGGACTTGGCGCTGTCTCGCTTGAAGAATGGGGCAGGAAAGAAGTCTCCTCTATCGAGGGACCTCGATCCCCGTCCAGGACGTCGTGGTAAGGTCGTCGAGTACTTACAGGATATCAACGCCGCTTCGGGTAGCCTCGGGATCGGTGTTCAGGGGTAGTTTGAACTTCCCGTTCCTTTGGCCCTGAGTTACCCTCCACAGGAGGTCCTATGCCGAATTCATACCAAGAAGTGATGGCTGCTGCCTTTCAGGATGAGCTTGTAAAGAGAGCTCAGCAGAAGAGCGCTGGGCTATCCCCAGCAACTATCAAGGCCCTAGGCCTCGTAGGAGCAGGAGCTCTCGGTTATCATACCGTGACCCAAGCTAACCAAGATCGTCGTCTTGGTCGGACAATGAGACTCCAGCAAGGCTACTGATGAGTGATCTCCGGACCATACGAGCATTCGGCGCCGAGCTGATGAAGATAGCTGCTGATATCAAGGATTCTGATATCAGGAAGCTTCTATCGGATCGCAAGGGTCAGGAGTATCTAGAAGGTGGTCAGCTTCCTAGCAATCAAGAGGAAGCTCTGTATCTTCCTAAGATGGCTGCTGGTGGAGGGTATGAAGCTCCCGGAGGACTCATTGGTCTATCTGCCCCGGCAGGAGACACTTACGATTTGAAGGCTCGTAAGAAGAAGTCCAACTCGTATCAGAAACTTCGTGATTACAGCACCACCGGGATGAAGGGAGCTCTTACGGGCCTCGGTGTTCTTGGTGCTAGTAACGCGATGAGAGGTCGCTTCGGGTCTCCATTCACTTCATTGGATGCTCTGCGGGCTGCTAAGCAAGCTAGACGTGCCGCCACCATTGGTGGAAGTGCCGCTATTGTTGATAGAGCTTATCGCCACGATGAGCTTACCAAGCAGGCTCTGATTCATTCGAATCCCGGAGCTCCTTTCACAAGCCCAAGACAGGAACTTGCTAACGGACAAGAAACCGGCAAGTTCGAATCTTCCGTCGTACACGATTACGGGAAAGCCCCGAAAACTGTTCAAATCGGTCGGAAGTTCCGTATTCCCTGAGGAGATCCAATGACTGTTAGAGAATACTGCGCTTCGCTTCTCGAGAAGAGCGCTAACGCCGCTGAAGGGGGTGCTGTACACGAATCCATTCCCCAACCAGACAATGTAGAGTCGTCTACTACCGACCATGACAGAATCATGGAAGATAGTCGATCGTATCTACATTCATTGTTCTCCCGGGCTGGTGCCGTCCAGAGTAGCCAGACCGCTGAGTTCAAGAAGATGTTCTCTGTACCTCAGGGAACTATTACTAGCAACCCACTAATCAAAGTGGCCTTCAGAAAAGTCTTCTTTCAATCACTGGAAGATGCCTCTCTGTTGAAGACAGCATCTTCGATTCATCGAGAAATTGTTTTCAATGCCTTCGCCGATGAACTGGAGAAGATCGCATTGACCATGCCTCCTATGGCTCCTCAAGCAGGAAAGTCCATGATGCAGGGAGGAATGGGGTCTCAACCCGCGATGGCCAGCATGGGATCCGGAATGGCTTCAGGATCAGCTCCGCGCCTGTAATCAACCATGGTTCCTGCCATCGATATAGACTTACTTGATGAGTTCTTAGACCTAGATTTGGTCAAGGAAGCTCTTGCAAAGAAGAAGCAAGAGAAGCCTACCAAAGATGAGTTCAAGGCCACTCAAAGAAAAGAAGTCGACATGTGGCATCACTGGAACGACAACGGTCGTAAACCAGAACACTTGAAGCCATTGCTCGATAGCTTCAAGCCAATGTTGCAGCGAGAAGCCAACAAGTGGAAAGGCGTAGAGATTCCTAAGTCCGCCATCAATGCCGAGATGCGCAAGCAATTCGTGCATGCGGTGAAAACCTTTGATCCCAATCACCCAAAGAAGACTCAGCTAAGTTCATGGATCACAACGAACCTTAACAAGAGTTCAAGATTCATGAAGACCTACCAGAATCTAGGTAAGATTCCAGAGCAGAACATCTCGAAGATTCGAGAGTTCAAACAAGCAAAGGAGACCTTGCTCAACCTCCATGGGTATGAACCGGATACCCGTACGTTGGCTGATCATCTGAAGTGGCCGCACAAGAAAGTCATCCAGCTACAGAAAGAACTTCGAGATGACCTTCCAGTTTCCGGATTCCCTGGCGGGGATCCTGCTGAACTTTTAGCACCCAGGGAACTAGAGGCGGTTCGTATCATCCAGTACGACAAGCGGCTATCTACCGATGAACGTACTGTTTATGAGTACACCTTCGGCATGAACGGGAAGCCCAGGTTACAGCCTGGTCAGATCGCTAAGCAGACAGGTCTCCATCCTTCCAAAATCTCCCGCATTCGGGGCAAGATCAAAGGGTTCGTCCAGGAAGCGATGGAGGTTCTGTGATTTATGGCAGGAGATGCAGTCAAGCGACTCGATGAGCTAGAGAAGGCCGCGAACGAATGGTTCACGTCCGAGAAGAAGCGTCTAAACGCTCAATTCGATTTTCTCGACGCCATCTCCAAGAAGCGTGGTGGAACTGTTGGTCTTCAGGATGCTAACGCAGACGGCGCCTCTAAGATCCTCGTCGATTCCATTAACGACTACCTGGGACGAGCAACATCGCCCTCTAACGAACCGTAGTCTGCTAGGAGTGTTAATGAGTAAGTCAGATACTTGGGAATCAGATCTTCTGAAGCTAGTCTTCCAAGCTGTTGCCGTAGCAAACCTGGCAGATAATGCTGCTGCTTCACCAGTTACCAGTCTCTTCGTCAGCCTTCATACGGCCGATCCTGGAGAGACTGGAACTCAGACCACCAACGAGATCGCCTACACTAGCTACGCCCGTGTAGGTGTTCTTCGTCAGTCTGGTGCTGGAGGATGGACTGTTTCTGGTACCTCTCCAACGCAAGCAACTCCTACTAATGGAGCCTTGAGTTTTCCTGCGTGTACTGGAGGATCTGGAACCGCAACTCATTTTGGTGTAGGAACAGCGTCCTCCGGAACCGGTAAACTTCTATACTCCGGATCCCTATCTCCATCGATTGCGGTATCAAGTGGTGTCACTCCTCAGCCCACGATCACTATTACCGAGGATTAATTCATGGCGACTTTCTCCAAATTTAATCAGTTCGTCGTAGATTTGGGCTTGAAAGTCCACAATCTAGATACCGACGTTCTGAAGATCATGCTGACCAATACAGCACCAGTCGCTACTAATACCGTGAAGGCTAACATTACCGAGATTTCCGCAGGCAATGGGTATACGGCTGGAGGTGTAGACGCGCAAGGTGTCTGGAGTGGTTCTAGCGGTACGGCTACCTTAACTTGCACCAACATCGTCATTACCGCCAGTGGTGGATCCATCGGTCCGTTTAGATACGCGGTTTTATATAATGATACTCAAGCGTCTCCGGCCAAACCATTAATAGGTTTTTGGGATAACGGAACAAGTACCACATTAGCCGATACAGAAGCAGTAACTATAGTTTTGGCCGGTAACATACTGTCTTTGACCTAACGGTAGTGACTTTTCATGTCAGTCATTCTAACCGTCACAGCTACCCCTAGTAGTTTCACGAGCGGTAATTTTCCGCTCACGACGATGCAGAATGGCCCTAAGTGGAGATTTACCGCCACTCCTAGCTTAATTAGTACCAATGGCACGTATAACGGATACCAAGCTCTGTTTGCGACTAACGATAATGGTGGTCTGTATTTAAACAATCGTCGTGTCGAATTATACAACGGAAGCGGTGCCGGAACCCTCGTCGCACAATCATCTGAGCTAACGTGGGGTGCTAGCCAGGCGATAACTATTACTGTAAACCTAGCTGCGGGAACTAACGCCAGTAGCTTAGTTATCAGTGGAGCTGCGACTGGCAACGGCACCACTACCTTTACTACTAGCGGTACTTACTTTACGGCTAGTACTCTTGGTGTCGGGCAGTTCACTAACAGCAATACGTTCCTTTTCTCTGGAACAATAAGCAACGTCGATGACGGCGCCAATACGTTTACAGCAGCTGGTGGAACGTTTGCCCTGACCGGGGGAGCGGTTACTTTTAGACGCTCTCTCAAATTAGTTTCGGCTAGTGGTTCCTTTGCTTTGACGGGAGGAGCGGCTTCTTTCTTTACTGGTAAAATTCTTACCGCTGTAGGAGAATCATTTGCTCTTACTGGAGGAGCAGTCACTTTTCGAAGATCTTTAAAACTACAGGCTGCTGGAAGTACGTTCGCTCTTACGGGTGGAGATGCAACCTTCGTAGTAGGATCGTCGTTGTCTTTAGGCGCCCACACTTTTGATTTTCAAAGATTTGGTTTTGCTAATAGAGCCGCTAATCTAGTCCTGAATACTCAAGTTACTGGCTCTATTACAATAATTGGATCGGGCGGAAAATCTAGTGATATTACGCAGACGTGGACTAATAGTCTCGGTACAGTTACGAAACTGTCAGCCGTAGTAAATTATCCAGATTTTTCTGGGTACGGAACGCAAATTGGAAAGGCATCCTTAGGGGGAGGAACCGGACAAACTTTTAATATCCCGGTCTCTGCTAACGATGAGAATACTAGTTTTGCCACCGAGATTCTAGTATCTGGGGTTCCGAGAGTTCGCTTTGTAAATGCTAATGTAGCCAATGCCGGGTCAGGAGGAACTGTTACAAGCGGAACCCTGACGGTGGACGGTCCTGCTTTCCTCATTGCAGATTGGTGGGGATCATCTCCTGTGGTTCCACCTTTCTCATCTCCTGCTCCCGGTATCGGAACTCCGTTTACAGCTGTTCCAGACAGTGGTTTCACTGTTATCGATAGCTACTTGGTCAACAACGAATTCGGAGAAATACAGGCAGCAAGAGCTGTCAAGGCAGTCACTGCAGCAGGGACCTATAACGTCACATGGTCTCACACTCCAAATCAGGGTGCTCAGACATGGATGATTGCTGTCCTGCCTCCATCGACGATTACGGCTGGTCCAGGATCTTTTACACTGACCGGTGGGCAAGCAACATTCCTTGTCACCAGAGTCGCGTCTGGAGCAGCTTCTGGAACGTCTACAGCGAGCGGTGTCGGAGTAAGTGCCACAGCTGGTGCAGGTACCGCCGCCGGAGTGTCTACGGTCTCTGGTTCTGGTTCTAGTCTCGCTACTTCTTCTGGTACTTCTTCCGGAACCTCTTCGCCTAGTGGTGTCGGAGCCAGCAGAGCAGCTACTGCTGGGCCTTCTGCAGGTACTGGATCTGCTTCTGGAGTTGGGTCAGCCATAGCAGTATCTAGTGGTGTATCTGCTGGAGCATCTTCTTCGACAGGAACTGGTGCAAGCACGGCTCAATCATCTGGCTCAGCTGATGGTATCAGTTCTGTAACTGCAGTCGGTGCGAGCCTCGCTGCTTCTTCTGGAGTAGCAGCCGGAACCTCCACTGCTGTGGGATCCGGTCCAGGAACATCTCCAGCATCTGGAACTTCTACCGGTGTCGGTACTTCTTTTGGAATCGGAGCCGCTCTGGTCGCCTCGGTCGGAATATCCTCTGGGTCCGCTGCTGGCAGCGGTACCGGAGCAAGTACTGCTACGTCTTCCGGTATAGCTGGAGGTATCAGCAGCACCATTGCTGTTGGAGCCAGCGTTGCTGCTTCTGTTGGTGTTTCGTCCGGTGTTGGAACGGCCTCTGGAACATCATCCAATCTTCCTGGCTCTTCTGTAGGCATCAGTTCAGGTATAGCTACCGCTCTTGGAATCGGATCCAGTCTAGCTGCCTCTTCTGGAGTTGCTGCTGGAGTGGGTGTAGCTTTTGGGTCCGGACCAACCATACTACCGCCAAAAAGCGCACCGAGGATTGCTGCGGTTAGAAGTCTACCCACTCGTCCGGTGCTCGTTAGGAAGAGGAGAAGATAACCGTGGCGATCATAGAAATAGGTCTTGAGGTCGAGGATGTAGAAAACATCTCTAGGCTCTACGATCGTATTCAACTCTTTCGTTCTCCAAACCAGTCCGGATCCCCAAACCCGTTCTTACCAATTACGAATACAGAATCTACATCGGCTTCTATAGATGGAACGGTAGAGGGTCCGTGGAATCTTTCTGGTCAAATATTATCTGTTTCATTGGATTCTGCCGACCCAGTCGATGTCACATTCACTGGCTCCAATCCGTTCAATATTCGGGCTGTGATTGATAGAATCAACCTATCGTTCTCAATTTCGTTAGTTACGGAAGCCGGAATTGATACCAACAAGGTTCGTTTGGTATCCGGTTCTTCCGGAACTCAATCTAGCCTGCTCGTTAGTGGTGCTGCTGCTACGACTTTGGGACTGCTGACTTCTCTGGTGACCGGAAAAGGAGCGAGTCCACTTCTGTCCCCGAATACGGACAAGTACACCATTCTAGATTTCAACGGTTTGTCTTCGGATTGGTACAAGGCCCGTTACGTTAACTCTTTGACTGGAGCAGCTAGCGAACTTTCGGATGCATTTCCTGGAGGAGACGGGACAGGAATCCCGGATTCAAATCTCTCGACCGGAAAGATTTCTCTATCTGATGTCGCAGGGAACCCGATTGTTGGGATCAGAGTCATCTTCGTAGCAACAGGATCTCAGGTCATATCTGATGGGGCCGGAAACAACTATGGAGTTCTTCCATCATCCAAGAGGATAGAGATAGTCACAGACTTCAACGGAAGAGCGAGCATCGACCTAGTTAAAGGGCAACGTCTGAAGGTATTCATCGAAGGGACCGGTTTTCAGCGGGAATTTGTGGTCCCGAATACTGACTTCGATATCCTTACCGTGGCAAGTGTACAACCTGATCCTCTATCAATCGTAACCGTCCCCCCATTCCCCATTCGAGTGAGTTGAAATGACCACCGTGACTGTCAGGGTACTGTCTGATGAACCAGTCCCCTCCCTAGTCGAGGGAGTAGTGGTCGAGTTCTATGACGCCGTGTCAGCCGTTTTTCAGACAAACGGAGTGACTGATGTCGATGGAGAGGTGATCGTATCTTTGCCCGATGGCTCCTACGACGTCCTGCTCTACAAAGTCGGGCTTAGCATTCTGCCTAAGCAGCCTCAGAGAATCTCGGTAGATAGCTTACAAGTATCCAACACCTTTGAAGTGACCGGGCATCTTAGAACAAAGCCGGAGAGTATCGACCCTCTTCGCTGTACTGTGTCTGGGTTCATCATCGGGGTAGATGGAAAACAGGCCAAGCATCGATTGATTTTTGAGCCGGTCAAGACCATAACTGTCTTGTCTGATATGGTCATAGCTCCATACTCAAGAAGAGAAGTCGCCTCCAATGAGGACGGGTACTTCGAGTTTGAGCTACTTAGGAACACCAAATACACGGCTTACTTTGTGTTCCCCCAGGGGCTGTTTGGAACAGAGCCTGGAAAACTAGACATCATAACACCGGATCAACCTAGTGTTGGGTTGGACGTTCTTCTTTTCCCTGTGCCTGTCAATTTGACTTTCTCCGTGCCTACGATTTCTTTGGTAGCTGGAGGACCCCGGGATGAGAGTGTAGAGGTCGAACTGACCTTTACCGATGGCAGTGTTCGAGAGACCTTGGGGAGTCCTTGGGCAGGTATTCGCCTGACCAATACAAACGCAGATGTGGTACAGGCTTCTATTGATGCTACGAAGCTGTGCCTGATCCCCATAACTCCCGGAACCGCCACCATCACAACCATCAGAACCATGAACGATCGAGCATTCTTCGATCCTCTTCAAGAGTACACAACCGATACGGTTGTAGTGACTGTGACGTGAGAAACATCATGCTAAGTTTCGCAGAGCTACGAGCGAACCTATCTGGTCTCGCTCATCAAGGTATTGGTCCTTCGGCTTTTCGGAACTTACATGATGAGCTTTGGAAGCTTGGTAAGTTACGGGGCAAGATATCGGTTGAGCCCAGAAGGCGATGGGTCAAACCCGCCGATCCTCAACCTGTTCCGGTAGATATCGTCGACCACACAGACTTTGTTGCGGTCACGATCAAGGAAAGACCTCCAGAAGTCTTTTACGCCAAACCACGCAGCCACACTACTTCAGCTCCTGCGTCTATATCGTACAATTCTGAGCGGTATCTTCCCTATAGAATCCTATGGGCCAAGGTCATCATCAGAGCAACGTACGATTACGCTCTGTGGAGAGATTCCCCAGATTCTCGTTTGCGCAAGTTCGCTCAGGAAGCCGAGAAATGGTTATTCGAGCCTTCTGACCTAGAACTTAGCTTCGAGAACATCTGCTTCGCTTTCGATTTCCCCATCGAGAAGATCCGCCGAAAGACCCGGCTATTGACCAGAAGTGATGTCAAGAAGCTGGAGTTTATGGATCGGCATGGTCGCTCTGATACAACGGGGGCCACCTCCGATGGCAACTACAAATGACATCGACACGAAGTCAGAGGTCCGTAAGTTCCTTGAGAGACGATCTGTAGTCAATCGAGAAGATCAGACCGCTGACACAGCAGATGAAACCATCGCCGTTCTAGAGGCGGTGGCTCTTTCATTTTTGCTGTATCCACAGGCAGCCCTGTCATTCGTTCTGCAAGCCAAGAACGTCCTGCAACAGATCACGTCTACAGATCGTGACATTGTTGATTTTCTGCTGAAAGCAGTAGACGACGTAGAAAATCCTGATGAACCGATTACTGATACCAGTGATTTGATCGAGGCCCAGGCGGCTCTGGTAGAAGTTGATCGAATTGGTCGCGTATCAAACGACGTACAAGCTTACGATCGCTACACGAAAGCTGTTAGCCGATTCTTGGATCGGCGATTGGCCAAATCTCTAAAGAGACGTCGTCGTAATGAGTTCGAACGCACGGGTACTGAGGCTAAGCAGGATCTATTCAGAGTCCTGTCTGTATTTGCCCCGACCCATAGCTTGATGTCTACCAGATTGACTCAACTCCTAAATGGCGTCGACAATTTCAAGAGCGTCTCTCTAACTAGGATTGTCTCCACCAGGACAGTCACTAGAGTTAGATCATCTCTAAGTCAAGTTCTCCGCGGAATTCAAAAGCAGCAACTTTCTAAGACTGCCGTAGCGGTGGAGCTACTGTCCGGCGCCGCCGCTCTGAGCTCTGTGTCGAACATTAGAGATATTAATGATCCAACAATCGATACCGGTAGGTTCCCAACCAATAGAAACATCTCGGTTTCCTCTGAGAGGGTACCTGCCGTTGCCACGGGTACTGCCGAATTAGTCAACCTTAGCAGTATCACGGCTCCTTGGGTTTTTTCCTTCTCAGTAGGATCGACAGGGCATTCGGTCACTCTTCCAGTTGTTGGGGCAAGTGGCAGATCCTATGTCAAATCGACTTCTGGATCTCCTACCTTCAACATTCAAGTAGGAAACAATGTTCTCTACGTTCAGTTTGACGGAATCACTCCTCCGACGAGTGAGCCAGCTATGGTACGAGCCGTCTCTCTACCCACGGGTTCTGCGGTCTCAATTGCAAGCGTACTCTCCGCTCTTAACAACATCTCAACTGGACTCATTGATGGCACAGCTGTCCAGCTTGCGTCGACTGGCAGAATCGTCATCTACGGATCTACATCAGTCACTGGGATAACCATCAAGAATGGAGAGAGAGGAACATTTGATAGTTCTGGGGTCTATATCCCTGCTATTGGAACCGTCCACACAGTTCTTGGGTTCTCTGATGAACAGACTAGCGGAGACCCGGATGTGTTTTCCCCGACCGAGCTTGTAGATCTTTTAGGACCGTTCTCTTCTGTAGCGAGTTTCTCTCTATCGGATTCAGGGGAGTCGGTTATCACCACAATCTCCGATGATTTGACTACCTCGATAACATTCTCTGGAGAAGTAGCTGCCGCGTTTGGTTTCTCAGAGAAGGCAATTCCTAACCCAGGGTATCTAGAACTCGTCGAGGATGGCGATCCTATCGATCCAGCATCTGTTGGTGTATTTGTAGGTAGTATGGTTTCTGTCTCTGACATCGAAGCCTTGAGCAACAGAAATATGTTTGCCTCTATCTCTGTCATAGATGGCACCCACATTCTTTTCTCTTCGGATGTGAAGATAGCCAGGTGCTCAGAGACCCATGTGCGTGTGGTTTCTCCTTTGGTATTTTCAGTCCAGACCCTGTTTGATAACATCCGGGTTTTTCAGGGTAGTTTCGACCAAGATTCTCGTGACCTACAACGAGTTCTGTCCCCACTACTTTCTCGCCCTACGCTGGCGCAGATCAATGACTCCAAGAGAGTGTTGCAGAGAGTTCGAAACAACATTGATGCTCTTCTGACTCAGCTGTCTGCAACGGTCGTCAGGTCAGATAGATCCGAGTTCAATTCGGTAGCTAAACAAATCTCGGCATCATTGGAAGAACGAGGATTAGATCGGGCCTTGGAACTTCTACAGACTTGCCTATTCTCTGACTTCTTCTCCCTGACCAGTGAGGGTGCGTCCAAGGGAAACCGGTTCCTCAAGGCATCAGAACAGGTCGGGCGCAACGAGTTTGCCCAGCGACCATCCGAACAGGATCAGGACGATACAGAGCCCCTTGGTACAACTCCAGACGAGAACATTCTGACCGGCGACGAACTCATGGAGAATGAGGAGCAACTTTAATGGCCGACGAACCAGACGTAGTGACGCAGTTCGAAGTGGATGCTACGGCCGAGGAGCGTCGTGCAGATGCTCAGATGAGAGCTGTTCTGTCCGACACGTACACGTTCGTTCGAAGTTCAGAACTCACCAAGACCATCGCCAGTTTCACGTTTGACCATTATATCGATGAGGCCAAGAGAGCACTGAAAGAAGATAGAGTTCTTCGATCCGCTTCAAATCCAGCAGAGGGTGTAGGGAAACGACAAGCCAAGATCACCGCTCTCGAGACGCTTGAAACCAACTTTAAGAACTCGATCGCTAATATGAGGAAGCTTGCTCAGACCAAAGATGCCTCTGCCAAGGGGTCTGCATGATCGATATCAAGATCTTGACCATCAGAGATTTGCTTCCTATCACTCAGGTCGAATTTGCTGCGAGGGTTAGTCCTCTATCGATCATCATCCAAGGGGACCGCCTTGATGAGGCTAGTATCGTCTACATCAACGACATGGAATCTCCCGAGTTCGCGGTTCTGTCCAAGAATAGGATCTTGGTTCAGGTTCCAACGAGCGAGAGATCATCTATCCTTCGCAAAGTAGCGGTGGTGGCAACCAGTCCCTCTGTGAATCGCAGTAGCCTGCTCCACTTTGAAATTGGGTCGTCCTTCAAAGGGCTATCCGGGATAGAGAAGTTGGTCCAGGCGTACTGCAAGCAGCTGATTCAGAGCCCTGGATCTGATAGGTTCCGTCCAGATGAGGGCGGAGGCCTACTGAAACTGGTCGGTCGTAATGTGTCCAAGGGGGACTCCAAAAACCTCCAAGCCTCTGTAATTGGGGCGATTGGACGAGCTCGTGATCAACTTCTGGCCAGACAAAACCTGGACCGACGTATTCCAGCGGATGAACGTCTGCTATCAGTTTCTGCTGAATCGATCGGGTTCGACCCCACTACCACTACGCTAGTGGCTAGTATAGCGTTGTCCGCCGTCTCTGGGCGGCAGGCTGTAGCCAACTTGAATCTGTAGGAGATCTATGGCGTCTTTCGAAGAAGACCTTCGCGACTTTCTAGAGAGCCGCCTGCTCTCCTACGATCCGTCTATTGATTTGTCCGCCAATAGCCCGGCTCAGCTGAAGATCATCACCCCCATCATCGCTCGTTTCGGCGAGGATCCGTTCTCGACTGATATCCCTACGTTCATTCGGGACCGCCTAACTCAAGAATTCCCAGAAATGGCTGCGGATAATGGAGGTCTTCTCGAAGACATCCTTAGCAAGCCCAGTCAACTTCTGCTGGAACCATTCAAGCGGCAAATAGAACTGGTACGTCTTGGAGGATCTTTCCAGAACGCCGACGTGATGTCGGAGAGTGAGGCCGACGCTCTCGGTGCTAACTGGTTCACTGATCGTGACACCGGAGACTTTGCTAGTGGACCAGTACGTATCTTCTACGCTCAACCCTCCACAGTTCGCTGCGGAACAGATAAACGATTCTTTACTGGAGATGGTAGAGCCTTCTTCCCGATCCAAAACTACAGTATCACCGCCCAGCAAATGGCGTTCAATCGCCAGGGAAATTTCTTTTTCTTAGACATCACTGTCAGAGCAGAAAAAGAAGGTGATACGTACAACGTCTCGAGAGGAGAGATCAACGGCGTCGAAGAAATGGCTGGAGTCGTCAAGGTTGCTAACCTGACGGACTTTGTTACGGGTGACCCCAAGGAGACGAACTCCGAGTACATCGCCCGCATCGAGAACAGCCTGACCGATCGCTCGTTCGTAACCAAGAGAGGCATCCTAGCTAGGACGCCTGCTCTATTCGATAGCGTTAGAGCTCTGCAAGTTATCGGTGCCGGGGATCCTGGAATGAACCGGGATATCTTGACTGGCACCGGTCAGGGGTTTGCGCATCTTGCTGGAAAAGCCACTGTATTTGGGGATTGGATATGGCTATCGGAGATCACTTACCGTGATGACGGTCCTTCTGATTCAATCACCCCACAGCCTGGAGATACGATTAGGTTCCACCCGACTTCCCCAGCTCCAGCAGCCACCGCAGTTGTAGAAGCGAAGATAGTAACCATTCTATCTTCTAGCTCCACATCATACCTTCTGTTGTTGGATAGCTCCCCATATCCCTCGGCTGTGACACATCAGGGGGCCTTTGCTCTCCTCAAGCCGGGAACCATCACTATTTCCGGGGTTCCTGGAGGCATTGCTGCCAACGTAGAAGTTGCTGACAACACCGTCCATCTCGGTGGCCATACCGATGTTTTCGTCCGTCCAACTCAAGATTCTACCGTTCAAACCACCATCCAGAACGTCACCGATGACAGCCCGATCGTTGCTATCATCGACCTAGAGGTACCTGACGCTGGTCAGAACCTAGTCACTTCTGGGTCTTCCGACTTCATAGCTCTAGGGGTACAGCCAGGAGACCTTCTTGTTATCGAGACTGGAGCTGGTTTCGCTGGAACGTATCGGGTCCTAGAAATAGTCAATGCTACATCACTTCGTGTATCTTCCATCTTTGCCCTATCGGCATCTGAGGTGGTTTCGACATGACTACTCTTCGCGCTAAAATCATTCGGAACATCCGTCTCGATTTGATCTCTCCCAAGATCCCAAAACTGCCGTTCACAGACAGTCCGGTATCTGATCTTCAGACGAACGTTGGATCGAATGAGTTCCGTTTCGCGACCATCAACATCCAAGACTTCGCGTCCAAGATCGGTGATACCGTCAACATCTTGGAAGGACCGGATGCTGGAGAGTTCACCATCATCGGTTTCGGACCGGTATCGGGTAGCGTTCTCGTAGACAGAGTAGCCTCGTCGACAGGAGCAAATCTCAATTATGAGGTGTACACGAAACAGAGCGGCCTGGATCGTCCTCTGGTTCGTCTCAAAGGCATCGAGGTTCTGGATTCTACTGGTCAAACAACCGGTATCACGGTTCCCTACGGAGATGCCGTAGATATCAGACCAGACTGTAACTTCGAAGGGGCTGGCTTCGAAAAAGCCACCTACGATAAGCAACTCGTTATCTTCCCCGACTTGCCAGAATGGGCAGATGGAGGGTTGCTAGCAGATCCTATCGATCCCGGAGACGTCGCATCGACCACCGATGCTCGCTACTCCATGGGATTGTTTGCATCTGACGGCGTGATTCGTCAAGTAACTAGCCACGTCAGTAACCAGATCACTGTCACCGAGATCAACGTCCCTCCATTCGTATGGAATGGTCGTAGGGACAAGATTCTTGCTCTGGTGTCTAGAACTGATCCCGATTTCCCTAGCAGCATCGGCGGTACGCACAAATCCAGTGATTTGGCCGATGCCAAAATTGGAGACTCTCTAACCATTCATGATGGCCCAAATCAGGGCAAGTACATCATCCTGGATCATCGAGTCTTTGACTTGTGGGGAAAGGCTGATCGCGGGCACCGTAAAGTGGCCATGATTCAGGTTGATCCTCCTCTCAAGGTAGATCCAATCCGTACGGCTCTTGATCTAATCAATCAGGTCGAGGGGCTCGATTTCTTCACTCCGGATGACCTATTTGGATTTCTCCAGTTCGCCGCAGATTGGTATAATCCTTCTGGTTTCTACTCAACCTTTATCTCGCAATTACGTACGGATCTCGTATCAGTAGGGGTATCGTTCTCTACAGATGCCGAGCTTCGCGCCTTCTTCGATCCGTTGATCAAATCTAGCTACTCTGTTGGTCCTTCCGCCAAAGGTACCTTCCGTACATATTTCTCGGAGCCTGTATCTGCAGAGTTCTATTTCGGAGAGGACCCGACGACTTTCGATATCGCCTCTGATGGTTCAAAAAGATTCCGGATCGATCCAGCCATTCTACCGGCCCAGATTCTTCCAGAGTCTGTGGTTCCTACAGAACCTGCTCTATGGAATCGAAATCTGGGAGTTCGTCTCGTTCAGGACGACTTCGCCTTTCTCACTTCTGGATCTTCTCTACCAGCACGAGGAATACGAACCGGAGATGTTCTAGAGTTCCGTGCAGCTATTAACGATCTTCCTGCTCGTGGAACAATGACATCCAGCTGGATGTGCGTCACCCAGGCAGGATCAAACGTCGTCCAGTTAGTTCTCCCGAACAGCAACGGAACCCAAGAGGCTGGATACGGAGGAGTGGACAATTTCACCAATTTCACTCCTGGCCAGCTATTCTTCATCGATAGTGGTCCAGATCTCGGATCGTACATCATAACCAAGATTCTGGAACAAGACTGGGTTAGCAGTCCTCCAGTCATTCGTCTACAACTTGATCAGCCACTGACACACAGCACTGATGCATTTCCCGTACTGTCGACGAGCACAACTCCACCAGACCAAGCAGACTTCAACAGTGGCCTACCGGCTTTCCTCATAGGAACAAACACCGCTTACCCGGTGGCTCTCAGCGGTACTCACCTCAAGGTGGACGTCTCAAACGATGGTGGGAGTACTTGGACGTCCGTAGAGCATCTGTTCTCGGTAGCCACCTATTCTAGCGCAGCGTCTATCGCTAATGACATCGGTTTGGATTCTGGCTTCTTTACATCGGTCCTACCGGCTGTCAGCGGGTCATCTCTGGCTCTTGTGTCAGCTGCACCGGGTCCGAGAAAGCGGATCCGAATCAACAGCTCTCCAACTTCTCCGAGTGCCCACGCTCTTCTCGGTTTTATTTCTGGAACGATAGGAGCCGGTGGAGCTGGCGCCGCTACTCTGCCGGGTACCAAGAGACTATACGGTTCCGGACTTTCTCAGTTTCAGGTCAATGATTGGATCACTATCTACGCCGCAAAGGGAGGTTCGATTCTGAGTGATGGTGACGATTCTGCGGTCATAGGAACCTACCTGGTTACGGCAATAGGTGATGATGAGGCATCCGCCCCCTTCTTGATCAACGCCAGTTTTTTCGTCGAGCTCGATAGAACGGCGAATTTTCCTTCTGGATCTTTGCTATACGTGCGTTGGTTGCGGCATGGAGAGCCAGATTCTTCACCAGCGAATACATCCAATGGTGGTAAAGAGATCTCCGATCAGTTCGTGAGATTCCGATCTTACTCCGATGTATCAACAAAACTGACCATCGTAGATATCCCGTGGACCACCGCATCGATCCACCCTCTGCTCGAGACCAGTGAGCAGCAAGTAGAGCTCGAGGCCCCTGGTATCGTGAATACAACTGGTGGTCAGAGGAACTACGTCCATAAGGCACCATATCGCATTCTCCGCCCGAACGTCTTTCGAGTTTCCTCTACTGAGATGTCTACTCAGAGAGTTGGGGCTCTGTACTTTGTAGATGTTCCAGTCATTGGTTACGGACCTGGAGAAGAAATGAATGTCACTCCAGATGATGGATTCATCCTATCGGGCAACCGGAAAATCGATGGCTACACCGTAGAAGTAAAGGACGAGAACTTCACCTATTCCACCGAAGAAGAACTTCACTTGGTTCTTCCGAATTCTGTCCTGCCGGTTGGGGCTACTGCCGGTCTAGACAATCAATTCAATTTGTCTGGTCAGAACTTGCAGATCACGTACGACAATGCTCCTTTAGTCGAGGATCTGCAGATTCTATACAACTCTCCATTAGATAGAGTGACGGCGGCCAATATGCTGGCTCGTCATTTCTTTCCTGGCTACGTCATTTTCGATGCGACGTATAGTGGAGGATCTGCAGAAGACGAAGTAGCTGTCGAAATCATCAAGTACATAAACAACATCGATCCTGATACCGCTGAAGTCAGGACCGATTTGCTGCAGGATGTCATAAAGCGGAAGGGTGCGGGAACAGCCGACCTCCCTCTTACAGTCATCGTGCTATTTCACGGAAGCGATCGTCGGATCCGTGGGATGCGCTCTACGAAGTCGATTGGGATTGGAGATACCCCATTTTTCAAGGGTAACTTCCTCCAGACCTACTTCATCGCTGGCCCAGATACGTCCAAGGACACCGTACGCCCAGTTGGAGAGCAGGTATTCCTGCGAAGAACCTAGCGCTCTGGTAACGTAACGATGAGCCCTGTGTAAGGCTCGAACTCTACAGAGCAAGCCTTGCATTTCGCCAGGTAGTTAGGGAGGAGACTACCTTCCTTGAACGGAGTGCGGGCATTTATGACCGCCATGACTTCTCCTCCACACGAAGGGCATGATAAGGCCTTGAAGAACTTCTCGTTCTGCTCGTAAGCAGACTTGAGAATGTCCTGATGGCCCTTTAGGGCTCGTCGGACGTCCTCTTGTTTCATAGGTTTGAAGATCATGGGAACGTTGCAGTAGTTGTACTCAATAGATAGACTACACCCGGTTCGTAGGGCTACAACAGAGAGAACCTATGCCTGGTCCAAACACGCCGGTGGCTACCATAACTCCTGCGGAGCAGGAAGTCGTCGTTGGTGCCATCGCTAAGTTGGATGGTCGCCTTTCTTTCGATCCCAATAACTTGGCCCTGACGTATTCTTGGACGTTTACGCAGGTCCCTATTGGATCGCAGGTTGGGGCGTTCGGTCTTACCGAGCTGGAGGACGACGCCTCTGTTGTCAGCTTTGCCCCAGATCTTAGCGGAACGTACAGAATTCGACTTGTAGTTTCTAATGGGACCGACACTTCGAGACCAGCAGAATCTATCATCGATGTTCGAATCATCCTTGTTCCGCATCATCAAGGATTCGTTCCGGATGCTAGTTTCATTTGGAACTTCCTTTCCGACTTCTGGAATCTAGTACCGGATAAGAGACGGTTTGAAGTCGTATGGTCTTCGATGATTCAGGTTGCATCATCGGAGCTCTTGAAACTGTACCAGTACCAGTACAATCAAAGCATTCGGGATATTCAAGAGACGATTCAGAAGCGTTGGTTGAGTTTCTCCCCGACGTTGGAACTTGATCGATCTCTTTGTAGCTTTGTATTGTCTGATGAGACCGCTGGAACATCGGCCTCAACTTCCGTCATAGATCCTCAGACTGGTGTGGCTACAGCCCAACAACCCATCTATTCGAATATTGTAACAATACCTAAGACCGAAGGTGATTTCACTAAGACAGGGTTCGGATCCTCCACAGCACTCGGGAGGCTACTGGTTCTCGGAAAGAGAACTTTCACTATGGCGAGAGTGAACTCTACGTTCATATCTCTCGATTCGAATACCGATGGTGTTACTTCCGGTCTGAACGTCTTTACGGGATCTGGTTTCTCTCCATCTATGGTCGGGGCTACGTTACGTATTGTTGGTGCTGGAACTTCTCCATTGTCCGGAGATTACGTCATCTCTACGTACACAAGCGCCACTCAGATCTCTATCTCGAATCCTCCAGCAGGCGTGACGTGGGCTGGGGCCTCTGATCTGAAGTATTCAGTTCTGCCTTCTCCAGCCAATCACACTTCTTTCTTTGCGGACAGGGATCAGGTACCTGCTGGCCTCTCCAACCAGAACTGGAGAATGAGCTCAACTGTTCTCAGCACTCAGTACAACTTCGATGCTCAGGGAGTGTCGGCTGGCGATATAATGGAGATCGAAGTCTTCAGGACAGATCTTCAAGTCTTATCTACTTTCTTCGTTCAAGTTACAGGTGTTGACCGCAATCGTCTGTCGTTTGTCTTCAATCTAAAAGACTTGGTTGATGGAGTGGTTGCCAGCGGTTTAACTAGCGATATTCAGACGACTCTAGCGACTGATCTAATCGTTCCTGGATTGTCTGCTGATATCAATGGAAGCCTAACGTACTCATTGGATGCGGCCACAATCAACGCCACCATTACATCGACGAGATTCAAGAGAACCTATTTCGAGAGGGTCCTGACTCCCAAGGATGAGATCGACGTTGGTGTTTTCACTGTTACAGCCCGTCCAGTCAAAATCATCCGCAACAAGAAAATCTCGATTGATTCTTCAATTGTTTCCGTTCCTATTCTTCAAGAATACATCAAGCAGCCAGATATCGTACGAGAGGATAACAAGATCTTCTTTGTCGCCAACAATCTCAGGGTCGAAGTCCCTCGCGTCCCTTATCTGCTAGCGGAGAATCTGGATTTCATTATTGATGACGAATCATCGATAGTTGGAGTCTGTCAAACTCAGCAAGGTAATGACATCATCACTATCCCATTCGGAGATCTGATTGATAGAACGGTTGCTGAGGGAGACCTTCTAGAAGTAACACACGGAACGACTGTAGAATCTTTCGACATTCGCCGTGTTTTGTCTGCTTCTACGCTCAGAGTGTCTCCGGTTCCTACCATCACCTCGACCTCTGCTTCATTCACAATCTCTCGTCGTCTACCTGGAAAATTCATCAGATTCATTGAAGGCACCTTTACCAAAACAGCACCAGCTCCGACACGTCTGTGGTCTGAGGTCACGTACTTCGATAACGGGGAAGCAATCGAGGGTAACTTCGGAGTACTGGTCGGAGTTCGAAGAGAAGACCTTCAAAGAGTTGGGTCTGGGATATCTTACCGCAATGCGGTGGCAGGGCTCATGTATGCCCTGTCCCGTGGTCCGTCCATCTCCAATCTCGGATTGGCTGGGCATATTCTTCTGGGTCTACCGTTTGCTCAAAACGCTGGCGTCATCAAAGAAATCAATCCGGAATTCCGTATTCGAGATGACGGCTCGCCTCTGTTCGGTCGCATTCTTGTTGATGGTAGGGACAAGAACAATGTGCCTACTGGCATCACCAACATTTACTTCTATCCGCAAGGACGTCAGTTGTTTGACAGTCTTAGCGGGAAATGGATTCCTGCTCTTCCAGAGTCCTCAGGTCTGGCCATAAATCCAGACACTGGTCTCGAGTATGCCGTTGGAGATCTGGTATCTCAATTCGCCCCTCTATCAAAGGGGGTAGCCATCAAAGAGTACCTAGCAACTCCTACGTTGTTCGACAATCTGATCGCTCAGGGCAATGTTGCATCTCAGCTACAGAAATATCATTCATTCCAGATTGTTGTTAACTCTGACATCATTACTTTTGTAGACATCGATCTAGTAGCTCAGTTCTTGAAGAAGGCCAAGGCTCACTATGTTCGCCTGACCTCTGCCATCTTGAAGTCTCTAGAGGATTTCGTTGATATCCAGGACTTCTTATCTTTCACTCGTCAAGTCAACTTCTTCGAAAGCCCTGATCTAGGAACTCCTACAGCGGCTAAAGTAGATGACGATGATGACTCCGGATCGGTTCTGTCTTTGGACGGAGTCTTCTACTCTCGTTATCGCAGCGGATCTGATCTATCCTGTACGCAGGGAAGCAATACGGTTCAATCATCTGCTGGTGGTCTCATAGCCGCTAGGACATCTTTCAACGAGTCCTGGGATCCTCCATTGCTTCAAGTAGGAGATGTTCTGGAGATCCTAGAAGGTAGTAACGTTGGAACATACCCAGTGTCGTCGATTCTATCTGACACCAGTTTGCAGCTCTCTCTAGATTCTCAAGTATTCGAGACCAAGACCCAACAGAAGTTTCGAGTCTTTCGTCCTCTACGGAATCCTATCTGGAAGGGCACCGTAGCCATCACCAACGGGAATCCCGTCGTTATCCCTTCTACTACCGGAATAGGTCCGGCAGGAGTTTCCGTTGGTGATCTGCTGGTCTTCGCTAACCTATCTGTATTGAATTCTACGGTCAGCAAGGTCTATACGGTTCTAGCAGTCACTCCTAGTCTGGTGTCTCCGCAGATAACTGTTACTCCCAGTCCTTCGGAATCTACCGGGTCTTACAGCGCCTGGATCGTAAGAGAGGGGTTCATGACCTCAGGTCAGATAGAGCCTCCTGGATCTAGCGGAGAACTATTCTATGTGGCCGGTACTTCTGGAGCTCGTTATCTCAATTTCGTAGATACCGGCAGCCACTTGAATTCATGGCTCAACACTGCCCTGATTGTGGCTGGATCTAAGATCACGATCGACAACATCCCCTACACAGTTATCAGATACGAGCCGTCGACTAGGCGAGCAGCTGTAACTCCGCAGTTGCTGGCCACCTACTCCGACAAGCTTGCCCTGGTAGATCTTCGTCCGGATCGCCCAACTACCTCAGCCTCCGTAGACTTCATTGATCGCATTCCTACCGATTCCTTGAATTTGGAGATAGTCTCCTCTCTTACGACCGGTGACGATGTTCAGACCAACACAGGATCGGCTGATACCGTTCTCACGGTTCAGCACTTCTCAGCACTTGGGGTCCGTCCAGGAGATTACTTGCATATCCTGGAAGGGGCGGATTCTACTAGGGATGTTGGTCACGGCCCTGGAATCTTCCCTGTGATTCAAAGAACCGGCGACACCGTAAGCCTTCTAGATCAGATGACCGCCACCGGAAGTTTCCGGTATGGCATCCTAAGGAAAGTGCCAAATGAAGGATGAGCTTCATCCCCTAGACAGGCTGGAACTCCGTCATCGCGGAGAAGTCCGGTACGTCAATGATCCAAAATGGGTCGACGATGTTTTGCCCCAGACGGTCTACGTTGAGGGCTTCTTCTCGTCCGTGTGTCGTGAACGAGGAAAGATCGTTCCTGGCAGCAGGAGGGCCGGAAAGAATGTCGTCACTTTGGCAGGTAGAGAGTTCTATGCTCGGGTAGGAAGTTACTCTAGCTACTCCCCGCTCACCAAGGCTAGGGCAGATGGTATCCGCTACATTGGTTTTGGTATCGGAACAACACCAGAAGTTAGCTCTGTAACTCGACTGGTGAATCCAATTTCTTATACTGTATCGTCTGGAGGACTGTTCCTGGCGGAACTGGCTATTCCAACGTACCCATTTCAAACTTCTGGATCATTCGGGACGGCAGTCAGATACACAAGAGAGTTTTCGGAAACCGAGCTCTCTACGTCCGGTACGGTCAATCTGACCGAGGCCGGTTTGTTTACTGATGGATCTCCGACCAGCTCACCTATACCGTTTACTCCAGGTACAAGAGTACGGACCATCAACCAAGCCTCCTTGCAAGCGCCGAACGCTTACAAGTCGTTCGAAACTCTCCCGAAAACCCAGAATTTCGTTCTCCAGATCGCTTGGGAGATCAGGTTCTAGTCGAGAGGTAAAGAATGTCCAGCGCAGATTCAGATCTAGACCCTAACCGGCCATCTTACCCAAGTGCGGCAAATCTTCTTGGTAACACCATCGTTCCAAGAAACATCTACCCTCTTCTTAGGTCTGGAAAGCGTCGTCATGACCCGGATGGGACTTCCGCGGTTCCATACTACGCGGGGGCCAACGGCAAGACGATTAGAATTGTTTACACCAAGACCAGTATTTTTGGTATTCAAGAAGATTCTAACGATATTGTTCTGGCGAGCGATTCTCTTGCCGTCATTCTGACTGGTCTAAACACGTTCTTTACGACCAACAGCATCCCAGTCCAGGCTCTGGACCTAGACGGTTTCATAGCATTTAAGGGTCTCAATCCTGGAGCTGTTCACTACGTTCGCATCAATCCATTCGATACGCCAGCAGATGACGCCGCCCCTATTCTAGGATTTCCCACTTTTCCTCTTCCGGGAAGTACCAGTTATGCAGGGGATATTGCGTCTTCTCCCGGCTCTCGTTTGCAGTCCAATCCTCAGACAACTGCTCTTCTGAGCAAGGACGACACGCTCGGATCTGGAGAAATCAATCGAGGTCTAGCAGCTGCGCTGCAGATGATAGAAGAGCTTCGTGCTGAGCTCTACAGAGACGTCATTGTACACAAAGATGTCTCCCTGAACTTCTCCACTCATGCTGGAGACGGTTTCATCGCTGCCAGAATCAATGACGACAATCTTCGGGTTTTTGTACCGACGTATCCAACAGTTGATCTACCGATAATTCCGAGAGTTCTCAGCCCGTTTTACCGAGTCATGGATGACTTTGGTCAACAAGCCATCCAAGATTTTCACACCGCTGGTGATCCAAGAGTCATAGAAGTCTCTGGGCTTTTTTACGGCACGGATATAACCCCCTTCGACAACAACACTGTTTTTGCTACTTGGGGAACTCCTGATGGTGGAACCATCATCGGGAACACCGTAACTAACAAAGACAAGCACGCAGCTACTACTATAACTTCTATCGTAGGGAACATCGTTCACTGCGCCGGGGCGACTTTTGTAACCCAGAAAGTGATGGCTGGAGATCCCGTTAACATCGAATCTGGGATCGATCTGCCTTTTGATCACAGTGGTTGGTATGCCGTAGATGCCGTCATCGACGAGACGCATTTGGCGATCCGTCCTATGGCTATCGCTGAAGATATGCCAACGGACATCATGAAACCTCGCTGGCTAAATCCAGCAGCATTGGGAACTCTCAGAGTTGCGGTTGGAAAATTCATTCCAGCTGGTGATGTGTTTATCACTATCAACCAGGCTTCATTGGTTGGTGGAGGAAGTACCCATACTATTCGACTGCCGGTCGGGGTCCCCTTTGTTCAGACACTGACTGACGATCGAGCCCGGGGTTTCGCTGGGAATCTCAATGCTCTTGCAACTGCGCTATTTAGTCACCTGTTCAGCGCGTCTGATGCTCATGCTGCGAGTGCTATTACTGGATTCACATCTACTACCACCTGGGCTGATGGAACAACTATCACTGGGACTACTCTAAAGCAGACTCTAGAAGATGTTCTGACTGATCTGAAATCAACGACGGGAGGAAGCAGCGGAGCGGGACGTATTGGGGCCCCTACAGTCTCTATTGGTGGGTCGGCTCCAAACTCTCTCGCGTCTGGAACTGTTCTCAGTCAATTGACCGCTCTTCTTACTGCTCTTCAAGCTCACGTCGTTGCTACTTCTGGAGCTCATGCTGCAACAGCTATTTCATATGCTGGCGGTGGTAACTGGGCAGATGGAACAACAAATCCAGCAACGACTGTAGAAGCTCAATTAGACAAAGTTGTCACCGATCTCGGAGGTTCTGGAGGAGCTGCCAAGCTGGGATTCGCTGGATCTGGGACGTGGGCTGACGGAACTACGAACCCTGCCGCTACCGTTGAAGCTCAGCTAGATAAGATCGTCAGTGACCTTTCTCCTTCTACTGGATCAGCAAAGATTGGCGGTGCCGCAACCGGAACAGATATCGCTGCCGGAACAGTAGCCGCCCAAGTCTCGAACCTAGCTACTAACTGGCTAAAGATGAGCCGGGTAAACACCATCTCGGCAGCGCAGACTTTCTCTGCGGTAATTACTGCGAATGGTGGAGTGACCGGAGGAACCAATCAGAACATCAAGGTGGTTGGTACTGGTCGTCTCGGTCATGACGACATGATTCTTACGCTTCATGCTCAGAATTTCCGACCCACTACCGGAACATTTGTTACCTCTGGAATTCTGACTCACTGGGAAACCAGCACGGCGGCCGGTACATTGAATGGCCCATTGATTCTTCCAGTAGGAACTAGAATCAGATCTTTTGTGTCTTGGTGTAGAAAGAACGGACATAACGATGACTTCACTGTATCGCTCCGTAGGTTGGATCTAAATACTTCTGACTTCACTGATACGTCTTCTTCTATTGGAGCCACCAGCGATACGTCGACTGGTTTCAACCTATCAACATCTAGTTCTGGAACTTTGAATCACACCATGGATGCGGCAGGGGCCTATTTCTTCTTAGTGACCATTCCCATCTCTGGAGTCCACTTCCACTCGGTGGTTGTGACTTACGATTTCCCTACTTAGAAACCAGAATTCTCCGACGAGCCTGGACTCACGCATTCCGCCCATGCCCGTACAGCTTTCCTCCATTCCAGATCCTGCAACCACAAATGCAGTGGGATCTTGGCCTGCGCTGGAGCTCCAGCTTCCTCTGTGTATTCCCAGTACGGAGCGGGAGGAAGCGGACCGCAATCCTCAGGGTTCGGCGGCATGTTATTGTGGTCCCCAAGACATGCAACCAGAGAAAGAACAAAGAAGATTTTGATGATCATGGATTTTCTCCTCCTTCATCTTATCGTCGTGTAGGATTACCTCATGAGAACCTGGATCTCCTTCGCTTCTTTCTCTGCTGAAATGAACAAGATCGCAGCAGAAGGAAAGCTACCTCTAGCTAAGGCGGAGTCGAAGATCTTCAACGCTTTGCTGCGTGGCTCTCTTGTGAAGGTTCGAATAACACCGGACGCCACGCAGTTCGGTGGTGGGTACTTCGATCAGGTCAACAAAGAGATCGGCATATCTGAAAAGAGCTACGAGGCTCTAGCTCATGAAGTAGGTCACGCTCATGTCGATCAGCACGTCCTGGGTCGCCTTATTCAGAGCCGCGCTGCTAGACTTGCTAGTGGCGTTGTTCCTAGCGCTCTTGCTGGTGTGGGTGCTGGACTTCTAATGGCTAAAGGAAAGAAGTGGGGTCTACTTCTACCCGCTGCCCTTTCTGTGCCTACGTTGCTCTCCGAGATACTAGCCAGCCATAAAGGTGGCAAGATTCTCGAAGATCATGGGGCAACTGAAGAGCAGCAGGATCGTTACCGCAAGAAGATGCGGGAAGGCATGATGAGCTACCTGCTAGCCCCCACTCTCGGAACTCTGATTGCCTCAGCTCGATAGGTTTCGAAGAGTCTTTAGAATCTCTTCACGCGTCGTCGAGTAGTCAATAGCGACTCCGAAGAGCTCCCAGACCAGATGTATCAACTCCACCTCGTCCATTGCTGCTACCTCGTCATCTGTTAATGTCACGATGACATCCCCAAATGACGAGACTGTGTTCGGTCTCGTAGTCGCCCACGCAGCAGAGCTACTCGAAGTCGCTACTGAGGGATCTGGATACCGAGCTCGGTCAGGTACGCGTTGATGTCCACGCTACCACGCTGCTGGAAGATACCGCGTGCGAGGTACGTAACGGCCATTGAAAGAGCGTCGACTCGCTTCTGCAGGAGATTGTTGTGATTGGCTAGGATATCCATCTTTCCTGCCATTTCTCCAAGCTTCTGAAGAACCGGGGTCAGATCCACCGTAGCAGGAACTTCCTGCTGTTGCGGTTGCGCCTGAACCTGCGGCTGCTGCGGCATCGGAGGAGCAAAGCCCTGAGGAGCCTGGGGCTGAGCGAATCCAGCCGGTGCGAATCCCTGCGGGGCCTGGGGACCAGGAGCTGCTGGGGGAGCGGGAGGCGCTCCGGCATCTTCTGCTGGCTTCCTACCTCTACGACCAGCTGCCGGGGCAGCTGTCGGTGCAGGAGGAGCGCTGGGCGGACCCATCGGAGCGGGGGCCATTTGCGGAGCCGCCGGAACTCCTGGAGGAGGCGGAGCATAGCCAGGAGGACCCATCGGGGTTGGAGGAGCTGACGCATACTGAGGCTGCTGATGCGGAGGGGGAGGAGGAGGCGGCTGCGGCGGGCCTGCAGGATAGCCACCAGCCATTGGGGGCTGCCGATACTGCTGAGGCGGACCGGGAGGACCCGGAGGATAGGACGGGCCGGTAGCAGGGGCGCCGGGAGGACCCATCGTGGGCGGGGGAGGAGGAGTGTATCCGTTCATATCGATTCCTTCTGCATGCTGCGGTTGAATTGCGTGTCCCGATTGGATCATCGAGACCAGACGTTGGGTGAACTGACGGAACTCAGATTCGTCGTTGTAGTTGGTAGTATTGACCCCGAGCAGATCGCCTATGATGAGACGTCTTCGCGTCATTTCATCTAGAATCCAGTGCCTCAACAGGATCTCCTCCATGTCGAAAGAGATCTGCTTGGGAAGGCCGAATGTTCTACAGGCATGAAGACGTAGCCAGTGAACCTTTGGGACTTCCTTTCGCAGCCACTGATCCATCTCGACGCGAGTTTTTAGGCTCCCGTCTGGATTGGAGGTCTGTAGATCGGGGATGCCGCCTGCGTTACTCATTTGGCCTCCGAGTGTGGAGCCAAGGCTCTTATGCCAGCGGCCCCGAACACATTGATGACATCACATCGTGCCTTCACGACTTCTAGCTCACTTTCCACCTCCTCGAACGACTCACATACGAAGTGGGAGAGAATCCTCGTATGACTTGTCTTCGGGCAGATCTGCAGGAACTTGCAGGTCACACATTCAGGACTGTAAACCATGCACTTTCAGCTGTGGCCCGGCAGACAACAGGCAGTCAACATGCCTGGCTTCCGGGCACGGGTAAATAGTGCAGCGCCCTCTATTCTCTCCATTACAAGGAAGCTGCGACTGTATCCCGTTCCAGTTCTTCTCGATATAAAGCTGGAGCCTTTTTCTACTGTCATCTGTCTTTGACAGTTCGTGTGGCTCCGGACGCTGTCCGTATTCTAGGATCTGGATCATTCGTTCTCTGCCTACCGACCTAGCTATTACCAGACCGGTCTGACGTCGAATGATTTGAGCAAGCTCCGTGATATTCAGGGCGTGAAGAATGTCCATGTCTTCGGCTACTTGATTCATGGCAACTCCTGCTCTATGACTTATTTCATAGCCATCGGCAGAAAATGCTTACATTCCTTCGTGGTTGGATCGTAAGGAATGCCTAGAAAGTAAGTTTGCCGGAACTCTGCCGGGGTAGCTTTGTACCGGAAACAGGTTTCCTTTTTCGAGCAATCTACTGATGTACTATCTTTGTCCGAAGAATGAGACTTCCCCTCACCGGTACACATAGCGATATCTGGCATAGAACCTCTAGTCTTGGATGCAAATACGCCATCCGGTTAGCGGTAGATGTAGAACCGTACCATCGTCGAATTGAAGACCGCTGATTCCTTCTTCGAACCACAGCACCGCGGCAATGGTTTTCCCGATAATCGTCACAGGTAACTTACAGTGCTCATCAAACCAGAACGAGCTTAGCCAGACTCGTTCTCCAGAATCTAGCAACATCTCGGTCAAGAAAGTCTCTGCGTCTCCGCCTACTTTAACGGTCTTCTTACCAGGACCAAACTCCTCCACCTTTCTTCCGACAAAGACCTCCATCCAGAAGGGCACATTCAGATCGAATTCTTTCCATTCAGCTTTATATTTTGACATGTTAGATTTCCAATCCGAAACGGCTCGGGTCTTGAGGGGTAAGGAAGATGTGGACCTGCGGAACTCCAGACGTAAGAGAGGAGGACAGTTTCGCGTGCCCTCCTTCGAAGAACTGACAATCGTCGATTCCGATGGCCGTGGCTAGGGCATCGGCGATCAATTTAAGCCGGTTTTCAACGTCCATTTTTTTATACCGTGTTTGTGCCGATCCTTTCTTACCACTCCCGAAGGTCTTGTTGATCAATTCGTCGGGAGGGAAGAAGAAGGCATACCAGACCCGGTAAATCGCCTCTCTATCTAGACGAGAGATCTGGGCCAGGCAATTAGCTTGAATGTAGCTGACCGTCCTGAGCTTGAAAGTCTTAGCTTCGCTACTCAGGAACCGAATCCCGCCTCTGCCAGTGACGTAGATGTGATTCGAGGACGGAGGCAGGTAAGGAAGGATTACAAAAGGTGCAGGCGCTGCGTATTGCCCTTGGTCCATGACTTCTCCGAGAAAGCCGTCTCCAGCAACTCGTGGACCTTGTCGATGCCCTCTGGGAAGTTGAAGACAACATCGAATATATCGTCTGCCATCCCCTTCTGCTCGGCCTCGCTCTTGTGTCCTTCGATACCTACTGCAGGGGCGTTCTCCATTGATAGCCTACGAAGCCTGGTAACGTAGCCACCTTGTTCTTTGGTGTAGTCAACTTCGTTGATGAATCGGTGGTCTGGAATCACTACCCCGGCTGCCTTCTTTTCTGGGCCCTCGGATAGTTCATACAGTCCTCGGTCTTGCCGGTATCTGACAAGACCTCCCTGACTCAACTTTTTAGCGATGGTATGGGCATATCGGGCCCACATCAACGGTTCAACTGATCGACCCCATTCCGTTCCTAGGGTCTGCAAAATCATCCTAGCTGAGATCTGCTCTGGATACGTCTTTCGTAGATTAGTCAGCCAGTCATGGAGCTTCATATAGCCCGTGACTTTCAGACCTTCCTGTAGAACTTCCTGGACGATCTCTTGAGCCGCATCCCCGAAATGACCGATAGCTTCGAACCACCAAACCTCTGAGATATCGAACATTTCATTTCGCTTCTCAGATGGTCCCCACAGGCGATCTTTTTCGATGCTGAATGCTTGAGCGACAAAGCGCTTCATTGGATCAGCGAATGCGATCTTTACGAAGTTTTTCTTCTCTACTAGCCAATCAGCCACCAGATCTTTGCCGCTACCTGCGGGACCGAGAAGTCCCAGTACAGTAAAATCACTCATCCTCGTTGCCTCCCGAACATCGGACCTGCAGGGATGTTCGATTGTTGGGTCGTCCCTCCGACCCGGTTTGTACGATCGATCTCCTGACCACGTTGGGTAATACGGCGAGACACCGCGGCGAAAGCTTGCTCTGCCGAGTTGGCGATAGCTTTGATCGAAGTGTAGAGAGTATCCCAATACAGAAGATTACTCTTTGCCTCTGCATATCGACGATCCGAGGTCATATAGTCATCTCGTTCTGGATTCGACCTCTTCTTGTCGTTCTCGTCCACTTGATAGGCAATACGTAGATTCGCCTCCACATGCTCGACGATGGCTTTGGCTTTGGTGAAATTGACGCTAGCCTCTGCCAGTTGTTGCTGCACGTAGTTGTTCCACTCGGACAAAAGCCCCATGTAGTACCCGAGTTCGTTGTCATTTAGCTCGGGTAGGTTGGTTGGCACATGCCCTTGGTACGGCATAGGGCCTGCCGATGTATTCATCATCGGAGGCTTGGATCCACCAAAGCCTTTATGGGCCAGTACAGATAGAGCCGCTTGAGCTCTTCCTTCGTAGAGGGCCTGCCCCTCTTCGATGGGCATCGTGTTGTTTGGGTTGAAGTTGCTCACGGTCGTGACCTCCCAAGTTGTTTTAGTGGTGGCTGGCAGGCTTTTCGAAACCCGCAGCTCTCACATTCAGCTGAATTCGAGACCGCGGAAGTGAGTTCCCACGGAGGGGTCTCGTTGTTGTTCACGTAATGCTGGACCTGGCTGATCTTGGTGACCACTTCGTTCCAGATCGTGTGATCGAATGGCACCGGGAAGTCGGCTGTCTTGCAGTCGTCCTTGTTGGTGTACATATAGACTACGATCGGGATATCGAGCACCGCAGCGTAGATCGTGGCCTGATATTTGTGCTCTGGTTTTGGTCTCAGCAGCTTGCTGTACTGATTACTGTTGATCGTCTTATACTCGTGTACAAGACGGATCGACATTGGGCCAATACCTGGAACGTGCTCTATCTCGTACCTATCCACGACTGCATCAACGTGCCCTTTGATCCAGTAGTGAGCAGCTACTGGATGAACAGGGTGCCCATCAAACGTGGTCGCGTCTGGATCAATAGGGACTTCTGCCTGGTACCTCTCCTTGGGTCCCCATGCTCCTCGAGACCCATATCCCTGCATGATGAGATGCCATAGACTTCCTATGTCAAATATCATCTGCAGGCGAGGCTCTATGAACTCCTCTAGCTGGTCGGCGTAACCAGCACACGCAAACCAAAGCGCCTTCATGCACTTTCCGATTTGCGATGGGTGAATGTCACTATTGTCTCGCTCGTGTTCTTCCTTCCACACCCACCCAGGCTGGTCCCATTTCTTACAGGACCTGCACGGCTCCCAATGAGGCTCCATCTTCTGAGGAGCGGCATCTACTCTCTTGTTCTGTGAGCGGAGCCAGTTATCCAGTCTATCCTTGGCTCGTATAGCTTTCTGGACCTCATCCCGTAATGGGGTCGGTAGGGCCAGGAATTCGGACACTGTGTTGATTTCGAGCATCTTCGTGAGCCTCGTTGTGCTTCAGGGACATGATCTCTACGTAGTCATGCCAGCGCATGATTTCGAATAGACGAAATGCAAGAGGATCTGTCCCAGCATGAACGAACGTGAATTGAATCCGCCCGGCCATGAGAGCTTTCTCCAGTTGATCTTCGGTTAGAGTAACCGAAGCCGCTGAAGTAAACCAACTGTGGTCGGTATCTTTTGGCTTCTCGTCCACATCCCATGGAATGACTGCGTATGCCCGTAGCCTTCCAGTAGTATGACGAAATGCAAATTGAAAGACTGGATTCTCCAGGACTTTCATAGCCTGGCGACGGATCTTCTTTAGCTCTTCGTACTTGAGGACGTAGTTCGATTTCTCGGTGAACTTGCATTCGAGCCGAGTATGCCCCAGTACTCTGACATCTCCGCCTCCTCCGAGCCTGGTTGCCCCGGAAGCTGCCATGGTTCTACCACCGATGTCAGAAGCTGCTTGCTTCTCTTGCTGCAAGCTGATCCTCTTGCCTCTACGACTCTGTCGGGCGTTCATACACTTTCCCGAACGATGAACTTGAGTCCGGCGTTTTTGAAGATATCTCTACGAATGCTCTGAAGCATTTCTGGATTCTGATACAGCGCTTGAGCTGCTCCCTGTTCTCCTTGTCCGATGTTCTCTCCCTGATAACCGTACCAAGCTCCCTTGAGTTGCACGACCCCAGTTTGAAGCCCCGCACTGAGGAGATCCGAGTAGATATCGACACCGAATGGAATCCCCAGCTCTCCGGTGTAGAGCTTGTAGCTACCCTTCGGGCCGTCATGGGCTCCAGCCTTAGCCTTGAGAATTCCCCAGTTGATTTCTTTGCCGACGATCTTCTGTTCCTTTCCGACCACGTGTCGGATCTTGGAACCCTGCTCGAGCTCGATGTTGAGCAGCTGACCGTGAGCAAGAGCATTACCGCCAGCCTGCTTCATTGGGTTTCCGTATAGCCCAGCGTTGACGTTGTCGCGGTACTGATTGATACCAATGACAGATGTCGTATTGGGACGACCGTACTTGTCTGGCATGTTGAGTGCCGCATGAAGTCTGTGCATGAACTGCGTGATGACCATAGCCGCGCCACCACGATGCTTTTGCTCCAGACCCTCTTCGGCCTCTGCCTCTGCCTTGGTGAGTAGGGCCCCAAAGGAATCCACGAGAACGACCTGAAACAGATTCGATTCCACCTGCTGAACGGTGGCTTCTAGAATCTGCTCGGCGGTGGACCCAACACCTTCCATGAAATAACCGACTTGGTCTTTGAGCCAAACTTCTTGTTCAGGCGTGAATTCGAAATCTGGCTGACCGTTCTCTCGATAACCCTGTCGAAGAACGGCGATCTCTCCTGGAGATAGAGCGACACGAAGACCGCACTTCCACTTAGCGAAGTGCTTGTCGTATCTCTGCTCCGTCATGTTGACTGATGCAGCGAAATCATCTCCGTAGTTTCGCTGTGCTTCAGCCATGATTCGATTTACAAGATAGGTCTTGCCTGCAGAGAACTTACCGATGATCTGAGTAAGACCGCCAGCAGGGACTCCTCCTCCGATCGCCAAATCCAGACTGGTGATGCCAGTTGGGCGGCGTAGCATAAAGACGTTCGTGATCTGCGATCCTTGTCGCAGAACCACGCCTCCTTTGAACTGGGCATTGATCTGCTGTTGCAGCTGATCCAGCGCCTCTTGTCGGTTGAAGATCTCTCCCTTCTTCACTTCGATTCTACCGAATAGCTCGACCGATTGTTCGTCGTGCTCGAACACTTTCACTGGCATCGATGGACCAGAAGGGATGATCGAAGCATCGACTGCCTTGGGGACAGCCTTCCCTTCTGTTTTCTTCTTTTCATTCTTCTTCATCTGACTTCTTTCCATATTCGGCCATGAGTTTCATCCCCAGACCGCCGTAGTTGGTGGACGTATGAACAACAGGCTTTCGCTCGAATGGAGCGGTCCCGCAATTGGGACAACACGGAGGATCTTTCGATGTCAGTTGCGCTTTGCAGGCTGGGCATTCCCCAGTGACTTTCGCCATCAGCATGGCTTCGTTATCTATCTCTACGCCGTATTTCTCCATAGCTCTCTCCTTGAGGATTTGCCGTAACGCTATGGCAGATTTGAACTTGGCAGTACCTGTTCTACCGAGTCGGAAAACTCCGAACCTCCTGATGACGACTTGCGTATCCTCGAGGAGGGCCTCGGTAATAACGGCAGCCGAGACTTCCCAGATAGCCTGGATTGTCTCTTCTGGAAGAAACATTCGATCAGCTACTTCCTTGATGAAAGCAGCTGTTTCCATGCTCTTCCTATTACTTGGCCTCCGTCCAGGTATAGCCATCGTGGGCCTCCGTAGTTAGAGGGACATTGAGCTGGAAATCCCTGAAAGGGGATTCCATGATTTCCTTGGCCCTCTTCTTCGTCGCAGCAATAGCTTCTGGGACATCATCGACTTCCCAGATAAGCTCATCGTGGATTTGCATCAGCAACTTGGCTCCGATGCTCTTCATGACTTCATCATGTTCGGCCATGAGCATCGCGGCCTTGGCTACATCCGAAGCAGTTCCTTGGATGATGCTGTTAACAGACTGCCGCCTTGCCTCAGCCACAATTCCCTTAGAATCTTCATCCGAGCCTGAACCTCCTCGAGCGTTGATCTGAGGCAAGCGACGTTTTCTACCAAGAAGGGTCTGAACGTACTCAGTCTGATGGCAAGCTTGATGCGTTCTCTTGATGAAAGCATCAACACCTGGAAAGGCCGCAAAATATCTCTTGATATCATTCTGCGCCTCTTCCTTCGTTACGGTTCTCTTGAGTTCTTCAGTCAATTGACCTGCGAGCTTCAGAGGACCAATACCATAGATGAGACCGAAGCCGACTGCCTTGGCGGACTGTCTCTTCATGAGCAGGATCTCCTGCTCCGGGGTCGGGTTCTTAGCCTTCTTCGCGGCGTAGACTTCGTCGTAGTTCTCTCCGAACATCAGAGAAACCGTGACGCAGTGGAGGTCCTTACCGCTGGCAATTGCTTCTACCATGCGGGGATCGCCAGAGAAGTGAGCCATCAGCTTCATCTCTAGCTGGTCGTAGTCGGCAATGACTAGGCGCTTTCCAGGGGCAGCAACAAACGCTTCTCTGATTCGGAAGTTATCTCCCTTAGGCCGAGGAATGTTCTGCAGATTCGGCTCTGATGACGACAGTCGTCCAGTAACGGTACCACCCTGTTTCAGCGTCGTATGGATACGCAGATCGTTGTCGACCCAGCTCAGCAGACCCTCGATATAGGTTCCGTAGATCTTGGAGATCTTACGGTGTTCCATGATGAGCTTTGAGAACGGACAACCGTTATCAACGAAATGCTGGAGAGTCTCTTCGTCTGTTGACGGCTGCTTGTTACCCGTAGTTCCACCATCGGTCATCTTCAATGGTTTGTATTGAAGCTGCTCGAAGAACAATCTTCTCAGTTGGTGAACTGAGTTGATATTGACGACCCAACCAGCTAGCTCGGCGATCTTTCCTTCGATGTCGAGCATGGCCCGTTCCATGGGGCCCTTCTGCGTCCGTAGATGTCCGGTGCAGATGGTGAAGCCTCTCCGCTCCATATTCCATAGAGTCTCGGTGAACGGTACCTCCCACGTTCGGAAGTGATCCCACAGAGTCCAGTTCTGCCCGATGCTATCAGCCTTGAGTTTAGCCTCTAGATGGGTATGAACCCTATGTGTGGCATATGCATCGAGTCCAGAATACTCGATGGCTTTGGCTCTACCTACTGGGTCTGCCAATACTCTACGGATAGCATCTCCAGCCGTTTCTCCAGGAGTCTTTGCCGTGCCTTTTCGCATCGGAAAGATCTCCTTGAAAGCGATCATTTTGATGTTGCAGTAATCCTTAGCGGTATCTTTCAAACCGTGACTGAAACGGTTCTCATCTCCCAACCAGGACATCACCAACGTATCGTGGTGCTCTCCAACGATATCCACGCCACCATTTTTCGTCATGTGTTTGTCGAATTTGGCGTTCGTGAAGAACTTAGCAATCTCGCTATTACCTAAGATCCCATCTTTGATCCATGGGTGATGGAGCCACTCCGCCATACAGGCAAATCGGCGAATACCATCAGAGAACGAGAGCATCAGCGGGATGTCAGAGAAGATACTCAGACCGGTGGTCTCAGTATCGTACGCGACCCCGTTCTGTTTACCGCTGTTGAGAAGGTACTGACCCATCTCAGCAATCTGCTGCTCGTTCTCAACCCACTCAGCGGGTGGGATCATGTTCCAGTCCATGTAGTCCTCCAGATAGGAAAGAAGAGCACGAGGCACCCATCCCTGTCTCAAGGTCAGGGCACCTCGTGCTCTTCCTTTAGACTAGCGCCCGTAGTTGGGACGGCCGGTCTGTGGATAGCCAGGCTGCGGACCAGCCGGACCGGGACCCTGCTGCGGAGTTCCGGGCGGTTGATACTGCTGCGTTGGCTGGGGAGGAGCATAGCCGCCAGGTCCAGGACCCTGCGGATACCCCTGCTGCGGTTGGTAACCAGGACCGGGCTGACCAGGAGGAGCATATCCTCCAGGCTGCTGGCCATAACCCGTGTACTGCTGCTGTTGCTGAGCGTATGGATTCGGACGCTGAATCGTCTTGGCCTGATCCTCGAGATCGTCTGGCGCGTACATCTCGGCCAGATTGAAAGGCTCCTTCACGATTTCCTTCAGGTGATCAGCCAGTGGGCGCTGATCTGGCGTCTTGTACTGCGAGATCAGCTCGACTCTCTTCACCACGATCTCGCTATCAGTACTCTCACCTTCGCGCTGGATCCACAACACGCAATCGAAGATCGTGGTCTTCTGCGGGTTATCGCAGGGTTCCTTGATCTGATTGAAATTGTCATCGAATCCACAAGAGTAGGCACTCTTTGGAAGACCGATATGACCACAAGAAGAGCACTGTTGCTGCGTCTTCATATACTGGTCGATCTGATCGTTCGTCCAGCTGACCTGTGCAAGATCGAGGAGCTCGTTGTTGCACTTCTCGCAGTCGAAGGCAATGCGCAAGATCCCGGTCCCGCAGTTGATGCACTGCTTCCCAACACGATCATCGATCTCGAACAAATTCTTCAGGTGCTTGAACCCGAGCTGTAGAACACGATGATCGCCCCACGCCCATTCAGCCTGTTGCCGACAACCTTCACACGGCTTGTATCTCTTGGCGATATCAGCAGAGACTCGACCAGCCTGAACTGCTCGTCCCAGATATACGCTCTCCATCTTGTGAGCCGTGCATTGGACCTTGTTCATGATCGGCCCACTGTTGTCCTTCTTCATCTGGACCTGCCCATCTTTGACGACCGGCATCAGGTGGTACCAGGCGAGATGGGCCATATTGAACACCCAACCGTCTCGAGCTCTCGTGCTCTTGTCGGCGCCATGATCCCCTTCGTAGCAACCTAAGCACGGCTGTGGAGCATGAGGATCTGGGCCAGCAGAGCAGTACAGCTCTCGGAACGTGTTATAGCCCTTTTCCTGCGGATTTCGGGGCTTCATGAACACGTTGAAGTTGTGAATCCTGAGGTGCAGACCCTCCTGCACCGGAGGAGGAATGATCCGAGCGCCATTCCCGTCGACCGCGTAGATATCCTCGTACTGACCAGCAATCAGTACGATTGGCTCCGCAGCCTCGATCTTCGACTCCTCGTGGGGCGGAGGAGACAAGAACGGATGAAGATCGAACGTCGTCCGATATTTCCCGGTGCCTGCTCCAATCACGATCTGCGGCGGCTTCCACCTTGCGTAGAAAGCCGGGCGACTTGAGCCCTTACCCTTACCGGTATTGAGGTTCGAAGCGCCTTTTCGTAGTCCTTCCATTGACATGTCCCGTTCTCCTTTTCCATTGGAGGTATGATTCTGCGCCCTGGATTGCAGCTGTTACTTCTTCCGGACTCAGATCATCCGGTTGCATTCTCTCAGCTGGATATTGGGCAATTTGGACCCCAGGTTGAAATCGTCTCACTACTAGTGCAATGTCATCAGTAGCATCTCGACCCGCACTATCGTTATCCAAAAACAGGGTGATTTTCGAGTCGATCCTATGAATGAGGTTACGTTGGTGGTCTGACATCGAGCTGCCCATGAGGGCGATCGTATTCTGCCACCCGTGCTGTAACAGCCAGATGCAAGCCTTGAAACCTTCAACGATGATCAGGTCCTGGCTCTGTCGACCGAAGAAAAGCCTAGGGTAGACCTGATCGTAGTTCCAGAGGTAGTTGTGGTTATGGAAGACGTAGTTCGGGTACTGCTCGTCGAACCACTCTCCATAGTCAGATCCTACTTCTTTTGGTTTGCCGGTTACTGAGTCGGTTACGATTCGACGCCCTTGGTACACTTTGTACTTCGGGTAAGTCCCAGCGATAACCGTTCCTCCAGACATACCGGCTAGGTTTCCGTAAATATCCCGAATCGGGTACATCACTCGGTTGTTGGCCTTATCGAAGCCGATGTCTAGCCAATGAAGCCATTGCTGGTTGAAGCCAGCATTCAGCAAATTCAGAGGACACCACTCGTACGGCTTCAACAAGGTCTCCGGCAAGATAGTCTCTGCCAGAAATGGATCTTGTGCCTGCCACCTAGCCCTTTTCCTCCATTCAACATGCTTACGGTTAGCTAGGAGCTCGCTTCGTATATCCTTCAGTTCCGCATCAATGCGGTTCCTGGGAAGTCCGAGAACCCTAAGAAGCTTAGGGAGAGACCCGGTAGCATGACACGTAAAGCAATGCCATGCCCCGTTGGTCACATTGATGGAGAACGGATTTCCGTCCTTCGTCTTGTGAATCGGGCATGGCAGCGAGATGTTGTCCTCGCCAGAGTAATGACCACGACCGAGAAATCTCTCAATTAGAGAGAGAATTTTCTGACGCACAATGCCTCCCGGTCGTCAGCCCGCGACTAGGATCTGCCCCACCCGGGGAGAGCTGGCGGACCGCTATTGTTATTGCCTCCACCACCTCCCTTCTTACCTCCACCGCCTTGCTGAGGCTGTGGATTATTCGGGTCTACCACCATGGCTCTCTTGAACCCGAAATTCGTTCCAGGGTGACCATGGATCACGAATGCATCTAGTAACGTCTCTCGGCCGCCAGCAATCGATATGACGATCTCATTGTCCTGAGATGCTGGGTCTTTCTGCTTGTGAACTCGAAGACATAGGTCGCAGTCCTGACCGAGGGCGTCAGCGTACGATAACTCTGCTAGATCTGCCTTCTTGGGATCCTTATCAGCTCCTCTATTCGCTTGCGTCACTCCAATGATTGGGATCTGGAACTGTCTAGCTGTCTGCTTTAGGTCCTGAGAGATGTGAGTAATGGATTTCCAATCTACCGTACGAACTCGAGCACGGTCGTCTCTCATCAGGTACATACCATCAACTATTACGAGATCAGGACGGAACTCCGTAATCTTAGCCTGAAGAGAAGACACTCCGCTTCCTTCACCTCTGGGCGCAGTAACCAGCAGAGCCGGGCTGTGACCAGATCCATTGACCTTGACCAGCTCCTCATCTCGAATGGCCATCATGACCTGCCAGACTCTTTGTTGAGTGGCAGGATCAAGTTTGCCCTTCTTCAGCTTTTCGTAGTCAACGGAACATACGATAGAGGCAACTCTTGTTAGAAGTTGCATCTCGTTCATTTCCAGAGACCAGATGAGAACCCGCATCCCTTTCATGTACGCGAAGCAGGCCATGACGAGAGCCACCCAAGTCTTCATGTTCTTCGGTCTCCCGTAGATCACGATGAATTGGCCAGTCTGCATGCCTTGCGTATCGTCGTTCAGAATCTCCCACGGATAAGGAATCCCAGTAACTCCGTGAGAGTTGGCGATGTTGTTGTAGTTGGCGTACAACTGCTCGTAGGCGTTCGCTAGCAGAAGATCGCTGGAGATCTCGTGCTGGGTAGACATACGAGTGACCGTCTCTCGTAAGATAGCCATCGCCTGTAACGGATCGGTATCTACCACCTGAGAGACTTCTTCGGCACAAGCGAGAACATCAGCTCGCATTTTGTATCGACGAAGCTCTTGGCAAAGAGACGGCAGAGTATCGTACGAATAAGCCCAGGGGAACCCGTAGAACCTTTGCTGTAGTAGCTCCCAACTAGGGACCGATCCGTAGGTATGTTCGTTGTGATAGTGATCCCGGATGAACCGGAACGCTTCCTTCGTCTGCGAATCACTAAGAAAGAAACTCTCATCGATCTTGAGCTTCGCGACGGTATGGAAGTCTCTTGTCTCTATGATCTTACCGATGATCTGATGCTCAATGTTGGCACCCATGAATGACTCGACCTCCCATATGTGGCCCGCTGGAACACGGGTTGGAATGAGCCCGACTACTCAGGCAAGCGGTTGATGGTTGCTACGGCACCCTTGTGTACGATAGTGGCATCCAGGATTGTCGGTTCCTGGATACATATCGTGTAGCGATCCATCCACTGAAGAACGCCTCGAACCTCGGTGGAGGTTGTCAAGCGAACTAGGACGGCTTTACCAATCCACTCGCGAACTTTCGAGTTCCATTGGTTCTTCTCGTCGAAGTTTTCACGCACTATCCGTTCAAGTGCGTCAACTCGCTCGATAAACTCTCTGAGGTCCGGCGGCCTTATGCCGGCCTGAGGGTTGGGCTTGCTCGGGGGAGGTTGTCCGTGACGATGGTTGGACATGGCTATGCTCTCCCACAGCCTATCGGTTCTACACCGGAGCTTGGGAAGGAGCAACGCTCCCGACGCAGCACTAGAACTGCGGAGGATCGTTGGGCCCTTCCGACTGTGGAGTTTCCGGAGCTTGCGGAGCTGCCTTGAAGATAAGACGAAGTGCGTCCTCCTCCAGAGACTCTGTGAAGGCTTGCATCGCCTTCAAGGTCTTCTCTGACCATTCGCCGGCACCTACGTCCGCAAAGCCGACCGGACCGTCGTCGGTCAGCAGAGCGAACCTCACCCTGAGAGCTGGTAGCTCTGGCCTGATGAAGTTCAGAGTCACCTCACCAGCCATCAGCCCATGGATCTTAGATGGCTGCTCAGAGAGTTTCATGCCCCTTCCTTCTGAAGATCAGGATCGACTCGAGTCCCACCGTTCTTCGCATTGTAGACGTACTGCTTCTGCGAATTGACTGCGTGAGACCGAGTGTATCCGCCCTCCGGCTTCTTCTTCTTGCTGCCTGCCTGATAACTGGCCGGAGGAGTATAGGTACCGTCCTCTCGCTGGATCCAACCATTCGCGAAAAGGAAGACTCGTTCGGCCTGTTCTAGGGCCCAAGCTGCGAGATTCGGAACAAGACGTGCGCTCATATTGCCTCCTACTTGAGAATGCCTGCGTTTATCAACTGCTGCTTTAGATGCTGGTGGTAGGACCAGGCGTGAGTGTCAGCGACCTCATGAGCAAGAGCTGCAGCAGCACGAATACTATGCTCATTCTGGTCACAGGTGAGCGTGACATTCACGATGACTCCGCCACCGTTCCCGTAGTCTTTCTCGCTAAGCTCCCGTCCTACGGTTACCTTTGCGAGTCCGTTGCCTACCAGCGCCTGGAACCTGTCCTGTTGTGCTTGGGACATGATGGCGTCTCCTTCGTAGATGTCGTGGATCGGTTCTCCACCAGGGTTGTTAGCCTTGACGTGAACCGTCATTGTGGCCTGGGCTTGCACTTACCCCGCCGCTTGGGCCTTCTTGGGTCCTCGGTTGCTCTTGGTCGGCAACTGACGCCACTCCAGAGCCTTGATCAGTACATCGGAGAACTTGTGTCCCCAGAACGTAGCGATCGGATTCTGGCCAGTCTCTCCGATGGACAGATAGCAAACCCGGTGCTGAGCCTGACCGGCCTTCTTTCGGCGCAAGTGCAGAGATTCCATCTGCTCATCGGGAACCCAGGTAGTTCCGTACGTGATAGCGGGGTTCTGGAAACCGGCTTCAATAGCCTCGAGCTGCGAATCGATCTTTGCCATGACTTTGCTTTTCCTTACGTTGTTGCGGTTGTGATAGTAACAGAGGGGTCTGACATTCTCACTTGATTGGGAAGGCGTCTACAGGAGCCTCCCAAAATTCGCGTTCGTACTTGCACCCGGTTAGGTGCGTGCTAGTAACAGCACGCCCTTCGCATTGCGAGGTGTTGAAAGCTCGCGCGTGGCGCCGTATTTGCGGAGCCGGCCATCGGTGCCCGATGTTGGCGTCGAAACCCATGTGTTTTCAAAGGCTTGGGTATTTGCTGGGTATTTGCTGCGCAAGGCTGCGGTGAGCCGCCATCGCTCGACCGGTAGGAGGCTGATGCTCCTGGCTTCCGGTAGCGTCTCGAAAGGCTGTTGGCTGCCATGACCCAGTTCGCCCGCGTCAAGGATCTGTTCGAGCTGCACTTCCACACCGAGGATGTTGGCCATCAAAACACGCCCTGAAGGAATCCCAGCCACCGGAAGACTTTCTCTCGTCGACCCTCATCCAGGAACACCCGCATCTTCGGGATCATCTCGAGAGCGTGTTCCATCTTGTCCACGCCAGGAACTTGCTGATAGCCGAACCATTTCTCACCACTCTGATGAGAATCCCGGATTTCGATAAGCTTCCTGTAGTAGCCATTCATTAGGTTAAGTATCTTCGCATCACTCATTCCATGACTGACCTCCTTCAAACTAGAGAATAGTTGCCGACTTCTCTAGGAACTCGAGGACCCCAGAGAACTCGGTGCAGAATGAGTCGTATGCAAGAGCTACTGGAACCAGCTCGAACGTCTTGTACATCAGTTCCGGTTCTCTGAGCTCTGGGCAGTACACCACGGTGGGCTTCCCTTTGCCAGCGCACCAACCAGCCTCGAGATGGGCGCTGCTACCAGATGGAAGAAGCAGGACGCATGCGCTGCACCACTCCATCGCATTCTGATCGCTCTGGTGACCCTTCTTGGCAATCGGATGCTGTAGAGCTTTCTTGAACTGTTCAGGTGTCCAACTCTTCCAGTCCGGATCGATTTGAGACCATTCGAATCCGGTATCATCGGGTCCAGGATTTCGGAAGTCGTATACTTCGTGTCCTGCTGCTCGAAGATCGGCAAGGACTTGTGGCTGATACGTGTTTCGCCATGACGATGCCAGGTAGATTTTCTTCTTCATGTTCCCTTCAATATGTATAAGTCTGAACTACTACAGGAACGAAATTTGGATCCTTTAGACATAGATGAATCAGAGCTGCCGTATAATGGAGCTAGATTCAGAGCCGCGATAGCCGATACCGGGACGTAGACCGCTTTATCGGGAGGAATCAGGTCGGCCTTGGAGAGATCAGCATGTTTGATATGCTGGATCTTCTTGTCCTGTACTCTAAGCGCGAATACCCCAACACTGATGATTCGTACGTCTCTTTGTTCTCCAGGCCTTCACCTACACCATGCCTTCTTCAGTAGGACCACATTATCGAGTTCAGGGTTGAATACAAACCCTAAGCTCCACAGCTTCCTATCACTCATAATCCCTCATTCTTTCTTCAGCTCCGCTCCAAATGGTGGAACTTGTTTAGGACCTGAAATGGTAGTGCTGTCCTCGACCCCGTCCTCGCAGCATTCGAACTCTCGGTCAACTCCGTTCACTTCGAGGAATCTGCGGACCTCCGCGTACTTCGCTGTTTCAACTCGAACTCTGACGATACCGGAAGTAACGGCTGCGTCGTAAAGACCGCGATCTGCCAGCATAGCTACCAGCTTCTCTGGAATGTAGAAATCTGACCACTTCTTTTGAACCTTGAATGGGCCTTGTGCGGTGGTCATGCGCATTTCATCAACCAGGTCTAGTTCTTGACGAAGACTACGTTTTGCCTCATCCAGCTTGGCATTTCTGTCATCTCGTAACCTCTCCAGTTTTTCGAGGCGGCTGACTTGCTCCAGTTCAAAGGCCTCCCACTCTGTCCGGAACTCATAATCAGCCATCTGGAAGGCTTTGATTTTGTCCTGTGTATCTTGTGAACACTTAAAGTTGGAGGCCATACCATGTTCCTATTCTTCTTGGTTATCTACCCCGGCATCGATCCATTGAATCGCTACCTTGGCGTCCTCGGAGAACTCTCCACCGCAAAGTCCTCCTTCGGCTATGTCTGCTAGTTCTCTCAGTCCCGCAATGACCTGCGGGTTAACTGTCAGCGGAGTCTTCTCCAGTTTCGTCTTTCGCTCTTCTGGAAATGCCGCGAGCAGAGCCCTGGAGATCAACCTCCATACGTTATAGGATTTCCTTGAATAATCCAAGACACGACCTGTCCTAGATGCCATCTCTAGGCCACCGATATTCTCTGGGATACCGGTATTGCCTTTTCGGCAAACAGCGACGTCATAGTTGCTGCTTGAGGCCGTTCCGGTTCCATCGTTAGCGACGTACATCCGGCCCAGCTCCTCGACTCTGCCGTCGACCACCGAGTGGAGTTCGATCTTTATGACTAGCATGATACCTCGGTTAGAAACTGTAATCGTGGTGATGATCCCTAACTCCTACTGCGCAATAACCACCACGTCGTTTGTTACCGTAACCGCCTAAACGATTACGGTAGAAAGTACGAACCTCTCCTTCTTCATTGGGTTCGTACTTATACTCCTGAGCGTCTGACATCCCGTTATCATCCGTACGGATGGCATGATCATCTCTAACCCGTATCAGTCCTTTGTTGGCGCTTACGTAGACTATTGTTCCAGCGTAACGATCAGACCCAATACAGTAGGTAGCTCCTATGCCTATAATTGGATCTTCCATATTGTTTCCTTATTCAATCCAGCCATTTGACTTTGGTCCTTCCATTATGGCCGTGTACCTGTTCTAGCACTTTCATGCTGGCGTATACCGCCACCGATTCGAGTTGAGTTACCCAGTGAAGTACGGATTGACCATTTGAGAATTCAATTCCTTCGGCTACTACGCCAATTCCACTAGTTCCGCTGATATCTTCTTCTCGTTCCAATACAAAACGACGCATCGTTATCTGTTGGCTAGTAGCCATCTATTTCTCCATCTTGGGCCGGTTCGGGATCGGCATGTTGAAATGGGACTCGTTGTACTTGTCTACGACATTCATAGTTCTGATGAAGTCGTTGTATGTCTTCACCGCATCACCGCCCTTCTGCTTGAAATCATTCTTTCGCAGAAGATACGATGGGTGCAGGACCGCCAGCATCGGATACCTGACGTTCTGAATACGCCCGGGTAGTTCGATATCGAACATCTCTCCGCGCTCTTGCGTGATGGTTACTTTCTTTCCTAAGAGAGCAGATGCGGCAATCTTCCCCGCCGTGATGATTAGCAACGGATCCACTAGATAGATCTGTTCGACCAACCGAGTCCGGCAAGCCTCGAGTTCTTTAGGGATAGGATCCCTGTTATCTGGAGGCCGACACATCACCACGTTGGTGAAGTAGAAATCATCTAGCAAGAGACTTCGGAGCTCTTTACGATCTGGGTCTCCAGTATTCTTGCCTTTGGACTTGTTGATACTGTCGACTAGTTCCTTGATGTCGTCTCTGATGGACGCGTACCCCAGGTACTGATCGAGAAGTTGACCTGCTGCTCCGACGAATGGAAGGCCCTGTCTGTCTTCGTTCTCTCCAGGGGCCTCTCCGATGATCATCACTTGTGCGTTCGGGTTCCCATAGCCAAAGACAACGGAGTTACGCTGCTCGCATAGACCGCATCCCTGGCAAGTTGCCCAAGTTCTCTGCAGCATGTTTAGAGCATCTATCTTGTTCATAGTTGGATCCCTATGAAAGATACAGCGATAGAAATTGCGCACACCGCTAATACAAAGGCTTCTAGTAGCGAGAATCCTTCTCGGCTCTTTCCCATCACCGCTTGAATCATACGACACGCGAGAATGAGACCGAGAGGTCCGAGAATTAGAGTGGAAAGAATCTGCCAAATGGTCATACCTGATCTCTTTTCATCGGGTTGGAGAGGATGATGTCTCTGATAGATGGTTGAGATCTTTCACAAGGAATACACAACCATATTCTGAGTGGGGGAGGGTTTCCTATTAACATACTGCATAGAGTTTTTGGCCCGAAACACCGAGAACATTCTAGGTAGATATGCCTCCAAGTCTTCGGTTTTCGAAGATCCGATTCTCTACGATGGCACATGAAACCGGTCGGTAATTGAAAGTCCATACCTCTCCTAGAAAGTGGGGGCATTGATGACTGTAAATTCAAGGGCAGACATCCCGGGGACGTGCTTATCCCAGTCCTTTAGATTTTGCTGCATCGTCCTACACATTCCATGAAGAGGTCCGATCCTGATGTCGTCATAGATAACAATGACGGGGGTCTTTTTATTGGCTCTTGGTCTTTGACCTCTGCCCATAACCTGCTGCAAGTCGTTAGGTTGCTTGAAGGGCAGAAGGACATGAACCGAATCGATTTCTGGATCATCCAGCCCTTCAAAACCTAGACTGGCGATGGCGAAGCAGATCTGGCTCTTCTTGACGATTTCGGAGCGTTCTTCTGAAGGGGTCTCCTGAACGACTAACCCAGACCCGGGGAACATCTCGTGTAACTTGATGAGCTGATCCTTGGAATGGGACACAGCCAGAATCTTCCGACCTTGATCTAGAGCTTCCTTCAAGCACTTGTAGCGGAAAGTATTCGACGCATCGAGAGATCCCACAAAGCTCCGAAGTCGTCCGATGTTGAGCTCCCCGTTCTTGTCTCGTACTTCCTCCCGCTTCAGATCCACGTAGATCGGAGTCAGCTGGAAGTAGATCCTAGGGATGATCTGCTGTACCAGGTCGGTGTAGAAAACATCTCCCAGATGATACTTGTAGATGAAATCGAATCCGTCGGCCCTTTTCTGCGTCGCCGTTAAACCGTAACGCAGGCCTGTGACGAGAGGCGCCGTAGTCACAAAGAAAGGAGCAGATAGGTGATGGACCTCGTCGTATACAACCATTCCGAAGTGTTGACGAAACTCTGGAGGGATCTCTCCTCGTTCGGCCTTCAGCGCCAGGCTATGAAGCATAGCTACTACGATTGGGCGATCCCACTCGAACCTTTCCCTGTGAATCACCCCGACCTTTTCTCCTGGAGGTAACTCAACGTGGAAAGGAATAGCCTCGTTCAGCCATTGCTTTAGCAAGAAAGAATTATGGACCACTACTAGCAACGGTCGTCCGACTGCTGCAGCATGTTTGAGAGCTAAGAACGTCTTCCCTTTTCCGCATGCTAGATTCAAGATGCCACCAGAAGATTGAGACAGCGCCACGTAGGCTCTCTTCTGATCTTCATCTCTGGGTTCGTGCTTTACTCGGAAGGACGTCTTAGGGAATTCTTTAGGAGTCAGGTCCACGAACGGGAAAGGGAATTGGGAATACTGCGACACCTTGATGTATTCCCGTGGGCATATCAGGTGATCCCTGGAGTCCTCCCAGAGTTTCTTCAGGACAGCCTGTTTACCTTCGACGTCCCAGTACTGAAGCCCGTCTCGAATTGCTTGCTGTGGTATGAACCTTTTCGGTAGCCACAGCATGTCGCTTACGTACGCTTTGTCTGGATCTCTTTTCACTAGGCGGAGTGACATCGGTTTTCCTCTTCCCCTTGTGTAATCGCACTAGTGCTTCTACCGCATTCAGTGCGACCATGGCCAAGGCGTGACCTTCTTTGTCTCCGTAATCCCCAGGCCTGTACAAGTACTCCGTTGATCGAAATGTAGGGAAAACGTATTGCATACCCTTGTCTTTCCCTGCAGATGGTCTGAATCGAATGTCTCCGCCATGAAGGATGCGGATGAATACCGATCCGGTCATTCTTCCTTTACCTTCTCCGACAGAGAAACCCACAACGTTATTCTCGTCGATTTCTATTTGGTATCGAACCTTGCCGGCAGTGTTTTGATGTTCGACAACAACCGGTTTAGAGAACATACCTCTTTTGGTAACTTTCCACGGAGGGGTCATGCTTAGACCTTTCTGGGCCAATACGTCGAGATGTTATTCCAGGCGTAATGATCCGTGGCGTCATACCAGCCGATGATAGCTATGTATGCGCTTAATCCTTTTAGAGTTCGGCCCTCGTGATAGGACCTTGCCCGATTTGTTACTAGAACGCCTTTAACTGGCTCTTCCCAGACTTGGCGATTGAATTGAGTTGCCGTTATATCGATGATGGTTCTTCCGACTTTATTCCAGCAATGTCCTGGTCTGAATCGCAGCGTCCTTACGTCATTCAGAGCTATGCTAAGAAGAACGCTAGCTAGTCCGCACGCACCCATCAGATCCTTTGGCCATACCGGCTTAGAGGATCTCAACAGATTGCGTCGAATCTTCTTAGCTTCTTCAATAGCTCTACCGAGTGAGAGCTCCCTCGGCATTAGCCGACTTTCGGAGGCCAGGTCCAATGTCGGAAGAATTGCATCAGCTCTCCGAATATAGCTTCTAGAGCTCTGAGTACTGCATTCTTCGCTAGTCTAGAGCTGACACTCTCATTTGGATATTGCGTGAAATAGTAGGCTGGTCCAGGAGCACCGGGCCTATACCAAGGCGCTAAAGGATTCGGAGATGTTGGATTTGGTAGAGAGTAACCACCTGCTGACGTAGAATAATTGACGGTCGTAGGTGTCGATGTCGTTGATGGGATAGTTCTTGCTGGAGGAGGTGGTTGCGTAGTGGGGGGAGAGAAGACCGGTCTTGGAGGTAAAGGAACTACTGTCGAAGATGGAGGTGGTAGCGCTGGTAATGGAGTTCTAGGAGGAGACAGTTGAGTCTGGCTTGGGTACTGCCCGAACATAGGAAGCCTGGCTCCAGGTTTGTTGACCTGTTCCATGGTCTCTGTTCTACAATCGTATCTGAAGCGACACTGACGGCATTCCTCTTCCCCGTCCTGGTGTAGACGTCCCCAGCATGTTGGCGCCCCTGACGGCTTTATGTTGTTCATGAGCTCTCCTGTAAAGAAAAGAAAACCTTCTGGCCTGCCGAGGCTTATCCCTCAAGACTTCCTGGGATTGCGCTACAAATCCCTTGGCACCCAGGGCGTAGAGGGCCTAGGATGGCCCGAGGATCGCCCCTGACGAGGAGCTAGCTCATGACGAGACTTTCTGGCCATGTCTTCGACACATACGACGACGTGGATGGCCAGGTTCTTAGGACCATTGTCGAGAACCCCAACCACCTACCACGCTTCGTGAAGACGGCCTCTCGTCTAACCGAGGCACAGATCAACGAAACTCCGGACGATCAATTTGCCCTGATCTTGTTCGACGGAACTACCAAGCTGAAGAAGTACGCAACTGTCGATAGGGGTAATACAACCCTGTCTGTTCTGTACTTTCTCAAGCAGGCTCATCTACTGCCTCCAGCAGCGGTCAAAACCGCGGCAAGAAATCTCATTGGGGCACTAGAGCTACACAATCTCTCAGTTCCAGAAGAACTGGTCAAAGCAGCTAAGAGCGGAGTGTCTTCTGTATCTGGAAAGAGTCAGAAGCCCCACGCCACGCACACAAAGGTGCATCAGCTCCAATATCCAGAGATTCTGGAAGATCCAAAAGAGTCTCATGACAATCCCATGCTCGGTCGATTTGACGCAGCATGGGATAACGTCAACCAGAGAACAAATGCCGAAGGAACTCCTGGCAGCAACTTCCTAGAGCTTCCAACCTTCATCCAGAAGGAGAAGATCAAGACAGCTGGGCAGACCTTCGATAGTGCCACTAGAGTCCCTCAGGCTTCTCCTTCTGGCCTATTCCAGAACGAGGCATCTACCAAGCAGCAATCCTGGAGGGAGTCTCCGTACTTCGATATCTCTGGTTGGGATCCGTCGATGGCAGTGGTATCTGATCAAGTTCTCCCAGAACGCACTCTCCTCGATGGACAGTATGCGATCGACGGTTACGATCAGGTCAAAACAGCTTCCGTGTATTTCTCAGACAATTGGAAGGACCTAAATTTCAGGGACCGCCATACATACTGCGTGAAGCTGGCTTCTAGAATGTCCGAGCTTGGAATGGAAGTCCCGGAGAACATCGCTCGTTACGGCTCTACTACGTATGCTGCGGATGTTGAGTCATACGTGGAAGCTCGTCGTTCGTATGTTCACGATACTGCTCATCCAGCTCTAGACATGCTTCTGGAGAAACGGGCTCAGGTATCTCCTGGTGTCTTTGCTGAGGCGCTAGCGGAATTCGATCATCTCAATGACCTGAACTGGCACTGGGACAGCAAGATCGCTGATCCTTGGTTCTCTACGTTCGGGCCTTCCATAGAGAAAATCGCGGAGATCAATTGGCGTTGGGAAGGGGTGGGAACTCGTATCAGCGAGGGCGACCTCAAAGAACTAGCCGTAAATGACTACGATCGCCTAGTCAACAACTTCGGCGCCGACTTCGCCAAGGAGTTCGCTAAGAGCCCTAAGGCGGTATTCCTCAGCCTCCCAGAACCGAACAAGATCATCCTGGCTAGATTGGCCTCTGATCGCTTCGCTGGGACCACGGAATAATCATGAACGCTTCCACGTTCCGATCATTTGCCAGGACGGCTATGGAGCTTCAGTCAGACCATGAAACTCCTGGTGATTACACCATGGTCAAAGCAGCCGTGGCGGCCAAGTACGGCCTCCGTAAGATCGCCTGGAATGCCGGAGAGCTTGCGGGTCTGGGCATCCTAGCCGCCCCTGCCGCATCCAACCTATCCGGCCATTCTATGAAAGAGAAGCACAAGGACGTCGCAGAGGTCACCGGTCTTGGTATGCTAGCCGCTCCATATGCTCACAACATCGCGGCCAATCGAAGCACTCGCTACGCCACTTCTGGCATTGGCCAGCGACTTACCAAAGCATTCTCCCACTAACGGAGTGAAGTGACGTGCGCCCAGAGGATGCTTTCGTAGAAGCCTTGATGGAGAAGAAGGCGGAGCCTGTTCCTACGGCACCTCCAGAATCATCAGCGCCTAAGTCGCTAACTTCAAGAAGTGTCTTCTCTCACCCAGAAGCACATCCCGTAGCTCTCGATCTGGTTCTTTTGAAGAACTTTGAGCTCGAGTGGTTGCAGTGGATGCCGGACACTTTGTTCAGCGAGATCGAGAAGACCTTCACTACTTCTATTGCAGAAGTGAATCGACTCAAGATCCTAGCTGCGCAAACTCTACACGTCACCGACGCATACTGGGAAAACTGGGAGATCTTCGAGAAGGTACTGTGGGCCCTCAATGGGCAAGTACCTCGTGCGGGTGTCATTCAGCCTCCTGATCTGCCCATTCTGATGTCCGGAGTAGACATAGCGGACGGCATCAGGAACGAGACCTATGGAGAAGAAGTGGCCAGATACTGTGCTGCCGTATTCCTACATGAGAACGTCTTCTACGCTCCAGAGCCCTTGGATTTCTGCCAGAAGTACATCACTCAGCAGACGTACAAGTGCCAGGACTGCAACCAGACCGGCTCGGCCTTACCTCCATTCGATGGGATGTGTTGGTCTTGTGGAGAGCATTTTGACTCCGAGCACCCGTTCAAATTCCAGCCAGATCCTGATGCTGTGAAGAGAGGTGTTGGCCGCAAGATTGTCCTTCGCGATACCTTCGATCCAGGTCCTACCAAGGCCAGATTCGAAGAACTGAATGCTCTACCTGCGGATAAGCTCAAGGCCTCCATCAGAGAGACCGTAGAGGATATTCAAGCAGCCAAACTCATAATAGCCATAGATTACATTAAGCATCGCTCTCAGCAACTAGCAGAGCAGATGACTTCTCTTCGTGGTTGGTTGGAGGCTCCATGAATGAGGTAACCATCGAAGCATTCAGTGATGAGCTGACCAAGATCGCTCTCTTTCAAGGAGCACGTGCCGGACTGGCTGGTGCATTGAGAGAGGGATGGCACGGCACTCCTGGCAATGAAGCCACTTGGTTTGGTCGTGGTCGAGAGATAAAGCCGGGCATGAGTCGCGGCGCCAGAATGCTCGAAGAGGCGACCTCTCTCGGAGGGACTACCAAAGCTCTTCCCGTTGGCGGTAAGTCCATGATGTTGCTTGGTACTGGGCTTATGGCCAGAGAAGCTATGAAGCCAGTGGACCCAACAGGACAACAACGTTCTCGGACTGAGCGCATGACTGGTCTTGCTGGGAATACTGTGGGAGGCTTACTTGGCTCTACAGTCGGCAACCGACTTAGGCCTGGACTACTAGGATCGGCTGTAGGTGGTATCTTGGGAGCTGGATTGGCTGAGAAGGTTGTAACTGCTCCTTTCGCGGCGCTTAGAAATCATCGAGTAGGTATGCAGCAAGCTCAGCCTCAACAGATGGCTCAATACCAGCAGCCCTCTCAGTACCAAGGAGCTCAGGTATGAGCATCGTAACTGACTCACTAGGACAAGGCGGAAGCGTCTCTAGATTTGACTCGTTCCATGGACGAACCCCGGGTGGCCAGTTCCATGGATCGATGCGTTACCCGTCTCCATTCTTCGACATCGGGCATACGTTTCTCCCGTCAACTTTCGATCAGCTCCTGAAGTGGTGCCGTTACTACTTCCTCGTCAATCCGTTGATTAACGCGGTGACGTATAAGATGGCCGAGTACCCCATCACGCCTCTTATCTTCGAGGTAGAGGACGTTGATACGCGGAAGCGCTGGGAGCATATCTCTGAGAACATTCTCAAGATCAGAGCTTTCCAGATCGAGGTCGGGCTAGACTACTTCTGCTACGGTAATGCTTTCATCACCATTCACTTCCCATTTGACAAGTATCTCATCTGCACAAACTGCAAGAATGAAGTACTGATCAACAAGGCTGCCTACAAGTTCCGGAACTTGAAGTACCATCTGTCGTGCGAGAAGTGCGGGGTGACTTGTATTGATGCCAAGGTACACGATCACAACATCCGTGATCTCAAAGGTATCAAACTCATTAGATGGAACCCAGAGTATGTTCGTCCCGAGCACAATGAGCTCACTGGACATACGGACTATTTCCTACAGGTTCCTCAGGTTATCAAGAACGATATTCTTCTTGGCAAACGCCACATCGTCGAGACGATTCCCCATATCTACATCGAAGCTCTTCAACAGTCGAAGAGTCTCCGTTTCACGGATGAGAACGTCTTCCATCTGAAGCGGCCGACGATCGCCCAGAAGGATATGGGATGGGGTATGCCCCTCATCCTGCCCGTACTCAAAGATACGTACTACCTACAGATCCTTCGCAAGGCTCAAGAGGCGATCGCTCAACAGCACATCGTACCTCTTCGAATTCTATTTCCCCAAGCCGCTGGTGCGTCAAGCGATCCATACTCCACCACCGATCTCGGTATGTGGAGAAAGAGAATTGAGGCCGAGATCGCCAAGTGGCGAGCTGATGCCAACTACATCCCGATCTTACCTCTGCCGATAGGTAACGAGACCATTGGTGGCGAGGGTAAGGCCCTGATGCTTCACCAGGAGATGCGTGCCTGGTCTGAGCAGATCGTTGCCGGCATGCACGTCCCCATCGAATTCGTATTCGGTGGTCTATCCTATTCAGGATCGAATGTATCTATGCGCATGCTCGAGAATCAGTTCTTGGGCTACCGTTTGATGCAGCACGTGATGGTAAACGACTTCATCTTGGGTCGGATCGCCGACTACATGGGCCTGCCTCGCCCTCAGACCAGATTCAAGCGCTTCAAGATGGCTGATGATCTTCAGAGATCTGCCCTGGTCTTCCAATTGAATCAGGCGATGAAGATCTCGGATACCACTCTGCTAGACGATATGGACTACGACATCGTCCAGGAAGAGAAGTTCAAGTTCGTCGAGCTCGGTAAGCAGATGGCCAACCAGCGTCGTATGCAGCTTGCTGCAGCAGCTCTACAGGGAGAAGTCTCTGTGGTCGCCGCCAAGTATCAGGTGCTAGCTCAGAAGGAGATGGAGGCTGTAGGTATGCCTCCGGCTCAAGCTGGTGGGGGACAAGGACAGCAACCTCCTCAAGTGCAGCCTCCGGGTCAAGAAGCTCCGCAAGATCCGATGACAGAATCCATGAAGCAGTTCTCCGAAGGAGAGATGCAGAACATGCCGGACATGTCACAGATCATGGGCAAAGGAGGAGGCTCCGGGGATGGATCTCAGCAGCCTAAATCTGGTAATGAAGTGGCTCCGGGAGTTCCACCCGACGTCACTGTTTACCCAGAGAACGCCAACGAAGCTCCTCAAGAAGGTATCCCTCAGGAGATGCAATCTCCTCTCACCATGTCTCAGTCTAATGGTCAGGGATTCAATCTTCTCTACGTTGCCCGTCGTGTGGCCACTGCTCTAGAGCAGAAAGATGAGATGTCTCGTCAGTCCGACATGGAGAGCATGAAGGGACAAAACCCTCAGCTCTACATGCTAGTTCAGCAGTTACTCAGCTCCAGTCGCGGATCGCAGGCTAACCCCCTCAATCCGCTTCAGTCCCCACTTCCGCAGCAGAAGCCCCCACGTCGACTCGATCAGATCCTCTGAAAAGGTCGATTCAGTCCCGGCATAAGGCCCGCGACCCGCAGGCCTTTAGCAGGCAAGGGGTAGCTGCGCTTTGGTCTATTACGGGAGGTCAGTTCCAATGAGTTTGATGCCAAAAGACAATCGGCCGATGGAAGAAAGAATGCAGGAACTTACAGATTCGATCATCCGGTCGAATCCCAAGATAGAGGTGCTACCTCTTTTCACTTCAACGCACGCCTTCGACACAGTCGGGTGGGTAAAGAAGGACGCTGTCATCATCGGATCTGATGGCAAAGAGAAGTTCCGTCAGAACGGGGTCGAGGTCCCAGATTGGTGGAACGACACCACTATCAACATCGTTTGCGAGAAGTACTTCAGAGTCGTCAATGGAGTTCGCGAGACGTCAGCCAAGCAAATGTTCCAGCGTGTTGCTGGCTGGCTTCGCCAACAGGCCGTTCTTCAGGGGGTCATGGACGAGGCTAATGCGAAGACCTTCGAGAACGAACTTTTGTATATGTTTGTTCACGGACTACACGCATTCAACTCTCCTGTCTGGTTCAACATGGGCGTTGTGGAATCTCCTCAGTGCTCTGCCTGCTTCATCCAGTCGGTAGATGATACGATGGAGAGCATCATCGATCTCAGCAAGAAGGAAATCACTCTCTTCAAGGGTGGTTCCGGTACTGGATCGAATCTTTCCAATCTTCGATCGAGCTACGAATATTTGTCCGGAGGAGGAAAGGCTTCTGGACCAGTCTCGTTCATGAAGTTGTATGATTCTGGGGCCGGAGTCACCAAGTCTGGAGGCACTACTCGTCGGGCGGCCAAGATGGTGGTCCTAAACGTGGATCATCCAGATATCTTGGAACAATCGAACGGAGAAGCCGGTTTCATTACTTGCAAAAGCAAGGCAGAGCAGATCGCCCATGATCTGTACTCTACCGGGAAGTACACCGCGGAGTGGAACAAGCCAGGTAACGTGTACGACCTGGTGAACTACCAGAACGCAAACAATTCTGTACGTGTTACCGATGAGTTTATGCGGGCAGTAGAGATAGACGGGGATTGGCACACCTGGAAGGTAAAGCCAGATCCCATGCTTGTTGCGGGGGCTTCTGGAGAAGCGGTGCATACGTACAAAGCCCAAGACGTTTGGAACAAGATCGCCGAAGCCGCTTGGTTTTGCGGTGATCCTGGCATCCAGTTCGATTCGATGACCAACGAGTGGCATACGTGTCCAGAATCCGGACCAATCAATGCCTCTAACCCATGCTCGGAGTATCTGTTCCTCGATGACACAGCGTGCAATCTTTCATCGTTGAATCTCCTGAAGTTCACCAATGGCAGGAAGTTCAAACTGGAAGAGTTCATTCATGCTTGTGCGGTCGCCATCATCGCCAAGGAACTCATTGTCGACGGAAGTTCCTATCCGTCGATCAAGATCAAGGAGATGAGCCACAAGTTCCGTACTTTGGGACTTGGCTACACGAATCTAGGGGCTCTACTCACGTACTGGGGCCTCCCGTACGACTCTAACGACGGGCGTAGTGTCTCTGCGGCGATTACGGCGGTAATGACCGGAGCGGCCTACAAGACTTCTGCGGAACTCGCTAGAGTCAGAGGACCGTTCTCGGAGTACATCAAGAACAAAGACCCGATGCTCAAGGTCATCGGTAAGCACTGGGATGCTGCCAAGAGATTACCTACTACCATGGTAAAGGAATGGCAGCCTTTGTTCGAGTCTGCTTACTCCGTTTGGAAAGAAGCATTCGACCTAGGAAAACTGTACGGCTTCCGCAACGCACAGGTCACGGTCATCGCTCCAACCGGGACGATTTCTTTCCTCATGGGTGCAGAGACCACCGGTATCGAACCGATGCTGGGTTGCATCGTTTACAAGAAGGTTGTGGGAGAAGGCATTCTGGTTATGCCGAACGGTATCATTCGTCCGGCTCTCGAGAATCTTGGCTATGATGAGTCCCGTATATCCGGGATCTTGATGTACATCCAGAACAAGAACACCATCCACGGCGCCCCAGATTTCGATCCTAGACACGAAGCTATCTTTGCTGAGGCGCTAGGAGACCACGCGATTCGTCCAGAGGGTCACGTTGATATGATGGTTGCGGTGCAGCCATTTATCTCCGGAGGCATCTCGAAGACGGTAAACATGCCGAAGAACGCGTCCGTACGAGATATTGCCGATATCTACATGAGGGCATGGAAGGGCAACCTGAAGTGCGTGGCAGTGTTCCGTGACGGCTGCAAGCTATCTCAGCCTATCTCTACGGAATTCAGTGAGAAGAGTAAGGCAGAGAAGGGTCTGGGCTGGGGGCATCGTCGAAAGATGCCAAAGACCAGAGACAGCAAGACTCACAAGTTCTCTATTGGTCAGCAGGAAGGTTATTTGATAGCTGGCCTATACCCAGATGGATCTTTGGGAGAGATCTTCGTCGAGACAGCTAAGCAGGGATCAGCTCTGATGGGGTTCGTCGATGCGTGGGCTCAGGCTGTGTCTATTGGGCTACAGCATGGAGTCCCGTTTGACGTCCTAAAAGAGAAGTTCACGGATATGAAGTTCGAACCGGATGGGTTGACGGATTGCGATGAAGTCCGCATCGCCAAGTCCATCCCGGACTACGTGTTCCGGTGGCTAGAACATCACATCGTGAACAAGGGACACAAGGAAGTAGAAGAGACTGCTCTTCATAAAGAGAAAGACCTCTCCAAGAGCTTCGACGGTCCACCTTGCACGAAATGCGGTAACATGACAAAGAGAGCTGGGTCTTGTTACTGCTGCCAGAACTGCGGCGCTACTACTGGTTGTTCATAGCTAAACGAAAGGGTCGGGGGTTGAAGCTCCCGACCCTTTTCTTAGCTAGCAGCTGACGATAGTACCGCCTCGTCGACCTCCACCGGCGATCTTGACGTTTGACATGTTACGAGTCCCCTCTTTGCCGTTCCTGAGGGCAGCGCCGAAACGACTCGGCTTGCTGAGGACTCGTACTGGTCCTCCATCTGGTGGGCTGAACGCTCGAGAATCGAGCTGCTTGTAGCCTTGTGACAGTAGGTAGTGCTTGTGGCAATTGAACGCCTCTTGCGGAGAAGCATGCATCTTTCGTCGCCCGCCAAGACCCGCATTCACTTGGCTATCACTACCCGAACACGCCTCCTTCGGGACTCCACACATGTGCATCATCGGTCGTCTATCGGCCATACATCCTCCTGTTTTCTTTCTACGTGAGCCAAGAAATAGTCACCGATCTCTTGATCCCAGCATAGTTCGTCATCGTCTTGATCCCACAACTTCTTGCAGGCTAGACAATTGAATATGGGATAACCCTTATCCGTGTGAAGCCATACTGTGTCCGTTCTTTTGCACCAGAGACAATATGGCGGATCAACTAGCATTTCCGGTAAAGTTGGAAGAATATCTGCGGGATCTCTTTCTGACTCCTCCTCGTAAATCTTTTGGCGTACTTGTTCCGCTAGAACATCGAACATGAACGGATTGTCCGGTGGACTGAAGGCTAGCTCCAGACACCCCGGGAGAAAATGTACATGATCGATGTTGCCTTCGTTCTCCGTCCCCAAGGAATTTGCGCTCTCATAGAAGCCAAGAACTCCTGACTTCTGACCTTTGAGCACTCTTTCCATGTAAAACGTGAGGACGTTATCTCCGGCTACAAATTCCTTGTTGCAGCCACAACACTTTTCTCCCACGTCGAGCTCCTACGAGTTGATATCTCCTATGACCAATTGAAGGAATCTCGAATACCCTTTGGGATACTCGATTTTATCTTCTTCGGTCCAACCAGCCTCGTTGTCGATCGCACCATCTGCATATTCGACTCTTCCTGGTCTTTCGCATCCGATGAATTGACACCTACCTTCGGTATAGTGCGCCGTCATGTGGATGCTCTTTCCCTGACTCTTGGCTTTCTTAGAGACTATTGGCAGGCATGCTGGACAGACCCAATTTGCATGTCCCGGAGGATGTCCGGACATTTCTTTTTGCATCAAAGGGCACCGATAACAATCGGTAGGGTCGTCGCAATAGCCGCTAGCGGTCACTCCTCGAGTGATTCGCTTGCGGCCTCTGTTATCCACTTCTCCGCCCTGGTGGATCCAGAGCAGGACACAGAATGCTTCCTTTTCTGCCATAATTCACAGATGAGGTCCGTAGACTCTCAGAGTGGCATGTATTAAACCAAGAACTAGGCCCTGCGCGAACGCGATGAAGAATAGGCCCCACACTAACCTTCCTCTTCGTCGCCATCGTCCATGACGCCAAGTAAAGCATCATCGACCATGTCTTCGTAGTGCTCTTTCACCGATATCTCTTCACTCTTATCGCTATCTTCTTCTTGTTCGTCTTCTCGTTCTTTTTCCTCCTTGTTATCTAGACCCTGGGGCATTTGCTTCTTATTGGGCATTTGCTTCTTAAGGCAAAGTTCAGGTACTCCGCCACAGCTACTTATAACCTTGAAGTCATGGTTTGTTGACACACCCATGGTAAGACCTCTACCTTACCCAGGTACCATCAGTCCGAAGACCCGGCCTCGCGCAGGACGGTAGGACCAGGTGGGGACGACAATTAGGGCCCTGATCCCTCTTAGAGGAGCGCACGGTGGCAGAGAACAGCAGTCAGATCGAACAGCAGTGGGAAGTCATTCAGAAGCGCGTAACAGAAGCGCTGAAGGGCAATTTCCCAGTGGAGGGGCGAACCAACAGGCTCGTCCTGAACAACATCACAATAGATGACAAGGCTGTCGATCACGCCGACCTCAAGTCTCAGGAAGATGCGAAGCTAACTGGTCGAACCTGGGGAGCTCCGATCTATGCCGATGTCTCTTTGCTCAATAAAGAGACTGGGGATGTCATCGACCGCAGCCGGATCAAGTTACTGACCATACCCAAGCCAACCCAGAGGTACAGCTACATCGTGGATGGCAACGAGTGGCAGGTAGACAATCTCTGGAAGTTACGATCCGGTGTGTACGCACACATCAAGCAGAATGGAGAGTTGCAGGCGGAATTCAACCTGAAAACTCCGTTTGCTAGATCTCCTCGTCTCTACATTCCGTTCTCTCCAGAAAAGAAGCAATTCAAGCTTCGAGTGGAGAGTTCTCACTTCCCCCTGTATTCAATCCTCAAGACGATGGGTGTCGCCGATGAGGCCATGAAGAAGGAGTGGGGAGACGAAATCTACAAGGCAAACGTAGTTGCTCCTAATAAAGTCGATAAGGACGTCAACAGTCTCTACGACAAGTTGAGTGCTAGGGGTGTCAAAGCTAACGGAGACACGCTTCAGCACAAGGCTCAGGCCATCCTTGAAACGTTCCATGAGGCGGAACTGATTCCAGAGACCACCAAGGCCACCCTCGGTAAGCCAATGGATAAAGTCAATGGAGAAGCTCTGCTTCTAGCTTCCAAGAGAATCCTAGAAGTGGCTAGAGGAGATATCCCGCCTGATGATCGAGACTCTTTGATCTTCAAAGAGCTCCATACGGTAGAGGACTTCCTGCATGACACTCTGGCGAAGTATAAGACTCAGAAGTCAATCCAGCAGAAGATCGGTCATAACATCGATCGACAGAGTAAAGTTCGAGACATCATATCTGGTGAGCTATTCACCCGACCCGTCGTAGAATTCTTCTCAAAAGATACCCTGTCCAGGAATCCTGAGCAGGTCAACCCGCTCGAGATGATGTCCAACCATCGAGCCACCACCATCATTGCTCCCGAGATGGGTGGTATCAAGAATGAGCGCTCGGTTACCGGAGAGATGACACTCATCAATCCGAGTCACTTGGGATATCTCGATCCTATTCATACCCCAGAGTCTGAGAAGACCGGTATTACGTTGCATCTTCCTCTAGGGGTGAAGAAGGAAGGTAATGAGGCCAAGACCATGGTCTATGACCTCAAGGAGAAGAAGATTCGTTATGTGGGACCAGCAGAGTTCCACTCCGAACACATTGTTCTCCCTGACCAGGTGAAGTGGAAGGACCAGAAGCCTGTACCTATCAACTCCTCTGTGAAGATGAAGGATCCGAGGAGTCATGAGATCATTGAAAAGCCATTCTCTGATGGCCGTTTCCTGTTGTTGACTGCCCATCAGTTGTTCGATGAGGCCACGAACCTCATCCCGTTCTTGCAGAACAACCAAGGCAATCGAACCATGACCGCCTCTCGTCAGGCGACTCAGGCTGTTGGTCTTCTTCATAGAGAGGCTCCGCTGGTTCAGGTTCGATCTGGATCCGGGCATTCATGGGAGAAAGTCATCGGTAGTCCGTGGACCCAGAGAGCCTCGGTGGCTGGTAAAATCGTAGATATCAAGAAGAACCCTCAGAATGGCCATCCTGATTCGGTCATTGTTCAGGACAATGAGGGCAAGCAGCATGTTCAGCAGCTGTACAATCACTTTCCTCTAAACGACTCAAAGTCGTTCATGCATTCGACTCTCGCAGTGAAAGTCGGAGACAAGGTCGAGAAAGGCCAGATGCTGGCTGACTCGAACTACACCAAGGACGGTACCCTGGCATTAGGTACCAATCTTCGAGTGACCTATCTGCCGTACAAAGGCTACAACTTCGAAGACGGAATCGTCATTTCGGAAAGTGCTGCTAAGAAGTTAACGTCAGAACACGTTCATCGCAAATCTATCGAGATTGACCCTGAGAAGGACTTCGTAGATAAGAAGAAGTTCTTGTCTTACGCTTCGACGGCATCCAAGAAACTTAGCCCAGAGCAAATGGCTAAGCTTGGAGATGACGGCGTTATTCATGTTGGCGCCAAGGTCATGCCTGGAGATCTTCTTGTAGCTGCCGTAGGTAAGAGAGATCTCGTAGGAGAAGCTGCTCGAGCTATCGGTCGTCTAGACAAGAAGATGTTTGCCTTCCAGGACAAGTCTGTTGTCTGGGATAGCCAGCATCCTGGGGAGGTTGTTAAAGTCGTAAAGAACCCCAATGGCAAGGGAGCCACTGTATTCGTTAAGACCCTAGAGCCCGCCGAGATTGGCGACAAGATGGTAGGTCGCCACGGTAACAAGGGCATCATCACCAGGATTCTCCCAAACGGGGAGATGCCTCGTATCGGTGGTCCGGACGGTCAGCATACCGAAGTTCTGATGAACCCATCTGGTGTTCCGACTCGGCTCAATCTCGGTCAGATGCTTGAGACAGCGTCGGCTAAGATCGCTGTGAAGACCGGCAAGCCATACATGGTTCAGAACTTTGGTGGCGCCAACGAAGATTACTCCGAGAAGGTTAAGGAAGATCTAAAGAAGAACGGACTGAGCGATGAAGATGACATGTACGATCCGGTGACCGGGAAGAAGCTAGGAAGCGCCCTAAATGGGTCACAGTACATTCTCAAGCTCAAGCACCAGGTAGAGAAGAAGCTAGCCGTTCGTGGTGGAGGCAATTCTCACTACGAGTATTCTATGGATCGTTCCCCCAAGGGAACAGGTGCCAATTTCCCAGGTCAAGCTATTGGTCAATTGGAGCTATACGCTCTTCTGGCTCACGGCGCTCGTCACAATCTTCGAGAGATGGCCACTTACAAGGCCGAAAATCATCTCGGAGTAGATAACGACGAGAATCAGCACATTGATTTCTGGCACAGAGTTCAGACCGGGCAACCTCTTCCTCCCCCAAGCTCCCCATTCGCGTACAAGAAGTTCGAGGCCATGTTGACCGGTCTCGGCATCAATGTGAAGAAGGAAGGTCACCAACTGGTCCTTCAGCCCTTGACTGATAAGGGAGTCCTGACTCTATCGGCGGGAGAGATCACTGATCCCGGTCGAGTGCTTCGTGGCAAGGACGCCAAGGAACTAGAGAAAGGTCTGTTCGATCTCAAGGTGACCGGAGGCCTTCCAAATGACAAGGGTAAGGGATTGAAGTGGTCCCACATCACTCTTCCTGAGCCTGTTCCCAACCCAATCTTTGTTGGTACGAAGCAACACCCTGGTCCGGCCGTAGTTTTGTCCGGTCTCAAGTTCGACGACTTCGAGGCTATCGCTAAGGGTCAGAAGACCGATACTTCCGGTAAGACTGGTGGGCAAGCTATCAGCGATAGACTTTCGGCCGTTCAGATCAAACCAGAAATCAAGACGCTGAGAGGTCAGCTATCCAAGCTTCGCGGGACCGAGTTGGATAAAGCCAACAGGAAGCTGAAATACCTCATCGCACTAGATAATCTTGGGATGAAGCCTCAAGAAGCCTACGTGATGAAGCACATCCCGGTGCTGCCTCCAATCTTTAGGCCGATCATCCCGATGCCTGACGGAGCCTTGCGCTTCGACGACATCAATCACTACTACAAGTCTCTCGGTCACGTCATCAAACAGTACAAGGAAGCCCCTAAGGAATTGGGTGATGAAGGTGTCAAAGAACTCCGTGAAGAGATCTATGATCTGACGAGATCCTTGGCAGGTATCGCTGGTGGAACTCCGGTCTACGAATCAAATCGTAAGATGAAGGGTCTACTAGATACAATTGCTGGAGCGCAACCCAAAGAAGGCTACTTCCAGAAGAGGCTCATGAAGCGTCGGCAAGACCTGTCGATGCGTTCCACCATCATTCCAGAACCAGCCATGCATCTAGACCATGTCGGTCTTCCTAGAGATGCGGCCATGGAACTCTATAAGCCTTTCGTCGTGCGAGAGATGCAATCTATGGGACATTCTCCTGTAGAGGCTCTTCGAGAAATCAAAGAGGGCAGTAATCTGGCCTGGCACTCACTTCAGACTGCGATGGATAAGAGGCCAGTACTTCTGAAGAGAGATCCTGCTCTGCACAAGGCCAGCATCATGGCCTTCAAGCCTAAAATCGTCGATGGTAAGGCCATCAAGATTCACCCTCTAGTCACTGCTGGATTCAACGCTGACTTCGACGGTGATACCATGTCTGCGTTCGTCCCTCTCACAGACGATGCTGTCAGAGAGACGTACAAGATGTTTCCTTCCAACAACCTGTTCTCCTCGACTACTGGCGGCATCATGTACGCCCCAGATCAAGAAGCATTTCTTGGTCTTCACCTTCTGTCGAGATGGGGAAAAGATTCAGGAAAGTCGTTCTCGAATTTCCAGGAAGCCCTGAAGGCTAAAGAACGAGGACACCTTCATGTTACCGATGGCATCACTATCAACGGGCACAAGACAACCCTTGGTAGAGCTATAATCGCTCAACATCTTCCGGACACTCTGAAGACTGACTCTTTGTTGAACAAGGAATTCGAGGATCCGAAATTCGAGCTTCACAAGAAGGACGTACATCGCATGCTAGAGAGCATCGCGAAGCACGATCCTAAGAGCTTTGCGTTCACTGTAGATCACTTGAAGGATCTCGGTAATCAGTACAGCTACGAGCTAGGATTCTCATTCGGGCTTAAAGACATTGGAGCTCACAAGTCTATTCGTGATCCGATTCTGAAGAAGAGCGATGCTGAAGCGAATGCTGTCAAGGCTAACAACAAGCTCACTCCAGCCCAGAAGCACGAGAAGATAGTCGACATCTACAACAAGGCCACCGATGAGCTGGTAGAGGCCCACCTTCCGATTTTCAAGGAAGAGAACAACAACATGTACCGGATGGTTTCATCTGGAGCTCGAGGCAAGATGTCTCAGTTCCGTCAGATGGCCATTGCTCCGATGCTGATGAAGGACGGCGCTGGCAATACTCTTTCTATGCCAGTGCGGAAGTCTTACTCAGAAGGCCTGGATGTCGGAGATTACTGGACCTCATTGCACGGTGCTCGTATGGGTACTTTGCAGCGCGTAGAGGGAACCAGTGAGCCTGGTCGTCTTACCAAGGAGATCGTCAACGTAGTCATCCCCAATATGATCGTATCCAAAGACTGCGGTACGACCCACGGCATCCATATGGATATCCACGACAAGGACATCCATGACCGCTACCTGGCGGTACCAGTCAAACTGTCTGGTGATCAGGTAATCAAGGCCGGAACTCTTATCGATGGACACATCACTTCGGAGCTTCAGAAGAACAAGATCAAGCAGGTCGTAGTTCGTTCTCCTCTCAAGTGCGCTCATGGACACGGTCTGTGTTCCAAGTGCTTCGGCCTAAATGAGAACGGAGACCTACATGAAATCGGTACCAATATTGGTGTTCTTGCTGGTCATGCTCTTGGCGAACCAGCCACCCAACTTGCCATGGACTCTTTTCACACTGGTGGCGTTGCTGCTTCTCGAGGCGGTGCGTCTGTGGACAAGTTCACGCGGCTCAACCAATTGCTCGAACTCCCGAAAGTCTTGCCGAACGCGGCGATCCTAGCCAAGGCTTCTGGGACAGTTACAAAGGTTGAAAGAGACATGGCGACCAACGGTTGGAATGTTCATGTCGGGAAAGAAAGTCACTTCATTCCCGCCCAGCGAACCCCGACCTATGAGGGTCAGCCATTGGTCACTGGAGTGGAAGTCAAGAAGGGAGAACCAATCTCTGACGGTCATATTAATCCTAGGGAGTACTTGAAGCATACGGACATTCATACGGTGCAAAATCACCTGACGAATGAACTCTATAACGGCATCTACAAAGATGAGCGTGTTCGTCGTCGTAACATCGAGACAGTTGTTCGGGCCCTAACCAACTACACGCAGATCAAGGATCCAGGAGACTCCAAGCATCTCCATGGTGACTATGCTCTTCGTACAGTTATCGAGGAGCACAACCGGAATCTTCCAGAAGGCCACAAGGCAATCGAACACCAGCCGGTCCTCAAGGGAGCCCAGCAGATGGCTCTTGGGTCGCACGAGGATTGGATGGCCCGCCTCAACTTCCAGCAGCTTCGTAGCACTCTACTCGAAGGAACTGCCAAGGGATGGAAGACAGATCTTCATGGAACCAATCCAATCCCGGCGTATGCTTACGGTGCAGAGTTTGGAATCGGAACCCCTGACAAGAAGCATCACTACTAATATGAAAACTGTCAGCACCGGAGACATTACACATTATCGGCTAGTAGCTTGCCCAGCATGCAAAGCCGATGTTGAAATGCCTTGCCGAGACTCTCAGGGAACAATGAAACGTGCTGTCCATACACTGAGAATGGCGTTGTTCCGATTGAGATCTCCGACGACATCTCTTAGACGAGTAGAGAACTGATGCCTGGTCCAATCGCAAGACCTGGAGGAGAGACTCCGACTCGATCTAAGTCATCGGCATCTACTGATTCGCGAGCTGCCCACGTCTTTCGTGCTCAGGTCTTAAATGTCAACATCCGTGACTACACGGTTGATGTGCAGTACGAGTCGTATCCGTACTCTACACATTTCGATATTCCCTGGATGACTCCTTACCTTCACCAGAACCAGGGTGAAGGTGTAGCAATCATGCCGGAGGTCGGATCCACTGTCTGGGTGTGCGTCCCTTCGGAGACAGGTCGCGACGCTTTTGTACTTGGATGGACACCAGTCCAAGAGATCGGTACCTACAGAGCCGGTCGAGAACTCTTGAATCCTGGTGACATCCATTTCAAGACCAGAGACGGTAACTTCTTGTTTCTTCGACGTGGGGGCATCGTCCAGATCGGATCGACTCCCGTATGTCAGCGTCTCTACATACCAATCAGAAACATCATCCGGGATCTTGCCGAAAACTACGAGCTTTCGACCCCGGCTGGCGATCTTACGTGGCAAGTGGCACGAGCAGAAGACCAAGGTGATGGTCATCTAGCATGCTTGTTCACCCTTGGTTGCAAAGAATTCTCCGATGACCCAAATCAAGATCCTCTAGCCGTCCTCAAAATCGGTTCCCACGGTGAAGGCAACGACACTATCCTCAGCCTGGAAACCCGCGATAAAGGTGGGGGTTCTGTCAAGACGAGCCTCAGTATATCCAAGACAGGTAAAGTCGCCTGGACAGTCCAGGATGATGTGACTTTCGACTTCAAGGGTAACGTCACCACCACCATCGGCAAGAAGATGACGGTAACCTCTACACAAGATATGAACCTAGAATCCAAGGCAAACGCCTTGTTGAAAGCTGTTGAGGTTCATATGTCTGGAGGAGCTGCAAAACTAGATCTCACAGGATCCGCAGCAGCCCTCAATGCCGCTGCCGTCAATCTCGGTGACGCCCTATTCCCCGTTGCTGTTGCTCACCCATCCCTCGTGGCATGGATCCAGGCAGTGACAGCTCTCTTGACTGGACCACCCAGCGCTATTGCGTTCAAGGGTATTCTGCCTCCGGTCACATTCCAGAGCACAAAGGTGAAAGCATGACGCCTCTGTTCCTAGACCAGGCCCACAAGCCCAAGTTCGAAAAGATCGCGATGCCTGTCAGACTGTCTCAGTCTCCAGAGGCATGGCAGCGCGACATCGCCGGTGAGATCTACAAGCAGCTACCTTACATCGGGGACTACGCAGTCAATGTCATCCTCGACAAGGTGGACGCACAAAGAGGCTTTGGCTTCGGGTCCATTCACATCAGCAACAAGACTGATGCCCCTATGCCAGACCAGGCTGAGATGCCGTCGGTTCGGGTTCCGGTAGTCATTCGTGATTACTTAATGGCTCCTCTCGATGTCTTCATGGATGGAGAGGGAGTCTACCCGCTTACTGAGAGTCGTCTCAGAGAGAAACTATTCCGTCCTCAGGCTCTGGAGCTATCGACGAGGAAGCCGGCCGATAAAGGCTTGGTCGATCAGCTCTACCCGCCCATGAGAAGCAACTACGGAATGGGGGCTTTGGGTGGCGACGCCATGGGTATGGGGAAAGCGGCCTCGGCTTTCTTCTCTGGACTCGATGACTCTACGAAAGTCGCCTCGGACGCTGAGAAAGGTCGTCGGGCAGCTATTGGGCGTATGCACGCGGAAGCTGCGGCCAACAATTCCAACATCGGTATGAAATGCGCTTCTCTAGTAGAAGCCATATCGATGACGCTATCTGATAAAGACAAGGATCAACTTGTCTCTCAGATCACGGAGGATACGGAGATCAAGGTTGCTGCTTTGGCAAATCCGAATTTCCAGAAATTGGCCATGAAGATTGTTTCTGCCAATCCCCCTGGAGTTCTCAAGACTGCAGCAGCATTGGTGGATAGCATCAAGCCCAATGTAGTTCAGCTGGAGAAGCTAGCTTCTGGAGACTTCAGAGTGAAATGGGCCAACTCGCAGGCCTTTGCTCCACAAGAAGATGTCGTCTCCCCCAAAGACGCATCGCAAATGGCTGGAGCCGACGTATCGAAGATGCCTCCGGGATCCACGGTCACCCTCTCCAGCGAGAAGGCTCAGAAGCAATCTCTCGATGAGCCTGTGTATGTAAAGGTCGAGCACTTCGGCAAGTACATCGTTCAGGATATGAACACGAACCAAGAACTCCATGGCTGGGTAATCCCTGTCGTGGACTTCGAGATGCATCCTTTGGAGATGTTCGTATTCTTCAAGCCAGATCAGAGTCCTGGATTTAGCGGTAGCAGTGATGGATCTACCCCGACTACTCAAGATAGTCTGGGAGAGCCCGGGGCTTGGTCAGTTCAGGATGAGATCGCCGGACTACCCGACGCTGGGAACGGCAACGAGGAGACCTATGGAGAGCTTGTCGAGAAGCATGAAGGAATGCCTCCTCAGGGTACTGGTTTCTTCTTCTCTCTAAATGGTCACTGCTGCCTTCTCCCCATCACTATCCAGAATGCTATGCAAGATCCTAACGGAACTGCTGGCATCTCTGGCGAGACCATGTTTGGAGAGTCCGTACAGCTTCAACGAGTTCCTGGACTCAAGCAGGTTCAAGAACTTGGAGAAGGAACTTATGGTATTCCAGACGACCTGATTTGGATCCCACTTAACGGCGAGCCCGTGTTCCTGGCTAAGGATCCTCTGGACATTACTACTCAGCAGGAGGCCCAGAGCATGCCGAACCAGGTGCAGGTCGGCTCAACGGGTCCCGGAGAGTTCTCGATGGATGGTCAGCCTCTCGCCAAGGTAGCTGCGAAGAATAGGCAGTTCATCAAGAAGGCCGACGCAGAATTTCTTTTGGTAGCTATGGGAGTCTCTCCTTTTGAGGCTCGTGGAATTCTGAAGAAAGCAGAAGCTGGCCGTGAGTGGGTGAAGTGTGCTGGTAGAGCCATTACCCCACTGGCTACACTACACACCGCGATGACCAAAAAGGCATCTGCCGAGCTTGCCGATTTCCCGTACCATCTTCGCCAGAACCTGGTGAAGGAAGCCTCCGTTATTGATGACGCCGACACCACCGACAAGGTGTTGGCCATGAACTTCATCAATCCCGAGAATATCGAGACCTTCGCTAAGTACCTGCCCGAGCTGGATCAGGCCTCAAAGAAACTAGCCGAGCTATTAATCGGAGTTCGTCTAGGTGTTGGATCGGTAGACGAGGGTGCTGTCGAGAGAGCTATGAAAGGTCTGGAGCGAGTCATCGAAGGTCTCAAGCTTCTTCAGCAGAAGGTCTCTGCTTGATCAATCCAGTTACATTGGCGGCCTTCGCCGATGAACTGGAGAAGATTGCCGCCTCCAATGGCGTCTACAAGCGCGTGTTCAAAGTCAAGAAACTGTTTGGCAAGATCAAGCGCATGCACAAGAAGAAGAACTTCAAGCGTACCCACAAGAAGTGGAAGTACAAGCGTCCTAGTGCAGGTGGCGGCGGTGGAGGCGGGGGCGGAAGAGGAAACTCGTGACGGAGAAGCAGGCAGGAGGCGACATTCTAGGGAGACTAGCTGGTCTAGCCGCACGGCCTTTTGTTGGCCAAGAGCGTAGCCAGCAGATCCAACAGAAAGTCATCGGCGGCATCACGAATCATGTGAACCAGTCAATCGAGAACGCCCTACGTCGTACTGGCGTACGCAAGGCGATCAGCAAGGCATATGAAGTCGGCACATACCCCATTCCAGGTACGCCTCGTCTCGTCCAACCCGTTATGCCTGATGTTGCTCAGCGGAGGGCCTACGGTAACTGGCGAGCTGATGACATCGTTCACACCTTCGCCAATAACCCAGAGACTATCGGGGCTCTCGCTATTCCTGCTCCTGGTGTTGGGACGAGTTATCTTGCCGGGAAGCAGCTCCTCAATCGAGGACTCAAGAAGATTACCAAGTTGGCAGAATACACGCCGTCGTTCTCGGACGAGCTCGAGAAACTGGCCAAAGTCGGGCCGTATCAACAGAAGACGCAATGGTCCTGCTCGGCGGGTTGTCTCAAGGCGGTCCTAAAGCATTACGGCGTTCGTATTCCGGAGCTATTGGTCATCAACGCTATTGGTGCCCGCAAAGGCAGAGGAGCCGAGTGCGATCAAATCGCGACTGCGGCTCGTAAATTTGGCTTCATGGCCTTCGAGTACTCCTTCACATCACTAGATCAAGCTAGGGTACTTCTCGACCAAGATATACCTATCATCTGCGATATACAGAGCTTCAACAATCCTGGTAAAGGGCACTATGTTGTCATGACCAAGATCGAAGCCGAGTATGTTCATCTTATGGACCCAAACACCCCGGGTAATACTCGTGTGATATCGGGTGAAGAGATGGATGAACGATGGTGGGATCGTGCGATGGCTCCTCCGCACCAGCTGATGCCGAAGTGGGGCATCGTAGTCGTTCCTCCGGAGGGTTCCGGTGGGGTTTCTTGATCTACTTACTAGCTTCTCGGAAGAACTCGAGAAGATAGCGGTCATTAAGACCGAACTTCAGCCTCACCAGCAACGTGTGGTTGATCGTATTCAGAAGCCTGATCAGCCTGGGTTGGTCGTGGCCCACGGTCTGGGTTCTGGAAAGACTCTGACGAGTATTGCGGCTCAGGAGGCTCTGAACATGCCTGCTGACATTGTTGTGCCTGCATCTCTTCAGGGTAACTACAAAAAGGAAATCAAGAAGCACGTTGCTGGTAAGACCCCGAAGCGCAACGTGCAATCCATGCAGAACATAGCGGTCAAGAATACTCCTCCGGCCAGCAAGATGATGATCGTTGATGAGGCCCACAGAGCTCGAGAGACCGCCACGAAGACCCATAAAGTTCTCGCCAAGAACAAGGCAGAGAAACGCCTCCTGCTGACCGGTAGTCCGTTCTACAATCACCCTTCTGATATTGCTCCTCTGATCAATATGGCTGCCGGTGATCGCGTCCTACCGACCAACCCTCAGGAGTTCGAAGGTCGTTACGTGAAGATGACGAAGGTCAATCCTGGACTCATGGGACAGATCAAAGGCATCAGGGCCGGCGTAGTCCCTAACCTGAATCAGAAGAGAGAGGCCGAACTTAGAGGTCATTTCGGGAAGTGGGTTGATTATCACCCATCGTCGACAGAGAACTTCCCATCGGTGACTAGAGAGGACGTTGAGGTCCCGATGACCCCAGAACAGATGGGAGTCTATGAGACCTTGATGAATCAGGCCCCTCCGTGGGTGGCCTACAAGATTAGGAACGGACTACCTCCCAACAAAGCAGAGTCTCAGCAACTCAATGCTTTCATGGGAGGAGTACGCCAAGTCTCGAATTCAACCGCTCCTTTCCAGGTTGATGAGGATCCTCAGGATCCCAAGATTCAGAAGGCCTTCGAGAATCTGAAGGCCCATCTAGATAAGAATCCTAGAGCAAAGGCTGTTGTCTATTCTAACTACATCCAGGCCGGTATCAATCCGTACAAGCAGCGGCTGCAGCAGGCCAACATTCCCTACGGTGAATTCACTGGTGAAATGGACAAGACCGAGCGAGATAACTTGGTCAAGCAGTACAACGCTAACAAGTTGCGTGCTCTCCTGATTTCATCAGCTGGTGGAGAAGGCTTGGACCTTAGAGGCACGCGATTGATGCAGATTCTGGATCCTCACTGGAATGATGAGAAGATCAAGCAAGTCGAGGGTCGTGGGATCCGGTATCGTAGTCACGATGACCTTCCCCCAGAAGAGCGCAACGTTCTAGTACAGAGATACTTAGCCACCAGACCTAGGATGGGCCTGCTAGAAAAGGCCCGCCTACGGAAACCTGGAGGATCGGTAGATCAGTATCTAAGAGACCGTGCTGGGGAAAAGGAACGACTCATTCAGCAGTTCAGAGAGCTTCTACCGAAGGAGCCTCCTCCGGAGAATCCAAATGGCACGCCACCCGTCTGAGAACTTCATCAAATACTTGATGACCTGCGGTCATCCAGAATCCCATCGGGACGACTGGATTCGCATGATGGTCACCTCGATGAGCTATCCAGATCCGATGGCTACCTCGGGGCAGGCTCCGGCCAATGCATACCTGACTTGGTTACGTAACGACCTCGCATCCAAGATTCCGGCTAACTTTAGCCCTCAGGATAGATACCACTCTGAGTCTCGTAAGTTCCTAAAATCAGAAGGTATATTCACATTTCACATCCAATCTAAGGGAGTCCTGGAAGCCAACCAGATCGTTATGAACCTTCGGGCTCGTGGCATGATCGAGAGCCTGCTTCTAGGTCGACTAGATCCCAAAGACATCGCCAAGAAGGTCAACACGAAGCTCGGTACCTATTTCACTGAAGAAGGTATCGACGCCTATCGTCACTACTATTGGCAGGTCGGTATCATCCGGGTTGAGGACTGGATGCAGCTGATCCCGGATGGGGATCCCAGCAAGTCCAACGTCATTGCTATTTCTCAGGTCGGTGCGGCTCTCGCTCTGCATAAGACCGGTATCCAGCAGCAGATCGATTCGAAGTCCATGCTACGATCTGTACAGGAGGCCATGTTCTTCGATTTCCAGGAGTGGAAGACCAAGAAGCACGGCAACGAGCGTACGAAATCCATGACCTATCTAGCCAAGGCCATGGTGTCAGTTGACGAGCAGCTCTCGCAGTCGGATAGTGCTCTCAAAGACTCTCTCAAGGCCTTCGAACAGTTTCGCATGGAGACCGAGAAAGTCGCTGTTCCTGATGTTAGATCGTTCGCTCCTGGTGGTAACTTCTCCAAGTCCGGAGCCAAACTCATCGAGGCCAAGACCTCGGGAGAGGATGAAGAGTTATGACCGATACCTATCAGCATTGGGTCGAGCGAGTTGTCGGTGGTCGAGATGCCAAGCCTCTGTCTAGTGGCGAAGTTGTCAAGTCGTCTGGCGGTGAGCCATTCGGCGTCGTCGAATTCGCTAGAGTGACCAAAGATGATTTCGTTGCCGAGATTGGTAAGAAAGGCAATTACTACATCTATCACTTCTACCCCTCACCTCGATACATGGCAGGGACCATCTTCGAGGACATCATGACCGATGTTCTAGTTGATCTTTTCAAGCGAGAAGATCAGATCGAGACTGATTGGGTTCCCGAAATGAGAGCGTGGGCAGTTCGAGTGTCCGGGTGGACGGACAGTATCTGGGGAGATGATCTTGCTGTCCGGGCTATTCATCGTTTGGATGAGGCCCTGAAAGAGGCAGTTTCGTGACCTCAGATTCAGCCATCAGTGTTGTTGCACTGACTGCGTTCGCCGATGAGCTAGAGAAGATAGCTAGTGTTGGGGCTATCTTGGGAGGTGCTGCCGGATACAAGCTAGGTCCTAATACGGCTAAGGGTAAGCTTGTTGGAACTCTAGTAGGTGCAGGCCTAGGTCATGCTGTCGGCGCTATTGGTGGTGCAGCAAAGCGACAACTGGTCGACGAACCGCATGCGAGAGAGATGCGGGAGCTGTATGGCTACCAGCCGGTCGCTGGTCAATCCTACTAGCTAAGAAACGATCAGAGCTCTGCTCCGCGTTTCACGTTTCATTTAAGAGGAAGATCTCCGTCAGCTACTAGTCTGACGTACTCGGTCATCTCTTGCCACGCTTGGATCGTATTGTTGTGGTCCTTTGCGTAGCAATTCACGATGGTTGAGCAATCTTTGTTATATGGGTATGCGATGGTCAAGATGTGTGCATCTGGCCAAGCATTCCTATATTTGACGATGTTCTTTGGGGCATCATCAATGAACACGTCCCCTTTCAATCTCTCTTTGCGAGCGCCGACCATGACATTGTCGGCATGGAGCCACGGAGCTGCTTTCTTGGCCAGATGCCACTTGATGTTCGCAGTCTGACCAGCAGTGGCTGTTGCGATGATGAGATCGTGCCCGGCATCATTCATCTCCAGTAGTCCTTCAGATGCTCCAGGCAGCACTGGGCAATTGGAGTAGTTGATATGATTCTCGAAGAACTTGTATAGGTCTCTGGCCTTTCTCAGTTTCTTGGTGTGGTTCTCGAGCTTGTATGTTGTGATGTCATCGATAGTTACGGTGTCGTCATGCGACTTGTTGTAGAAGGCCAACCATGGCCTAAGCAAGTCGATAACAATGGCATCTAGATCGATGAGAACAGTAAGTCGTTTCTTCATGCAAACCCTTCACTTTTCTTGATGAGAACCCACCAACCATCCCCTTGCCTCTGATACTCGGCACCACTCAAGGGACCGTTAAAGTAAATGCGCCAGTCATGATCTGGATCTGTTTTGGCCGCTTCTTCGGCATCATCACCTGTCCAGAACTCGGCGTCTGGGTTGGCTGATTCAGACCAAATTTTATGGCCATCTTTTGTTACTCCAGCATCTCCAAACCCAACAGCGATCACCCCTTAGCGAGGAAAGCATATGGGTTGGGATCCGCAAGTTAGGCAGTTAGATCGTAACCCTGCCTGCTCTTCCGTAAGTGGTTCTAATTTCTCCCACGTCATCAGGTCCCCACATCTACGATAAGACCGCCACAATCACCGCAGACAGATCCACCGTCTGGATGCGGCAGCACTCGATAAGATCCCATCTCTCCCCCTTCGCATGTAACGTCACATTGAGGGTGCTTACCCTGCATCATGCGTTCGTACATTGCTTTGAGCCGAGGAGGCTTCCAACCCTCTGGCTTCAGTTGCTTGCCGTCTTCTCGACGAGGTCCGAGCAACTTGTGCATGTTGGTTCGATGAACCTCTCGGAAGAACTGACGTAAATCTACGCCAGCACCTCCAGCACCAAACTCCCAGCATCCTCGAGCCAGATCAGTCAACTCGGCCTTTAACTTTGCCTTGGAAGTCTCGGTTTGCTGTAACGTCTTGATGGCTTTCACCGCATCATTTATGGCAGCGTTGAAGTCCATCAGAACATGCACGTTGCCCATCAGATCCCATCTTGGTTTCTTCTCTATCTCTAGTAAAGAGAAGTCCATCTCCCCAAGTTCGACCCCGAAGACATCAGCAGCTCCGTAAATAACGTAAAGCAAATCGCAGAGTGCATCGATAACAGCTACGACATCCTTGTCGGCAATAGCATCGAGGAGCTCCTGGGCCTCTTCCTGGATCAACTTGATTCTGAGTTCGGCATCTCTTGGGGCCTTGATGGCTACATTGAAGTTTCTAACCAGTGACTGCGAAGCGTTCATGTTGCTCTCCATAGCTTTCTGATGAACTGTGTGCGGTGAAAAGAACAAGGACCCATGTGTTGTATGGCATCCTGATGATCTTTCGATCCGTATCCGGAATTGCTACCCCATCGGTAATGAGGGAAATCGTTACCTAATTCGGCCATGAAGTCATCTCGTATGACTTTGGCCAAGATGCTAGCTGCTCCCACCGGCCAGAATCTACCGTCGGCTCTCGGCTCATGATGTTGCTTGGAAGGATCCCATCCACGTAGAGGGTTATCTCCATCGATTAGAACGTAGTTAGGCTCTACTGAGAGATCCTTTATGGCTCTATCGAAAGCTAAGCGATTGGCTCGATCTATTCCTACGACATCTATTTCAGAGGCCGGTACTTCCCCAATCCCGAAATCAACCAAACTCTCCCATCGGAGGATCCTATGAAAGGTGTCTCTTCGACGGTTAGGTGTCAGCTTCTTCGAGTCGTTGACTCCAGCTATCGGGCTGTTCTCAGTCTCGTAGTCGCTCCAATCCACCCACTTACTTGGTAGCCTAAAAGCAGTGGCTACGGCCACGAGTGGCCCAGCCAGCGCTCCTCGGCCAACTTCGTCAATGCCGCAGATGAACATGTAAACCTCTCGCTGTTCCGAACTTATCACTCAGAAAGCGGATTCTTGTTCATAACTGGTCCTCTCCTGGTTTTGGTCAGGACCTCTAGAACTATCTGCTTAGGTTGCTTGTACACTCGATGGACAACACAGTCGTTGGCCTTGGCAAATCCGTGGACCAATCTCTGGATGGGGTTGAAGTCTTTCTTTCCTAAGTCCTCACCAAGATTCAGAAAAACCAGCTTCTTCAGGGGATCAACTGTATCCTGGACGGTTGAGCTCACCGATGTTCCCATGGCGAGCCCTAGGCTCGAACACAAACTTCCTATCCATACAAGCTTTGGGTGCACGTAACTACCTATCCATGTAATATCCGAGAAAGCAATGCCCTTTCAGATCCTAGAAGACCGGGAACAGGTAGACCGGGAATTCCACAGCGCCTTTGTATACCTGAACGATGGCGAGCCTGAGCCAGAGCTTCCGGACGAATGGATCTATGACTTAGAGCCTGACGAATCGTTCGACGCCGAGTATTTTGAGCAAAAGAGGGGGACTCTAATTGGAGTCACACCTTCGAAGTTTGTCGAGTTCGCCATCATGCTCCCGGACAAGGAGTCAAACTCGTACAAGCCGTTCGATTTCTCTCAGCGTCGGTACCTTCGTCAGATCTACGATACACCGAGCATTCGAACTCTTTTGAAGTGTGGACGGCAAGTAGAGAAGTCAACGCTTCTAGGGAACAAACTTCTATCGTATTCATGCATCAACTCGGCGATGAACTCTCTGTATGTATCGCCGACCAACTTACAGACCAAAACCTTCTCTAACGACCGTTTGAAAGAGCCGATAGAGACCTCCCATTACTTGAAGTCATGGACGACCTCCAAACTATCGGATTCTATCTCTCTCAAGAAGTTTATCAACCGCAGTCAAATCACCCTGCGCTACGCCTTCTTGAACGCCGATCGTTGTCGTGGAATTCCTGCCGACATCATCTGCCTCGATGAGATCCAGGATCTACTCACCGATAACATTGGCGTCATCGAGGAATGTGCCTCTCACTCCGTTCTCAACATCGGAGGTAAGATTCATAAGGGAGGTATATTCATGTACTCGGGGACTCCCAAGTCCCTAGACAATACCCTCGAGTTCTTTTGGTCTAATCAGTCTACGCAGAATGAGTGGGTCGTTCCGTGTCATCGTCACGCCATCAAAGCTGGAGGATCGATCAGTAACGTCTACTGGAATATCCTTGATGAGGACAACATCGGACTAAAGGCTATCGTCTGCGATCGTTGCGACAAGCCTATTGATGTCGCTGACCCTATGGCTCAGTGGGCATCGTTGAACCCTGGCATTCTGAAATCTGCTACCATCAAAAGCCCCTTCGAAGGATTCCGCATCCCACAGTTGATGGTTCCCTGGATCAGTCACGACTCGATCATTCAGAAACAAGCGACTTACTCCAGGGCTACATTTTATAACGAGGTTCTTGGTATGTCTTATGATTCCGGCACAAGGCCGCTGACCCAGCAAGATGTTATCGACAACTGCGACTCTAGACTTCTCCTAACACCCGAATATCAAACCTATCTGTTGAACTTCCTGGGAGCGGCTTTCCCTGTCTATGCAGGAATCGACTGGGGAACCGGAGAAAACACCTATACGGTAGTGGCTCTCGGGGCATACATGGGTGATGGCAAATTCACCATCTTCTACGTTCATCGTTATGAGGGTAGGGAGGCTGAGCCGCAGGTTCAGATCGAGGAAATCTCCAAGTTAATTAATAGGTTCCGTGTGCAACTGGCTGGATGTGACTACGGTGGTGGCTTTTGGCCAAACGATGAATTGACTAGGAGATTCGGATTCCAGAGAGTTCCTCGGTACCAGTATTCTCAGCCATCTACGAAAGTGAAGTGGGACGCTGGGCACAATCGTTTCATGGTCCATCGCACGGAGGTCATGTCTGATGTGTTCAACGCAATCAAACGCCGCGACGTATTCAGGTTCCCTAATTGGGAGCAATTCCGTTCACCATTCGGATCTGATCTCCTCAGCATCTTCTCGGAATACAACGAGCAGATCCGTCAGAACGTGTACAAGAAATCGCCCAACAACACTGACGATACTTTCCATGCCATTCTTCTATGCTTCTTGGCGTCCATGATTAGGAATCCTAGGCCGGATGTCATCGCCCCCAATTCTAATCACGGCCGTCCTCAGAAAGTAGAGAGCGAGAACTCTCGTCATAGCTAAGAGAAGGGTCGTAACCTACAACCCAACCCCGTTTCAGTTCTTCCTCCCTCTCTACCTACTTCATCGCCGAGCGACGCTTGATGCGCTGGACCAGCAGGGTGCTGCCGATACCGAGGCCGAGGCCGACCGCGGCGCCGACCCCCATCGTCACGGCTTTGGCCTTGATGTTCGCATCCCGGATCTCCTGAACCGACCGCCGACGCTCTTCGTTGATCTGGTGGAGGTGATCCGCCAGACGCGCGTCGACGATGGCCTCGACATCGACCCTGGACATGACCACGGTCTGTCCAGCATTGTGAGGAGTGGGAAGGTGAGGAGTGATCGTGTCCGACGGTCTGGTTTCCATGGAAGTTTTCTTTCGTTGGGAGAAGAGAAGGTAGACAACTAGCTTTGTTGCCTACGCACATTTTCTTATCCCACAGACCGGACGACTTTTTCAGGCTTGAGACTTCTGCAATCTCCGAACTAGCTTCTTTAGAGGAGCTGCATCTCTCTCTTGTAGAATATCGAACACGCGAGGACTTTCCTCTTTCAGGACACACCACATACCTGCTACATGCTGAAGGTTCGTACGCCCAGCAGCCAACAAGTCGGTAAGGTGTTTGTTGTAAGGGCTAAGATGCATTGTTGCTGCTAGCTTCAGCAAAGGAATCCACGGGTGCTTGCTTTCTGACACTCGCTCAATGCCATCTAGATCATCGATTGTGATACGTACAAAGTACTCGGCCCACATTTCTTCTGACTGTGGTGCCCACCCTTCATTAGCCATCTGCTCGGCTGTCTGATAGAGTCGCAAGTATTCAGGTCCAGTGAATCCCAAAGGTTCGTATCGTACATTCAAGATCCTCATGATCGTAGCCATCTGCATCTTGAGTGTCTGGACTTCGACTAGTAGCATGGAGATTACATCCTTCTTGAGAGGCGAAACCAGCACATCGTGCCTCCCTTTCTTGATGCGATGAATCCCCTCCTCGTCTACGAAAGTGTGTCTCCCCTCCAGTTTGGTCTGGAGAAGGCCCTTAGCAGCGTATCTGTAGATGCTCCTAGAACTGCAGTTGAGGATGGCAGCAGCTTGCTCCACCGTCATGTATTTACTTCCCATAGCTTTCTAGCCCCTCATACGATGATGCACACCGCCGGAGGTTTTACACGTGGGCCCCTTTGATCAACTTCTGACCCGGTCCTCTGGCTCCAATGTCCCGCCAGAAACCCTAGAAATGTTGGGACGGCAGGCATCGCAGTTGTTTCAGTCCCAAGGTGTACCACTGAATCAAGCCTTGGCGCAGGTATTGTCCGACCATCCAGAGCTCGGCAACGAGCATATCAAGAGGATCGTCGAGTTTGCTAACACAGTAACGTTCCAAGAAATGTTTCAGAACAGCCAGGACAAGAACGTCCACTTCGACGTAGGTGATCCCGGTGTAGTTCTTCGTGATCTCAAGGATGGAGGATCTTCGGCTCATTCCGGTAAGCCGTTGAACTCGGACTACCTAAGCCCTCCGAAATCCTCCAACACGGCAGATCTAGATGCTGCTCTGATGCAGCAGTTCACTGGAAATCACCAATCTCCTAGTGATTCTGAATCTGTCAAAGTGGCTTCTGCCTCAGAAGTCGATCACGAACGGCATGCGAATCCGATCGAGGATGCTTACGACGCCATGATCAGGTTGCAGGCTACTCGTGAGAAGCTGGCCGAATCCTACGAGACGCTCGACCTTACTATGAAGAGAGCTCAAGAGGATTTCTATCAGCAGGTCCGACTACAGGTCGGAGACGAGAATGGATCTGGCTTGGGCGGAGTCCTAACCGCCTTGGAGAAGATAGCTTCTCAAGATCTCGTCGAGACAGTTATGTCTCCAGTAGTAGAGAGACTGGTACATGAGGGATACAACCAGCAACATCTAATGCAGTCTATGCAGAAGCTGGCCGGGGTTGTTCCTAACCTCCACCATCCCCTGTTTGCCTCTTTCGATGCCATCGTCAAGATGGCCGGTGAACTGGTGAGTTGTGACCAGGCCATCTACGATGTGGACAAGATGCTTTCAGATATCCAGGTCCCATTCAAAAAGATCGCCGGAAATCTCACGACCGGCATCAAGAATAGCATCGGACCTAAGGGTGCGGTTCCAGCAGGAATCCGTCAGCGTTTTCCGAGGGACTGATGAAGACCGCAACCGCCCAGGCAATTCTTCGCCGTCTTCATGAGAAACAGGCTGGCGTAATGCTTCCTGTAGTAGCCGGAGCTGGGTTGATGGTTGCGGTCCACGGAACCAGGAAAGCTCTGGACAAGTCGAAAGAATATCACGCTGGGTTCAATCCCAATTACATCCCGGGAGCACACGGATGACCAACGACATCATGCAGAAGGTAGCCGAGGTAGCTCCTCGTCAATACGAGTTCCTGCGCAAGACAGCGGCGGAAGTCAACGCTAGCCCTTTCCGCGACGAGATTCTCGGCGAGATGAATACTCTCATCAAGAAAGCACTCGACTGGAATGCCTTGAAGGGTGGGCTTCGTGCCGGTGCAGGAATGATGGGACGAGGAGCTGCTGCGCTAGGTGGAGCTGTTGGTGCGGCTGCTGTAGGCGGAATCGCCCTAGCACTAGCTGGTGACATGTATGATGCGGCCAAGCGTGGTATCACCAAGGGCCGTGACTACAAATCTATGATGAAAGAGAACCCTGCGCTGCAGCGACTTCCTGCCAAGGAGGTTCAGAAAGCATTCTCTGTTCTTCATCGATTCAATCCAGAGTTTGCCAGCGACCCTACTATCGCCGGTGCCTGGGTCGGGCGTCAGGTCCAAGTCACAAGCATGAACCCTGACTCGTACGCTGATTCTTCCATGCTCAAGGGTCTCGTTGACTCTCGGAAGAACATCGCAGATGTGAAGAAGATTTCTCCGTTCAAGATCGAAACTCAGAAGAAGGCTCCTCCGGGACTTTCCAGAAGAGACCTAGATTCTGGCTTCGGAGGAATCCATGATCGACTCACCAATCTCGAGCAGAATCTAGGACCTCTACAGTTCTACGGTGCTCCGGGTGGGGGTCAACGTACGACGCCATGATCGAGAAGCAAGTACAATTCAGCGCATTTAATGAACAAGGTCAGCTGGTTATCCAGCCCTTGTTCATAGAGCGTGGATTAGAGAAAACAGCCGAGGCGCTTGATATGCGCTCGAAGCTGCATCCTCGTATCCAGGATTTTGTGCGTGCCGTACGTCCTACTGGCGCAGGCATCTATGTTCTGGTGAACGCCCTTGGAGCTGGGGAATATTGGGGATCCAATGTCAATGGAGATCTATTCCCAGAGAAGTCCCTGATTCATTCTCCTCCAGATTGGGAGAACATTCTTGCTTCTCCAGATCAGGCCAGGACGATAGGACAGGCCTGGGATTATGGGTACCCAACATTCATGGGTGCCTATCCATACAAGCACCACGTCAACAAGGATCCATCTAGGGCCTTTGGTCGAGTCGAGCTAGCGACTTGGAACCCGAAGATGCATCGAGTAGAGCTGGTCGTCTATCTAGACCGAGCTCTGTGCATGCAGTTAGATGCAACGGACATCATCCAGCGTATCGAAAACGGGGAGTTTCCGGACGTCTCTATGGGATGCAAAGTCCCGTACGATGTCTGTACCATTTGCCAGAATCCCTCCAAGACTCGCAACGACTACTGTGATCACGCGCTTCGGATGATGAACAAGATCCTTCCTGACGGCAGGAAGGTCGCTGTTCGTAATGACTATCCCAAGTTCTTCGACATCTCGTTCGTATTCATCGGAGCTGACAAGACCGCCAAGGTCATGGCCAAGCTTGCTCAGAAAGGTAATCAGGTCTGCATGGGGGATTTCTGTACGATCCCTCGACTATCTGCTGATGTTGGGCAGATGTTCAAGACCGCAGATCCTGTAGATGAGCTTCCCAGCAACATCGGATTCACCAAAGAGAAGGCTCAAGCTGAGCAGGAATCCGAAAAGAGAGCTCCTCCTCCTGAACTTCGTAAGTTCACAGCCCCTGCCAACTTGCCTGCTGTGGAAAAATATGCATCTGCAGGCAAGGCTATACGCAATGCTGCAGTTGGTGCGGGGATCGGAACTGGGGCAAGCCTCATTGCTAGCTCAGCCATCAAGGCTGATCCTGTATCCAAAAAGAAAGACGCCATCAAAGATGGTATTGCCGGTGGTCTAGCTGGAGCTCTTTCCAAGATGGCTTGGGAGATGGCGCCAGAAAGCACCGACTACCCAAACGATGACTTAATCCGGCAGGGCATCGTAACTCCGGCTCCTAAGTATCGAACTCTCGGTGCTTACGTCAGAGAGAAACGAGCCAATGATCCCATCAAACGCAAAGTTAAAGTCCAAGGCGTTCCGATCTGGCTTGAGTGGTTGAAGGGGGAAACTCGTGAATACAAGCGGAATGGTGTCGTCAAGTACCGACGTTTGATGGAAGCTGACTACGGTTATATCCCAGGAACGGTTGACTCCGATGGAGAAGAGTTAGACGTTTATCTGGGGCCAGATCGCGATGCTCGCAATGCCTATGTCGTTCGGCAAATGAAGAAGACAGGTGGCTTTGACGAGCATAAAGTGATGATCGGTTATTCTTCGAAGAGTGCAGCTAAGGCCAGTTACATGGCCCACATGAGTGGCTGCCCAGAATGCTTCGGAGGTATGCAGACCATCCCCGTTACTAGCCTCGTTGCTTTGTACGGGGACAACAAAGCTCATAAGGAGAAAACCGCCAATTCCTGCGCTTGTCAGGGTGTGGGAGATGATTGTGGAGGCTCAATCGAGAAACTTGGGTCTTTGCTATTCCCAATCTCGAAATCTGCTTCCCACGCTAAACTCAGCGAGATTATAAAGTCTCTACCGGCGGGACCTTTTACGCAAGAAACACTTCCTAAACTGGAATCGGCAGAACAAGACCTACCGCCTGATGTCCTAGAGAGAATGAGTAAGCTACCTTTGGGGTCTGCTCTTTCCACCCCGACAATGGCAGGAATGGTGCTGAAGCCGAGAGAGTTCCAGAGGATAATCTTGATGAGTATCGGTGAACGGCCGCTAGCGGATGAGTTGGATAGTCAAGACATGACATTCGGGAGAAGCAATGAGGTGGACGACTCGATTAAGCTCGATGAGAGCTCTGTCGATGATAGACTCATGGCTATCTTCTGTCGTATGGGGATTGTTAGAGAAAGGAGCGCTGCTGCTCCTGCTCTGCGGTCTCGGTCGATGGCTGCTACAATCGGTAGTCCTTCAACCTCTCCAGGTGAGAAGGTAGCTACCGGACCACTAATGCGAAAACTGGCAGCCGCGTATAACGGCTACCGGCGAAATGTTCTACGGAAGGCCGCTTCCATTTCCAGTTATCTGACCTCCGATCCCCAGCTACGGTCCGACATCTTCGGTTCGAGCATGGCACAGGCCTTCGCCGGCGGGATCGATAAGGTTGCTTCGACAAGCGTGCTCTCCCCCGACTCGCTTGCATACTTGGTGGGGGCGTACACCGACCGGGATCTGCACATGACTAATGAAGTCGTGGCTTCCCTCGCCCTGACGGGCGCAGTAGCAGAGACAGCCTAGAAGTGCTCCCCACTTCGAAGACAGCACCTCTACTATTGACCAAGAAATCAACGGAGAACAAATGAGCAACCAGATGAACCCATGGCTGGCATCTATTTACGGAACCGATGGCGCAGATGATCTCGAGAAGACGGCCCAGGCCCATCTTCTTCAGAAGCTTGCTGCCGACCAGAATCTCGATATCTCCCAGCTCTCGCCGGAAGAGATCGAGCAGATGGTGCAGGAGTTAGCCGCAGAAGGTTACGATGTCGGCGCTCTCATGCATCCCACACAGCAGCAGCCAGGAATGGCAGGTATGAGTGGCGGTCTTCCTCCACATGGACAGCCACAGCGCCCATTCGCTCCTGCTCAGCAAGGTGGCCAGCCGCAGATGCCTCAGGGAATGAATCCCCAGATGATGCAGCAGGGACAGTCTGCTGGTGGCGCCGAAGCCATGCAGAAGGAAGCCCAGGCAAAGTTCGAAGAGGCCGATCTTCTCGGCCGTGTTATGGCTCACGCCTACACCGATGAGCTCGAGAAGATCGCTTCGCACAAGAAGACGGCCGGTCGCTTCGGAGCTGCCAAGGAATCCGTCAAGGGAGCCATCAACTCGGCCGGTCATATGGCAGAGCGCGCTGGTAGCAGAATGAGCTCATCCGTCAAGGGAGCCATCAACTCGGCTCGTAACTCGGCCGGTCATATGGCAGAGCGCGCTGGTAGCAGAATGAGCTCGAAGGCCACCGAAGTCGGCATGAAGGCTCGGCACCACAAGGGAGCTATTGCCGCTGGTGCAGCTGGTCTAGCTGCTGGTGAGGTCCATGGCCGTATGTCGAAGAAGGCTTCGGCTTTCGAGAAGCTGGCTGAAGAGCATGCCGCGGAGATCCTATCGGCTACCGGTTATGATCCGGCATCCGGACAGGATCTGTACGGTCAGCAGATGCTACAGGAGGCACAGGGGCAGCCAATGGCACCTCAGCAGGGTGAAGTCCAGCCACAGGAGCAGGCCCCGGTCGGAGGCGAGCAGTTCACCGAGGCGCTAGATAACCGTGCTCTCGAGCTTCTTGCCGAGAATGGATATGACGTGAACGAGATCCTTGCCCGTATTCAGCTGGCTCAGGGACAGGCGTGAGCACTGAGACCATCTAACTTCTCTTCCCTCTATGCCCCAGTGGATCCACGATAGAGCTCGTCACATTCAGGTCAAGAATCCTGAGATGAACGAATCTACTGCGTTCGCTATTACGACACAGCAAGCTCATGCGACCGGAAAGTCGCCTAAGAGCTATGGAACCTCTGAGGGACGTGAGAGAGCGAAGGCGAAGTACACGACGCCGAAAGATGACATGAAGACTGCAGATCCTGGTGGAATTGGGAAAGAGGCGTTCTTTCGCGTCGTCAATCCCATTGTCACGCAGGAACAGGATGACCGTCTGCGGAACATCATTAGAGAGGAACTCTCTCGTGTAAATTCCGCAGCGCCGTCCCAGCAGCCTTCGATCAAGACCAAGAGTGCCAGCCTAATCAGCTATCCCCTCCCCGTGGCATTGATCGAGGGCTTCTCGGACTACCTTCGAAAAACAGCTCAACTGACTCTGTCGAGTGTGGCCCCCAAGCCGACTATTCCGAACCAGGCCACGCGCCTTCCACGGAATACGTTGACGACTTCGACAAAGCCACCGCAATATTCTCAAGTCAACCCGGCACCTACACCCGGCCCCGCACAGACCACTCAACCAGTTCTAGGCCCGCCTCCGGTGCGTGGGTAACAGGAGAACAGAGATGAAGAACAAGCTCGCCTCGAGGCTCCCCCTCCAGCAAATGATCGCGAACGTCATTACCTCAGCTACCGAGAAGGTCGCCGCGGACCAAGACGGTCGTGATCAGAAGGTCAAGAACCTCCTGGCGTATGAGAAGAAGGAGCACGGCCACATTCCGACTCCTTCTGAAGAAGAAGCCGAGAAGACCAAGACTGCTTCTGCAGGCCCAGCTTACATAGAGAAGCTTGCCTCTGCGGTCGAGTACATCGCCGGCAACCTCGATTCTATCGACTTCCCGAACAGAGGAGTTCTACAGAAGGCAGCCGAAGAAGCTGCATCCACTGGATCTCCTCGTGGTGCTGGTAAGGGGCCTGGAGCTCTAGAAGTGTCTCAGTCCCGTGGCGGCGAGCAGAACTACAACATGGGCCATGCCCGTAACACCGAGGCTTCTAGTTCAAAGGCTAACGCATCTCTTTCCGGAGCACGTGATGGTGACGGGAAGACCCAGCTAGAGAACGATATGCATCACGCTCCTGGTGGAGGTGGGATTGCCCCAACTGCGAAGTATCCACCAAAGGGTCCTCTCGTAGCCGGACCAACCGCAGGATCGTCAAAGACAGCCGCGGCAACTGCTATTCGTAACGCCGTGCTGAGGAAGCTCGCTGGCGAAGACGTAATGAAGGCAAATATCAAAGCTGAGAGGACCGCCAATCCTCTAGCCGGTATGGGCCAGCTCGAGTCGTTCGATACCTCTCAGCCCGCTACTCACCAGGCTGGTGATGCCTCCGGTGGCGGTAGTGGCAACCAGGCTCGTCGACTCATCTCGTCTAACGAGGCTGCCATCAATGCTACCAAGCGTGATGCCAAGGGCCCCGTAAAGACCCAACTTTCTGAAGTTCTGGAAGAGCCCGCGCTCTCTTCGAGCACGGACCCTGTCCTGAATAACAACCTGCAGAACACCGGCAAGGCCGGGGTGAAGATTGCAGCGGCACGTGCGACTCTGGAGAAGGTCGCGCAGCAGGGATGCACGTGCGTAACGATCGACGGAGATTGCGCCTTCTGCCGTATCAGCACGAAGGTAGCTGCAGCGACTCAGAGCAGGGGATCTACCAAGACCGCTAATGCCATGATGGGTTATGGAGGAGGCTCCGGAATGTCTGGAGGCATGTCCCCCACAATGGCAGGTGGCGGTGGCGGAATGATGTCCATGGCCGATGCTGGAGCAGGCGCAGACGGATGTACTTGCGGGGAAACCGGCGAGTGCAGGGTCTGCAAGCTGAAGGCGGCACTAGCAGCCGCTGCGAAGGCAGGTGGCAGTGGACCAGGGATGAGCGGCACAGCCGGTCCTCCCATCGAGACAGGATCCCCAGGTGCCGCACCGGTCGGAACCTACTGATAAGGACCACAGGAGAAAACCATGACCATGAACAAGCTTTCGAGCACCAAGGTGGCCGAGGTTCTCGCCCAGGTCCCCATCGCTCTGCGTGCTCAGCAGCAAGAGATTGCTGAGCTCAAGGAGAAGATCGCTGGTTACCAGAAGCGAGATCGAGTCACCAAGATCGCGTCTGCAATGCAGACCAAGAACCTCGATCCCGATACCTCGTATGACGACAAGGTAGAGCTCCTTATGGGACGCGATGACCTTGATGTTTACGAGAAAGCCATCGACCTCTCGGCGCCACAGATCAAAGTGGCAGCACTCTCCGATCATCCAGGCTCAGGCGGTGGAGCAAACGCTGAAGATGCGTTCGCTGCTGGCCTACTGGAATAACCAACGCTGATTCTTCAAGGAGACTTAGATGTCCACCGCCCCGTTCCTGACCCTCGTCTCTGAAGTGCTGCCGATTCAGCGTCGCGACTTTTACCTCGCGAACCCAGCACTTCTCAACCCCAACAACGCCAACCCACTCCTCGACGGTGAATGGCTACAGCTCGACGCGAACTACAAGCTCGCTCGTGGAGCTGATGGCTCTGGAACCCGTGAGGCTATCGTCCCATCCTGGCAGCTGTTTGCCGAGCGTGGTCGTTATGACACGCAGGCGATCGGCAAGGCCCCGATCCTCATGTCCGGCCCATACGAGGCCGAATGCAAGATCTGCGATCTCACCGGTGCAACCGTCGGACTACCTCTGGTCGTCCAGGACGTCACCTTCCAGTCGCTGACCCGTCGTGGTCTAAAGGTCCTCGGCGCTGGAACCGGAGAGCATCTGATCTTCGGATTCGTGACCCGCGTCTTCACTGATCGCCTGCGGTATTGGTGCCCGAACTCGCCATCCCGCTGGACCGTCTAACCCTGGGACCTCCCAGTAACCCTATCAAAGAGAAGAGATACAATGAGCGTCCCAGCTAGAGTGCTGAATGACCTGTTCTCAGCCAAGCTCGATACCTCTGAAGGTAAAGAGAAGGTCGCGAGCATGGGTGCAACCTACATCCGTGATCGTCTACGCGAAGTCTGCTTCGTGGACAAGATCCTCCCGCCGGAGCCGGTAACCCGGGCCGACTGCCAGGTCTCTGTCAACCACGACACCCTCGTGAAGATCGTCGAGCTCGAGCCTCAGTCTCGCGCTATGACCCTGACCTTCCGCGGTCAGCCCACCGCTCGGTTCATCCGTGCACCTCGTGTCGAGGTCCCATTCTACACCATCTCCTCGGAGAAGTTCGAGAAGACGGAGCAGGAACTCTTCGCCTATCAGATGCCGGTGACCAAGATCATAGAGGACAACTCGGTGAAGGACATGCAGGAGATCAAGGACCGCGAGTTCCTTCGTCACTGCGAGTCGGCTGTCCAAGCTCTTCAGGTCGAAGCCAACGGTACAGCGACCGCCCTCAAGGCGTCGACCTACGCCGCTACGGTCAAGAAGTCGATCATCAAGGGTATCAACGCCCAGAATGCATCGGCCGATGACTTCAATGTCCAGCCGATTCTTCGCCCGGACTTCGTCAACCTGTTCAAGCTCCTCGATGGCAACCGCCTTCGTGCAGAGCGCTTCGTCATGACGGAGCCGGATTACGACGATATCCTCGCGTGGACCCTGTCGGACATGGGTGACAAGATGCAGTCGGAGACCCTGGTCGACGGCTACAAGTACAACATCATCCTCGGCCGCAAGCTGATCCGGACGATCAAGACCGACATCCTCCGTATCGGCAACATCTACTGCTTCACGGCGCCCGAGTTCCTCGGCAAGAACTACATCTTGAACAACACGAAGTTCTACATCGACAAGGTGGCGAACCTCATCACGTGGCAGAGCTGGATGGATCTCGCGATCAACATCAGCAACGTCGCGTCGATCGTGAAGCTCGAGCTGTACTCTGGATCGGTAACCCCGGGCCAGGAGACTTCTGGCTTCGCTGCCAAGCTGCCGCTGGACGAAGATCAGCTCGGTGCGGTGAACAACCGTGTCGATCAGGGTCTGAAGTACCCGGACGTTTCGCAGTTCTGATCTAACAGCAGGGTCGCTCCCTGCATGTCCACTAAGGGGGCGCTAGGGTATATCACCTTGGCGCCCCTTTTCTGCTCTATGCTCCTTGGCTGGAGGAATCTATGTACCGCATCAAAAACACTGCAGAAGATCGAACCAAGCATCTACTTCACCGGACCGCTGCCAAGTTCGAGCTAGAGCCCACGCTTGGTGGGGTTCGTATTCGACTGGGATCTTTCATCGACATCACCGATGAACACTATGCTCGAGTCAAGCCGATCATCGATGAATGGGTCGGCAAGGGTATGGTCGAGGTATTTCCGGTACTTCCGGATGGGACCGACGTCAGGAAGTATGCTGCTCCATTACCCGGAGAAGATCTGGAATTGGAGAGAGCTAAGAAGGAAATGGCGGAGATGGCTGCAGCTGCCATCAAGGAAGAGCTCAACCGCCCATCAACCATGTCTCAAATCATGCCGGCTGTTCCAGTCGAGGAGCCCCCTGCTCCCCCAGTTGTAGAACCGACTGTTGTCGTGGAGCCCGAGCCAGCGCCTGTTGCTCCTCCAGTAATTCAAACGCCTCCTGTTGCCCCAAAGCCCCAGGATCAGAACAAGAACAAGAAACTTCGCTAAGGAGTCCCCGTGGTAGCTTCTTACAAAGACCGACCATCCCATCAACCGGAATACCGGTTGGCCTACGTGCGAAAATGGAATCGTCGGGTTCGTGTTGAGGCTATCAACCACTACGGTGGCAAATGCTTCTGTTGTGGGGAGCAGCGCTTGGAATTCCTGGCGCTCGATCCCATCAACGGAGGCGGTAACCAGCATCGTAAGGAGATCCGAAAGACCTGCGGATCTCTTCATTACTGGTTGAAGAAAAACGGCTGGCCGGAGGGATTTCGCGTAGCCTGCCATAACTGTAATTCGGCTCTAGGTTTTTTACGGGTACTGCCCGCATCAAACAGAGCAGCCACCACAGTTATCTCGAGGCGAAACCGCGCAATCTACCTCGGGAGGATAACATGGTAGTTTTGATCACGAACGTGACGGATGCACCGGGGAAGAACTCTACCCAGGTCGACATCTACAACAAGACCCTGTCACCAGGAGCGCAGATTCAACTTCCTGCGGATCTGGTGACGAAGAAGATCCGCTCGCTCGAAGAGAGTGGGTTGATTGCTATTGGTAATCTGCCTCCTTGGTATCTAACCGCCAAGCGTAGCAAGCCACTTTCAGAGGAAGAGAAACAGAAGCGTCTGGTTCAGCCCCCAATCCCCATCAAGCCTGAAAAGAGCAAGAAGGAGAGATTGGTGGACATATCAGAAGAACCTGTAGCTAAGAGAGGGTAGTCATGCCTTCTGACGATCTCGGCTTTACTCCGTCTGTTGACGTAGCACTTCAACAGTTCGTAGGGCTCATTAGAGCCTTCATGCGTGACCATGCTGAACTCAACCGTTTGTTTCAAGGAGAAGAGCATTCCGATCGTCTCATTGCGTTTGCTGTCATAGATGCTTTGGAGGATTTCAACACTACTCCTCCGATGACCAACTATCAGTTGAGCAATTTCCCATCGAAGAGTCTTCTTCGCTACGGAACTCTGATCAATCTCCTGGAGTCGATCGGTTTGCTCATGACCAGGAATCACATCACCTTCTCCGATGGTGGTGTGCAGGTGGGTATCAACGACAAAACGCCTTTGATTCAATCCTGGATTCAGCTGTTCACCAACAAGTACGAGACCAAGAAGGACCGCCTCAAAGTGGCGCTGAACATCGAAGGTGGTTGGGGTGGAGGAGTCCACTCCGAGTACCTCTGGACTTCAGGCTTCTACGGCGGATACTAGGCCTTCCCACGTGGAAAGCCCTGATAGGAGAATCGTATGGCCGTAGCCAAGTTCAAGATGAAAACATTCAGCAATGCCAAAGAGCTTGCTGACTTCGTAGCTTCCGATTCTACGGTGGCTTCTGTCGTCAGTATCACCACTGATCACGACGGCAAATTCACGTTGTTCTACCTGACGCCATAAGGATAATCATCATGGACGAGAGCGAGTTCCTCAGAGGCATCGAAGGCGAAGAACAGAGCGGCCAAGACTTGGTCTCTGGTGCCGAGCATCTGATCCGCCTGAAGAAGCAGGTGGGGATGACTCGTCCCAACGATGATCTGGAATTGGATAAAGAAGCTGGTGTTGCTGACACTCTAAAAAGAGGAGTGTCAGCTTCCAAAAACAACATCAGAGCCTTTAGTAATGGAGCTGAGCAAAGCTTCAATCATCAAAAGTCCTTGGGTGGTATCGGACTACATGCCGTCTCTACTCCTGGGAAAAGAGCATGGGGAACTGGTTACGCATCTGGCTTAGCTATTCCTGTAGTTGCCGCCGGTGGGATCGGGTATGCCGCCGGTCATCACTCAGGTAGTAAAGAGAAAGACGCTGGAGAGTTTGAGGAGTGTCGCGACTGCGGAAAGGCCAAGACCGCCTGTATGTGCGGAGAGAAAATGGCCAGCCCTTTGAAGAGCATTCTTTTGAATGCGCGCATTAAGACAGCTGCCGTCTCCAGTTCTTCGAATGATCCTCTTCATGATTACTTGAGCAGTAAATTAGAAGAATCCAGAGAGAAGACCGCTAACGCCATTGTTAACAGTCTAAAAGATCATCCCGGTCTTGCTTCTGCTACTGGCCTAGGAGCCATCCTCGGCGGGATCGGTACCTATGCAGCCTCTCGTCCACAGAAAGACTCTGGTAAGAGTAGGGCCGAAGAGGATCTCGAAGGCAAAGTAGAGGTCCAGAAGAGCCAGCCAGAACGTGGACTTCTATCCAAAATGCACAATCGAAATACAGAACTCGAGCATGGATACGCTCGGGCTTTCCGTGAGCATCCAGGCAAGGCCGCTCTCATAGGTACTGTAACAGGTGCAATGGGAGGCTATGGTATCGGCCGACTTGCTGGCGGTCTTGCTAAGCTACGTGGAGGAAAGTAATGAGCAACTGGCTGATCGAATTGTCAGAGAGACCGAGGACGGAGGAGGAACTTCTCCAAGAATCTATCGATAGATTCTCTGTATCGGATCTGAAGAAGCTGGCTTTCGACCTTGATCCTCTATCGCTTCCCACTGGAATTGACGATATGAAGATCAAGATCGGTCACGCTATTCAACAAGGCCAAGAATTGGCCAGAGAACAGCCTGAGCTCGAGAAGATCGCCTTCCTACCTGCCCTTGCTGCAGGAGCGGCTAGGCTAGCTCCTCTAGCTGGCAGAGTTCTTGGCGGAGGCGGAGCAAAAGCTATTTCTGGCGGTATCGCCAAAGACATGGCGATTAGTGCCGCCGGTAACAAGATCATGGGGGCCTTGAAACCTGCTGCACCCGCAGCCGCTGCTGCTGGGCAAGTAGCTGGAGGATTCAAATACGCCACCATCAGTAGCATGCTCAGTTCTGCGGCTGGTAAGAGCGGAGGAATACTTCAGAGAGCTGCAGGCTACGTAGCCAAGAATCCAGGAACAGCTCTCACTGCTGCTGGAGCTGTCGGCGGCGCTGTTATGGCTCCGCGAGATCCAGAGACTGGTCAAAAGCAATACTTGAAGGGGGCGTTGGTCGGAGGCGGTCTCGCCGCCGGAGCGAATGCTATCTCTAACGGTAGATTGGCCAACCGCTTCAGATCTAGTGTCATGAATCGAGAAAGCCCGTTGATGGGTCAGGGCGTCCGTAATTATATGATGGACGCAGCTGCCGCAACCAAGGGCAAGGCTCCTCTTCAGTCTGTTGGCTCCAGATCTGGGCAGGCGAGATATAGCAGGGCAGCTACTCTAGCCCCGTCATCGACCCCGGCGCTAGCTCCAGTAGCTTCCTCGACGCCGGTAGCTCAGGCAGCTCCAACATCCTCTACGTATGTGGGAGGACCAACAATGAGAGGCCCTGTTTCGGCCGCTCCTCACACGGGCGGGCCCGTTATGGGCGCTGTCAAGTTAGCATTTGCCTCTATGTCTCCGGCTGAGCAGATCCTATTTGTTGCTCAGCAAGATGCATTAGAGAAGAAGGCCAATCGTCAGACATTGACGTACGACCCTGCAACGAAGACCTTCATGCGTCATCACCTAAACGCAGATGTTGGAACCAAGGACTTAACGCGGATGGGAGCAAAGCCTATCCCTGCGGGTTCCACTGAACCAGTCAAGAATAGCATCACCCACGCCGGCCCAAATTTGGCTCCGTTTGGATCTCAAGAATACATGAATACTCGGCTAGAGAGAGTCCGAGCAAAGAATGGGATCAATCCAGATGTTGGTGTCCCTATCGGCACCAAGGTTGCTCCGTTAAGGCAGGCTAGTATTGGTAGGGCTTCCCCTCCCCCAATTCCAACACGTGTTCCTGGTGCAATAGCTGGTGTAGCCGGTATCGGAGCGGTTGCTGCCAAGCCCGTCTCTTCTGGTGTGGGGGCTGTTCTCGGCAAGGCTATGGCTAGACGGTAATGCTAACCCTAACGAAGTTCTATGCCCGCAGTTTCGATCTAGATCACACTGATGTGTTCTGGGAGATCGGGAACTTCAATGGGAACATTCTCCAATTCGAATTCACGATCTTACGATCGGAATCTTCGAGTGGTCCGTGGGATCAATTATCTCCACCATTCCAGGACCAGTACTACTTTAGGGATGTGTCTCCTCCAAGAATGCACAAATGGAGAATGCTGTTTTACCTACTTCGTATCAGAGACAAACTCACCAACGAGATAGCAGAGTTCGGTCCTACGTCTCAATCGGCTGAGCCAGATCTCATCACGCTCGAAATCAATAGACAAGAAGACTTGTTGTTTCGAGAATTCGTCGGAAGAACTTGCTGGTTGTTTCCAGTTCGTACTTTTGGTGCGTACTGTGTTTGCTTTGATCGTGTAAGCGGACGACGCACTAAGAGCAACTGTCTTAACTGCTATGACACAGGCTTCTTAGGAGGATATCTCTCTCCAGTCTTGTGTTACGTGCAGTTCGATCCCAGTGGGCAACAGGCAACTCCTACGTCGTTCAAAGAGAAGCAAGATAACAAGACTACGGCGCGGCTAATTTCGTTCCCACAAGTGAAGCCCAAAGATATTCTCGTCGAGGTAGAGAACACACGTTGGAGAGTAGAGTCTATGACTCCCACCCAACGTCTTCGTTCTGTGGTTCATCAGGAGCTAACACTCAAGGAAATCGACAAAGGTGACGTTGAGTTTAAGCTTCCGGTGAACATAGACGATTTGCGTTCCATTACTCCCGCCGCCGAGAGAAACTTCACGAACCCCCAGCACACAGATGGCTTCGCAGACCTCAACACCATATTTGCCATATACGGCTATCAGCCGAGAGGCGCTACTCGATGAGATCGTGAAGATCGCCGAAGATACTGGCGATTCACCTCGAAGCGGGTTTGGTAAGGCTGTGCGTGCGATGGGCGTTGGTGCACTAGGAGGAGCAGCCGGCTATGGCACCGCTGAGCTCCTAGCTCGTAAGCTCAAGTTCTTCTCGCAGCCGAATCAGAGTCGTGCTAACGCGGCCAGGATTATCCTTCCCATCCTATCGGGTGCTGCCGTTACGCTAGCCGACAGATACAGGCATCGGATGAACCAAGAGTACTCTGGTGTCAAAGGCTACGAAGGCAAGAAGTAGATGAACGATCAGGTAGCAAGTGGGTTAGTAGAACCGCAGGGGCTCGGAGAAGAGCCTCTGTACTTCTGTACCCGCATCTTTCTGACGTTCCTACAGGGTCTCTTCGAAGAGATGCCTACTGGTAGCTATCACTGGTCTGAAGACGAGAAGCTATCGGAGATCGCAATCACTGATCAGGTTCCCATCCCGCGGGAACGTGTCGACCAGAAGCCGCAACTTGTTCTCATGCGTGGTCCAGCTCAATTCGCCAACCTGACTCTCGACAATATGCGGTCACTCAATCCGCAGACTGGAGAGAAGGAGCGCACTGACTTGGTATCGTGCACGATGACAATCAATGCCATCGCTAGGAACGGCATCGAATGCCAGAGAATAGCGTGGCTTGTGTTCCGACATATCCGGACCTTCAAGAATCTGTTGCAGAGGCATGGTCTCCACAAGGTTGGCGATGAGCTGTCTGTGGGCCCAGAATCTCCTCCTGGATCATTTCTATCCTCGGAACCAGATCCTGAATTCGTTATGATCAGTGTCTATGCTCCCTTCCACTTCCAATGGACCGAAAGAACGAGACCTCTAGATGCGCCTCTTCTTCGTTCCATGGAAGCTCGTATTCGTACGGCTCTTCTTCCTGCCGCCGCAACGACTACAGAGGGAAGCGTAGAAGCTCGCGCTGCTTTTCGTACTCCAAGTATTCGTGGTCGAGTCCTCAACCAGTCTGATGTCGGACGCCAGAATGTCGGCGCCATCACCACCGTGAAGATCTGAAGGAGAAGCCATGGCCACTGCCGAACTTCCCCGTCCTGGCGTAGAAGTCATCCAGGAATTCCGTGCCACGTCGCCGACGATTCTTCGTCCGACTCTGGTGCCCTTCGTTTGCGGAGCGGCCAAGGAGATCGTCGAAGTCACGTCTGCTGACGGGACACTGAATGCCGCGGCCAAGCTAGGGTCGTCCTACGACCAGCTGCCTCGGGTCATTTCCCAGACATCGTTCCCATCTCCTCGCGACAATATCGACGAGGTAGATGTGGAAGAGTCCAGCATCAAGGTGTTCTTCCAGTTTGGTGGAAGCCTTCGTAGACTGGACCGCGATCCTGGAGAATCGTTTCTGGTGAGCTTCAACAACTCTACCAGGGCTGCTGTTCGCTCGACGTTCTTTGTGACGTCAGCGGGTCTGGACCTCAATGGCAAGATCCTCGTTCTTGCTGTTGATGTTACTGCCCGTTTGAATATCACCAAGGATGTTACGGTCACGTTTGCTGGATCAGGCAATCTAACGCCTTCTCAGATCTGCACGCAGATCAACAACGCTGTTGGGGACGACGTAGCTACCGAAGTAGTGATCGGACCCAACAGCCGTATTCAGATCGCTTCCTTGAAGTACGGGGCCGCATCCTCGGTTACTGTTCGTCCTGGAGGGTCTGCCAATTCTACTCTTGGATTCGCAAGTCCTTCAGTTGAATATCGTGTTGAGGGTTCTGGTTTCCGGGCTCAGGACCTGAACAATAACACGACCCTATCTCCGTGGGTCGAGTGGAGCAAGGGGACCTATCTAACCGATGGAGTCTCTCAGAGCTCTCTTCCAACCTATGATGACACTGTCCCGACATCTGGATCCGGCTTCGGTTTCCTAGATACTGCCGGTGTTTTCTCTGCTGCGTTTGTTGCTGGGTCTACGACATTCACGGCCGCTGGTCTCAATCTGAAAGTCGGAGACGAGTTCATCGTTGATGGGGCTCAGCCGAACACGAACGCCGTCATCATGAAGGTCGAGACTTCCCGGTTCAAACTGGGGACGATCAACACCAAGCTGTCTACTTTCGATGCCGACGGTAACCCCATCACCTCGGTATTCGATCAGAGCAACATCAGCACACTGTTCGCATCCACTCCATTCGCCCCTCGCTACGCGTGGTTCATGGCGAAGAATCTGGTCACGAATACTGTAGCTACTGCTGCGACTCTGACTGGTACTACGGAAGGGTTGGCCGCAACCACGGCCACCATCACAGCTCCTTCTGTCCCAGCAGGATCGGCCCCTTTCGCTCTCAGCGGACTCACGCTAGAGTTCGACGTGACCGTTGATGGTGTTCTTCAGGACACTCAGACGTTCACTTTCACGGGTGGAACGTTTGCTGACCTAGCAGCTATCGTTGCCGCCATCGGAACCAACATCGACGGTGTATTCGCACATACCGACCTTGGTGGAACCAAGATCGCCTTCTCGACTGACCTGACCGGTGCCCAGCAGTCCTTGGTTCTCAAGGATTCCTCGACTGCTCTTGTAGCTCTAGGGTTCCCGGCTGTTACCGAGCAGTCTGCCTCAGGAACCGACGTCGAGTATGTAGACATCGCTGCCTCTCTATTGGGCGGGACGCAGACGTTCCCGTTCACCGCAACCAACGGAGAGACTCTGGTCATTCAGATCTCTACGGACGGTGGTGCAACGTTCCCAACGTCGAAGACCTATACCTTCACCACTGGTACTCTGAACTTTGCCAACATCGGAGCTTTGGTTACCGAACTTGGTACGAGCACTCACTGGAGTGGTGGCGTTCTTCCGACCGAGTTCGTAATCTCGGCATCGGGTAGCAAGCTCAAGATCACCTCGACAGTAACTGGAAGCCTAGCAGGTCTCCGCATCGGCTCCTCTTCCACCGCCATCGGTGTTACCGCGAACGCTGATCTTCTCTTCACGTCTCTTCAGAGCGACGTCGGAGAGGAGAACTTGGCAGCTCAGACTCTCAAGTTCAAGCTCAACGGTAGAAACAAGACCTATACCGTAGTTTTTGTTAGCAACTCTCTGGTGGACGCTGTTGCATCCATCAATGAAGTCGTTGGGTGGCCAATTGCTACGATTGGTGGAACCAACGATGGGGAGCTAACGCTGACTTCTACGCTCAAGGGCTATGCCTCTAGCATCGAGATCATCAACGATTCCACTTCTTCTAGGGCTAATGCTGCTCTTGGTTTTGGAACCGGTAACCGTACAGCTTCTGGAACTGGGCGTCCAAACCCTGACCTGTCCCTAGACAGTTCTGGAAACGTTGTACTAGGTGCGGAAGTCCTGCGGTCTCAGCTGACCGGAAATCCGTTCTCTCCTGGTACCTCGGACATCTACATCCAGTACACGGGACTTCGGAAAGACGTCTCTCCTCTGGCCAAGGATCCAGGGGTACTTCGTATCACAGACGTTACAACGCTCAACACCATCCTCTCTCCGATCACTCCCGCCAACCCACTGGGACTTGGCATGTTCTTCATGCTACTTAACGCTCCTGGTCTGGAGTGTGCTGGTATGGGAGTTGATGAGGTCACTGCGGCGGCTCCGTTCGGAACTCTGGAGGCCTTTACCAGAGTAGCGAATGCTCTGGAGTCCGAAGAAATCTATGCTCTTGCTCCTCTGACGCACGATGTTCTCGTGCACCAGATGTTCAAGACCCACGTAGAGTTCATGTCTGGGCCGGCGCAGAAGGGCGAGCGTATCGTCTTCGTCAATCCTCTAGAGCCGACCCGTCATGTCAACGATGTGATCGCTTCGGGAGCTTCTTCTGAGTCGACCGCTACAGACAACCAGCTCGTAGTGGACGTCAATCCGACTCCTGGAATCGTGGCACGTGGCCTAGATCCTCTTCTGCTGACTTACGACGACCAGGTGTTTGCTGAACTTACGGTCAGCGGCACTCTTCGCCGATACCTGGTGTCTTCGGTCAATGGGACGCTTCTGACCCTATCGACTACGTTCACCGAAGACCAGAACACGGATGACTTCTTCACTGTCGAGCCTCTTACCGAGGCTGTGGTGAATGCTGATTGGAGCGTTGCAGTTCGAGGCACCAAGCTCTTGATCCCTGGGTCCACGATCCCAGACAAGAGCGAGATTGCCGAGACCGTGGCTCTGAGCTCCAATGCCTACAAGTCTCGTCGTATGTATGTTGTCTTCCCAGATACCGTAGTCGCTACCCTCAATGGTACCGATACGGTTCTGCCCGGCTTCTACATGTGTGCCGGTATTGTGGGCATGGTTGCCAGGTTCCCTCCGCAGCAGGGATTCACCAACATGCCTATGACTGGGTTTACTGCGGTTCAGGGATCCAACGATACCTTCTCCGTAAGTCAGCTCAATGTCATGGCCGGTGGGGGCACGTACATCATCGTTCAGGAAGGTCAGGGAACTGCTCTAACCTGCCGCCACCAGCTGTCAACCAATCTCACCTCTATCGAGACTCGAGAACTGTCCATCACCAAGGTGGTGGATTTCGTGGCAAAGTTCCTACGTACGGCCCTCCGGAACTTCATCGGCACGTTCAACATCACCCAGCCATTCCTCGATACTCTCAGCACGGTGATCCAGGCGATGCTCGGGTTCTTGGTGGAGAACGGCATCATTCTGGGAGGAGACCTGAACAATCTCATCCAGTCGAAGGACTCGCCTGACACTGTTCTTGTCGATGTCACTCTCGATGTTCCGTTCCCCTGCAACTACATCCGCCTCACCCTCGTGATCTGAAGGAGAAGACCATGGCTATCAGTCCGCGTTTGTTTTCCAGCGTCAACCTGAACACTGTCAGGAGCTTGGCCAGCCGAGGCGATCAGATGGCCTCCATTCTGATGAGCTTCATGGACAACACCTTCTATTGCATCATGACCAGTGGAACGGAAGCCTCGAACGTCATCCGTATTACCGGACAGATCAAAGACCAAGACGGTCAGAATCTAGCTGCGGTGAAGGATGTCGTCGTGGAGTCGATCTCAATCGCCGGTGCTGGAACTCTTGCTGCAGTTGCCTCTCAGGGCACTGTCAAGTTCGGCGGCGGTACGAAGAAAGTCTGGCTTCAGACGACAGCTACTGGATCCTTCCAGCTCGATCTGACCAACGCTACTGCAGAAGACAACCTTCTCATCGCTCAGCTCGATAACGGCACGACCGAGATGCTAAAGGTCACCTTCGCCTAATAGCGACGGAGTTCTTGTAGCAACGAGACTGACGTCAGCATCAGGAGATCACGATGGCCAAAGTAAGCGAGTGGAAGCCGTACGAGCGATTCGTCCAGGGAGGCCTGGTCGACGGTCAGTTCCTCTCGGCTGCCTACACGATGGTAGCCGCGGGACCTCCACGTCTTGCCAATATCGGCGGGGCGGCTGGTGCTGCCGCAACCCTATCGTCTGACAGCGGAAAGGACTGGGCTCTTCCTATTGGAGTAGTCCAGAACATCGGTCTGTCACATAATCGAAACTTTTCGAGGTTCTGGGAGCTCGGATCCGAGCGTTCGTTCTTCATCTCCGGTCGTACTACTGGACAGCTACAGCTGAGCCGAATCATGTATCATGGTCCGTCTCTTCTCCGAATGCTGTACGGGTACTACCAAGATCTCATTCCCCCAACGGTCGTACCGTTTGTCTTCGCGAATCCTGGGGCTGCGGCTGTGGCCAATCCCCACGACGTGAAGATCCCTCCTGGTTACGAGAATATCTTCTTGAACCTGGCATCGGATCTATTCAGTCAGCCTATCGGCTTGCTGATCTATCTCCGGGACTCGAACGAAGATACTGTTGGTGCCATCTACTTGGAGGGTGCCTACGTCCCATCTCACCAGATCGCTACTGATGCTAGTGGTACAGTCATCCAAGAAGCCGTCTCCATTCAGTTCGAACGGGCAGTTCCGGTCGCTGTTCGCGGTCTGGCCCTCGTCTCGGCTGATTTCAATCCGGCGACTGGCTTCTGAGGTAGGATAACGCCATGGATAGAGAACTGGCTGGAGTTATCATCGAGAAGTGGGAGATGGGCAAGCCTGTCTCCGAGATGCAGCTATACAAGGCTGCTGAGACTCTCGATATCGATCCAATGGCTGCCCTCGTCGAAGCCCGTTTCTACACGTACTTCGACAAGTGCCTTATGGAGAAACGGGCTATGAGCCGCGGAGAGAGGATCGTCTTCTCTGCTGCTGCAGGGCTTTCCGATGGGCCAATGGTCAAATCGGCTGCCGCTTACGGCTTCTCCCCGGAAGAACTCATCTTCGAGGCTCTTCGAGGAAGGGACTTCGTGCCCGACCTAGAGAAGATTGCGAATGTTGGAGTTCAGCAAGACATGGATGGTGGGAAGAGGCCACCGGGAGGTGTTCCTGGTCCTCAGGGGCCGCAAGGACCGGTTGGGCCCTCAATGGGTCCTCCGATGAATCCTGCAATGGGCCCTGGCGACTTCAGCCCAGAACAAGAAGCTGGGGCAGCCATGATGGCTCCTCCAGATCCCAATGCCATGCTGCAGCAGCAGCCAGCAGCTCGTATCAAGCCGTCTCCGACGGGCCCAGAGCAAGCAGCTGCTTCTCCAGAAGGTAACCTCGACGAGCTTCTCCAAGAGGGCCAGCAAGTCTTTGGTGGCCAGGCCACCCAGAATGGTGGAACTGCTCCCCAGGGTATGCCGGAACCTCCTCCACCACCGCCATCTCCAGAGGAGAGGATCAAGCAAGTGGGGCCAAACCTCGATGACGAGACTGTCGCTCGGTACGCCGAGCAACTACAGCGTTTCGAAGAGGGCTTCCAGATGCAGATCGCCGATCCCAAGAAGATGGTCAAGTTCGTCAAGGAGCTACAGAAGGTCGATGGAAAGAAGATCGACCAAGGTATCAAGGCCATGAGTGATCAGCTCGAACAAGAGCAGGCTCAGGAGCTCGGTGTGGATTCAACCCCCACAATCGATGGTCCTGGAGGTGGAGCGGGCGGAGGTCCTGGTACAAAGATGGCACCAAAGCCCGGTGACATGTCTCAAGAGGCTCAGGTTGGACCAATTCCCGGTTCCCAGCCGAGCGGTGATGACACACAATCGGGCGATGGCGCGCCAGGGTCTGCACCAGATCCACAGAAGCAGCAACAGCAGCCTGCACGGCCGCCACGTCCACAACCCAAGGCTGCACCCCAGCAGCAGGCCGCCCCAGAGGCGGCTGTGGAAAAGGTAGCCAATGCCGCAAGAGCGCTCGCCAGAGCATCGTTCTAATTCCTCTGTCTACTCAGGCCTCCCGAGAAAGACAGAGTCCGAGCCTCGTCGAGACCAGCCCCTCGACGAGGCTCATCTTTTAGCCGATGGTACATTTCCACCACCGTACCCCTCGGTTATAAACTTCAACGATATAACCGAGGATCACGTAGCCTTCGCAGCTCAAGATCTACTCAATTATATCGGTGGCATGCGACAAAGAGCAGAGCAACGTGCGAACAGGAGCCGTGCCCATGCCGCCAGCCAACCAGAGCGGAAATCAGAATCAGACTCTCCTCGAGCTGATATACGCGATGAAGAGCCTGGCCCAACAGGTCGAGTTCTATCATCAAGACCTATCCCGAAGATTAGATGAAGAAGTTCGGGCTAGACAGCAAGATCTTGCCCGGGTCCTGGAACTATCCGGGAAAAATGCCCAGTCTCTGACTGTTCTGCCTATCACTCTGTCCGATAGAGTCGAGAAGCTTCTCGGCCGTCTTGAAGAAGAGATGGAGGGCAACCTGGATGGAGTTACGCGTGCCATAGATGAGGTAAGACGTACTCTCCACGAGTACACCAGGACTACTGACAGAGCCATCTCTCAAAATGAGATGACTGCTGCCGTAGAAAAGGCCAGGGAAGACAAGGAAGATATCGATGGGCGTATCGAGGTCACTGATAAGGGCGAGGTCCGCGTTCGCTTGAATAGCGCCGTGCTCAAGAAGATCTGGTACGTCGTTGTGCTAATAGCTACTGGTGGTGGTGCGTATGGTTTCGTAGAGCTCGTCAAGAAGATCGTTGAAGAGCTCGGCAAGTAGCTAACAAAAGAGGGCGAGCCCTCTCGGGCTCAGCCCTGGCGCATCGTCGGCATGAGCCTAAGACCATCTCGAAAGATGGCAGATCTTAGACTAGGTGACATGCCACTGAGGCACTGCAACGAGAGCTTGGTGCTGAAACTGAACATTTTCTCCAGCTCTTCTCGAATTCGTTCAGTGGAGACCTTGCTCAGCATATCTACGGCCAGCCCGCTATACAGAGCTACCTCTGTATAAGAATCCATCCCCAGTTCCTTTGTGATCACGAATCGGAATCCTCTGAGCACCCGTAGGCCGTCCTCTGAGATTCTGTCGATCGGATCCCCTACAAACTTCAGCATTGCGTTGCGGATGTCTTCGGCTCCGTTGTAGGGATCTATGAGTACCCCCGTTTCAGGATCTCGGGCAATAGCATTCATCGTGAAGTCTCTCCTGGCTAGGTCGTCTAGGATAGTTCCAGGCTCGACATACTCTGGACGACGGCCGTCCTTGGTTGGTCCATCCTTACGACACAGAACGAAGTCAGCCACCTTCGTTCTTTTGTAGAGAACAGAATCACGAGGGACCTGAGCTCTGATGGTCAAGTACTCCGGGGTCGACAGGAAGATAGTAAAACCTTGCCGAGCAAGCTCTTCGTGCATTGCTTCAAAAGATGGCGCTTCAACAGCGAAGTCGACATCCTTTGATTCGATTCCCATCAGTCGATCACGAACCGCTCCACCTACTTCATAGAACTTCATAGGAATACCTCGTTTGCCGAGCCATTCGGTCACAGAGTGTCGCCATCACAAAACGACCTGCGGTTCATCTTCCCAGTGAGCATCAAATCCCGCCCGACAAAGCTTCTCTTTCTGAAGGTAGCGCCAGAATTTGAAGAAGTTATCGTACATCTTGTTGTTGGAGTATTGCTGCAACGGAACTCTATGCATCTCTTCGAATTTATCGAGCTTCAGCAGCACGAGATCTACAACGTGCTGCTGAAGCTTGGGCAGTGCATCGAACACCAATGGTTCCGGAGGCCCAGCCTGAAGATTGTAGTATAGAAGGACGTAGACCTGCGAAATCGGTGTATCCATAGATATGACCTCCTCTTTCTAGGTTCTTATCTCTCATCAGAGGCCATGCGTGTCACAGGGCATTATTCATGAGAAACATGTGCCCATGTCCACTACTCTATCCGTCGGCAAAGCGCGTCTCGCAACCATCGTCGTTCACAACCCAGATGGATCAGTCAATTCCACTGCCGCCGTATCTACTAGCACCGGTAATCCTACAACTCTGCGGTGCACCGTGAACCCATCCAATCCTCGTGAAATCGCCATTGTTGGATTGTCTCCTTCTGGCGGCGTCAACGCCAATGTATCGGTCGACACCGGCGAAGGTACCAAGACGACTCAGACCCTGATCGTCGTAGTGCCTGGAACTGTAACTGGACTGAGCGGCGTCGATATCGGAGCCTTCGGCGACGAGATCACTCCTCCAGCCTGGGCGTGAGCTAAAGAAAGGGCTCTGCCCTTTCAGTCTCACTTCGACTCAAGGAAGCTGTCGACCGCAGCAGAGATGATGTCACTAAGTGTAAACTCTTTGCCCATTTTCTCTGCCAGTGCGGCCCTCAGGAGATTCAGACGATTGATCTGATCCCTTCTGAGTTTTACAGGCACAGCTTCCTTTTTATTCATCAGCTTCTCCGGAGATATCTGTTGAAGTTCTCGAGGACAAGGGTCAGTAGGACGGGACCCACTCGGTCCCGTCCTACCTTTCTCCAGAACTTCTTCTGACCGAACATCTGGAGACAACGATCATCGTCGATGGCGTTTTCTCCAATGACGAGAGTGTATACTTCGATTCCGTGACTACGAGCTTTCTTGATCTCGTTTGCCACAAACCGTCGAAGCACTGATTCTGGCAGAGATTTGCCAGTGACTCTTGTCTGTACAGGAGAGCCATCAGTCAGCAGGAACATGCGCTTCGCCATTCCTGCTGGCATCTTTCTCCACAGATGACTCGTAGCAATGTTGATTGCGGAGTTCATAGGAGTGATGCCTCCACATGCAACCGGAACTTGGACTATTCCACTAGGGCCCGGAAAGAGCCGTAGAGGAGTAGTGCCTGTGTACCAGTTTACCTCCGGAGAGTAGCGGTACATCCATACTTCGCCGCTACCGCCATATCCGGCAGGTCCAAGAGGCTCCCCTCCACGAAATCCCCACAGATTTCCTGCTACGAACGGGAAGTCCAGGGCTTGCTTCAGCATCTCTACGGCCTTACAGACGACCGGAAATGAGGCTCTCATCGACCCGGACATGTCGCAGACCACAGAGTATGCGAAGCCTTGGTTGATGTCTTCGTTCTCGAAGATGTCCGAGTCTTGGTGGTCCGCTAGATACTGAATCAAGGACTCCACGTCTACTGCGGTGCCCGTTGACGATCTCTTAGCCTTCTGTTTCCCCATGGACTTGAAGAAGGCAGCTCGCAGACGCTGGATGACTACTTTGTCTTCAGCCTCTAACACAATCGGGTCGTATCCTTGACCTTCTGTAGTCACTTCAATGAGGGTTACTTTGGCCCGCGATCCATCAGTCAACTGAGATGATTCGCTCTTCTGTGCGATACCATTCAGTAGTTGATTGATCTGAGCTTGCATATCCGCATCTGGTTCACCAGTAGGAGGATCCGCCAATGCATCAAGATTAGAGATGTCTTGGTGCATGATCTTGTTTAGTGCAGCACGTACTGCATGAGATCCCTGTGCTTGAGCTAGATCCTTGTCATCAGGAGGTGGATGTTCTTCTTTCTCATCGAGCCTGATGGGGTTCTGCATCAACTTCGATAGCGCATTCTCTCTTTCCGCCAAGCTGACGTTCAGACTCTTGGCGGAAGGCACCCCACCTAGGTTGCTGTCGACTTGCCCACTTTCTTCTTGGCCGGTTTGGCTTTCTTGGCCGTCGTCCGAGTCTTCGGCTTTGCCACCTTCTTGTTGGTGGTCTTGCGGCCCTTGGTTCCCGTCTTCTTCGTCGTTGCCATTGCTGTCTCCCTGCTTGTTTTCTCCTTCTCCGTCTAGTTGTCCCCCATCGTCCCCTTTACCCTGATCTTGCCCAGCCCCTCCCGGAGAAGGTTGCGGAGGAGGCAAGTCCAGCGAGGGCGGTGGAGGAGGTTGCATCGTTTTTGGAGGTGCTGGTTTCATCTTAGCCAGCAGAGCTCCCATGCATCTGTCTAACACCACTCGTACTTCGAGCAGCATGTTGTTGAACCCACGATACTTGACCTGCTGAACAGCGCGTTCAATGACAGGTCTCACAGGCTCGAATTCGCTTTGAGAATTCGTTGGGATGTTGAATGCCACCGCGAACAGGAAAGCCATGAAAGAGGTATTGATATGCTCCCCCATCTGACTCACGAAATAGCGCCATCTATCCCAGATAGCCATAGCAGATCCTGGGTAGACCTTCTCCCATAGAGAGTTCACTCTTATGTCATCAAACGCATTGATGACATGGTGGATGAACTTGATGATCTCTGCCTTGTCTACTCCTGGAGCTTCTTGAAGTAGTTGCTGGGCATACTGATCGCAGAAGATTGCCATAACAGCCAAATCACTCTTGAAAATGATGTGCTGCCATTCATGCTCGAATCCTCGATAGATAGTATCAGCGCTACACACGCCACACATTCCGTAGTCCTGACCTATGGCTTTAGGGATCCCATTCTTGGTGATCTTTCTACCTTCCCACTCATGACCGCATTCGAGCATGTACACAGCATGCTCTGCGTCTATACCATCTCGTACCACCTTGGAGATCTTCGACGGTTTTAGCTCACCGAAGTTGACCTCAATGGTGTGCAGATCGGTCTTGTTACAGGTACCTGCTCGTAATTTGATCTTCTTCTTGAATACCCCGTTGAAGATATCCATGGTTCGATAGAACGGATCCTTGTCGATTAGTGAATCAGATACTTTGGCGCTCTTATCAAACCCTCCACCTCCCGCTACGAAGAAACTCCTTCTACCCTTGGCCGCCATCATCAGCCTCGGACTCTTCGAAGACTTGATCTGTATCTAGCTCCTCGAAGACGTAGAAAGGAATTCCTTGAGGATAGGTGAGAGTCCCGAGGTATTTGATTCTCCGTGGGTTTGTGACCTCAATGGTGGTCCCCATCGGAATAATCATCAGCTTCCTATCTCGCGATTCTCTATCGGGATCAACCTCGAAAATGACTACTGGGATTAACTCTACTTGAGGCTCTCTCCCATTGGCGCTAGTGATGACGTTAACAGATACCGGCTTCGCCATCACGCTGGTATGCCGAGCGATACCAGGCTCTTTGATCGATACGATGGCCTTTACTGATTGACGAGGGTTTTCGATCGGAGGGAATTCACAAACTACCATCGTTCTCTTCATAGACCTTTCCAGTAGTTTCCTAGTCTGCTCATGCCGGCAAAGATCGAGCTGATTCTCTTACGCATGATGTTCTTGTCTTCTTCGCCTTCGAACTTGCACAGCACAAACTGAAGCGCTAGTTCTGGTCCGAAGGTCACGAAGTTTTTCACGATGCGAACAAGATCTCTTGTGGATAGCGCATATGCGGTAGCTTGTTGACGGGTCTCTCCAGCAAGCTTGATTAGCTGGTTGAGTACCATGTCATCCATGTATTCAACATCAATGGTTTTGCTATCGACCACCGCATGAGCTGCTGTTGGCATCTTCAACCCGAGAAGGTGCTTGCATGCTGTGTGAAGAATAGTCTTCTCTAGTCCAGCTTCAGGATATGGCAGATCGATCTCCTCGAATCGAGACTTCAAGTCCTCGTTTAGATCGTATGTTCCGCTGTATGCTGACGGATTCATGAGTCCAACGACCCAGAGGAATGCGTCCGGCCGTAGTTGGTACGTTTTCCCCAGAAAAGGTAGAGAGCATTGCTTCCTGAAGTCGGTGACCGCATTCAGCATCTTCTGTACTTGATTGGTCAGGGCGTTGACCTCCTCGAAGCACAGGATGCATCTTCCGTATTCGTTAGCCGTCTCTATAGCCGCTGGGATACACCCCAGAGTGAAGATGGTTTCATCTCCGAGAAGATTTTGAGTACCAAGCAAATCCTGTCTCTTGGTGTCCTCTGAACATTCCTGCACGATCAGCGGAGTATTGGTCTCGTACGCAAACGTTGTAACGGATAAGGACTTGCCGTCTCCCTTGGGCCCCTTGACCAATAAGTTAGTGGCGAAGTTGAATTTCCTGTATGCCGATATCAGCCCGAACACATCAACATAGGGTGGTGGGTTGGTTACAAATAGATCCTCTATAGGAGTCTTTACGACCCTGACTTTTCGTCCTTCTTGAGGAAGGGTGGCCTTGTCGAGTCTCGAGCTGAGAGACTCATACAGAGCCAGTTGTTGCTCTTCTGGAATGTTCTTTAGCCAATCATTCCAGGCATTGTTGCTATCCACGGTATTCACGGTCCCTCCTTGAGGTAAGAAACAGTCTGAACGTCGGGACCTTATCCCAGGCGTCTGACTTTCGTTTCATCTCATCTCAAGGCTGAAAGGTGATAGCCCAGGGCTTGGTATTCTCGAGTTGGAACCGATCAGTACTGTCCTCGAGAACATCGAAGGTCTGGGGAGCCACAACGCTATTGGTGCAGTTACCAGTGGTCTTGTTCCTGATGGAACCTGCCGAGCTGGAAGCAGAACTGATCTTCAAATACAAGACCACGCTATTCGGGACCCAGTACATGAAGTTTCCGTATAGCGGGGCCACGGTCCAGGGCTTCGCCATGGGAGTCCCAGTGCAGTTCTGCCCAACAAAGTAGATGTCCGCGGGAGGGTTCTCCGGGAGCACGAAGTGCTGCGGGAAGTCCGAGGCCGGGTTGTCGGTACGCATCAAGATAGCCATCTCGTAAACGCCCGTGCTGCTACGCCAGGGAACCGGATGACCTAGACGTTGATTGGTGTTCGAGATGACGTAGACATTGCTGCCGGCCACACCCGGAACTCCTTGCGGGCCTTGTGGGCCAGCGGCTCCGGTATCGCCCTTCGGACCCTGAAGACCGGGAGCTCCCTGGATTCCAGGAGCACCCTGAATTCCCTGAATGCCTACTGGGCCCTGAAGTCCTTGCGCCCCCGTATCACCCTTGGGACCGACAGGCCCTTGAGGACCGACAGGCCCTTGAGGACCGACAGGCCCTTGAGGACCGACAGGCCCTTGAGGACCGACAGGGCCCTGCAGAGGATCCTGGGTATCTCCGGGCTGATTGGAAGGCTGCGAGCAGCCGAGCATGAACGCGATAGCGATGATGAGATTCTTCATAGAAACACCCTCGATGATGAGTTTGTTATTCTTCGTTCCAGAGCTTTCGCTCTGAGTAGACTCTGTCGGCTTTCACCTGAGCAACATCGATACTGGTAGCATTACCTCTCTTTTCGAAGACAAGAGAGGTGATGCTACCCCCGTGAACGCATCCGGTATCGATTCCGACAGTTAGCGTATCGCCAGTTGAGTGAACGTGGATTTGATCCCAGACATAGTGTCCGTAGACCACGTTCCTTGGACCAGTCCAGAGCTCCGTCCAGTGGACGACTCTCTCACCCGGCTTTGCATCTGGCGGCTCCCCAGTTTCTTTCAGTGAAGCCATCTTGTGTTTCTCGTATCCGTGAGGACTTTGCTCGCACTTGATGTATCTCAAGCGCATGAGGTCATTCGGGACCTGATCCTCGATTGCCACGTGTGGCATGCACCCAGCATGGACTCCGGTCCACTGCTCATTGATATGGATGAACTTTGGCCATTTAGCCATCCAATTCCAATCCTCATCGGAGATCTTTCCCATTCGTCTAACCTAGTCTGAGCTATCGAGCTCATCGGGTTCTTGTAATGTGTCGGATCCTCTTTTCGACGCTGCTCGTGCCTGCGCCATCGAAGAGCTTTCTCTTCGTGATTTCCCATGACACACTCGGCCCGGAGATCATGGGCAAGCCGTACAACCCTGGCCGGATCTGGTCCCTTATCGATGAGGTCTCCTAACAGGATCAGTCTATCGTCTTCTCGAAGCTTGACACTCTCTAGAAGCTTTCGAAATTCATCGATACAGCCGTGGATATCTCCGATTACGATGGCTCTTCTCATGACATGTCTTTCGTTCTTGGGAATTCCTCTAGCCACCTAGCGATTGGGATGGCGGCATTGGCTAGGTCCTCAAGCTGGGCGTACATCAGTCGGAAACTATCCTCGCTGCCACCCATCTCGATCACCAGTTCTTTCGCAGCTCGGAAGTCAACCAGGCCTCTCAAGGCCGGGACCATCATGGTCCTCAGGAACTCCCCTTCGCTGATCGTCATATCAAACTTCTTACCTATCATGGGAAAGATGCCAGGAAGAACTTCTGCCAGTTCTCCCAGATCTCTGTTCAAATCGTAGCTTGATTCTGAATCAAACCAGACCCCGAAGTATCTATCCTGACACCTTGGAGTGAAGTGACCTTCGTTGGGCTTGTAGCCCTTGCGGCGATGGAACTGAGCATTGACTGCTGCAGCCATCACCCATTTCATTCCCCCAGTCAATCCAACTACTGCCGATAGTATCGAGGGTATAGCGATCGGGAGAATAAATAGACCCCACATAGAATCCTCCAGGAAAGAATGAGGACCACAGTAGTCTCTCATTGGACTTATCCCTTGTTTTTCTCACTTCTTGCACCACTTGAAACTTTCTCGGATCCCCGCTACTCTCCGGGAGTGGCTGGTGAAAAACTATCGCAGAATAGGCTCCAAACTGCGGAGGCAGTTCTTAGTTTGGGGCTAGTAGTCGTCAAAGGGCTGCAAGAGAGACGCATAGCAACAGTCTTCTTGAATGAAGATGGCGACGTAGAGGTATGTCCCCCGGGGGAATATCTTCACGATGCTCTCTCAGAAGAAGATGCGCTAGTTAGCCTCCTCGACAAAGGTTATTCGGACGAGCAACTCATGGCATATCTCAAAGGCCGTAGGGCTAGATCGAGGAACTTAGATGGCGAAAATATGCGATAGGTCACCATGCGAGTCCCTTTTGAAGGCGTTAGGAAGCTTTATCTTTGGGGCTCCAGAACGTGATGGGGGTTTCTACATCACGGTGATGTCTTCAGATAGTCCCACCGAGGAAAGCATTGAGTACTGTCCGTACTGTGGGACGCGACTTGAAGAAGTTCCTTCCGTCGTGGTTGAGCGCTTTATGCGACCACGCCGAAAGAGAAAAACTCCTACGTCTTGATTGCGAGGAGTGTCTAGAGTCTTTGTGTAGATTAGAACACGACGCTCGTCTAGCGGTACTGACTCTCTTCATCATCATAGACAAATCAAGACATTTCCATGTGCTAAGAGAAGGCTTGGAGCCTTGGGAATCTTGGGACGACGCTCCTACTGCACGGTAGGGGACGGTGTCAGTCTCATGTTCTGCTCGCACCAGTTCCCATTATAGTCCTTCATGTACAAGATTCCGTCGATTCCCACCGCACAGATGACCTCGTATTGATGACCGACGGTTTCTCCATTCTTGTCTCTGAGGTGGATCGGAAAAGCGTGCTTGATTCGGATCTCGTCGGTCTTGAGCACTCCGGCCCCGATAGACAAGAACTCCGCAATCAATGCGTCGCTCTGATCCGCAGCGTCCTCGAAATTCAGTGCCCCGAGCTTCTGCTCTAGGATGACTTCATCGTCCCCTCCGTGGATGGCGAACGAGAAATCAGACACGTTATCCTCGTTGAGATGGGTGATGAAGAACGTGATCATTCCACAGCTCTTGCGCCAGGTTGGAGGGTCATCGTCGTCTAATTTGTCCCATTCCTGGAGAAGACGACCCCACACTCGCTCTGCCGTTTCTTTGTCTTGCAGATCTTTCATATTCCTTTTCCTTCCGTACGTCGCTCAGAAGCAACAGCGTCGGAGCTACAGATTTCTGAGCTCAGCACTAGTTCGAACGGAAATAGCAGAACTCCCAGAATGAAACTCAAAGGGTTCTGCTTGTAGAACGTCAGCCAATGATAGGCCTGCAACAGTAGGAAATATCTTACGATTATCATATCCTACATCTAAGGAGCCAGGGTATCACTGGCCAGTTTCAAGAACTTTCCAAGTGTACCGCAGATAGTCTGGATGTCAGCAGGCTTCTTGATGATGGGAATATCAGCGCCGACCGCTGCAGCTTCGGCCTTCTCGCTAGAGCTCAAGAAGACATACTTGTTGAGGAGGTGAGGCGCAGATTCCATCACCCACAACAAGATCTCTCCGCCATTCATACTGCCATCGATGTTCCAGTCGGAGATGACCAGATCCCAATCGGACTTCTTTTCGAGGGCCTTGATGGCATCTTCTCCGGTGCTCACAAACATCACGCTAGCCCCGAACTTCCACCGTAGAACGCGCTCCATTGAAGCCTGAACAAAGAGCTCATTCTCGATGCACAATACGGTCGGTACGGTCGGAGACTCGGTCTCCTTGATGTCAGACATTGTATCTCCTGGGAAAAGAGGTTCCCTTTGCAGGGCCCACATCAGCCTTATCCCAGGATTCCCGCTATCTTTTCCCTCCACCGTACCAGTTTCTGCCTAACTACAACGGCCGCTAAGAGAGCCCGAGCTATCTCAACGAGGTCCGGCATGGAGTGCATGGCCACAGCGTTGCTCTGGACCATGCTGGTGGGAAGTTACAGCACCACTTCGCTGGTAGATCTACTCAGGTCCCAATGCTTCTCGATGAATTCGATGACGATCTGAGGATCAAACACTGGTGTTCTGACCGCACTCATGACTGCCGCATTCATGCGGAGCCTGGTTTCTAACTTTCACGACACCTTGTGCCTGATCTCGTAATGGGCAAGTGTCCGACCGTCTTACCCTTGAAGGGCTTGTACGCTCCTCGCTCGATACAATGGGTGACGACCTTTCTTAGAGACTCTGGAACTTCTGAGCTATGCCAGCTGACCAGGCATTCCGGGATAGGCGCTTCTACGACGGTAGACCTAGTGAAGTGGCCTTTGATCTCTCCAGTGCCATAGAAACCAAAGTCTCGAGAGCAGCGTCTCGATCAGTAGTTGGATTGTACGGCGCCTGTTCCGGAGTCACGACGATATTGAGCTTATTGTGAATATCGTTAGCCAATACAAGATTGCAACTTGCTTCTTTCAAGAGAGTCAGCCCGGCAGCGAACAGCTCCTGGGGAGCTGCGTTGGTCGTCGTTTTGAATCCTACCAGGAAGATGTCTTTCCTGGTCTTACCCACTCTTCGGAGGACATTCTCTGTAGGCTCTAGAATGAGGCTAGTAATGGTTCCATTGGTATGCGTCGATAACCTGGACAGAGTCTTTCCTGGCTCCAGCGCCATCACTGTCTTGTCACCAATCACGATGATTTCTCTGACCGCAAAGTCGACCATCCCCACTGGCATGAAGATGATCTTCGGGCTTGGATCTTTGACCAGGCCCTCGATCAATCTAGCCACGTCTTCACCTGTCTCTAAGACAGGAAAAGACATGACCGCATCCAGAAGAGAATTTGGCCCCGACGGGTATGTGTGTTTGCCCTCGAAGACCAAAGATTTCTCATAGTTGGAGCCACCAACTTTGGTGGCGTAGAGATAGACCTCAGCATCCAGACCAGGATAGCTGTGGACGACATCTCGAATATCGTACGCAGTTGCTCCGTACGTCGGACATGCGAGTGCTAGATGCGGACGAATATGAGAAACAGTTCCGCCGCCGATGATATGAATTTGCTGCTTGGTCATTTTACCCTCAGCTACTTATCTCAGCTAAGGCTGTATCTTCGTACATGGCCTTGACATAGGGTGAGCGGAAGATGCCCTTCTTGTACAACTCCCCACCTGCAGGAGTCCCGTCCTTGCCTTTGCATGCAAACCACCTGATGGGCCCAGACGTAAAGAGGTTGCCAAAGAATGCACCTTCTTCAACGATCCACTGCTCTCGTTCTTCCTTGAGTGTTTTAGAGCAGCTTTGTGACCCCCTCAATGAAATGACAACGGGCAAGCCCTCAAGACTGAAATGTGTCAACACGCAGGCACTTACCCATCTTCTTTGAGGCTAACATACTTAAATCATTATGATTATCAACTACTACGGATGGTCTAACCACACTGGTCGTAAGTAACGGCTCAGATAGGTAAGAGACATCGGGGGCAGCTACACAAGAAGCCAGTAGCTATACAATAGCGATGGGTTTCATGGGCCATCGCTGTAGCACACTGAGGCTTGTTGGCCTAGTCGACGACCCACCCATCGGCGAGTAGTTTGTCGATTGTGATCACTGGAGCTTCTAATAGGTCTTCGAGCTTAACCAGCCCCAAGAGACCTTCTACGAAGCGAAGCTGCACCTTCTCGGAGGTGGTATCTTCAAACAGCAATCCGGTGTCTGGCATGTCGCCTATTCGAGCAGGCCTTCTCTTCAGTGTGAGGATGGGGCTCCTGGGCCAGAAAGCCGGGTTCTCCATCATCAAACGATCGTCGCCGGGTTGAGATCCATCTGGTCTCCGCATACTGCCTTTCTATGGTTCAGAACTGAAGTTATCTAGCCTATCTAATGGAATACGATCTTCGTAGCCAACGTCTTTATCGATATCAGTAGTGATACCGACATCTCCAAATCTTGAGGCCATCACCACAGCATTCTCCGCTCCCTGGATTTCGGTGTTGCCTTTCTTCTAACAGCCCTGAACACTACGAGATCATCGATTAACAGCATGACTCTCCTTTAGAACTTGATTTTCTTGCCGATCTTATGTCTATGCATCACTTCGTTACAAGAGGTGTGAATGATGACTTCTCCCTCTGGGAGTTGCCTCTTGCGATACCGCCCGTAGACCAGCTTCCTGCTACACCACCAGCAGAAGTTATACTTCGGCTTCGGGAGCAATTTCTGAGGCTTATCTTCTGCTTGCATACTGTCTTATACCAGCTACGCAATCATATTGCCATCTCCGGGAAAGAAGCCTCCACGAATGTATGCTGAGCGAACTAGAACATAGCGTCCTTCTCCGGATGCTTCTCTTTGGTACGTGCGAGGACCGGCATCGATGATGAGTTCCCACGTGGCCTGGTTTGTTGTGCTCTGCATCCATTCGTATGCCCTCTACACGTCCATTCTTTCAGGGGCGCAAGGCGGAGAAGTGCGAGCTATAGAGACCTCGTTCCATACCCCTATAGGCATAGCCGTCATAGGTGATCTGGTGGATAGAGAGGACAGTACAGGTCTATGACATTCGAGTTATCAGGCTATGACACGAGACAATTTGTTGTCCCAAAGCTCCAAAACAGCCTTCCCTTCTACTTCTCCGGTGTGTCAACACTCCCCAAATTCGAGCTCTGTGACAATTTGATCGATGTCATAGCAGCTTAGCACAGCAACTTGAAAGACAGCACATAAAGCTCCTAGCTAAACAAAAGCCCTCAGCCTGACATCATTATCAAGCGAGGGCTTTGAGCGGCGCCTATAGGGAGCCTAACCGGTGATCCTTTCCTGTGTTCACCCTATAGGTGCTGGCTCATATCCTTCCCGGCGAACCAGTCATCCCAGAACTGCATGTTCACCTCCCTTCCGGCCTCGTTGCGGGCGATGTCCAGATGGAGAGAGATGAACTTGATCACCGAGCTGTGCTCGCCCTTGTTCATCATGTCCTCGGCCGTGCTCAGGTGACGGAGCAGTTCGGCCTTGACCTGGAGCTTCTTCGGTACGTTGTTACTCATAATTGTCCTCCCACCACTTATCTCAGGAGATATAGACCAGCTTGCGGGTCTGCTTGTGAGCATCGAGCCATTGGTCGAACGTCTCATCGATGCAACGAGAGCGCATGCTGGATAGAACATGCTCATCCTTGAGGCGCTTCAACACCTCATCATCCGTCTCCAGATGATGGTAACCATGTTGTTGCTTCGTCATAGCCTTCCTCCACGTGCTTATCTCAACAACTAGCGCAATGTCGTAAGCTAAAAGAAGCATTAGAGCCAAGGCCAACCACGCGACCTAGCTGGTTATCTCGGATTATGCTCTCTCCGCCATGACTTGCAGGATCAAACCTAGAATTGCAGCGCAACACTCTCGCAAAGTCGACCATCGTGTATTGCTAGGGCTATCACTTCCTTCCGAATATGCGTGAAGTAGGGGGACAGTGGTACCTGTGAAATGGGGCGGTATTTTATTGATAGGAAAGTCAGAGGCCGCAAGCGCATGCAGGGTGCTAAAAATTTTCTAGAGCCCGGTGGGGTACAGGGTGATCCAGAAAATTTTCTGGGAGTTCTAGTCGTCGTAGAGATCGTCTCCGTACTTGTCATCATCGTAGGCGATCTCATCCTGCAGCTCTTTGTTGTGCTTGGCTCTGCAGCCGTTACACACTTGATAGTAGCAAGACGGTTCATCCCACGGACGAATCCCCGAGATGTCTTTGACCGGAAACGACTTCTTGCACCAGTCACAGTTCTGGTGAGTCAGAAACCCGATGGACTTCAGCTGCGCCTCCGTCAGATATTTCGATGCGCTGTGGCACATCGTACATCCATAAACACCATCTTCGCAGCTACCCCTATGTAGAGGCTTGCCGTCCAACATTGGGCCGGCGTATTCGCCAACATCAACTGGACCGCCCAGAGAGTAATCATGCATGTTGGATTTCCTCCATACATGCTTATCTCAGGGATCTACCTGAATTTGGGCTCTAGGTCAGCTTGGTTGCTGCCATAGATCACTTTCCTTGCTCTTCTGTGTAGTGTGGAGGTCTCTTAGATCTAGGCATGCTATCCCTAGCAATCCAGAACAGATGTGCACGCCATTCTTTTGCAGGAATTTGTACAGCGATATCTTTGAGGGCGTGATTGCTGAGTACTCCTTTGTCCACTAGACCTTGTGCCAGCTTTTCATATACAGACCCAAATACTCTGGCCTCTGGACTTATTGTGGACCCAGAGTAAAAGAATTTGATCACGTCATCGATATGACGTTCTTGCCAAGCCTCTAGAACCTTCCTATACGACGTCAAGTCACACCCTCTAGATCACTCCTCAAAGCACCCCTTCCGGACCCAAATTAACAATCTCTTCGTCAGCGTAGATGCTCTTGTGAATGGCGTCTTGAACGTTTTCGGGGGTGAGTTTGTAGCTTTCTTCCATACTCTCTTATCTCTCAGAACCCACAATCTTCTAAGCTAAACAATGGGTCTAGACCGACCCGGGCGATCTCCTACCCTTGGTCTTCCACTACAGGCTTCTTGTGCTCATTGATGTACTGGAAGAACCCATCGGGATCTTCATCCCGAATATCTTCGTGTAGGGCTCTGGTGACTTGTAGAAGAGCGACGCCGTCTGGAACTCCGAAGTGATTCCTGAGCTCAAACATCCGCAACAGAAATGCCGGTGCCAAGATATCGACACTGATGCAGTGTTTGTTTCTCCGGATGTGGTGGCAACCTTGACCACCCGAGCTGTTCCTATCGAGACAGCGCAGGATCTTCTTGGCGCTGTACTTGCCCGAGATGATCTGCTTCTCAGAATCCTTCAGCTCCCAGTTATTGGCCCACGGAATCTTCCAGACAGCCGTCCAGCGCCTGGTGAAGGCCTTGAGCTGCTTCTCCGTCCTGATGTCCTTCCTCTCTGCCACGTATGGCTCGGAGAGATCCGTGTAGTAGCCGATCGGAATCGGCAAGCTGCGGATAGACCGAAGAGAGTTCTGGGTCCGTTGCGACAGGTTGGTGATGATCATCGGCTACACCAAGTTGAAGTGTTGCTTGAACTGGGGCGTCACGTAGAAGCACCCGCTATACCCGTGCTCACGAAGCAGACCCTTCTTGGCCATCTTCTTGGCGGTTTCCATGTCGGGCCATCCCACGTAGTGGGAGTCACCGGGAGCCTTGTTCTCGGACTTGATCAGAACTCGATCCGCGAGTTCCTTGAACTTCTTGGAGTCCTCCGCCTCCATCTGGGCGCTGAGACGAAGATGCTCCTCTTTCGGAGCTCCATGCTTGTCGGGACGGTTCTTTCTGGCGGGCATGTTCTTCTCCTAGCTAGCGCGTTTAGAAACCTTCGGATTGATCCGCTGGATGATGATCGTCGGGTTGATCTCTTCCTTCCACGTCATCACCGGAACTCCGCTGGAGATGGTCTGGATGTCCCAGAAGTCCTTGAACTGGCATCCCTTGAGACAGGAGCCAGAATTGTCCTTCTTGCTGCCACAGATGCCGCAGCAATCGAGACATTCGGTTCCGGCCACATGACCGGACTGGTTGCATACGCAGCAACCAACTAGAGAGTGTACTTGGCTCATACACCCTTATCTCAGGAAACCGTCCTACTTTCCGGAACCTGAGGTCTCTTTGTCAGCACATACAAAGCAGATCTTTCCGACTCCCGGCTTATACGTCCATTGCTTCTTTGGATCTGTATTAGACGGCTCTGCTTGTCTGCGCTTCTTTCTGCATAGAGGACACCGTACCTGCTTCATCCCCATGTTACTTCTCTTCCGGGGTGCCTTTCATTAAGACGGCACACAGCAAAATCGCCGTGACCCAAATAGGCCACAAGGCGCCGACAAGCACCCTGATATGGACTGGTGGAACATCCCAACGCCACTTCAAGATGCTGACTTTGACCATGAAGACGCCCCAAGCGATCGCGATGATCGCGTACGGGATACTAGCAACTAGAAAACTCATGATTTGATGATCTTCTCGGCGTCTTCCACCGTGTATAGAGACTTGACCTTGTCGATCCAGGCCTTGGTTTTGGCTTTTGCCATCACCAGGTCGTGATTCTTACCGTCTCCAGATTTCCCGACGACTCCCTCAAACGTGATGCCTGGGATCTCTTGATTCCAAACACGTTCCACAAATCCACGGGTCCAGTTATGGCGTCCTAAGAAAGCAGCCATAGGAACCTTGTTTCCGAACAGTTTGAGGTACTCAGCCGGCCCAAGAATCCCACGCTTGTAGGGATTGACGTCGATGAGCTCTAGTTTCATGTCACCGTCTGCATCGAGGGGCAGGTTGTCGCTATCGTGATGACGTCCAGCGAAGCTCTTCGGGCCGTAGCTCTCTGCAAAGACAATCACTCTGCCCCAACGTTGGTCGGTAGCGATCTTGGCAATAGGATCTCCCAAGGTCTGATGAAACAGAGGAATGGCGCGCCCGAACTGCCAGTCGTTCTCATCGAAGAGACGAGTTCTGGTTCCGAACTTGTACCACCCCGTCTTACTGGACCACTCGAATCGCAGATTCGATCCGTCAAGCTTATCGAAGACGTAAGCATTCGGAATCTCCCGAAACTCAGTCCCGATGCTTTGCGGAATTGCGGGGTAGTCCTTCATTTTGCTTTTCCAATCGATCGAATGATCTTCTGCTTGGTCATGATCTCCGCATATTGCCAAGCTGCGAAGGACGCCATCCATTCCTTACCGCCGATAGGATGGTTATGCGTCTCGTTATATTTGGACCACCACTCGTGAAAATTCAATGGCTCTAGTTCTTCTTGTTCCATGTGTTCACTTGAAGAGGCTGAACGGGGCGCAAGAGATGTGGTTCCATATCCCATTCTCGTCTTCCCGCAGTTGTTTGAAGCATCGATACCGCTCCCCTCTTGAGATACATTGCCCACGTTCGGCGTGGATGATGTCCCAAGAACAAGAGACGTCCCCTGATACACCGCTATAGGTGTCAGGGAGGCGACTCTTGCAGCCAACAAGAACCATCAGAACAATAGCTATTCTCAGCATCAGTCATCTCCACGTGCCGGACGCCAATTGTTCTCGTCCAGCGTTCCATTACGCTTGTCGAACTCCCACTGCTCCTCTGGAGTCATGGAGTTGTAGTAGGCCTCCATGTCACCCAACCCTCCGCAGGTGATGCACTGGTTGGCGGGATCTCCGATGTTGCCGGACCCTTTGCAGTCGGAACATTGGTTAATGTCTTCGGGAGGCCACACGATTGACTGTGCCGTGACCGTAGAAACGATCTGGAACTGGACCCCAAAGACCGTCCCACAAGACCGGCAGGTAGCAGGTCCATGGCGCATGACATCTTCCATGACGTCTGCCGGAGCTTCGTTGAGCTCGTATTCAGTCAGAGTGCATTGACCGCTCTTGGTCTGGAAACCAGACTTGGTTCCACATTTGGGGCATGGAACGTTGATGGTGTCGTACGTACCCATGGGCGTTATCCTTTTGTGTAAAAAGCAGCCTCAAACTTCTTGAATGTCAGAGGCTATTATTTGTAGGCGATCAGGTACTAGTACTGCTCTTCCTTCTTGTTGAGAGACTAGAAACCAGAATCGATCGCCACGGCCTGACCGACATGCCAGCCGCGTTCATAATCGAGAGAATTCGTATCGAGCTCGTAGTAGAAACTCTTGGAGGTAGCAAGATGGTTCTCGAAACCATCGTTGACCCCGCAGGCGTAGTTCTCCGAGACCTCCATGAAGGCAGCGAATCGAACAAGCGGAACCAGTTGATGCTTGGTCGTGTTTGCTTCCCCAGCACCGTGTTCCTTCTCGTACGACTTCGTCACGATGTCGCTCAGGCGGGCTCTTTTGACTCCGCGTAGGCCAGCACCAACGGCGCACATGCCTTTCGGGGTCTCCATGCCGGCCAAGCGCTGCTTCAGAGGCTTGAGTTTCTTCCGCTTGGATTTGACTCCCGCCATGATGGCTCCGAAGACCATGGAGTCCTTCTCGGCCTGTTGACGGGTGAGCTTATAAACAGGAGAGGGTTTCTTTGGCATATGAGCTTATCTCCTCAAATGCCAAGAATCTCGTAAAGCTAAGAAACAACGACCATTTGTGGCCGTTAGGATCTCTACTTGATCTCTTCCTGATATTCAGGGCAGAGCAAGCAAGGACGACCAAACACCGGATAGTCTCCTCGGTATGAATCGTACCCGGTCCCAACCCTCGTTCTGGGTCCCCACTTGTGAATACAGATCTTGGTCTTCGGCATGTTACTGCCGCTAGGAGGGTTCAGATCTCTGACTCCCTGTTTTGTCAGCTTCATCTAGATCCCCAATACATGCTTCGCGTATAGAAGTTGAGCTTCTGCGGCTGCTTCTTTGGTCGCGTACTTGATATCGTCTCCAGGATTCCAAGTCTCGTCATACCAACCCCACGATCCATCTTTACGCTGGAAGATAGAATCGTCGGCCTTTGGTTTGAAATCATTGGCTTCGTAGGTGCAACTACATGCATCACACATCAAGAACGTCAGTGTTCCCTGCTTGTTTCGACCGTCACTTCTTAATACCCCCTTCTCACATCCGCAGGGACAACTGACGGGGAACGGTCCCATGATACCGATATCTTCTTTGCGACACCCAATCTTCTTCGGTCTGTTCCGATACAAGATCAGAGTTCGTCGAGCCAGATACCCGGTCAACAATCCGGCACTTGCCAAGAAGAATAGATTGACCTTGTGACCGGTAGAGAAAGGCAAAATGGCTGCTAGTAGAGTAGCAATAAGGCTGATCTTCCATTCAAAACGTGGCGACATTTTTCTCTCCCTCTAAGAAGAACGATTCGTACGGTACAGCTACGAATCCGAGACGCAGTAGCAAGGGCTGAAATGCCGGTGCAGCATTCTCAACATAGAGATGCATCCCGGGATAGTTTTTACGAAGTCTGGCCACCAACCGAGTAAAGACCCCGGTGCCTCTAAGGCGTTCTTCTACCTCGATGGTAGCAATGTCGAGAACGTCGTTGAATACGGAATTGTTTGGGGATATCCCTAGAATGTGTCGCCCTCCGTATCTGACATACAAACAGTGAATGTCTTTCTCTTTGACCCATTCATTTCCTCGACCTCCAGAAACTCGTACGCGACGTATGAACTGATCAAGAGATGACTTGCCCATCATCAACCTCTTCGATCTCTTCGACATCGAACCCGACCCCATCACCGTAATCGTACCCAGTGTCATAGATCGAATCATTATCTAGAACACCCTCTAGCTGAGTCTGGGACCCTAAACACTTGACGATCACCCACATGTGTTCGGTTCCTTGAGGGGATGGGAATCCGAGCTTCACGAACTTACCCAAGAAATTCTTTGGGTCTTGCCCAGCGAACTTACCGGATTTTGGCTCGTGCGTTTTACACACGAATCCAATATTAGAGAGTGATTCTTTCATTTATCCCACTCCTTGTTTATGATTCTGGTAGCGATTTCTTCTTTGGACGCAGTGATGTATTCGGTTTGAGTTCCCTTTCCTCCTCTTAGAACCGGTCCTCCGTCCACCACCGTAATTGGGAGCTTTTCCACCCATGCTGCGATCTTGTCGATCGCCTCTTCGATAGATGTCAACTTCTTAGTCTTTGGCCATGCAATGTCTCCGTCACGTAGCGGTCTCATTGGGGAAGTAGAGAAATAGTTACCGCTACCATGGACGCCATCAATAACTGTCCCATCATCTCTCTTGAGATCAGATGCTCGTTTGATTCGGCCGTATAGCTCCTGATCAACTTCGATTTCGATTGGATCTCCGTCGACGGTGGTATACTCGTCTGGCGCTACCGGGGCATTGTTGTACGTCTTCATATAGTGATTGACGTAGTTCCGATGATGCTCCTTGCTGAGATGGATAGTGAACCCATCCGGACGTTGCCCCCACCCACGCTCACGCTCGGTCCAGTTTTGAATGAAGACAGTAAAAGGCTTCTCTTTGGGCATACGTTCTTATCTCCGAATCAGCTAAAGGACGGCAGAATTGCCGTCCTGGGAAGCTCCCTAGGCTAGATCAGGAACTCCCCAAACCAATTTACTCCGTCGCAAGAATCTCTTTCGGCACGCCGCTACTGAGCTGATCGGGCTCGTAGCAAGAGAAGGCACATCCAACATTCCACTTGTGGTCACAGTCGGGTGGACACTTGGCAGCAGTCTCATGGCACTTGAATTCGACGCAGGCCCCGTTTGGATCTTTCTCTCCGCCACAAATGTGGCAACAAGAAGAACATTCTGGCCCTTGAACATGACCACCAGCCCCGCACAACATACAGAGCTTTGGGACTTCTGAGTTTACAGACATATATTTCCCTTCGAGCTCTTATCTCGTAGAAGCCATAGGAGTTTCTGAGATAAGACAGTATGGCGGCTCAAAGAAAGCAAACCCGACGTCATCCCAACATTCAACCTCCGACCGGATTCGATTTTGATATCCCGAAAGGACACGAGCGTGTGGTGGTCAAGGTTCGTCAACCGAATGGGTCTGTTGATAGAGACGAAGCTTTGAAGATCCTCAAGCAACGTCCCTATGTATCCAAGGTCGTCGATAAGCTGAAATACTGTGGAGTCACTTCCGTGTATCATGTCTTCAGCTACCCGGTCGGCTGAAAACTAAGAAGTAGCGGGAGACGCTACTCTGTTGTTTAGCTATCTAGTCAAACCACCCGGAGATGGCTTTGATCTCGACGCCGAAGTACTGTAGGGCGACTCAGGTTCGTCACCTCAGCACTTTCGAAATCCGTGTTGGACGGCGGCACATATCGCCGAGGAACAGGACGCAGCAAGTACAACATCCTGAGAAAGCTGGCCGTGACAACCAGCAATCCGATGATATGAGCTGGGCGATCGAACTCGCTGTAGATGGTCCACGATAGGATGAGCAGGAATAGAATGCCGTGTTTGAGTGCAGAGGACTTGATTGCAGAGCGCATCACTTCTTGCCCTTTCCGCCACCACCGCCCTGAGAGCGCTGACGGTTCTCGACACGCCGCTGTTCGACGTTGGCCTCGTACTGCTTCTTCTTGGCCGCCTTGCGGATCTTCTCCTCCTCCACCCTCTTCTGATACTCCGCGTTCTTCTTCTCGCGGATCTCTTCGACCTTCGCAACTTCCGTCGCGATGTGGTGCTTGGCCAGATCCAGCAAATGATGCACCGAATCGGTATCGACTTTGTGGTCGGATTGGAAGTGGATCTTGAGCTCGCCGCTCGGAAGCTTCCAGCCGATCAGGTAGCTGTACTTCGGATATTCCAACCGCAGAACACTAACCCGGACACAGACGCCGCCCTTGACAGCGTCGTAGTTCGAGGGATCGATGAAGTCCTTGTCGACCTCCCACTGGGTGGTGTGGCGGAAGGTGGTGGAACGGATCTCGGTCGTGGACTGACTGGTCTGAAACATTGAAAGTTCCCCTTTCTTACAATGGCTTATCCCAGATTCTTCTCAGGACTTTTGGTTATTGACCACGCCGTCTTCTTCCACCGTCCACGTATCGGCCGGTAATCGATGACTGTATTCGATACGACCTCCGTCTGGATCAACTTCTCCATTCAGCGCGGTGATGTGGAAGTCGTAGATCTCGGGACCAGTCACCGGGATGCCGAACTTCTTGGAGAAGTGGTCAGCCGTGATGTCGTACGGGGCATCTTCGTTCTCGGGGTTCCGGCAGTATGCAATGATCTCCTTCTTCTGTTCATCAGTGAGGACGATCGGCGATGCGGTGACAGTGGTTTCGTCGGACCAAGTAGAGCTACCCATTTCTATCTCCTATCTGAGAAGAGCGTATACGATGATGGCCACCTGAGTCAGAAGAGCGGACAGGGAGAGGATCTTCAACATCCGGTTGAATCTCCGCACTTCTTCTTCAAGTGACATCTTAGGAACGTAGTCGGAATCAGGACAACGAGGCATCTCCCGGTAGATCATAATACTCCCTTCCTTCATTGTCTTATAACCGGTTTCCGAGACCTGTCTCAATCGGCTCCATCTGGGATGTAAAGATTTGTTGGGTTGTCTTTATGAAGAGACATCTCTACCTCCGTGATGCCCAACTCATTACAGTACTTCTCGATGATGCGAGTATCGAAAGGGGTAACAATGTAGTGCAGGCCTTTCTTTGATGGGATCGTCAACAAGTGAGTACCATCGGTCTTCAGACGATCTTCGAATTCCTTCGTGGAATCGTTGATGACATCGACATCGAATAACCAAATCTTCTTGTTCGGGGATGTGACTCCACAGGCTCTGTTATACAAGGATTTCATTCCTTGCCAGTTCTTGGTCAGAGCAGCTTCTACAGTCATCTTAGTCAAGGTGATTCCTACTCTTTCGTAGGACTTCGGAGCCAACCTAGTACATGCTCTAATCTGAGCAATGTCACAAAGCTTCTTGATAGTTGGAACTTGCTCCAAGAACTCTTCCTTGCTTCGATGGTAAAAAGTCTTCAGAAGACGTTGACCGTTATTCCCCTTCTTCTTTCCACGATCCAACATCTCCGTGTAAATAAACGTATCTCCATCGTCTACATCAGGGCAGAACTTGATTACTAGCTCAGAGTTGTCCAGCATCTGAACTTATCCCAGAAAACTAAGAACAGCGTACAGCCTGTCCTTACTAGACCTAGCGCTTGGGGCGTTTGATCGGTCCGGGAAGAACGTTAGCTCGAATCCTGGCCGGGATCGGCTTTTTGACTGGTTCGATGTCGAACGTCTTCTTCCACGCCTCGTCGACACTGTTGTCTAGCTCGCTCTGCGATACCCCTAGTAGGTGATACGCCGTCATGTTGACCTATCAGGATCCGTAGTAAGCGAGTTGTAGTGCGTGGATCAAGTCCGGGATGTCCGCTCGCTCGACCTCCATATCCTGCTTGCGATCGACCTTGTTCTGGATTACCACGGCGTTTCGTTGCATGGTGGGTTGCGGATGGACCGTGAAGACACCGACCGTCGAGGGAGTAGGAGAACCTTTCATCTGCTGCATCGTAGACCCCTTCCTAAACATGATTGGACTTCTACATCTTCTCGTAAAGCTTATCTCATAGAAACCTAAGAAATGTCAGTCCGACATTCCCAAGGCCATTATCAAGGTTTCTTGGCCATCACCCGTCGAGTGGTGGTTGATCGTTTGATGACGGTTCCGTCTGGACGGGTTTCCGTCTCTTCGGTTTTCTTCTCCACAACTTCGCCGTCGAGGTCGGCAAGATCGAATTCTCCGGTGATGTCATCGAAATCTTCGAATCCCTCGAAGCTATTCTCGATGCTCTTCATGGTGGAATCGAACATGGCCTTCATGTCTTCTAACGTTTTCTTGAGCGACTTCATTATGTCTCCTAGGCATGTGCCCAAATCACCAGCATACCGTCCGAGAATCTGATTTTGTCCACATCTTGCTCGTGGTTCCACAATCCTTCGATAGAATGCCTGATGTAGAAGACTTCTTCTTGATCCAGGAATCTGAGAGGGATCCATACCACCCCATCTTCATCCCCAGCAGTTGTAGACCACGCCTTGACGAAATCGGGGGCATCTTCCCATGGCCATACACAGATGTGATCGTGTAGCCATTTGAAATCGGTGAAGAGGGCAGTGCCTCTCATGTCTTTATGGTGAGAGTTATTTTCCATACTGGCTTATCTCACCGAAACTACTTCTAGTTGGGGAACATTCTAGGTTCGACCAATTGCTTGATGAAGTGCCCAATGATGGGAGTTCTCAATTGCACCGCATGTTGATGAATATGCATAGCCGAGCAATGGAGAGCGGAGTTGATCTCATTGAGCATATTCATCAGCTGAGTGGAGGGGATCTTGTCCGGACGCAAGTACATCTCGCAATCCGCATGGAACGCCTCGCTCAGACTATGGTGCTGGGCGAAGATGTCGATCAATGTCATGACATCATGTTCCATCTTGCACTGATCGTGGACTTTGTTGACCAGATCGTGCAGTGCAGAAAACCTCTCCAGAAGCTTTTTGCCCTCCATAACACCCTCCTTAGTGCGGGAAGATTTGCTGGTATCTTGCTAGACGCTGGGGCCAATCCAAGATGCTTTGCTTCAGATGAACATCTTGGGAGATGATATTGCTAAACGGGACCCCGTGATTGTTTCTCGTAGCACACATCATCGGATCAGCTACCAGTGTGATCACGTGAAGCTCGTGAGCATAGGCTTGACCGAGAGCAATGTAGGGCACCACTTCGACGAGAGTGGTGTTCGTATTGTCAACAACGATACCGATGTCGGAACTGTCCGTATTCTTAGCTTGTTCCAGCTTACTGGCGAACATACGAAGACAAGACTCGTGTGCCGCGGCTAGATATTTCGGGTCAAACTTGTACTCGCTGCCAACCATGAAATAGTCATCGGCAGAAAGCAGTTCGAAACGCACAGGAGCCCTTAGAGTCTCCAAGAACTGAGAGGCAGAACTTCTAACTGCAGGAACCTGCTGCCTGTTGATGAGGTTCCTTGCGACTGTGCTCTTTCCAGAGCCAGATATTCCCCTGAGAATGATGACCATGTAAATCCTTCCTTCTTGCTCTTATCTCTTAGGACGACTCTTTTTAGCTAAGAAGAAGCGAATACACCTCGCTTCTTCCCGCCCTAGTCATGGCCAACTAGGACTGGGATTGAACTACTCGCCGACGGTACCGTGATTGCCGGCGTTCGGACGACCGGACTGGTCGAGGAGGAGCTTGGGCAGCCGCTCCACGGTCTCTTCATCACTGTTGTCGTCGTCTCCGATGGAGAAGTAATTGCGCATACCAGAGGCGATAACCTCCCCCAAGGTCTCGCCCAGGATGACGAGATCCGGCTTCGGCTCTTCCGGCTCCTGGAGGAACACCGCATGCTCGAGCATCTGATCGGCCGCGATGTCCAGGTGCTCTTCGGACACCACCAGGGGCCCTCCGCTGTTGTCTTCGATCGCGGCGAGCTTCGAACGCTCGACCGCTTCCCGGATGATGGCCGGGATCTGGCCAGCCAGCTTCTGCCCGACCTTGGACAGGTCCGCTCCCGCATCGATCAGGCCACGACCGTAGAGGCGGATCAGCCGCTCGGCCGCGTCCGCATCGGGCGGCGTCACCGTGATGACCGTGTCGATACGACCCGGGCGGATCATGCCGGGGTGGATCTCCTCGACGTTGTTCGTCGTGAAGACCAGCATCACTTCATCGTTCTTGCGATCGATGCCGTCGATGACGTTGAACAGCGCATCCATCTCCTCGTTGCGCTTGCCCGCGGTGATGCGATTGATGTCCTCGGCGAAGATCACGCACGGCTGATACTTCCGGGCGAAGTAGAGCGCCGCCTTGAGCTGGTTCAGGTTGCGGAGATACAGGAACGTCCAGCCGTTCTCCTGGGCGATCTTGGCCGTCGCCCTCGCACCTAGCGTCTTGCCCACGCCATAGTTGCCGGCGAGCAGGGTGGTGCGCCGGAGGGGGATCTGGTGCTGCCTGGCCTGTTCCGTCTTGCGGATCGGGGTCCAGATGTTGGTCCGGATCAGGCGCTCCACCTGCTTCGAGAGGATCAGCTCGGAGATGTTGGTCTTGCTGGTGTCCCAGAACTTCGGCGCCTTGTTCGGGTCGAAGCGGAAGTCCCGAGGATCCACGACCTCGAAGTCGACCTCGATGGCCTTCCCGCGATAGATCGACGACGTCTTGAGAAAGTCGTTCGTCCGCTTCATCAGCTTGTCGACGATGTGCCTCTCGTTGTTGCGGATCTTGGCGCCGAACTGCAGGGTCGGATGACCCTCGACCAGCGTCAGTCCGGGAACGAGCGGGGCCGACAGTCCGGAGACCTCGATCGGTCCCCAGGGCATCTGCTGCGTCACTCCGTAGTCGATCTCGATGGTGATCATCGAGGGCGGGGTCGGACCGAACCAGTTCTGGAAGTCCGCGATGTGAACGAACCCGTGGAGCTCGGACAGTGCCCGGTACGCAGCCCACATCGCATCGAGAGGAGCCCATCCGGTGAACTTGTACTCGAACATGAACATCCGAGTCTCTTCGTCCTCGATCTTCTGCAGCCAGTGCCTGCCCTCCATATAGGTCATCCCGTTGGGGAGCTGGATCGCCTTGCTGTTCGGATCGTCCACGAACTGGACCGAGATGTTGGTGAACTTGATCTCGTCCTTCTTGTCGGACTTGTCGTTGTCGCTCTTGGCCATGATATTACCTTGTTCCTTGTCGTTCTTGGTTCGGGGAATCTGCTGCATCGTGGGTTCGGGTTTACTACTGAGAGAGGATCTCTCGGCAGCGGGAGCAGGAAGAGACTTCATCTCTTCCTTCTGACGTTCTTTCTTGGCGTTGTTGCCATGAACAGGACAGTCGGGATCATTGCAGTCCGTGCCGTTCTCGAGCATCCTTAGAAGAGCGTCGATGGGAGAGTTCTCTGCCATCGTCTTCTTGGCTTTCTGGTATTCCGGATCTTCCTCGAGACGTTTGTTGATCCGTTGGTAGGCCGCTTTCTTTCTCTGCTCTAGGAACCTCAGCTCTTCTTTGTGTTCCTTATCGTAGAGATCGAAAGCGGCCTGAATGTCTTCGATGGTATGAGGCTGTCCGTTGCTCCAACGCTCTTCCCAGTCTTCCTTGAATTTCGTGAGAACTTCTGCTCTATGTTTCGCATCTTCTGCGTTGACGCGACATCGATCAGCATGATTCTCGTATTGGCTATCTGGCGTATTGAAAACAATGGACTCGACACGAGCACATAGCTCCCAATCCAAGGCCGCCAGCGTCATGATCTCATCGAATCTGAAAGTCCATACTGCCAGAAGAACTTTGTTCTCGTTCTCGACAATAGCCGATCCAACAGCTCGACCCCATGCCAGCTTCTTGCGGTCGAGGAGGTTCTCCTGCTGAATCAGTTCGCCTCTCTGAAGACCTGGGACCTTGGATCCGGATTTGACAGCTAGCCACTCTGCTGCTTTGGAAGCCTTGAGCGCGTTGTCTCGAGCCGCGGCTGCTTGTGCAGGATCTCCTCCCACAACGATCATCGCCACCGGACCGATCCTGGTGACCATGTTGAAGTCAGATGCCATCTGCTTGAGAGCATCGTAGAAGATGTAGAACTCTTCTTCGTAGGAGATGTCATCCCATGGGTTCAGACACATCTCGATTTGTTTTTCAGTTAGAGGAGGAATGAACTCCTTCTCGATATCTACAACATCATCGTCGTCGTCAGTTTCATCACCCATTAAATGACCTTCCTTTCAACTTCTTATACCTAGGAAAGCCCTTTGTTTTTGCAGTAGTTAAGAAGAAGCGCATAGCTCCTTCCCGCCGTGGGGGTGGCACGACTCGGCGCGAGCTCTCGGCTCAAGCGCCTTGGGGGAATACGAGAGAAGAGAGTTGAGACTTTCTCTCTACTTTCTTATATCTATTCTTGTATCGATTTTGCAAAGACTCCTACACACATAGGAGAATGATTATTGAAGTACTCCCATCGATTGGTCAGCTTCAATGACCCGGCTGATATCTCTGATACGGATCTTTCTAGCCCAACCCATCGACGCTCGTTACCTTGAAAACCTTTCCCCATCTTCCACAATCTCTGCGCTGATTTGTGGAGAGTCATGATCTCTCGTCCCTTAATCCATGTGAGCCCAAAGATGGAGCTCGGTAACATGGTTCTAGATAGGAGATCGATACATGTCGCGCTGACATTGCTTAGAGGGAACCCCATCAAATCCAAGTTCATAAACCCGATACTTCCTAGTTCAGGAATCACTTCTCGAATGTCGTCCCGAGAAACGTTGACTCCTGGCCACAGGAATTTGATCCTCTTCAATGCAGCTACTACAACGGGAGACTTGGAATTGTCCACAAACCAAGTCTTTTTAGCTGGCCACCGAAGATAGTCCCTCAACAATAGGACTTCATGATCTGGATCTGTTCCAGCTAGCGTTACCGCACACCCTCTAACCGGAATCTTCTTTGCTAGTTGATACAGTAGCAGTCTAGATACAGCCTTGTCTCCCCCGATATCCCCGGGGTACGAAGACACTACTTCTTATCCAGCCCGATCTTGACCATCTTCTGATTCACCCCATCATCGATGATCGAGATCTTGCCAGAAGAGATCAACTTGTTCCTGGCTTCCTTCACACGTCCGGAATTCAGCCCATGAGTGAGCTTGAACGCGTTCACCGTAAGCCCGGCCGGTTTGGTGTCCAGCCCCTTCATGATGATCCCACAAATCTCATCAACAGACCGCGGGGAGCGTCTCTTGGACTTCTTGGTATCCAGAGACGGTCTCCGTAGCATCTTCGATGCGACTGGCAGAACCTCGAGTTTGCCTTCTGGAATCACAGAAGATAATTCGATCTTCCCCTCCTCGATAAGTTTCTTTCCTTCTTCGACAAGCTTCTTACCTTGTTCGATTCTTGCGAATGCTTCGTATGCGAGTTTTGCTTTTCCCTTGAGAAATTCCATCGTATGTACCCCTTGTTAGGTGTGCTCGAAAGGCTGTAACTGATCCTCTTTCCACACCAGGAAAACACTCGAGGATTTCCTCGTCTGACCAGTTGTCTTCTATCATCAAGATGATGTCATCTCTGACTTTATCTTCGACTGGAAACGAGTACTTCCCCATGACATAGTTCTTATCTCCTATTCATTGACATATTCGTCAACTCGATGAGTTTGTTCAGTTGATCTCTGGTAGCTATCTTATATTTCTTCAGTCCAGGAGTCGGAGCAAGTAACCAAGATTCGGTAGGAAACATATGAGCTAGGCTTGGTGTCCCTTCATATGCTGCTTGTAGTAGAACGCATCCGGGTCTCTTCAGATCACAATCGTACATGAAGAACACATCTAAATTCTCTTCCGTGTTTTGCATCATGATCTTATCTCCCTTATGGTGAGCTAAAAATCTCCTGTCTGTTGTCCTCCGGCTAGGCCCATTTTCGGATGAAGGAAGGGACCGCTGGTTCCAAAACCGGAAGACAACAGACAGGAGATTATTTTACATCCCTTAGGCCTTGCTTTTGGTAAGGATAGTTTTGTACCTCAAGACTTCTTGAGGATTCAGCTTCCTCTTTTCGCCGATCTCTGTAGCTCGTGACAGAGCAGCCTCCAACTCCCCAACCCGCTTCTTGAGGTCGCGTACCTCGTTGCCATCTGCCACCCGATACTTCAACTTCCTATCTACCTTCTCGAGAAACCTTTTTGAGTGGCTCTCGTCTCCGTATCGATAGGGACAAGTAACGGAACTACAGTCTGATTTGACGACATCCAGAACTAGTTTGTTAGCGGGTTCTGCCATAGCTCTATGTACGCTCTTTGGACATTTTGCGTTCACATAGATAGCAAGCGATCTTTTCGTTATGAGTTGGCATGTATAACTCCTCCAGGTTCTTATCACCTCAAGCTGTGATAGATTACTGGCATGTCGCTATCAGCAAACGATCAAGCAGCCGTTCTCCTTCTTCGAGGTCTCGCCGATCAAATCGAGAAAGGAGAGATAGTAGTCAGCAGTCTTTCGATCGGGGAAGAAGGTCCTAACCTGTCAGACCCTTACGCAACTACCGTACTTAGGATACTAGAAGTCTCTACCAAGACGGCCCCGCCATTCAAATCGAACTGCTAGCGAGGCTGGATCCAGTCGTGGATGTTTCTGGTCTTATCCACAACATCTACGCCTAGCTCTGTAGCCAACCTAGATGCCAGAGCTCTGGCTTGTTCTTGACTGTAGTACTCGTTCCCAAAGTCATGTCGAAGGTTCCTGCCCATCATACTCAATACAGTTGAGTAACCGACAGACGGAGAGTGCTCTACGATAACTTTGAAGTCATCGGCTGATTCTTCTTGTTTACGTCGTCTAGGCGCCTGAAATTCGATGATCGATACTTGGCTTTTCTTAGCCACCGATTCGACCTTGAAGGTAGGCAATGATCCTTGAGGAGGACCGTCGACTCCCCAAGATATCAGAGTCTCTATCCCTTTTTCTTTGAGAGCTTCTGAGATGATCGACATGATAGTCGTACTCCCAGAGTTATGCTCTGCTAATACGGTAACTACGATCTTTGATTTCATGTTTCACTCCTCTGGCGGATAGATTTCAGCGACCGTTGGCGGTGGAACACATAGCCCATATGGGCAATACATCTGCCTGCAGTCGAAACATTGAATGTGCAGATGTTGAGGGTTGAATCTCGGGTCCCAGAACACAGTGAATGCGTCAGACGGTGTTCCTTCGTCGTACGCGTGTAGATCAACATTCGAACATCGACACATGGCTTGATAAGCGGTGAGTTCAATACCGGAACCATCATCGATGACTTCTACCGGTAGAATCAAATCACTCATTGATTCTTCCCCGTTTTGATTTGACTTAGGAGACTAGCAAGTCCACAGAGATACTCTGCTCCAGCCTCGTCTCCTAGTTTCAGAGGAAGTTCTGCACACAATCGAAGAGCTTCACTGGCGACCCTGATTAGTTCGGTGTCGTTTTTGGCTAGTCGTTTTAGTATCCTTCTACTGTTACGAGTACGAAGAACGGACCATGTTTCGTCAGCGGTCTTCGTTGTTATCGTTTTTCTCACAATCGAGCTTCCCTTCTATGCACAGAGCTCCCGATAAGGCGTGCTCTTTTAAGAACAAATGGTGCATAGTTATTGGTCCCTGATTTTATAGCGGCAAACCCTCCACTGTAACCGGTCAAGGCACATCTCAGATTGTATCCGCATATCCTAGGGGACATCCATTGCCTGAGTTCTTTGACTGTTTCTCTGTACGAGGCAAAGATGTCTCTAGCATCTAGACATCTCTTCCATGAATCTCCAGCACTGACTTGCGTTACCCCGCAGAAGAAACTGCGAGACCCTTTAGGTGGAGTACGCCACTTCGGTATGCCAGTAACTCTAGAACCGTTCTCGATTCTAGATACTGCTTTTGGAGAATATCTACTTTCTACCCAAGCCATACTTAGAAGTACCTCTGCAGGAACTTCTTTTGTGGCAGCCATAGATGCTGCCAACGCATGGATATTGGCTTCTTGTCTAGTTAGGTAAGTATCGGTAGAAGTCTCCAAGACGGCCGACCCAAGATCAGCGGTGCTGGTTAGAAGTCGGAGGAGAGCTAGAAAAGTATTCACAAGGTGTCCTTCCTCCCTTTCTTTGGATTGTGTGGAAAGGGGTGAATGCCTTTTACCTCTTTCTCGAAATCAGTAGCAAGCTTCTGAACCGCTTGAAAAAAGAAGGTGTACGCATTCTGCCCAAATGCCCACGCTTTTTCATCTGCGGCAGGAGTACCGGTCAAGACAGCAAGAATGGCTTTGGCTTCTTCTTGGCTATCAATGGCGAAAACGATGTCGCGACCAGCATGGCTCATGTACATGTAAATATCCTTAGTGAGTTGTAAACAAACGCCGGGTAGACGCAGGAGCTTATCCCTCTTGTCTCGATGTCCTTGCGTGTGGCACCATGCACTCGTGGTGCTGCAATCCATCATGTTAGAGGCGCTGGCCGATGAACTTCACAAACTCGCCCAAGTCATCACCGAGAAGGGGGAGATTGAGAAAGTTCTAAAGCCAGGAGATATCCTGTACACAAAGCCTAGAAAGATAGACAAACTCCATCACAAGGCTTTCTACGCCATAGAATCCAAGATTCAAGGAAGCCCCTACACACACGTAGGAATCTATGCGGGCCAAGGAAGAGTTATTGACGCAGGGGCATGGACTAAGCGCCAAGAGAGTTCTATGGCGGTCCATGAAGTCCCTCTCGATAACTTCACAGATCGTTACCGATTCAAGGTTCTACGTGTAAAAGCTACTCCTTCCGAAAAGAAGGATGCTGTGAACTATGCCAAAGAACAAATCGGCAAAGAGTTCAACACAAAAGGCATGCTTCGATTGGTTCTACCATTCAAGGGAAAACCGATTGGGGAGCGGGCCCGTAAAGAAGATGCTAAGACTTTCTTCTGTTCGGAACTTGTAGCAAACGCTTACAGTGGTGTGGGTCTGGCTAAAAACAAGAAGTTGGAACATGTTATGCCTGGTGACATTCACCGCTCTTCGAAGACCACGACCGTAGCCCATTTCGAATAGAGGGTAATATACCGGGGCTTTCGCCCCGGATGGTTTGATCATGAAACGTGTCCACCCCTGAGACTGTCATGATCGTCGGCTCAGAAAGCCGGTGCTGTCGGTTCCCCAACCTACAGCTGATTTCCCCCATATAACTCCATCAATATAGCAACGTTTATGGATGCTCTCTTCTGACAAGTCAGGGAGACATCCAACACCACCCTTCGATCCTACTACTATCCTATCATTCATTAGCTCCTTTCTGGTACAATGAAGAAGAGCACGAAACCTCTCGTGTTCATCTTCATTGTTCTTATATCTTCGTTTGTATTGATGTTTCAAGATAAGAAAAAGAGGGCCATAAGACCCTCTGATCTATTTGCAGACATCATCGAGTCGAAGTCTGACGTCTCGGCCATCCCACCCTAGGGAGGAAGCCAATTCCTCCCATCTCTTGATGACGGCTAGTCGGTCATCTTCCAGAGGCTCGATAGCGTCTAGCATTTGCTTAGTTACCGCACGGGCAACTTCTGGTTTATACGTTCAACACTCTGGTGACAATATCTCTGGATAGATCGTATTTCCATACCAGATCTGCAATCTGAACTGACCAAGCAAATAGGCCTGTGCGACTACGGAGATATTGCCAGCTCTATACTCCCAGAGAGTCGAATCGTACGTTGGTGTGACTTCCTGGAAAACCGGCATATCAGTCTTTGCTTCCAATGCCCGCGACTTGCAGAGCTTCTTTCAGCTCTCTCATGAGTCGGAGAAATTCCTTCTGCTCCGACGTCGAATGATCCTGCATGTTGATCCCAGCGAGGAACCTGAACATGGCATCAGATGCTGTTGGCAAGCGCTTGAGATTCTGAAGCTCTTGCTCGAGTTCTTGTCGAATATCGGCCCACTTCTCGTACTCTTCCTCGTACTGCTTCGTATTAGCCTCTAGCTTGTTCGCTAGTTCATCCCCTTTCGCAGTCAGCTGATTGATTTGCTTCTGCATAGCAGACGTATCGGGAAGTATTTCATCGTGAACTTGAAGAGTTAGCGGCATATCAGCCAACCGCTGTTTCATCTCTTCCGACATCTTATTAGTGATATCCATGGAAGAGCTCTGGATGTACGGACTTCTGTACATGTTCGGAGCAACCTTGACCGCCTCTCGAATCGTCAGATCGGTCGCTTCAGGGAAGTTCTCTTTGAGATCTCTCATGAGTAATACATCAGCAACAACCCAGGCGATATTCTTCTCACCCGCAGAGGCCCTCATCACTGCGCTCTGAAACTCTCGAAACGTAATGAGACCGGATACCTCGACATCGACCGTCTTACCGCATCCTGCCTGGGTACATCTCCAGTAAGGAGAATGTCGTGACAATGCACTCTGAGAGATCATGTTCACATTGGACACATCGTGAGCCATCTCGGAGATAGCAGGGCATCTGGGACCTACGATCTGCCAACTCACCTTGGCGTTTTTCAGGATGTTGTAAACAGTACGAATCCTAGAATCCTGACCAGGGCAGTTTTGGGCATCGTAGAAAGTCAGAGCCAGTGTTCGATGCTCTTCTGCCTCCGTAATAATGCCATTCAGCCCTCGGATAGAATACTCGCACCGATGTACTTCCTCACGACTTTCGAGCTCGAATCTGATCTTGTTCTTCATGGTTCCTTTCGACATCGATAGCCGACCACCATCGTAGTCCCAATCGTTACTGGCTGACAGCGAACGATAGCCTCTCGATGTTTGGTCTCTGTGCAACCAGGACCAGGTATAAATAAGAGCATCAAGTAGATGGTTCGAGTCCACACTAGGGGATTCCCATCTCCCATGCTTGCGAGCACCCTGCCCCACAGAACCGAGCCCCGGAATACGCCACCTCGTGCTCACCGCACTGGGCACACAGGACCTTCTGGATCTGCGAGACCCTGATCTCGATCGGGCGTCGGAGCGCGATCTCCATACGCTCCATAACAGGAGGCTTGTCTTCGGACGCCGGGATATCGATGAGCTTGACGTCCTTGAAGCCCCAGTTCTTCAGGGCCTCCTCGATGATCGATGCGATGGTCGTCTTACCTTGATTCGGACCAGCAACTACGTGAATCGTGACCTTGTCCATGTGTTCTCCTATTTCCACTGTTCGAGGAATTCGTGCCAATCGACCACGGTTGCTCCGAGTCGACTGTATCCAACGAAGTTCTTTCGTTGGTCAGGAGTTAGGACCTTCCACAAGTCCCGAGCCAGTTGCTGCAGGTCTCCTACCTCCATATCTGGGTCCCCATCTAGACCGTGCTTTTCCGCTGCACTCAGGATTCGATCTAAATCGTCCATAAACGACAAAACTCCTGGGAGCTATGTGCTCTCCAGGAGTCTTATCTCTTAGGACGTTGAACTTGTTCAGTGAGCCGGGATAGCAGGCGGTGGCAGAACCGACGCTACCGACGGAGGCGGCGGCAGAGGGACGGTTCCCTGGTACGCCGCAGTTCCATTGGGGGCAGCAGCAACCGGAGCAGCCTCTTCGACTTCCTCGGTCTCGACCGCGGTCGTATCGTTGGAGGCTTCCTCGATTGCGAAGGTCTTCTCCCGCAGCTTGCCGAGAAGCTCGACATGCGCCGAGACTTCCGACTGGAGAGAAGGCGTATCCTGGAACTTGTCACCCAGCTGAGCAAGGACCGCTAGGTTCTGACGAACCTCGCTGATCATCGCGAACGACATGTCTGCCGACATTGCCGCCTTCGGAGCGGACATCTTCTCCGCCGAAACATTGGCAGTCGCCCTCTTGGTGTACTTGCGCTTCTGAGGAGCAGCAGCTGCCTTGCTCTTCTTGGCAGGAGCCTTCTCCGCGGCCCGCTGTTCCTTGCTCTTGCTACGATCGTAAATTCCGCGTGGCATTGTCAGTCTTCTTTCTTTCAGTCAGTGAATTGTCTGTGCTTCTTGAATAGGACCATTACGACCACGCGTCAAGACGAAAACGATCTCTTTTCACGATTTCGTAGTCGGCTCGTTTTCTGACTCCTGAAGTGGTGATGGGAGGAAGACCAACTGGACTCCAGAAGCTTTCGCGAAGTTCTCCATCTCCCCCGACATGCCATATCGGGATGCGTAGAACTCTTTACAGACAACGCGAGTAATTCCCGCATTGATGATGAGCTTTAAGCAGTCGTAGCAAGGACTTGCAGTGGTGTAGAGAGTACCTCCTTCGACCTTGGCTCCGCTTCTTGCGGCTTGAACGAGCGCATTAGCCTCACCGTGAACAGTGCGCACGCAGCTTTGGCGCCCACCCATATCTTTCAGCTCGTGTCCAACGTCATCACAATGGGGCATTCCTCTAGGTGCACCATTGAAGCCAGTTGACACCACGGTCTTGTTGACCACGATGACTGCCCCCACGTGCTTACGATCGCAGGTTGCCATTGAGGCCACCACCTCTGCGATTTTCATGAAGTACTCGTCCCAGTCTCGCTTGGCCATACTAGCTCTCCCGTACAGGTAAGATGTGAATCTCGTAGCTTATCTTGACTTGCTGGTCGAGATCCTTCGGAATCGGAAAGATCTCATCGAGATACTTTCTACATGTCCGTCTTTCTTGTCCAGGAGCCGAGGGGTGAGTCAGATGTTCTTCGTCACTTGCACATGTGTCTATGTAGACACGTCCGAACCCGTCTTTGCGCAAGTAGCCTTCGAGCTTTCCTTGAATTCCTAGAGTCAGGTAATGTTCCATATCTTTCTCCTGTTAAAGAAGAAAGCGTGCGGAGTACCCGGCACGCTTTCGCTAATTTTCAGCCCACTCAGGCGAATTTCGATGGCCCCGAGTGCGAATCCGGAAGCTACGCCCGTGCCGGGTACTAGCCATCATAGAATACTTCATGTACAACTGCAGCCCTATGAGCACCATCATCGAGATCAGAGCCGCAGAGGGCGGCGACGATGCAAAGCTGCTCGTCCGAGAGCAGGTCAACATCTACCTTCGACTGGGAGGTCGGAGGTGTCTTTGACATCGCTATCGTAGAAGAGCGTCCTGGACTCTGCATCTTAGAGGTCTCTGGCAAGTTAGCTGTCGAGACGTTCGAGAATGAGCCTGGAGGGCACCGCTGGCAGAGGATCCCGCCCACTGAGAAGAGAGGGCGGGTTCAAACCAGCACCATCACAGTGGCCGTACTTCCTCAACCAACCGAGGCTCAGGTCCATCTGCGACAAGAGGACCTAGAGTTCTCTACGTGTCGTGGGAGCGGCGCAGGAGGCCAGCACAGAAACGTCACCGACAGCGCTGTGATTCTAAAGCACAAGCCTACGGGAATTACTGTGCGCTGTGAGTCCGAGAGATCCCAGCATCAGAACCGGGAGACAGCCACCAACCTGCTTCGAGCTCGTATCTGGGAGGCCAAGCAGGAGGCGATCTCTGGGGCTAGGGCAGAGGATCGGAAACGCCAGGTGGGTTCTGGAATGCGAGGTGACAAACGCCGAACCATCAGAGCTCAGGATGGACAGGTCACTGATCACATCACTGGGAAGACGTGGCAGTACAAGCGTTACATTCGCGGTGACTGGGATAGCTAAGAAGAGGTCGTAGCGACGGCTCATACAAGCCAGACCTGTACTTCAAGGCCTCTCCATCGCTACGACCCGAGACAAGGTGCTGCCGGGAATATACTTCCCTTTGTCTCTCGTTAGAGAGCGTACGCGTGGCAGCCCGCGAAATAGCAAGGGGAACAAGATCTGAGATAGGGTCTCGTTAGCACTACCTGAAATTGGCTTGGATAGAAACCAGTGACTATCCGGAACAAGATCAAGATCTAGTCGCACTATTACGATGTTGCACCAGGGCATCTAAGCCCTCGATTCATACTGTACCCTTGCCTAGGATTCCTCACTCCGTGAGGAGGTTGGAATCCAAACCGATCTGGTCGGTATCGACTTCGATACCATTGCCCGAGGCGATAGCAGCTCGGAAGGCCCCAGCACGAGAGGCTGCTTTGTTGGCCTTCTTTTCTCGTTCATCCTGGGACATCGTAGCGACTGCTCTCTCCTTCGTGTTGTCTCGTTCCAGGCTATCGTCTCGATACGAGTAGCGATCAGACTTTGGGGATACGGCATCACGCCACATCTTTTCTAGTCTGCCGGCCCCGCCGATCCTCTTGATAGCCTCCAGAAGAGTCATCTTCTGATCCAGGACATTCACCTGGACCATCAAGTTGTAGCGAGCCTGCGCCACCTGTAGAGATGCAACGGCATCCTCTGCAGCTCTGTACTTGGCAACCACCTCGTTGGGAGTAGCCTTCGCCTCGTTCGCGAACTTGTGCAGAGATTCGCTGAATACCTTGGCTGAGGTGTCTCTGCGAAGCTCGTATTTCTTGATCGCTTCTCGAATCAAGTATCCGTTAACCTTCATAGGTCTCCTTATGTTGAAGTGCCGGTGACAGGATTTGAACCTGCTGTTCCAAGGGACTCTAGTCCCCGCTAGCTTTTCCAGTATCCGCAACTCTTCCGGCGAAAAAGAAAGCCCCGTCATACTCGTGAAAGCATGACGGGGCCGGGCGACAAAAAGTCCCGAAGTCTTGGTTTGGCCTGGAGCTCTCCCGCTGAGCTACTGACTTACGTCAGGTTGGAGTTGAACCAACGACCTCCAGGTGAATATGTAGACCTCATGTACATTCGCCCAAAAGAGAGAAGCGACAAAAGTTCAAAGTCTTGGTTTTTAGCCTGCGCTCTACCGGGTTGAGCTACGCCCGCCTAAGCGAACGTCAGGATTTGAACCTATATCTCAGGCTCCGGTTATGTAGACCTTGAGGCATTCGCTTCTCAAAAAGCGGACTGACAAACGTGAAGTAGTCTGGACTACGCTTCAGCTTATGAGGCTGATGATGTAGACCACTTCGGCATTCAGTCCAAAAGGAGCCGTAGTGAGCAGGGAGAATTCCCAGGTGCGCTCCCACTACAGCATAGAGGGTCGACAAAAGTAGCAAGTCGTTTTCTTTCCATGATGTAGACCTGCTGGCATTCGACCCAAACGGTGCTTGGTCTTGAGGGGCTGCCCTCTTCTAAAATCGTTGATCAAAAAGACCAACTGTCATAGGGATGGACCAAGCTCTTCACCCCAAAAGAAGGTAGCCACACGTGTTACGCAAGTGAGCTACCTGTGGAGCGTCCAGCAGCAGAGAATTCTGCTGCTATCACGCCCCGAAAATGGCGCATCGGGATGTGAAGGCATCCCGATGGACATGTGAGAGAGGAAGATCAAGGGAAAAGGACTCTCACACTGTCTTATAGCAAGTACCCCTCAAATTTTGCATCACGCCTTTGCAGGCAGTTCAGGAATAGTTACTTGCTCGATGACATCGACCCAGTGATCAGAGGACTTTGTCCCCTCAACAAACTTCTGGATGACCTCCCAAACACTATCTGAGAATCCTCCGATGTTGAGGACATCGGTTCCGCTCTGTGCTTGCGTAGTCGCTGCTACGGCAAGATCGATGCAGACTAGCTTCGCCTTCGGGTTCCGTGCCTTGTACGCCAACCATTCGTTTGCCATGCTGGTTCCGGTACCGTAGTAGCTCCGATCTCCACGAGACCACGACTCGTTGTCTGAAACGTAGATGACCAGGTCTCCCTTTGCCTTGGTATGATTCAGATGAGCCAGTGCTAGACCGCAGTCCGTACCACCGCCGCCAAACTTACGTAGCTTGTCGGCATTCGTCATGATGGAATCGTTCGGGTTTAGTCCGTGGTTCATGTGGAGCCGTGTGTCGAATGGCATAACCACCGAGTCGCGGTTCTTCTTGAGGAAGGTGCAGGCGATCAATGCAGCAACATCGATCGACATCATTTTGGTCGTCGAGCCGGCACGAGATCCAGTAACGGGGTTACTGGTCATAGAACCAGAGGTGTCGACTGCGATGTAGGCTTGCCCATCGAACGTTGGGACATTCTTGGCTGCAATCTCCAACGCATCGTGCAGGGCATTCAGAATCTTGGGAGGAACGGCATCATCCCCGGTTGCATCCTTTGTGAACAGGTACGAGGTGAACAGCTGATACGGGAATGGCTTGGCCTTCTCCACCAAAGCCGCATCACTCAACTTGGACGCAACCATCTTCACACTGGCTTCGTTCTTGAGAACTCCGTGACGAGCTAGCGTGTTGAGGTTCATCCTCAGCTGAGTCCAAGACATCTGCTCAGCCAGCATGATCCACTGCTTCGGAGTCAGGGCCATACCCATCAACATCTCGAGAGGTACCTTTGGTAGGCTCTTTGCCGATCCAGGATCCTTCTTGAGAAGCTCGTACTCCTTGACCACCGGAGGCAAGGACTCGTACTCATAGTCCTGATCCAGAAGATAAGCATAAAGGGCCTTTCTCTCTGGAGATCCTAGATCCGTTGGGCGAGCTAGGCTGATAACATCAGCCAGTGCCGGATCCTTACCGACAGACATCTTGAAGATGTCCTCCGGACGCTTGCTGGAGAACCAGCTAGCCAAAGCCTTCTTCGGAGCTGTTCCGAAGTTCTTCCGGCCAACGACTCCGGACCTGATGATCTGGAAGAAGTTGCGCAACATACGACCATTGTCGATGACCGTCGGGAAGATGCGCTTGAAGATCTCGAGTCCTTCCGGACCTCTCATGGTGAGGTGCGCACAGATAAGAGCCGGCATGTCTTTCATACGCCCGAGTTCACGAGCGTATAGAGCGACCTTTCCGATGTACGCCACATCGGCGATCTTGGATAGGACATCCAGGACCTCGGTTACCTGGGCCTCTGCCGTCGCATAGAACGAATCATTGAACGTCCCTGTTGCGGCATATTGTGCAAGGGCCGCCTTCACATTCAGTGAATAGGCAGCACCTCCCGCACGGTTGACGGTGTCAGCAGCCGGGGCCGCCTTACCACGAGCAGACGAGAAGACAGACTTGTTAGCCATGACGCTCTCCCTTTCTTTGGCATTCGCGATTTCTCGCGACAAATACATCGAAGTACCAGCCCGGTTCTTCGACGGTCTGAACAATTGATTGCGAGAAGATATCGTGCATCCGGCAGGACTCGAACCTGCGTAGAACCGCTTAGAAGGCGGTGGCCTAATCCGCTAGACTACGGATGCATACAGTCTTATATCGTGCTCCCGGTTGGAGTTGAACCAACTACCGGTGGTTTATAAATCCACTGCTCTAACCGATGAGCTACGGGAGCAAGATCGAGTGACAAGAGGTGCACTGGTTCATTCTATTAGGTGCCGCCCCACTGGCCTAAGACGGTATCGAAACCGTGGCGTCTGGATGTTGTAAACCAATACGGCATTCACTCGAAACGAATCACTTCTTCTGAGCCTCGTCTAGGATCTTCTTTAGGCGACGTGTTAGCTGTCCTAGATTCCGCAGACTGGCATAGCCAAAATCTATACCTTTTCCATCAGCTAATCTCTCGAAGTACCAGGCACTTCCTAAAAGCTGTTGGAGAACAGCGAAGTCGAGATCTGCTACGATCTCATGGATCTGCTTGGCTATCTTCAAAGTATCGCGTTTTCGCATACTTTCTTATCTCTTGCGGAGAGCAACGTAATCGAAACGTATACGGTTTCCCGTACCATCGCGTTAGCAGTGCGTGGCAGCTCCTAGCTGCATTACTCTCCAAATGGACGACAAAGGTAGGTGAGACGTTTACTAGGCCCGGCCAACGGCAGAGTCGAACTGCCTTCGTCATTTTTCAAGAATGTAGTCCCATCAAAGCATTCGTCCAAAACTTCAGTATCTCTCGCCAGGTAGCTCTCCGGACTTCTTGAATTCCTCTAGAGCGTCCGTGGCTTCTTTCTCTGATTCGAAGTAGTCGGTTTCTCTGGAATTGTAATCGAGTTCTTGTCCCTTGGTCAGAACTCGATCTCCGTAAACGTATTCCTGGCAGTCCTTACAGTCGGTTTTCCCGCATGCCACGAACATTGTCCCGACGTACCAACCTCCTCCTGACTGCATGACTCGGAAGGGGCTAACATGAGAATCGGTATTCTGATCTTCGTGGATCTGGCTAAGAACAGTTTCACCTGGAAACATAGTACCTCCAGGCTCTTATCCCAGAAAAAGTAAGGTGACAAAGGTGAACGAGAGGTGCCCCAACGGCGCTCGGACTGGCCGAGATTTGAGTCGAACAAATGTACTCCCATTCTGGCATTCACCCGGCGGAAGAAGACGGAATTGAACCGCAGCCCTTTCAGGCCCATCTGTTTTCGAAACAGCGACCGGCCCAGCCGGTTTCATCTTCCAAGTATCCCCTTCCGTAACCAGCTCTACCTAGTCTGCTAGACCAAGATTCGGGTAGAGCTTGTATACGGCTCCAGGTATCTAGTCCCGCCGGGGGTTCGCGGGTTGGGCGGAGAGCAGCGGAGTCGAACCGCAACCTTTCGGTCGAACCGAGTTCCAATCGGTCACCCAGCCACCCGGGTATTGCTCTCCAATCTAGCTAGTTCTTCTTCAGCCTCTTCCTTGGTAGGGAACGAAACTGGAGGAGAACAGTTCGGGTGTCTGACAATCCAACAAATCCCTGACTCGTGACAAGTACAGGGGTATTCTTGAACGTATCCAGATTTACTCATCGCGGAGGGTTGAGTATTCGAAACCCAACCTGTCGGTCCCTCTGATTTCAAATCAGTGCTAGCGCCCTGGCTAGTTAACCCTCCAGTACAGCTAGAGCAGGGAGTCGCGAATTCCCTGGGAGCTAGATCACGCCGTTGCCGACAGAGAGGCTTTCGTCTAGAACCCAAACATCAGGCCCTACTCTTCGCATCATCGATTGGATGATTCTCATTATCTTCTCATCATCCTGTTTCTGCCACTGATGTATCTCTTCTTCTGAGAGAATCATCCCTCTTCTAGAGCATCGTTCTTCTGAGGTATTCAACAGCGGACTCTGTGATTCCTGGATCATGCTTGAAGGATCCGATCCCGAGATTACAGGGCCTGCAGAGCAATCCTCTGATCGTGTTGGTTTCATGGCAATGGTCTACCGCTAGTTGATACGGAGGAATAGTCCCGCATATAGCACATTTTCCTTCTTGCTTATCGACCATCATTTGATACTGGTCGATAGTCAGTCCGTACCAAGATTTCAGTTTCCATTCTCTGGCTTTCCCCTTCTTGTTATATTTCTGGAGAGAAGCCTTTCTGCTAGCTCGAGTTCGAGTTTCACCACAACTGTTACAAGATCCCATTTCGCGGAACTTGCGTCCGTGCGGTCTTAGAAACTCCCCTATTTCTTTTTCGATCTTGCAGATGGAACAGATCTTAGTCACTCTTCCAGCTCACCGTTCCAATAGTAATGGCTGGCTAGCCAATCCTTCCATGAGGGAGGATCGTTCTTCCGCCACTGGATCGTGATGTGTCCGTGCTCCGGTAGTTTCTTTGGCCGAACCGGGTTGGACAATAGTCTCATGTTCGCCTGAGCCGGAGTCCGGTTGCCCTTCCTCTGGTTGCAGGTTCCACAAGCTATCACGATGTTCGTCCATTCGGTCTTGCCTCCCTGAGCTCGAGGAGTGACGTGATCGTAGGTGATGTTGGCCCTGAGGACCTTGTCACCGCAGTACTGACACTTCCCGTTGTCCCGGGTGTAGACGTTCTCACGGGAGAACTTGACGGCCTTCTTCTTGGACCGCATCGACCGGAGGAACCGGATGACGGAAGGCATCTTGATGGCCATCGTTACTGAGCGGATCTCGCGATCCTCGTATTCCTCGACGACCTCGACTTTACCAATAAAGAGAAGAGTCAAGGCACGTTGCCAGTGGACCCTTGCGACCGGCACATAAGACGTATCTAGAACTAGCGTCTCCATGATCAACTCCTTGGCTGGTCGCCAGGGTTTGAGTTCCATCTTTCTCTGGCCGCTGCCGTACCTCGGCAACTAGGACTGCAGAAAGGACCTGCTACACGATTCTTGATCGCAAATCTTTCTTTGCGAGCGAGCTTCTCGAATTCCTTGCCACATTCGACACAGATCAAAATAACAATTTCTGTAGGCTTTGGACAAGGAATTCCGATTCGTCTTTTGGCAGCAGCTATGATAGCCGGTCTGGTCTTCAAGACGTGGCAAGGAGTACAAAGAACCTGGCACTTCGCTAGTTCTGTTTCGCGCTTCTCTTTGCCACACATCCACAAGTTGGACGATACCTGGTGATTCTTATCAGCAGGATCTATGTGGTCTACCTGAAGTCGATCAGAACCTCCGCATCGCTTGCACGGGCCATTTTCCTCGATCCAAGCATCCCTAAGCTGCTTCCTACGTTCTTTGACGTACCATCTTCTAGTTTCTGGGTTGTGTCTTCCCACTTCTAGATAGTAATGGACACGTCTTATGATGTCAAGGTGCCAGCGGAGGGAGTCGAACCCTCATGATGTTACTCGCCGAGGTTTGAACTCGGTGCGTCTACCAATCCGCCACGCTGACAATCGGTGCGCGAGAGGAGAGTCGAACTCCTACGGTTTTACCCGCCGGATCCTAAGTCCGGAGCGTCTACCATTCCGCCACTCGTGCATGTACTAACGAACTACTAATCTGACTAAAATTAGTAAATAGTGCTCCCGGTCGGAGTCGAACCGACATACCCGAAGGTGGCCGATTTTAAGTCGGCTATGTCTACCATTCCATCACGAGAGCTTAACCTGTGATCTCGATGCATCTTTGATCAAGTTTTCAGTCGAACGTCAAAGCCCATCTAGAATTCCTGAAGGTGCTTAGTGCAGTCTGAAAGAATTTCGGATGACGTTCGAGAATCAGTCTTTGCTCGAACGTCGTTAATTCGTGAGCGAACTTCCAGTTGTGAAGACACTTTCGACGTTTACGGTAATACTCGAGAGAGCTTCCTTTTCGCATACGTTCTTATCTCTTGTGCTGGTGAGAAGAGTCGAACTTCCCTGGGATTGCTCCCATCAGGTTCTGAGCCTGACGCGTCTACCAGATCCGCCACACCAGCAGGTGCTTGGAGTACGTCCACTCTATCCAAGCTCGGTCACTCCCTGGACGTTATGACAGGAATTGAATCCTGACTACCTAGTGACCTATGGAAGCGTCGCATCCCCTTTGAGCCCATACATCTCGCTTATGGGTGGTGATGAGGGAATTTTGCGAACAGAACCATCGAATCCTTTTCTTCCATTTGTGCGTCTGACCGGAGTCGAACCGGCCCGGGTTTCCCCACTAGCACCTCAAGCTAGCGCGTCTACCAAATCCGCCACAGACGCATATCAGTCGTCATCCCTGCTTCTCTTGGACTACGGGATCAGCTTGACAATGGTAGCCAGCACCATCGCAGCCAAGAGGTAACACAGGATCGGATGCTCGCCGGCGAAATCGAGGAACTCTTTCATAAGATGCCTCACTCAGACTTCTTATACCAGCTACCAAGAAACTTTTCAGTGCCTGTTCCAAGTTCGTATCGCATGGCAGTTAGCGCAAACCAACTCGCACTTGCTGATTTCTTCTAGAAGGTCTTGATCCCTTTGCTGCGAATCAGATCAGCGATGCACGCCACCTTTTCACCAGAAACATGGTCGAATTGCATGACGTACGGAAGATAGGTCAGACCGCAGTCGGTACATGGGGCTTCTTTGAGCTTATTGATAGCTTCGTCCGTAGCTCGTCTAGTAGCTACGTTCCTTTTGGAGTACTCATCTTTGTGCCTCTAGTAATGAGCTCGTGCGTACGCTCTTCTGGTCTCCAGATCTTTGAAAGGCATGGTGCCGGGTCAGGGAATCGAACCCTGCAAAGGAGGCATGTAAAACCTCTGGCGTCACCAGCTACGCTCACCCGGCATATTTCTTACAAGAGCAGATCTTACGGTTTTTATCGTGAACAGATCCCTCAATAGTCGCAGTGCATTCAGCATGGAACCAGCCTCCGTTAGGAGCCGACACAGAAGAGTGAAAATACATCTCGTGCCCACAGACGCATTTCTTGTTGATGTGTTTGTTGCATGATCCCATAGTCGCGTACGGTGGACTTGAACCACACGACGTTCTGCTTATGAGACAGACGTACTCATCCCGAGTGGTACGCGATTACAGCTGAACTACTTACTCTAGAAGATCTCTACCGGTAGCCGAGAACCTTCTCCCAGGTATTGAGACTATGAGCCTTGAGCCATCTCATGTGTCCAATCTCTTCAACATTCAGTGCGGCACCCTGACGCCATGCAGAAGTAATCGTTCTCCAGGCGCCGTCTAGGAACGGACGAGAGATCTTGACCGGATCGTACCAGAAGTATTTCGAACCAACGACCTTGATCTTACGATCGCCAATCCAATCTTCGTATCTCTTGGCGATTTCTTTGCTGAGCCTAGAGTACTTAGGGCGTCTCCACCTATCGTTAAAGTAGAGAATCCCGTCTTCGATATAGAAACCGTAGCTGAATCTAGCGTCTTTATGTGCGCCGGTCGATGAAAAGACGAAACCCTTCGCGTGCTCGATAAAGTGATGACCCTGGATAGTTTTACGGCTTCGAATCGCACAGAGTTTGCTGTAAATCTCGTCCCAAGGCTTTCCGACGTGAGCCTCTAGGAACTTGTGCAGAGCAGCAAGCCGATCGCCGAATTCCCGGTAGTAGTGTCTGGCTTCGTAGAAAGGCTCGACCTTATCTTCGCAGTACGTAGCGCAGAAGTTTCTGGCCTTACGTCTGCTTTTGATGATCTGCTGTTTACGTTCCTCTTTGTCGCTTCCTCGTTTTCCGCGTTCGATGATGGTTCTAGAGAGTCTCTTTGTTGACATGACTTGTCCTTTGTTGGGTACTTAAAGTCCTGTCATTGAGACCTCCTTCTTATAGATACTCATTGATACCTCCATCTTCTTATATCGCTAGAATACGTAGTTGTGGACCCGCTGGGAATCGAACCCAGGTCCGAACGCATATCTGTTTGAGACCCTACACGCTTAGCTCTTCTACTTCCGAAGAGCAGGATATCCAACGTGTATCACCATTACCTCGGAGACGTTGGCACCCGAGGGACTTACTGGGGATTCGATTGCTCATCCGGTTTCCAGTCTACCGTTGACTTATCCGAAGACTTGTCATGATCGAGGTTCTGTTCCTAGGTCCTCGAAGACCCGACAGTTAGGCAGCAGCCTGGAACTGAGCGCCGGCGATGTTATCGTTGGCGTTTGTGTTTTGGTCGGTTTGAATGGAGAACTGACCAACTCCAGCGTGCATCTCGGTCTTCTGCATACCCGTCGAAACCGGTTCGGGCCCGTAGTAGCGGAGATGGGAATCTAACCCAACATCGGCTTTCGCCCCCAGCTTATGAGGCTGAGTAGCCCAACAGGGCTCGTCTCCGCATAATGCTCGACTTCGTAGGTGCATTTACTAAAAAGGCCTAAGCCCCAGCCTACCCTGTTCGAGCAACAGCGTGTCTTCGACAGGACTCGAACCTGCAACGGTCAGTTTAGGAAACTGGTGTGCCTTCCAACGGCACCTCGAAGACTTCTTTGATTAGATCTTCAATAACGTGAGTGATTGGTTTTGTTGCTGCTAACAACTCCATTTTGGTGAATGTTTTCTCCCCTATTTTCTGTTCACCTTTCAAATCCCCAGTCACTTCGATAGTAACTAAGTTAGCCACCTGACTAACTGTTACCTTTATATCTTTGGCCTCTGGTTGGAGTTGCTTCAATCTTTCCAGAACGAAAATCAAAGCGGCACCGTCGACACTATTTTTGTCTGCATCCAATTTACTGATGAAAGCGTCGTTTAACTTCTGAGCGGGAAGTGTCATACGCAGACGCTAGCACATTTTCAGGTGCTTCTGGCAAGAGTCGAACTTGCTCTCCAGGCTTCGGAGACCCGGGCCGGTTCCGTCCACAGAAGCTAGAACTTTACGGTCTTCCCGGCCGATACAAACATCGTAACTAGAAGCCCGGTCCAGAACATGATCTTGCCGATATCGGCTACCTTTGCGTTCGAGGACAAAGCGTACATGAGAAGACCAACAATGGCGACAACAATAGCAGATGGTACACCCGGGAGGAATCGAACCCCTACGCCGTCAACGTTCGTAGCGTTGCGTCCCCAATCCAGGGAGCGGGTGCATATCACGGAGCCCTCACTGGGAATCGAACCCAGCCATCTTCCTTACCAAGGAAGCGTGCCGACCACGGGCACCGTAAGGGCAAAAGGACGACAAAGAATTGAACTAGTCGGGACACATTTATGAGATGTAGACCAGCTCGGGCATTCGTCCTAAATGGTGAGCGACAAAGAATTGGCCAGTGGTTGTACAGTAAGAATGTACACCGGCCGAGCATTCGCTCAGGGTGGAGGCGAAGGGAATCGAACCCTCACAGCCGTGCTTGCAAGGCACAGTGCTATCCCAATAGCGCCCCCGTAGCGGGAGACAAAAGACGTCAAGATTGGTAATCGATGCTCTACCGTTGAGCTACCTCGCCATGAAGTGGCGAGACCAGGACTTGAACCTAGAACCCTCGACTTGAATGTAATCCCAACTAGCATTCTCCCAAAGTTAAGAGGCAACAAAAGTAGACGAGATGTTTTACGTGTGCAGCCGTTACACTAAAAGCTCATTGCTGATCCACCCGGAGTTGAACCGGTCCACGACTTCCATTAAGTGTAATCCCATCCAAGCATTTGCCTCGGTGGATCCACGGGGAGTCGAACCCCGACTTCTGGCGTGCGATACCAGCGTGCTCCCATTAACACTATGAACCCATGGCGGTAGACTATCTCCCCATCTACCAGGGGATTTGGTTGAGCCGGTTTCCCGACCTACCCAGGCGTGCGTCCAGAAGGAATCGAACCTGCGATCTCTTGCATGTCAAGCAAGCGTTCTACCGCTGAACTATGGACGCGTAGTGACTGTGTCTTCGGACATGGTTACTTGCCTGTACCACACATCTTCAAACAGTCGTGGATCCGGAGGGAATCGAACCCTCTACCTCTTGCATGCCATGCAAGCGCTCTCCCAAGTGAGCTACGAACCCGTATTGCCATTCTCAGTCAGCGCTGACAGATTTCCGTTTTAGTTTCTGAGGGGAATGGCACCTCTCTATTTAGACTCCTCATGAGATCGAGGAACGCGAACGGCTACCGCACTGGTGCCCAGACTTGGAATCGAACCAAGTTCTACGGTTCTTCAGACCGTCGCTGAATGACCACACTAGCTCTCTGGGCATGTACATGGTTTGGTCCCTCTCCATGCAGAGGTCTACATCGGCTTGCGCCGGGCAACCGCGGTCCTGACGGGAATCGAACCCGCCGCGTCCTCATAGACAGTGAGGTATCACCACCAGGTGAACTCAAGACCAAAATGGGGTGGTTGGAGGGAGTTGAACCCTACTCTTTTTGATTCACAGACAAACGTGCAACCGTTACACCACAACCACCATGAGTGCTCCTAGTCGGATTCGAACCAACATTCCACGCTCATCAGGCGTGTACACTAACCATTGTGTTATAGGAGCATGACGTGCCAAACTTCTTCAATGTCGGACGAACATTAAAGACCAACCGTCTCGATGGAGCCCTTGGAGAAAATCGCCAAGATCTCGGTAGATTTCGAGGATGCATATAATGCTGCTGCGTTCCTAGAGTTCGTTGCCAAACTGATAAAGCTCAAGCAACGGGCGACGATCTTTGTGCAGGCTGAGTAATTGTCGAGGTGAGAGGATTCGAACCTCCGATCCCTACGTCCCGAACGTAGTGCGATACCACTTCGCTACACCTCGATGGCGCCAGTCGTGGGCATGAACGCTTGGCCTAGGCCCTCATGATGTTATCCCCGTACCGGAAAAGTCGAGGCGACTGGAATCGAACCAGACTGATCCAAGCCCCCCAGCTTGGCGCATGAGCCACTACGCTACGCCTCGTTAAAAGACTCCGAGTACACAATGGTGTTTCTGTGCACCTTTTCGATTTCTACATCGAGGTTCAATCTGTCTGCTAGTTCCTGGGCCCTGTAATACAAAGCTTTGGTCATAGCTGTTGAGGGTCCAGAAACGAGGAAGACTCTCTTCGTTATCTTGGCTTCGGCTAGTTTGAATAGCAAGCCTCTTGTAGTCTTACCACACTGCCTTTTAGCTGCTTTGTAGTAATCCTTGGCCTCTTGAGTTAGTGACTCAGAGTCTTCCCACTTCTTCAGCATCTCTTGCTCAAATTCGAGCCAAGGCGTCGGGTCTAGTTCCTGTCGAAACTTCTCTACGAGCTCGTAAACCTGCTTGCTGATTTCTGACATGAGACTTCTATATCATAGAGTCGAGATGACAGGAATCGATAGTCGGGATGACAGGATTTGGACCTGCGACTTCCTGGTCCCAAACCAGGCGCTCTACCAGACTGAGCTACATCCCGAAGTGATGCTTCATATGACAGTTGGAGCAAAGAACTTCGCACTTTGCTATTTCTGCCAAGATTTTCTTTGTACCCCAGTTATGAGAGATGGCGAAACTGATTCCACGTTCTTTAGTGGTCGGATCCATGTGATGAAATACTAAACAAGCAGGATCGGTCTCTGGGCAGCGATTACATTTGAGAGTCTTCTTCAGATTGGTTAGCCAAACTCTCAACTCACTTCTTCGTTTCTCCTGCCACTCCATCTTCTTTTGCTTGTTGTTCTGGTACCACTTGTTCCACCACTCACGCTTCTTCTCTGGGTTATCTCTTGCTAGCACTTAGTGATCTTAACATGGAACCCAAAGCAGGTGCCTAACCACTAGGCTACATCTCGATGTGAAAGAACAAGTAGCGTGGTCTTTGCCGGGTTATTGTACCACACCTATCGACACGATCATCTTTCGATGTCACCGCTCGATTACTTGTTCTATCGTAGCGCATAGGGGTTTCGATCCCCTTTCCTCTGTTGGAAAGACAGATGTTCTAGCCAGTGAACTAATGCGCCATATTTCTGATCCACGTTCTGTCTCTATGACAGTTTGCGCAGACCAAATCACATTTCTTGATTTCTTCTACTATAGTTTCTTCGGAATAACCGTCGTGGACTAAAGTAGCCACGTTATTCAACTTTGTGAATCCACTTAGATGATCAAAGTCCATCTGATGAGTTTTGAAAGAGCCACTGCAATCTTTACAAGGAGCTGCTTTGAAGCTGTTCACGAATTGCTTCAGATCTTTCCGACGTCTGTAATTCTTGTCGAGATAATCCTGCTTGTTCGTCAGGTAATGGTTCCGTTTGTACTCCTGACGACAAGGTATGCAGTACGTATCCCGACCTTTCTTGGTTTCCTTGAACTCTTCGATAGGCTTCTCATCAGAACAAATACCGCAAATCTTGCTTTCCATGTCGTAGCCTGCACGGGTTTCGATCCCGTCTTCCTAGCTTGAGAGGCTAGTGTCCACTCCAGCTGACTCGCAGGCCATTGTAGAGTTTAAGATAAAGGAAGGTCAACCCGAGCTCTATTTCTTCATCAATCTACTCACAAATTGAGTAGAAGGAATTGGCCGGCTAGAGGGAGGGTTGCCTTCTGTGACAGGAATACGCACTGCCACTAAATTCTTATCTCCTAAAGTTGCAGCTTCTTGCCTTACACTTGGCTACGGGACCACTTGCTCGTAGAGCTCGAAGTTCCTGTTACCGATGTTGACTTCAGGCCTACGCTCCAGGAGCAGGGCTCGAACCTGCTAGCACGTAGGTAACAGCTACGCGGCTCACCAATTGGCCTTTCCTGGAATGTCGTCGCGCACCCCGTGGGAATCGAACCCACCTAAGTTGGCTTAACAGACCACTGCATTCACCAGTGACGCTAGAGGTGCATAAAAGAGAGACCCGGGAGATTAACGGACACGTTGTCCTAACATCTCCACTCCCGAGGATGTTCCACCTTAGTAGGTCTCAAACTGGAGCCACTCGTCGGAATCGAACCGCCTAGCCGCATTACAAGTGCGGAGCCATCCCAGAAGGCTACAAGTGGCATTGGTTGGGGAGGAAGGACTCGAACCTTCAGCATTCGGCTTCAGAGACCGACGTTACTACCAATTGAACTACTCCCCAATATCGTTTGTTCGGGGTGAAGGATTCGAACCTTCGTCTTGGAGGTCAAAGCTCCAGGTCCTGCCGTTAGACGAACCCCGAATGTTGCCGCTCCAAGGATAAAGACGGCGTGGAGAAAGTGATCCCGACCATCTCACGATGGGTCGCTTCTCTTTGAACTATTGATCGGTCTTCTCTACAGAAGGATCTAGAAGCTGCACTCTAGAGGTATAGAAGCAATCATATTGCTCCATCTTAGGACAGTAATAGTGTCTGCCACTTGGTACCTTGCATAACCACCCATCTGAATCGTGCAGGTGGAGACAAGTTACTTTCTCTCTGAGAAGAGTTTCTAGATCTGTCTTTACTTGGAATTCGGTACGTTTACACCCCATAACAAGTAATAGAGCAAGTACTTTGCGCATTCTTTCTTATCACTGAAACTGGAGCGGGCTACCGGGATCGAACCGGTTTCTCTAGCTTGGAAGGCTAGGGCACAAGCCAATATACCAAGCCCGCATTCGTGAGTCCGGAGGTAGTTGAAACCTCACCATGCCGGGGTAAAAGCCCGGTACCGGTCCACTGTGGTTTCGGACCCAAATAAGTGCCCCTGGTTGGACTTGAACCAACAGCCATCCGGGTAAGAACCGGCTGCTCTTCCTTAGAGCTACAGAGGCATGGAACTGGTCGTGGGTCTTATCCCAGAAGACCAGCATCTTTCTCGCAATCAACTATTCAGTTTTCACAGATTCGGTGGGCCTGCTCGGACTTGAACCGAGTTGTTCCTAAGACATCTGATTTACAGTCAGATTCGGTGACCTTACCGTCAACATGCCCATGATCATCGGAGCGGATGACGGGAATCGAACCCGCCTGGTCTTCGTTGGCAACGAAGTTCTTCACCTTGAAGAAGCATCCGCATTTCTTGATTCTGTTCTAGCCGTGTTCTTGATCTTCCTGCAAGAGCTTTTTCGTTTTTCTTTTTGGAGCCTCTACTCGGATTCGAACCGAGGTTTCTTCTTTACGAAAGAAGTGTTCTTCCTCTGAACTATGGAGGCGTGGCAGGCAGCCCGGGAATCGAACCCGGCTAGACAGATTTGGAGTCCATCTTGATCCCAGATCGCCACCTAGAAACGAAGAAGGCCAGGAACCCTTTCGGATGCCTGGCCTCTAGCTTCTCCTATGTCGGAGATAGTTAGGGACCAGGCTCGCTCCAATCGGTCTGTGGCTTTGCCTGATACGAGGCGCACAGACCTAGATGGAGGAACGGGCGGATCTCGGCCATGGCGGAATTCCGCTTGGCTTCGAACGTCCCTTTTCCTGTGAACATGGTCATGGCTACAGTCCCTGGTTAGTCGATGCCCGGGGCCCTGTCAAGCTAGTTCTATGAGAAATCCGGGAAGACCCGATTTCTTCCTTTAGATTTAGCGAAGTACAGGTTCATATCAGAACGGGCCAGCGCCACTTGGAAGTCATCCTGCCCGAGCTCAGAACACCCTACGGAGATCGTGACCTTTAGGTTTCCCTGGATATCCAAACCTTCGACTTGTTGCCGAAGCTTTTCTCCGGTGCTGATGGCACCATGAAGATCCGTGTCGGGAAGACAGATCAGATACTCTTCTCCGCCCCAACGGATAGCAATATCGGATGCTCGTATGGTATTTCGTAGACAAGACGCCACCGAAGAGATAATTATGTCTCCAGTTGCGTGGCCATACTGATCATTGAAGCTCTTGAAATTATCAATGTCGATCAGCAAGAACGAGATGGGGCTAGCTAGGCGTTTTGATCTCGCGACGTGGTTGGTGATAGCCGCCTCCCCGCCTCGACGATTCAACAAACCAGTTAGCGCATCTGTGCTTGCCTGCTGCTCGTACTCGGTCATTTGAGCCACCAGGTTGTTTGTTCGTTCTGCTACTATGGCCTCAACGAGCTGCTCGATGGAAGAACGCATTTCCTTTCTACGAAGTCCGACCAGAAGGGCGGCAATGGTTGCTGCACTTAGCCCAGCCGCCATGGTATTTGCAGTACCTCCGGTAAAGAGCAGCCAGAAGAATGACAAGAGCTGTACAATGAGCGCCGATGAGACAGTTGCTCTCGTCACGGTGGTTCCGCCCACAATACTCCCCCAGCCCACGTAAGGTGAACTTTGACCACGGGTAGCGATCGGGTATTTTCCCATCGACCCAAACGAGGAAAACCATGTCGAAGAAGAATGACTCAGCTGCACACGAAGTCCCTGATTACGAGTCCTTTACCACGCTCGAAGAGATCGACGAGGAGATCGAGAGGCACAAGCAGATCTTGGTCGGTAAGGACGTACTCGAATCCAAAATGAAGAAAGACAAGAAAGACTATGTCAGCGCTCTGAATGAAACTCTCAAAGAGCTAGCAGAAGAGCGCGAACATGAGATCGATGTTCTTTCTGCGCTCGAGCAGAGAAAGCAAGTCATCGCCAACGGCGGCAGTAATGTGATCCCGATGCCTCGTGCGGTCTAACTAACCCCTACCGACATAGCGACGCCTTGATTTGGGGTCATCTCGATCAAGTAGGTCGTGACTCCGGATACCGTGACTGTCAGTGCGCCAGCAGAATTGGTTTGAACCCAGAAGATGTTCGTACCTGATCCTGCCTTTGAGGTCCCTACGCCGACAGATATGGCTGCTCTGATCGGTAGAGCTGGCGGCACAGAGTTATCAGTAGCAGCCACACGAATCATGATGTTCTGGACACCGGTCTTGTTCTGACCATCTCCAGTCTTCACCTGACAGGTGAATGTGGATCCAGCGACCTGGATATCTACGAACAACAGTCCGGCCAGAACCTTTTTGACAAAGGCCAACGTCTGGGCAGCTTGTGGAGTTCCAAGCTCTGAAGCGAAGGTTGAGTCCAGTAGCATCTTTGATTCTCCGAACTTACGAGTTATTGTGATCGACCCTCTTGCGGAGGATAGAAACCGGAGTTAGGGTCTATCTCATGCTCAGCAGCCATTAACAATCGGCAGGCCTGCGATGGCCAACCCGAACTTGTCCACTACGTTATTGTCCGAGCCGACCTCCCCCATGGGTCGCAGGTTGCTCAGACCATCCACGCTGCAGGAGAGTCCACACCTTCCCGTGTTCCTACGAACACTGTGGCAGTTGCTCTCTGCTCGAGATGAGACTCATCTGCGGATGATAGCTCATGCGCTCGAGAAGGCAGAAATTCCCCACGTTCTCATCCGTGAACCGATCGAAGGTCGGGAAGACGGAGAGGCTATGTCGATCGGAATTGAACCCACCTACGATCGTTTACCGATCAAGAAGGTGACTTCTTCTCTTCCGTGTGTTAGGTGACGTATATGAAACGTATCCCAATCACTGCGGCAGAACCAAACGGTGAGCACGTGACGACTTATGGGGTAAACAAAGAACATTGTGCCTCTGCAGCTCTACAAGGCAAGGCGCTCAAGAAGTTCATGGGGTGGCCAGACGATGCACCTTGATTTAGGTGAGGGACGATTAGTAGGCCCCTAAACGTATGCTCACTGCCTGGCATACGTCACCTATGAGGCGGTAGCTTAGCGGTCTAAAGCACTAGGTCCGATGAGGACTCAGATCGGTGGTTCAAATCCATCCCGCCTCACTTGTTGCTTCCTAGCTCATAGAAGAGCGCCACTATGTACTGGGCCCAGTATGTAGAGGAGATCGAGGTTCGAAGCCTCGGGAAGCAGCCTTGGACCCGTAGCTCAATGGTTGAGCACTCAGAGTAATGACCTGAGCGGATGCGCGTTCGAATCGCGTCGGGTTCGCGAACTAGATCGTAGAAGAGCCGTCGTACGAAGAACCAGAGGTTCCATCCGTCGGATCGGGATCTGGCGAGCTGGTAGGGAGTGGTACCACCATCACAGGAATCGCTTGTGATGCCGCTACTAGAGCATCGATGTTTGCTTTGACATCGTACTCCCAATAGTTGCTGACCTGAATACGTCCCAGGTTTGGCATGCCTCCGGCATTGTAGATGTCGTGGACGATAGCCCTGACATCTTCATGTTCGATCTTCGGAACCTTGTAACCGGCGACGTAGGTCTCTCCGGTCTCTGCTCGATCCACCGGAGGAACCGAGAAGTTAAAGGGGAGAGGCATATTCTTCGTTGCGTTCTTGGCTCTCTCGAGCTCGAGTTGCCGCAGTCTCTTGGTTACATCATAGGCGGAGAACTTCTTTCCGCTTGTGACGAATTCGTTGACGAGCAGATCACCTACGGCGTTGATGAGAGATGGCTTGTTGGCTGGTGCGCACATGAGAATCATTCCTTGATAGGTTGCAGGTTGGTTAGAGCGTGGGGGGTTACTGAGAATTGGAGTCTTCATAGAAAGTCTCCCAGTTACCGTCCCTGATGACTTCTTTTTCCGTAGACCGTTTCCACTGGGAGATAGGCTAGGAGCTGAATCTTTCCATCCAGAAGTATCAGCATCAGCCAGAGCCCATTGATATCTACCGTGCCTATCTCCAGGGATCTTCATCGATTTGAAGATGTGAAAATCGCTGGAGTTGACTGCGGTCTTTAGGCTCTTCCTGATTGTCGACCAGCTCTTGTTGATAGCAGTTCTGATCTCAGAAACTGATGCCCATCGGGTCTCATTCTTGGTGGTGTCGAGATGGTCTCGAACCAGCGCAGTTGTTGCGTCCTTGCTCATTTTCTTCCTCGGTGTATTGACAAGCTGCTTGCCTCGAGATGTCAGTCTCCACTTGAAGTGTCGATGACCTCGTAACTGCTCTTTCAGAATCCCGGTCTCTTTCGTGGCTAGTCGTTTCTCAACTAGTCCAAATTTCTCACATCTCTGCAAGCCTCTACGTACGGCAGACATACCACAGCGGTATGACATCTCGAGCAGTAGGAACCTGATTGCCGTATTGGACAGAAAACACCTAGTAGAGAGGACCGTAAGGACTGCCCATTTCACGGGTGTACTTGCCGGTATACTCTTGGGACCGGTTGGGTCCATCATCATGTGTTCATGGTGTCTGCTTTGATTCAGCAACCACGAAAACACGCTATCAGCTGCTACTGAACTCGGTGTACTTGTCCCATCCGCTAGGTAGTAGACAGTTGGGGGGAGCATCCTTGAAGAGAGGGGCAAGTTCTTGGACTGAGTACCACTTCCCTCTTCGACATCCGAGCTCTGTGATGAAGAACTCGAAGTCTCGCTGCTCCCAAGCGAATTCGATGAAGACGTCGACATGTTTCTTGACCTCTTCTAGTTTGAGAAGCTGGAATCGCAGCCCCTCGATCGGGATAGCGTACGAGTTCCCCATCAATCCTTGACCTACCTCCCACGTGGCACCGCACCAGGTGTACGCATACCTAGCTGCATCACAAGCATGGATACCGGCTAGATTAGTTCCGAACACCAGTATACGTGTTGGAGATGGATCAAAGACCCGATCGTAAGGGGATGGTCGTAATGGTCTAGGTCTGCGAGAACTGTTTTCCATACGTCTCCTCGAAGCTCTCCCACCCTTCCGGTAGTTCACAATTCGGTGGGGCATCTCGAAATAGAGGAGCAATGTCGTAGTCGGTAAACCCGGCTAAGCCACATCCGATACGAGTAACGAAGAATGTCAGGTCCCGTCTCTCCCATGCTACGGAGATAAACCTCTCTACGTACTTCTTGATGTCTTCTAACTCGAGGGTTTTGATTTGCTCGTCCTTGGTAGGGATCCCGTAACATTTTGGATCGCTATCATTGGGCATTAAACCTTCGCCATTTCCCCAAACAGCTCCGAAGTTACGTAGCGCAAAGTGAGCGGCTCCTGCTCCGTGAATTCCTGCGAGATTCGATCCAAAGACGAATACTCGTCCTGGTCCGGGAATGAACGTAGAGTCCTTAGGAACAAACTGGTTCATTTGGTACCTCTTAGATCGGTCCTTACTTTCATCAGAATCTTACCAAGCATGTTCTGGCCCTGGCCTTTACATACTCCCCAGAAAGTATCGCCCCACCAATTCCCCTCGATAAGCTCTGCGTCTCCTGTAGCTACCAGCTTGAGTCCGAGCTCGTCATGAATGCTGAATTTCATCCAGACTAAGTAGGCCATGCAAGAGACTTTCATCTCTTCCCATCCAGAACGAAGAGGGACCTTCCTTCCTAACTTCTTGGCCTCATTTGGAGTCTGTGCTTGATGAATCTTCTTGCGATAACTTAGGTCAACTGTTTTCGCAGCTTGGTACGCATGCTCTACCGACTTATAGACCTCTCCGTCTAGTTCAACTGGAGCTGCCCAGAAATTAGAGAGGAATCGATATTGCCCTTCGAATTTATCGATCTTCTTGTTCTTACACGGGAGAGAAAACACTTCCGATTTATAGTGCCATTCTCCACACTCACAGTGAAATAGGGCATCTACATCAAGTGGATGACTCATTATCTGCTCTTGGCGCGGAACTCGACAAGGTACTGGAGGATGTGCTGCTTGATGTCGTAGACGATGAACTCGTTGTGGTAGAGATAGCTTCCTTTCTTGCCGAGTACAGAATGGTACCCGGATGGGGCTTTCTGCAGATGGCTTTGTGCATTCTCGTACTCCTTGATCTTTCCGAGAGCAACATCCGCCACGAACATGAAGTATGTATCTTTGCCGTAGGAAGTTCCCCATCCACCAGCAAACGAATATTGCTCGGATTTAGAGCTCTGATCCGCGAAATACAGACCATTACCAAACATAGAACCAGTAACGATGGCGCCAGGGGGTCGGAGGAGAAGACCGTGCTTACAAATTCCAAGAATGTTAGCCGGCCTGGATCCGTGAAAAAGAGGTTTGACATTTCCAATGTCTTTCATAGTAGGTAGATGCTTATCTACCTGACCTTTCACATTGACCTTCCACACGTTGATGATGTCAACGCCCCAGTCGTGGCGAGTCGACCGGTTTTCGTTCATAGCTTTCTCGACCCGCTTCCGAACATCATCTTCTGGATCTAGATAGGTGTACTCGCATCCGATCTCTTGGTACTTCTTACCAACTTCGGAAGTTGCGAAGCCACCGACCATCCCCTGGACGTCGGATAGAAGACCCATGAGCTCTTCTTTATCATCCAGGCGCTTCTCATCGTTCAGGACGATAGTCTTCAACCACGCTTCTAGGGCATCGTTACCTTCAGATGGCTTGGGACGATGAGGGATGGTCTGTGGGATAGACGAGAAGAACTTGTTGGATAGATCCACCAGATCCACATGAATGGTTCCTTTCAGCTTCGGCTTATCTGTCAGAAGCTTGTGGATCTCTCCTAGAATCTTTCTCCCTGTTTCGATCTGCGTCAAAGTCAGAGTACCTAGAGGATTCTCTGCCGTAGACTTCAACGATCCGGACAACTGACGTTGGACAGCATGTCCCGCTTCTTTGTACAGGCGATCCACTAGACTTTCGACCGTCTTGTGCATGATGATTCTGGCTTTGGCCTTGTCTGCATCATCACTAGATACGATCTTGTCTTTCTTCACATCGTCAGACAGAATCTGAGCATTCGCTACGGATGAACCAACCTTTACGGCCGCCATCTTCACTTCTACGTAGCCCTTGCTCTTTCCAGTCTTTTCAGCCTTCAGAGATTCGAAGGCATTGAGAAGAGACGACTCATCTTGTGGGGGAACTCTCTCCTCTTTGACTCCGTCTGCCCCTACTCGCCCATAGCACGAAAACAGGCGGTAACTCTTCTTGTCTTTCGAGACGTGTGCCTCGATCTGATAGAACTTGTTGTTCCCTCCGGCTAGATCTGTTTTGTTCAGGGTAGCAGTCCTGATCACATCATAATCACCGGGGAACTTCATCGTTCCAAATTTCTGAGCCGATAACTTCATTTCTTACAGTCCTCTCTTCCACAATGCGTGGCTGCGTGACCGCAATCGTTCTTGCAGTCTCGGGGAATCATACGGGACTGGTCTGACAGTCGAAGGGTCAGGACCTTCTCCAGGGCCTCCACCGATTTTACGGCTACGCATCGAAGCATTGCTGCTGCAGACAGTGGATTGCTGTTCTCTAGGGCTTCCTTGGCCTTTTGTAGGTCGTTGATGCATCCGATGATGTCTACGGATGCCATGAAGTACTTGTCTCCTGCTTTCACGGTCGGTATCTCATGGCAGGGTTATCATTGAACGTCTTTGGGGTATATCCAGCATTTCGCAGAGCTGTCTCTAAATCGTCAGAGAATTCTGAGTCGACTGCCCTACGTCTTTGCGCGTATTCCCACAAAAGATCCTGAGCAGATGGATCTTTAACACTCAATGGGACTTTACCTCTTGGAGTGGTTGGATATTTGTCAGATTGGAATTCCCCGTCGATCAAATGCGCTCCCATATTCACTCCTTTGGTACCCAGGCTTTTGGTGTTTTCTTGTGAGGACCGAATAGAACTATAGTCAGTGCAGCACCAGAACTTCTCGGTACGAGAGAATGGATAGTGCCTAGGCGACAAAGGTATGGGATGAATGGATATCTCTTGTGACTAGATACCAGTTTCACGTTACCAACACCTAGTGGAGTCGTTAGACTTCCATCTTTTCCAGAGGTAGTTCGATGACACTTGAGGACCTCGAATGCATCTCCAGAAGTTTCCACGAATCGGTGTTCGGAGAATCTTCCCCAGATAGGGAGAGAGATGAACCATGAACGATGGTTATGTGGGGTCTCTAATCTCTTCACTCCTCTTGGCCAGAAATGAATCCTGAGACGTGCTCCATTCCAGAAGATCTTTACAAGATAGATCCAGAATCCGTTTGGATGGAGATTGGACATCTTCCTAAGGAACTTCATTTTTGTCTCCGTATTTGAATATCTATAGATCCTTTTGGTACTTCCCTGGATCTGAAAACTTCTAATCCCATAAATGATCCAGGCAGAAATCCAGACAGGAAATACTCGACGCAATCCTCTTCATTAAGTACTAGAGTAGTTGGCTGACCTTTGGTTTGTTTGAATTTCTCTATACATTCAGTCACAAATTTTACTGGGAATAGTTTGCAGGATTCTGGAAAACTCATGGACCTATTCCTCTCAGTGATTGAAGTAGTGCTCTACGAGCCATGTGATGTCTATGGAATTCTGGCATCGGTAACTCTAAGCTGGCGACGTAGAGAATGGCTGCGCAGAATTGTGTGATTGTCATCGATAGAAGTCTCTTGGATCAATTCGGTAGATGCAATCTGGTTTTGTTCTTTGGGCGTACTTCACACAGTTTCCAGTACCTCCGTCGGTACCGTCCCAGATCGCTACTAGACGATCGCAATGGTCTACCATCCACTCGTTTCGAATCTGCATCTTTGGCGCAGAGTAGGGTCCTGGACTGACAACAACGATGTCATCCGATCTTTCCAAGAGCCACCACCAATAATCTTGTGATGTTTTAGGCCATCGACTTTCTTGATCGATAAACGGAAGGGCCGCGATAAAGGGGATGGCCAAGTCGAGGCTGACCTGGGCAAAGTCCTGGTCAACGCCGAGGGCCATCCCCGATATCGTCTTGTCCGCAGATAGATCTACGAGAGCTCTTCGAATCTGCTCCCGGATCCATTGACGTTGCGGATGATAGTAGTCGTATCCGCCGATCTTGTCTGGTCTATGGCCGGTTGCGGCCACAATCATATCAGTAGTTCGATACTCTATACGATTGACCGACTATCTTCCGGCCATTCTCAAGAATCGAGAATACCTTGGTTGTCGGATTGAACTCTTTCCACCTCTTGGCCCACGGACCTCGAATCGTGAAAACCCAGGTGGTTCCTTCACTGACGACTCGGTGGAACGTTGTTCGTAGAGTGATAACTGGAAGCAAGCTTGGCAGATGTATCTGCTCTTTACCCAAAGTCTCTTCAGGGTAATTGAGATGTTGCTCTTTCAATCGGCCTTTGAGGACCCAAGACAGACAATCAAAGGCATGAGAGTGAAACTCATCTCGACTCTCATCATCGAACTTGAGAAGAGCTACACTGAATAACTTCTTGAGTTCTATTATCCAGAACCCCGTGACGGTCGATTTCGGCCCACCGTCCTTGCCGACATGAAAGAAACGCATCGCGTCCTTACCTTTCTTATCTCTTGAACTTGAGGATCTTCGATACGAGTGCGGACTTTCCTCCTGGAATTTTCGAAGCTCCTACCATCTCCAGGCCGTAGGTAGCATAGCGCCGAAGTTCATCGAGGGAGAAGTCCATAAGTTTGTTGGCGTTCATACCCTTGAACTTGGAGAACTCCTTCTTGTCCAGCTTCTTCTCGATCCTCTTCGTCTTCACGGACTCTACCTTCTCATGAAGATCTTTCTTGCTCTCAGAGGATCCTTTCTTGAGCTGCTCGACGCTCTCGATCTCTTCTTCGATCGTCTCTACCGAATGAGTGTCGTGAGCAGTTTCTAGATCTTCACCATCGATGACATCTGAGGGTAGATCATCCCCGTAGTTACCGATGACCTTGTACTCGCAGACTCGCATTTTCTGCTGGGAGTTGTCGTAAGGTACACAAACAACATTCTCCGGATCAACCTTGCAGATGACCATCTTATCGGCGAAGTTCCCGGCATAGCTTCGAGCTCCGACATGAAGTCCGAAATGACACTCTTCTCGAGGATCATCCGATACTAGGTTACGCGGTAACTTTACCGTTGTTCCTGGGCGATTGGAGATAGTACCAGAATGCCGGTCGGTATAGTCCGAATTCACGCCTTTGTAGGCCAGAAAGCAGCCGTCTGCCGTGATCGGAATATTCATCTTGTCGAGGAAGGGGAACAGCTGATCCACCGACCTCTTTGATGGATTCTTCTGCAGACGTTCGTAGAACCGTAGCAATGGGTTCGGACTCTTGCCTTCTGCAGATAGGGCAAGAACCCTTCGCTTGATTCCTTCAGGGACCGACTGCCCGCAGTAGGTCACTGACGACTCGTTGAGAACGAACTTGTCGTTCGACCATCCCTTCACCGTCCCCAACACCGTCAGATGATCCCCGATCCTCTCCCAGTTCCCATCCTTCGATGATTCCTTGATTGCATTGCTCAGGTTGACGAAGTTCGGGGCTCCCCGCTTGATCGTATGGGCTTTCCCCTTCCACACTACCGTGATTGCTTCGTCCGTTATTGTGTGTGACGGTGCCTTCATCATTGTTCAGCCCTTTCTTATCTCGATCGACTAGTTGAATATAGTCGATCCACGCATCCGTATGAGTGTCGTCGTCGATGAGATCGTTGAACCCGGCCTCGAATAGCTCCAGCATCGGGTACTCCTTCTCGATGCTCTCTTTGATAGTTTCTGATGCGGTCTTCACCGTATCTTTACTATCTTCAGATAGCTCCCCGAGTAACCTGTACAGGCTATTGATCGCTTCAACTTTCTCTTTGTTGGTTCTTTTAAGCTCTCTCTTGGCTATTAGGATCTTCTTCAGGAAGTTACAGATCCTGTGATCACGCCCTAGTTTCGTAAACATCTTCGTCAGGATCTTCGGAGAGATACTAGAAGAATCTCGGTAGTAATACCTTCGAGATGACCTAGTTATCAACTTTACCCACATCAAAGATTCCAGAATCTTTTTGACGTTGGGATGTTGAGCCGCCTGTTTTAGGTACTCAAGTCTCCAGGAGTGATAGCTCTTACCAGAGATCTTGGTTATGTCTGTAGGAGCCTTCTCGGTGCTCTTGTACCCATACACTTTGGGCATAGGGATCTTCAGAGACTCTAGGATCTCTCTATCCTTTAAGTACGTACTGTAGAATTGAGTCCCCCAGTCCCCATTTTCATCGAGGACCTTGAATCCCCTAAGCAGGACGTAGATATCGTCACCCGTCGGTACTCTATCCTCAATCTCCCAACGATCTGACCAAGTCTTACCGTAACTCTTTGAATTAGTCTTGATTACGAATGTTTTGACTTGATGTTTCTTGTTGGTTTTCTTCTGAGGAAGAATAGAGAACTTGGCTTTGGCATGCCACTGAAGAGATGAGATATCGATGATTTGGATTCCGGTGATCTTTGTCTTCTCGACAATCTCTGCCAATTCTTTTCTAACATCATCCAGAGTTGGGACCGGAGATGCGTCGCCATTCAATCGGATGACGTAGTCAAGACTGGTCAATCCGTAACCATCGATCTTTCTGACCTCGTCTCTAACGATGAGACGGACGCTGGCTCCAACATGGATATATCGTACCTGCGCCTGTTTCGGTCCGTACGTTACGATGAAATTCTTGGTGTCTCCTAGATCGATCTTCTCATCGGTCAGGGAGTTCATGATAGGAGGAACAGGAAGCCGGAGGTCATTCAAGACCTGCGCTCGACATCTCCTCTCCCAGAAAGTGAAATCCCCTATCTCGATCTTCTCTAGAGTATGCTTGACGAATTCATCGACTAGATCGATGAACTTGTCGATTAGAGCTTTCTTAGTCTTGTCGCTATACTCCAAGCCTTCTCTGGAAGCAGCAATCTCTACCTCTCCGATACCGAAGTAGAGATAGCCATCTAGTCTGAAGAGGAAATCTCCAGCTCCTCCTCTATGAGCATTCAATCCTCTAAGTTGACTCAGGTCAATGTCATAGGCGATGCATCCCATAACGACCTTCCAGTCCCCTACTCCTCTGGTGATGCTGCCATGACGCATCACAACCTCTGGAACCGGCTCAGGCGGCAACGAGATGTTGATATCTGGACGAGGATGAAAGTGGTAGAAGAGTTTCTCCGCTTTCTGTACGAAGTTAGGGATATCGGTCGGGCGAACCGGGATCTGAATCATCGTCCCATTTGGTTCTTCGCTCTCTGATTCATCGAGGAGATTCAGCGTGCCCTTCTCATCGTTGTTTAGAAGAGCCGCATAGATTCTTTGGGTACCGTCTTGCCATGTCGTGACTGTGAAACTATCCGTATAAGCAAACCCGCTCTTGGAACCAATTCCGAGCATGCCGACTTGCCCGTTGCTGGCTCTTTTTGTACTCACGCCATACTGGGCATATACAGTGAACATGTCCTCATGGGAGATTCCTGGACCGTAATCCCTGATGTACAGCGTGGGATCTAGAGATGTAGGTAGTACCACTTTGATAGGTACGTCTTGCTTTCCGACTTCTCTATTAGCATCCCAAGCATTTGCAGAATACTCTCTGAGAATTGCCAGGATCTTGTCCGAGTATAATTGACTGCGGAGGATCCTCATGATGTGAGCAGAATGGTCGAGAGAGATCTGAAACTCTCCCGTGGCCGAGACCCCGCTCGTCTGAACATTCCTATTGGTATGATTAGGGATCATGGCCCTTTCCTTTCTTCGAGTCGTGCTTTGAACACTTCCCAACAGTCGTCACATCCCCAGGTCTCTGAGACGCTGAACTTCAATTGCGCCCCGGCCAAAGAGAATTTCATGGTGGGTGGGTACAGTTTCCTAGATCCTGGCTTCTTATGGCAGCGGTGACATAGGTGGTCACCACTCCCTGACCATCCCATCTACAGGCGCTCATATCACCTCGCAGTAATGGTCTGATTACCTCTTCGAATGTCCCAATCGCTGGGATCGAGATCTACATGAAGCTTTACGTGAGGAAGACGAAGATTGAAGGCACGAATCATTTCGTGGATCTTCTTTCTCAGCGTCGGATGAATGGCTTTCCCGGAACGAAGTTCCATGACATAGACAGCAGCAGGTAAGCTGTAAGTCACGTCGGTCCTGACTCGATAGCCAAGGGCCGTGTAGTATTGACGAATTACCGGATCATCCGTCAGGTTATCGATTTGATGCTCTTGTTTTCCTAGAAGACAGAGAGCTTCATCTCGTAGATCGTGATCCAATTGTTCAAGGTACCACGGCTCGAAACCATGCTTTGTGGTTAAGAGCGGCATCCTACAGACCCCATTACGGTGTCTTTGAATGTCTCGGAAAGATCCGAAATCTAGATAGAAGCTCCAGCTCAACTGACCGAAGTCAGACATGAAATGAGGAAGAACGCATCCCCTTGGTCGACTATCTAAATCTTGAGCATACGCAACGGTTTCATCGAAGACAGCTCCGGATATCAACAAAACTGCTTCGTCGTTCGAATCGTTGCGTGGGTACATGGGTTTAACATAGGCATACTTGGCTGCTATGTTCTTACCCCATCTTGCGCGCTCTCCTGCATTCTCCGTCCCGACCCCGCTTACACCAGCAACAACCGACATGAATCCACTGGACGGGTATTTCTCGTGGAGCATCCGCGAGATATCAACGGCTAGTGTTGCTATCTCTTCAGATGGATGACTCATCAACCCAGTAAGATGATCAGCGGTTTGACGAAGATTTGAATGCCACGACAGTTGGGTTGTGATACCCGCAGGCAAGAACCCTCTCATGATATCGAACACTCTAGCCTTAACGGCCTTCTCGTAGACCTTCGGGTCTTCTCCTTCTCTGAGAGGATGCCGAAATCTTACCGTGTCAGCAACACGGTCTTGGTTACGTGTATAGAAGTCCATCCACTCGTGTAGAATGAGGCCCGATTTATCGGTACCAATGGGATCTACAATATCCCGCTCCGCCATATTGATGTACCTTGTACTAGTCTCTTGACCACAGTACAGAGGCCAATCCTGAATGGCTTTAGCCGCTAAGATACTGACGTTCTCTATGAAGATCGTCGTGCTGCCGCAGTCTGCGATGCTTTTATGGCCATACCCAACATAGTGGGAGGACATGAATTTTCCACTTCCAGATTTTCGAACTTTCTCTAGGTGAACTCTAGAGCTTTCTGAACTTCTGGAATAGAGAGCTTGCATCATCGCAACGTCTTCTGGAGATATGTCATCGACGATGTTCAACGTATGCGACACTTTGTTCATGGAGTGTGCTTCCATCGAGTGATGAGGGTCTTGATAACAGCCGTGATCTCTTTAGACGTATTGATATCCTTGAGACGGTAGGTTCCCAGGGCTCCTGGACCGATAGTCATGTAAACACCACCGCCTCTTGTCCAGGTACCGGTTCTGGATACAAGAGCAGCATACTTTGTCATATTCTTAGATAGCTCTGGACTAGACGATTTCTTCTTGGATTGAATGTCGATATCTACAAGCCCAGAAGCTAACTTTTTTCTTTGTTGTTCGATGACTTGGCCAGCTAGTCCCCAAGCCAGACTAGTAACAGCTGACTGGAACTGGTTCATCTTTGCTTGCATCTGAGTATCGTACAGACTCATGGCCATTTCCTTTCCTTGTTCGGTAGGTTGAGGACATGTTGAAAAGCCAGCTTTGTCCAACGAGCATCTACAAGAGCATTGTGTTGAGGGAGCAGTTTCTTCGGTAGTGATCTATGACATCCAGAATGTTTAGCGAATTGATGGAGGTCGTAACAAGCCGTTGGCCATCTCTTAGGCAGGTGCATGACCGACTTCCAAAGACGGGTAACTAGGTACCAATCGTAATGTCCGTAATACGCCCAGAATTCCGGGAACGGATCGTTACCGACAAAATCCTGCAATTCAGTTCTGATACTATCTAGGCTACCTATCAAATACGAGAAGCCCTCTGATTTGAGCGCAAGATCAGCTATGACATCCGCGTCGGTTAAATGAGGCAAGACATTGATCCTGACCCACTCGTTGCATGATTGGACCACAGGATCAGTAGACTTCTTCTCCGCATAAATCTCGTTGATGGCGTAGAACTCTCTGCCATCATCTGCAGCTACACCGATGGAAATCAAACCTACTGGGTCCACGTTGTCGTTGAACTCGGTATCGAGGAAGTATCTCATCTCGTCCAGTACTCCGGCATCTTGACAACCATTTCATTCTTTTCCGGTTGTATTTGTACTCTGCATATTTTGGTCGAATGAGACTATTCCATCCGGCGACTGGGATATGTTTATCGTCGGCGTGGAAAGTCGGCATGACCTGTAGGGCATTACAAAAGCAACTTGCGTCTTATCCATGATCCTTGGCCACAGAAAATACTTGGGGCCACCAGTATTTCTCCATATGATCGTGATCATCTGAATGAGGTGGGTGAGTCACTGCGAAAGCCAGTTCATGCACCATTCAAAAGAAGAACAACTGTGTTATATCCCATGATGACACTCTAATTGATCGTTTGAATTTCGTTGGTCAATGAGGCGGCGAAGTTGATCGCTCTCTCGGTTGGAGCCACTATGGTTGGCATTCCGTGAGTCATTAAAACCACGGACATGACATTGCAGACCCACTCGACTTCAGCTAAGAAGCATCTGACTCTCCAGTACCTATTGATATTGGTTCTAGAGGTTATAGTCTTCTCGTGTACCTTCTTAGCTCTTTCCAAGAGGGCTGATAGCTGAGGGGGAGATTTATCCAAGCAGGCCCGTAGACCAGCTATAGATCCCTCTAATTGAGGTTTCTTGTTTTTAGCGGTGTAATCTTTGGTAGCTGCCAAGGTCGATTCTTCTACAACCTGGGTCAGGAAGTCTTGGTAGCGCATGCTTTCTCCTAGAGGTTGCGAAATGCCAGGATCTCTTTGGCATCATCTCTGTTACCGTCGCAAGAGACTCTTCTGGGAGCATCTCCAACGAATACTTGAAAACCCAGTCCTTTGTAGAGATCGATGATTCTGTCGGTGTGAGAGTTGGACGCAATTACTGGTCCAGGATGACTCGCCAACCATTTGGCCAATCTCTCTTGGTCACTCCACCCAAAGTCCTCCGGAGTGAACTTTGTGAAGACATCATCGTATGGGGGATCGGCATAGACAAAGTCACTGGCGTCTAACCGGGTATTCTGAAAATCTCCATAGAGAATAGTCCAGCCCCGCATAGCTTCTTTGTACTCTTCGAATTCGGTCTTGTATCTTAGGTCTTTGTACTTGCCATATGCTGCATTGTAGAGACATCCCTTGTTGAACCTACATAGACCATTGAAGCAGCTACGGTTCAGGTAGTAGAACAGTAAGGCTCCCTCTCTGGTCCAATAGTTCTTGGTCTCACAGAGAACATTGAACCTATCTCTATTCTCGTAGTACGTCTTCTCGGTGTTCTCGAAGGGGATCTGGCAATCGGATGTCCAAGTAAGTCCTGCTTGTAGCCATCTATAGAGGTTGATGAGATGAGGGTTGATATCTGAGATGACTGCCTTCTCTGCCCTTAGTCCGAGAGGTATAGACATTCCGCCAACAAATGGATCGACCAATCTCCTTGTTGGGTTGTAGTACTGAGCAAGACGAGGAGCTAGCCATCGCTTGCCTCCGATCCATTTTAGAAGCGGGCTAACCTCGGTCCGATCGGTCATTTCTGTCTCCGTCCAAAGAAAAGGTTTCTGGGGGTTCGGGCGCCTTATCACAGAGGTTGACCGCCTGCTTGCAAGGCGCCTATCCTCTGAGCATGTTCCCGGACGGATTTTGGACTAGTTCCATCTGGAAAGAAGCAGCTCGTGCTGGTCTTCGACAGATTTCTAGAATGGTCGGAGAGGGCAACCTGTCCGGAGCGTCTCAACTTGCTAAGACCCCTGGGGTCTTGAAACCTAGTGCTGCTGGGTCCCAGCTCCGCCATCTAGGAAGAGGCGGTGAGGGTCTAGCAACAATGGTCGCTCATCCTGAACACGGCGTTGCTGTCCGCAAGCTCTACGATCCCAGAGGGATCTCTGGAGCAGACATGATCGCCAGAAAAGAACAGGCAGGAAGGGCATTAGGGGACAACCCTACGTTTGCCAAGTTCCTTGGCTCCTCTCAAACACCCCAGGGAGGGCAGATGCATTTCAACGAATACATCCAGCCAGGACAAGCCCCAACCGGACAAGCCGGGGCTCAGTCTGTGAGGCATACGCAAATTCAGGCTCAGAAAGGGCTAACGCAGGCCGGTTTTGCTGGAGGCAAGGATATCAGAAACGGGAACATGATCTACGATGCAGCTGCTGGGCAGCACCGAGTCATCGATTACATTCCAGCTAGGCAAGGGGAGTTCCAGAGATTGCCGAAATCTATGGCTAACCGTCTAGCTGTAAGTCCAGAATCAGCTAGCCCTTTCAACCCAAACTACAATCCTCAAGACAACACCAGTACTGGTGGAATGTTAGGTCGTCTTCTGGGTGGTAGATCTCAAAGCGGCGGCATTCGAGAGAGTGTTGGTAGTCTAAGTAATGCGGCTACTCAACCAGTTCCGTCCATGGGGCAAACAGTTGCCGGAGCCGGGAAAGCAAGAGGCATGGCTAGAGGAACTCCCGCTCAGCCAACAATGCCTCGACCAACTTCACTTGCGACAGCCAAGACAGTGCCTAGCCATGCTCCGACAACTCCACTGACTCCAACCTCTAGCTCATCTCCTACGGCTGTTCTAAAGCCCCCATCAGTAGTTAAACCAAGACGATCTACGATCTAAGAAGAGGCGAGGGCCCTCTCCAGTGCGTTACTGACTTAGCTTGTCTTTCCTGGTCGGCCCTCTGGATAGAACGCTGACTCTGACAATTGACATCCGGATGATACTTCTTAGCCAGTCTCCTAAACGCCTTCTTGATGTCTTCCGTGGAGGCCGATTTTTTGACCTCGAGGACCTTGTAGTAGTCGAGCATGAGCCTCCTGGTGGGACATAAATTCTCCCGACTACTGTCTTATCTCAGCTAGGTGACATTGATATCAGCCGTTACAAATGAGAGGACTCTACATAAATTCATATCTGGAGATCCTGATTGAATTAAATCCCAGGCTCTTTGAAAGGCCATAATAGCCTCCCTGGTATAGATGTCTCTCTGCTCGGTGAATGGAGCATGAAAGAACCCTATTCTGGAGAGCCTAAGCTGGACCTCTTTGGTGCTTAGCTGAAAATCCTCATGGTAGAATTCCCATATCTTAGTCTCCGACGCCGCTCCCCAAGTTGTCGGATCTAGAGTGCATCTAGAGAGATACTGGTCGGCACCTTCTCCCAAGAAATTGAAGTGATCGTATCCAGTCTGATCTTCTACTCCATCTCTACGAAAGCAGTACCAACCTCTCCTTTTCATGAGCCACAAGAGGTCCTCGTACCTGATCTTTTTCTGCGCCAGTATCGCCCCAACATCTAAATCTACTGCTAGCCCATAGTTATGAGGGCTGTATCCAGGTAGTTGACTGGTTCTTCGTATCCTTCTAGCTAGAAGACTAGATACAGCATCCCTCCACATGTCTTTGTAGATTAGGCCGTCTGTATCTTTCTCAACAGTAGCTATGGATAAAGCTGCCTCTCGTGCTAGAAATGGTCGACTAACGTCACCCTTGACGTTTTGTAGTCGATGTAGCAGAAGTTTCATGTTGGAACCTTACAGGGAGAATACACATGCCAGGTCTGATCATTGGAGGTAAAGAAGTCGACGTTCCCGGAGTAGCAATACGTAACTTCAAAGACGATCCCAAGCTTGCCCTGCGTGTGGGAAGATCGGATGGTCCCAATGACGGACGTACTAGGACCCTCCCGGTAACTCTTGTGGTTCTTCACACGACTAAGGGAATTCCTGGAGGAACCGATAAGAGGGAGCAAGTCATTCTTCCTGGTCTCGGTCCAGATACCAAGGCCGAAGATAGAACCGCGACGTATTGGTCTACCGATCCAACACAGAGCGGAGCTCATATCGTTGTAGATCACGATGGTTCTGTTGCATGCTTAGCAGACCTACAGACGGTATGTGCTTTCCATGCCGGTCAGTCAGATGTGAACAATAGATCTGTTGGTATCGAAATCTTCCAGGGCGGAAACGCCGAGATGTACGCTGAACAACTGGATATCGTCAGAAAAGTAGTGGATGCGTTAACTTCGGCATTTGGCATTCAGCGCCAGATCCCTGATTACTATCGCAGAAACACTCCTATTCCTCGCCTTCAGAAGATGGGAGGTAGAGATCTCTATGGAGTAGTTGGGCATCGTGATGTTTCTGACCAGAGAGGCAAAGGAGATCCTGGTGATTCCATCATGGACGTTCTAGCAAAGAACGACTATGAGAGATTCGACTTCTTCACCAACAAGGATATCGAGGTCTGGAAACAAAGACAGCGCGACATCGGAGGTATCGATGTCGACGGTGTTCCCGGGCCTCAGACAAATGCGGCCTTAAAGAAGTTAGGATACAAAGATGGTCTCTGGGCACTGCCACCGTCGGTGGCCAGCACCTCAGATCCCACTCACAACCTGATCGACCTCTTCTTCCCGACGCTGGTGGCCGCTCTCGGAGGCGACCCGAAGAAGGCGATTTCAGTCCTCAGTGACTGGCTCAAGAAGTTCTCCTGAGTCAGGAGAACTACTGGACGTTCGCTTCGAGCTCGAGGACGCGAACGCGAGCCGTAGCCGTCCGCTTGACCGCTTCCGGATCCGCAGCGAGAGCTTCCGACTGGACCGGATTGGTGAGCTTGTACACTGCGGTTCTTGCGGCACAGATCGTCACGTCCTTGGTATAGGCTGCCGCATACATGTCGGCCTGGTCCTTCCAGGTATCGCTTGGGCTCATCAGGATCGCCAGAATAGCCGGGACGATCTGACTGGCCTTCGAGACGATCTCGTTCTTGCCGCAGTCCAGGGCGATCTTTCCTCCGGCCTTCGCTCCATCCTTGACGGCGTTTCCGGTGGCACAGGAAGCAAGAGTCGCAATCACAACGAATCGTAGTAGTGTCTTCACTTGGTCTCTTCTTTCGCAGGCGGGTTGATGGTCACGTCGTTGCCGACAACCGTGGTTGGCTGTGCAGCTGCGGCAGTGATCTTAGCAGCTTCCTTACCATGATCGGTAAGTCCCTGGCCAAGGATCACGGCAGTAACTACACCGACGATTGCCCAAAAGACTTCCGGGTCCACATTGAACCCTGCCTTGGCCCCGATAGCAGTGAGGAGGCCCAGAACAGCAGTCCAGAACTTCATCGAAGACAAAAGACGGATGATGGCTTCTTTCATATGAAGAGGACTTTAGACCCGAAAGTTGGATTTGGGGAGAGAAATCTCTGAACTGGTCAGTGGTTGAAAATCCAACCGACCAACGCTCCTATAGAGAAAACCAGTATATGGGTAAGAAGGTACCCTATATTGAGTCCTCTGGAAGAGAACCCAACAATGATTCCAGATAGTAAAGTCTTGGGTAGGTGGCCCACTATCTTGCTGTGCTCTTGTTCTATCAAAGTAACAGCCTCCTTCTACTAGGTCTTATCTCCTCGTACGGGTAGGATGTCGTACATGAAGTCGGTATTCTTTGTTCAGCCAGACGAGGCGGAGATTGCTCGTCGCTTGGAGAAGATCCTCATGACTCTTCCAGAGGAATGTGGGGTGCTATTTGCTGGCATCAGCGTCATAGCCGACCCCCTCTCTTTACCGAGGAGAGTCCTATATCAGGTTGTAGTTGGGTGCGATAGATCCAGGGATACAGCCCTGATCGATCTATTGGTTCACACCTATCTTCGCCAAGAAGTGACAGACGAGTCGCAACTTGTCATACGATCTTACCGTGGGGTCGATAGATGTTCTTTCGACTCTTGACAACCACCATACATAAAGTTTATGTGTAAGGAGACTGAATGTCGGCACCGTTCAACCCATTCGGAGGCCCCTTTGCCGGGGCTCCAGGCATCGGCGGAAACCCTCTAGACAACGAGGATCATGCCATCATCCGATGCCCCAAGTGTAAGGCCGTCAATTTCCACGCTTACACGAACGATTACGGAATCACCCGCAAGTGCCTCGAGCCAGGGTGCGGCCAGGAGTGGTCGGGAGGAAGCATCGCCGTAGGAAGGCCTAGTTTCCTAGGAGACCCAGATATTCTTTCTGATGGCTCAGTAGCCCCAGACATCGACATCCATGTCGTGCAGTATACGGGAGCAAGTTTTCGTGACCCGTCGAAATCGTTCGGCTGGGATGACGACTACTAGGATCAGGAGAACGCATGTCTGAAGGCAACAAGCAAACCCCCATCGACTTCGGTGGAGAATCGGCCGCTGCTGCAGCAATCGCAGCCGCTAAGCAGAAGAGAGTCCCAGTCGGGGGAATACCTCTTCCACAAATGCCACGCTTTGATCTTCCTCCTCCGGATGTTACCAGGGCAGGAGTTCAGGCAGTCAAATCTGCCCAGAAGGTTCTATCCCCAGAAGAGAAGAATCGGCTGGTAGAGACCGGGCAATTCCATGCAGGTGTAGGATCAGCTTACGCAGCCAATCAGCCGGCTCTGGGGAAACTGCCGACGAATCCTGAAGGTGAGGAGCTACCTATCGATCCAAGACTTGCCCCTCGTCCTAGTGGGGCTGGTCTTAGACCAGAGACGGTCAGAGAGTTGGAAGGAGTGGCTGCCGCTAACTCCAAACCCGATGACGAAGAGCTCAAGAAGATCAATAAAGAGATAGATGCCATCGACGAGGTTTTTGAAACCAACGAGTTTGGCGAGAGAGTCAAGAGTCTCCTGGCCAACAAAGAGCGCGCCAGACTTATCGAGTCTCGATGCCCTCCGCTATCTCTAGAGGACCTTCTATTCACCGGATCTGTACAACAGAAGGTACCGATCGCTCCCGGAAGATTCGAACCAACTTTTAGATCTCTACAGGGATTCGAGAATCTAGAGATCTTACGCTTGATGAGCTCAATCCGAGGATCGGAAGATTTGATTCTGGATACGCTACATCTCTACCGACTGTCTGCTGGTCTCTTTGCCCTAAACGGGAGGCCTCTACCTAATCACCTAGATACGAACGGTGATTTCAATGAGGAACTTTTCAAGACCAAGAGCAAGATGGTCATGAAGATGGCTTTGCCTATCCTATCTGACCTAGTTGTGAACTACGGTTGGTTCCAGAAGAGGGTACAGAAACTGACGGTTGTCGATGACATCAAGTCTTTCTAGAAACCCCGTTGGGCTGGTTCCAAGCCAACATGCTGTACGAGAAGGCGACCAAACTGCCGCCCTTCAGTACCCCAACGGGGATCATGTTTCTACTGGTCTTCAAAATGCGGCAGTCTGTCGAGTTTCAGAAATCGAGAGTTCTGGTTCAAGCACTCATGTCGCAGCAGGGAGCAAACGACGAGCACATCAAGAAAGCCTTCGACGATATGAAGGAAGCTTTCTTCCCATTCGACAGGAATCAGAAACAGGCAGATCTCAAGAAGATGAAGGATGCGATGAACTACTGGGTAAACCACGGACCAGTTGTCATCGAAGCTCAGGCAGATGGCCGTCAGGAGAAGCGGATGGCTTCGAAACTAGCTCGAGGTCAAAGAGATCTATCAAATCGTATCTCCGAGCAGAGCTCCGGTCGGATGGTCGACATGGATCCTTTCTCGAAGGCCAAGTATAGGAAGAGATCCTGATGACTGCTTTCTCGTATTGTTTCTTTCCAGGACCTACCAGACAATGCACAAAAACATGCATGGCTTACGTAGAAGATGGGAAGACTCACTGCAGGCTCCTCAATGTAGTTGAGAGACTTGCTCCTGTTTCAACCCGTCCCGTAGTTCCTATCCCTCCTCAGACTATTACGCCGAGGACGAAATGAAGCCGATGGTTGTTACGGGATTGTCAAATGAACAGGACTTCACGTCAGGAGAATCTGTTTTCATCCTGATATTGAACAGAGAGATTAGAATCCCTGTAACTGAAGAACTAGCTACGCTAATTCTCCAACAGATGTATCAGGACGAGACAGGAACTCCTGAATCTGCTCAAGCAAGCATACCGACTACGTCATCTTTCAGTGACGAAGACGACGGGATCGATCAAATATGAGTCGCGAGGTGATCAATACCCGAGATACCGATTGGTATCGATGCTCGAAATGCGAGAAGTCCTATTTCGTTAAGAAGTCGAAAGAGGACAACATGCATCTCTTGAAGAAGTCCATGCGGTGTCCAAACTACGTTCGCTGCAAGGGTAAGATCACTCAAAGATCGTGGAAGAATTCTGGAGAAGTTCGAAACTACCACTGGGTTACAGCTATAGAGCTATATCAAGCTTCTGCTGGTCTAGGTCTTTTATCTGAGCGTAATTGCTCTCCCAGTATGCTGAAGAAGATCCTTCTAGGACATAGAACTGTATCTGTGGATGTCTCGGCATCTGGGGATCCAAACAAATCGATCGTGACTTCTCTGACCCTAGACAATGGGAAAGTCATTCATCTAGCCTCTTCGACCAAAGGGGCTATCGTTTACAAGATAACGGAGGCAGGTAATGTCGGCTAATGCTCTCCTCATGGAAACCATGCTTCGTATAGAGCATAAACTCGATTTGCTCTTACGACGGATGCCTACCGATGATGAGACCGATCTCCTGAAGGTGGGAGCTGCCAATCATACCTGCCCTCTTTGTACTCAGCCCGTATCGTACAGCGTCGATATCAATGATTCGGTCGTGATCCGTAAATGCGGATGCTCGACAGGAAAGATAGCCCTCGATCTGAAGGCATTCGCACCGCCGGTGACCCCGGCAAGGAAGACTGACAATGGCGGAAGAGATGAACAAGAAGACGGGAACAACTCCAACAGTTCCAACCGAGGATCTCAGTGGCGGTAAAGTCCTGGGAGTTCTCGAAGTGACCACCGTTTTGGTGAAGTACACCGATGGCTATGGCCGATCGACGGTACGACTAGCGGTCGCCATTCCTGGAGGAGAGGTCTACTTCTTCAGCAATGACTCTTTGGATATGAGACCTGCCCAGCAGTGGTTGAAGAAGGCTGTACAGGCTCGACTTCCTCAGCCCAAGGCTGCCGGAGGTTCTATCGAGATCACCGAAGACGTTTCTCAGGTAGGGTAACCGTGACCATCGACGTCAAGAAGTTCTCTCCCCGCGGAAAGTGGGTGGTGGTCAAAGCAGATCCTAGGGTCAAGAAGACTAAGGGAGGAATCGAGCTCCCGGATCGACAGCTGGCCGCCGAAAGAGTTATGGAAGGTACTGGTCGTATTCTAAAGGTAGGATCTGATCGAGAAGGCATCTTAGATGCCACCGGCGGAGTGATGTTAGAATCTGGAATGCGCATCTGTTATCGGGGATTCCTGAAAGATGCGTTTGCGGAGTTTAGCACCGACGAGGATGGTCAACCTATCTTCTTGCTACGTGCAGAAGACATTATGGGTATCATCGACGAAGATACTCAGATGGGGGCATTCTCGTGACCACCGAAGAACTAAACCTATCGGCAGCAGATAGATTCGAGAGATTTCTTGTAGAAGACAAGACTCCTTTGGCACCGGCTACGGATCCCAGCTTTCTTTTCTCAGCTGGCAACCTAGACCCAGAGGGCAGGTATGTCATGCTGCCTTACTACCGAGACCCCAACAAGTATCGGATCGATACCGCTCCTCAGTACGGAAAGGTCACCGAGATCCAATTACAACCGTGGAGAGGGTCTCTCAAGAATCGTCTGGCTGCTCAGACGGATGACATCCGTAAAAGATTGTCTAATCCGGATGCCCTAGTATTGGCCGTCAGAGGGACCAATTATTCTGCGGAGAATATCGACGATCTCTTGAAGCTATACTTTGCGGATCACCCAAGGCGCAGAATCTTGAACGCCTGGACCAATTTCTGGGGTCGGGTGAAGAGCAAGCTTCGGTTTAGGCGGTCGAAGACCGTGACCTACTAGTTGGGGCTCTATGTCCGATCAGAAGACCAGAGTCAGAAAGAATTTCGTATTCCCGGCAGATATCATAAAATGGGCTGAGGCATACGCAGCTGATAACAACACTACTCTGACTCGAATCATTCTTGACCATCTGACCCAGATACGTCGCCAAGTGGAGTCCGGACATGTCGACCAAATCTGATCACGGCCTAGTTCGAGTTCGTGATCACCTCCCGTATTTCGGTAAGGGAGTAGATGAGCTCATAGCTGCCATCAGAAAGATCTTCGCTGATAACGAATATCCTCAGAAGATAGTTCTGGAGGCTGGCACTAAGCATATCTATCTAGAGAAGTTGGTATCTCCTCAAGAAGCTAAGGAGAGGGAGTCTATTACTCCTGTAAACCAAAATGTTCACGACGCCATCAGGAACGCTAGGCTGGAGGAGTATGAGGGGGCAGATATCCTGTCTCCTTTCCAGCAACTATTCGAGATGTTCGGGATGATCCAATCTGAAGGGTTGGAGACTTGTCATCTTGTTGTTGGTGACAAGCTCAAATTCCAGAAATGGCTTGGAGTCAGGATTCCTCAAAACAACCTAAGTCTATTAGGGACCCCTATTACTGTTACTGGGGAAGTTCCTGATGATGTCTTTGTTGTCTGCGGAGCTCCATCCAGGATGTCTGATCCTCATGAAATTCAGTACGCTGTGAAAGGAGCCATATGAAGAAACTAACCCAGGTTGTTCTGGAATCAGGTCTCCTGGACAAGACCATGGCAGCATTGATGGAGCGTTGGGGATTCCTAGAACCAGGGGCTTCTGATCGTGTTACCGGTGGAACAGTCGTCATAAGTTCTGAGGCTCAAGTACAAAACCTACTAGGTCCCAGAGCTCATTTTCGCCAGACCCTCGAGAACTTTGTCGAAGAGTTGGAGTTGTTACTTCAACCAGAGGCGATTGAACGAGGTGTTACTGACTTAGATCAATCATCGGATCCAGGTGTCCGATCAGAAGGAGAATAACATGGCATGGTGTCAGAACCCTTCCTGTGGAAAAGATGGCCTTAGAAAGTCGGACATCGAATTTGATGAGACTTCTAGGATGATTCTTTGTCATGGGTGTATGACGTTGCAGCATCCTGGTTGGGTGCCTCCGTCCGAATACGTAGACCTATCCAACGGCATTCCGAATGTTGTTCGATTGAACACTGAACCAAGGTTCGGTATGGTCCTCCAGGTCAACGAAAAAGAAGGCATCAAAGCAGCCTTCTCATATGGCGGCATTTCGTTGGCCATACACGTACCAAGTGAAGATTATCGATCTATCCTAGGGGAATGATGCAAGGCTATAGCTTGTCCTGGCTTAGACGTGAGCGCGAGGAACTGCTCAGGGACAGGTATGCCTTCGCAACATCTCTAGATATCCTCCAGAAGAGGATCCTAGAAAGTAACGACACTGATGTTCCTAGGAGACCGCTATTGCATGAATGGTCAGGATCTAGAGCCTCTGTAGGTTCATTAGAGATGGCTCTTCACGCAATAGAACGAACCCTAGATGAAACCAATCAGCTGATTCTTGCCATCGAAAATGGCGAGGTTCTAGATACGGACGCACCGGTCAAGAAGGAACCAGTAGGAGCGAACTGATGCCTAGCAAGGAATACGCAGAACGAGTTTCTAGAGCCCTGGAAGGAACTGGACTGGCGGAGCCTCGTTCTGCTTCCTTCGGGGAGAACAGGATCGCCGTCCTATGTAGAGTTCAAAAAGAACACGAGCCTCGTTGGCTCGATCTTCTTACGAAGATTCTGACCGGCTCCGATATATCATCCAAGACTGCCACGCCATGGCAATGTCATATCTGCCGTCACTACTTCCTGAAGGAAGTTGGCGGAGAGAACAAGTTGGTATGGGGATGGAATTTCTCTATCCAAGCCCGAGAGATGCCGGTGGCTCTAGATAGCATCATCGGCTTGTTGAAAGGTCAGCCTCTTCAAGTCATTGTGAATGAGATTGAAGAGTTTCCCCTCCCTGGAGCTCCTCCGAATCGTAATGCTCCCAGAAATGGTAAGGGTGTACATACGATAGGTGGGCACAACGACTTCCATGTTGGGAGGAAGTAATGTCTGTACACGATGAAGTTTCAAATATCTCTCTGAAAGATCAAGCAGCTGCTGATAAAGACATCGCTACTATCTTGAATGGAGATATTCGAGCTAATCACAAGATCCAAATCAATTTCGGACCTGGACGTTCTGGTCTGCGAGATTTCAAGGCTATTGTGACTTTATGGGAATCTGGGAAGTTCTTCCATGGTGGAGGAGACGGCCAGATCTACACCTGCATGGATCATCGAGTGTTCAACAACCACTCTACTACTGCCCCATCGGCCTTGCCGCTGATGCGCAGAATGCTCAGAGAACGCACTGATTGGGGTTGCGGGCATCCTATTTCCAGCGCCGACATCAAAGGACCAGTCGCTCGTTGTTCTGGATGTAAGAATATGATCGACATCGGCTATTTGACTGGGCAGATTCCCTTTAGTGGATCTGCTCAGGACCTAGCTGAGCTTGTTACCATCATCTTCCACAAGCTACGAGATGATGCAGACATCTACTGTAAGTATGACCGAACCGATATCCGATACGAGACTCAGAAAGCTCGAGATGGTGCAGAAAAAGCTCACCAGCTTCGAGGTCTTTTCATCTATCCGTTGTTTCGTATCATGAAGGATCTTGGTTCCGGGGCATCTCTTGAAGGTAGATTCAAAGCGTTTTTCTTGGCTTAGGAGGACCTATGCGGCAAGGCTTATTGACATTCTTGATCGACATGCAGAAGCTAGCGGCTCCACAAAGCCAGTCCCAGCATGAAGACTTCCTCGATAGTCACTTTAGCCTGAGTCCCCAATGGAAGACCTTCAAAAAGAAACTCAGATCCCAGAGCTTCGTTTCCGCCGTACATCAGGACATTCGTAGCGATGACAAACTCAAAAGATACTCCGAAGCTAACGGTAAGCATCTTCGCGCTCGTGGAGTACCGACGTTCCCAGTCCCAAGCCAATCAAGCAACAAAGACTACACCGTCAAGTTCCACCCCGAAGATCAACGATTCAGTTGTAACTGCGGAGACTGGGTCCACGTCAGATCCCACCAAGTAAGTAAGCCAAAACAGGAATGCAAGCATATCTGGCTCGTCAAGAATGAGTTGAAGCAGTCAGGAACTGACATTCAGAGCATGATAAAGAAAGCTGCTTTTGGTAGAGCAGCGCTTTCCATCATGGAGAGATTCAAATGACTATCATCATCAATGGGATCCCACTTACAACGAGTAAGTCGGAACTGAGTTATGAAGACATCGTCGATCTGGCCGGTAAGAAAGGTTACCCAACGGTGGTGTATTCAGGCCCTCGTCGAGGAGACTCTAGTAGAAGTGGCGAGATGCACTTTGGATGTCCCTCCGTTCACCTAGAAGATCAAATGGTCTTCAGTGTGTTTCACACTGGAGACGCCTAGGTAAATGTCACCTCCGGGTGGCCGACCCTGGTGAACCACGACGCTTTCCTGAATCTTTCAGTACGCCCGTCGTAGTATCTTCCCTGCAGTTCCGATCATTCGCCTTATCGCCATCATCTCTGAGGATTTGCATATGACGCTGAAAGAACAAGTCGAGAAACTTCGACTACTACGGCGACGGTTAGCTATCTGGGAAGCTATGCATCATCTCATGGACGACAAGTTCATTACGAAAGATGGCGGTAAGGTTAGTGGTATCAAAGAACCAGACACCGGCGACATCGTGTCAGAGGATGAGATCGAGGACGTTCTCAAGGCACTAGTCGATGGACCCATCTCTGAGATCAAGGCTGAGATTTCAGAGATCGAATCACAAGAAGTCATCATCCTCGATGGCAAGGGCAAGGCAAGAGCATGAGTGGGGGCAAGAGCAACGGTAAGACGACTTCGATCTCTCATCGAGCACTAGATGAACTGGTCAAGTTCCAAACGTCCATTGTCACTGACATGGGCAAGTTCAAGACCGACGTTATCAAGTCTGTCCAGGAGATAGCCGAGAAGCACAATGAAATGGCTACTCACTTGGCGGCAGTCGAAACACTAGCCAGAAATGCTGCTGCCTTTACGGCAGGAGAGCTTGGCAAGATGGGCGGAACTGTTCAACAACAGCTCAGCATCGTCGGACAGGCCACTAGTGCCATCGATCTGAATGTTCTGGCGTTGGCGGAACTGACCAAAGAAGTGGTTGGTCAATTGACTCAGATTGATGCCATCTTCAAGAAGCTCGGTGCGAGATTGAAGTTCCTGCTGGATAACAATCCAGCAGTCCAGATCGAGATCGACAAGGCCTTCGATATTCCCGTCGAGGAGATCTCTCAGATCAAAGCGGAAGCTCAGAAGTGGTACAACGAGATGGTCTCCTTCGCGTTCAAGACGGTTCAGGACCGTATGGCCAAGGAAGATCAGGAACGTAGGGAGCAGGAAGCAGCCGCTGCCCAGGCCGCAAAGGAAGCAGCTGAGCAGCAGGCCGCATCTGAAGCCGAAGCCAAGGTAGTTGAGGATGAGCTAAAAAAGGCCACCCTGGACGACCTATCGGTGGCAGCTCATACTTCCGGTGGATCTGGATCGCCATTTCCGGATGGTGCTGATATCTTCGGAGGCTAGCCATGGACAAAGTCATCAAGGGAACCAAGGACCGCAGGCAGTACCAGGTCGTTAAAGGTACTTCTGATCAGCGAGAGATTCGATGCCTAAAATGCAAGAATGTCGCTGTACAGGTTCCTGACGGCAAGGGCGGATTCATTTGTCAATGCAGGACCTGCGGTAATCAGTTCAAGTTCTCGTCGATGTAATCAGTTCGGCTTGTCAGAGTACGCCGATCCAGTCACGAAGATCTTGCCGGTAGGGTCGACTTTGAGATGGCCTTTCTTGAGATAGGCACGCCACTGTTGTGGGGGCATATCCACCGCCATTTTGCGATCCCCGTTCGGGTATTGTACCCCGATGATCTCCTTGACCCCATCTGCTTTTGGCCGAACGATCCAAACCCAGTCTTCATTTATCGAGTGTTTGGTCGGGTCACTCATTAGATGTCCTCTCTGAAACGCATGGCGACAGGGAACCTGGGGACTCCGTTCTTGTTGGTGTAGCCCTGATGTTTCACCGTCAGTTGTCTCCCAACTGCTAGATCAGGACGTTCGAAGTACTGCTTGAGGTCTTCCTGTTTACCTTTAAGCTTGGCTCGAAACTCGATGCCATTACCGGTCTTACATACGAATATGGCGTGACCGACAAGTTTCCCTCGGCCTTCCTCCACGCCGATAACCGGGAATTCTTCGTCGACGAATTCTTTGATCTTGAGCAGGTCGTATGATCTCTTGTTGAGGTAATGGCCATTAGTATTTCTGGCCATCGCCCCCTCGTACCCCTGTTCCAGAAACTGACTAAAGCTGGCGATCAGTTCATCTTCATCTCCAGCGACTCTGGTCTCCACTACTCTAATAGAGTCTGACCTATCCGTATGCCAGCCATTTTGGTTGTTGATAGGTAGACTCAAGAGGAAATTGATCCTCTGCCAGAAATCCCAAGCTGATGGCATATCGTAGATGTGGTACTGAACCGCCTCAGCACCTTCCCTAAATTCGCTGGCACGGATGAAGCTGGTTAGCTCTTCGAACCTGTTGCGGTACTCGTGGTTATAGAGCTCCCCGTCGAAGATGATGCTGTGAATTCCCAAGCTCTCAATGGCCTGGACGATGTGCGCCATAGACGTAATGGGCTTTCTTGTACGTGACCAAAGCGTACACCGACCCTTTTCGTCTACCACCGCAATGCATCTATGACCGTCTAGCTTCGGTTGGGAGAAGCATGGGTACGTCAGCTTATGGCCTTGCTCATCAAACCTGTGAGCGAGCATCGGAAAGATGCCACCTTCGATAATGGCATCTGTCTTGCCTTCTCTGGCATCGCCTAGGCTTTGAACATAGCCTTTCTTGAGTTTCTTCTCCCACTGGCTCTGGGCCTCCATTTCTGCTTGTTGGGTGGGAGTCGTGGCATTTGACCTGCCGATATTCTTCCCCGTCTTGATTTCGTCACGAGCTTCCTGAATGGTTCCACCAACTTGACCCCATCGTGTCACAATCGTGTTCCCATCAGTCCCTACCGTCCACTCCTGTGCGGCCCCTGTAGCCGTCTTCTTAAAAAGCGTTGGTAGTAGTTTCAGTTGTTGCGCTGACATTGGCTCTCCAGTAAGGTGATATTCGCAACGGCGATTCATTCTTATCCCCGCCATTATCGTGCTCTCTCGACATCGAGACCAGACCCATGAATGACTTCGAACTAAAACTTCCTCCCGAAGTCCTGGAAGGTATCCCGTCCGGGCACGAGGACATGCTTCGTTATCTATCGAAGTACTTCGACGGCGTCATCGAAAAGTACGAGTCTCGCTTTCAGAAGCGTGTCTCCGGTGCTTTGGGTGGAGCTCTGTCCAGGTATGAGAAGTCTCTTCTGAAGGACTTCCTGATCGATGCCATTATCGGAAAACTCGGGCTGAGTGCATCCGTTCAGCCGGAGACTACTCCAAGATTAGGCATCAACGGCCCCTTTGCCGAAAGCTGATTCGTAGGGACTGACCTCCCCACGCGACAAGGCCCGGTGGACTGGAACCCACCGGGCCGTCTTTTTCGTCGATTCCTTGCTCTTCCCTGCGGCTGGCCTCTACAATGGCCGCCAACCCATCAAGGGGGAAGAGTTTGCTCTCATCCTCGCAAGTAGCTCAGATCCATAGCGCTCAGAGCCAGCAGTTCGGAGCGGCTCAAGCCTATTCCCAACAACTCTCTGCTTCTATGCCTGCGCCTTATCAGGGCGTCGGGTTAGGAGCGACCGGGTTCGGCGGAGGCTTTGGGGGAGGAGGATCTGGATACAACTACGCCGGTGGTTGGGGTAGTTATGGCCCCAGCAACTCCTTTGGTAACCGGATGACCTCCATGATCGGAGGGTTTGGTAGTGCCGTAGGTGGTGGGCTGGGCATCGCTGGGGCCATTGGGGGAGGTTTGATGGGAGGAGTCGGCGGAGCAATGCTGGGATGGGCCGGTGGAGGAATCCTCGGTGCTGGCATTAGCCACGTCGCGAATTCATTCATGACCGGTGCCCACGAGCAGTCGGCCATGGAGCGTACTCTATCTCAATTCCAATTCACCAACGGAGCCTCTCGTACTGGTAGCGGGTTCAATAGAAACGATTCGATGCAGATCGGTAACATGGTCCGCCAGATGGAACGTGTTCCGGAGATGCTCACGAGCTTCGGAGAACTCAATCGCATCATGGACAAGATGGGCCAGATGGGGCTCATGCAGGGTGTCAGGGACGCCGGCGAGTTCATGAAGAAATTCAAGGACACCGTCGGTACGTTGAAGGACCTGGCGAAGACCATGGGATCTACCATGGAAGGTGCTTTACAGGCCTTTGGTGAAGCCAGGATGTCCGGATTCTATTCTAAGAGCGACATCACACGCAGTGTGCTGAATCGTCAGTTCACGGCGTCTATCACCGGCATGAATCAGAGCCAGGTTGGTGCCCTTCAGCAATTTGGTGCTGATATGGGACATGGAACGGGAGGAAGCCGAAGGACCGGTGCCCAGCACGCCATGAGAACTGCTGGACAGCTTGGTATGGCGAATCAGTTGGGGATCTTGACCAATGATCAGATCATGGAGATGACCGGCAAGGAAGGAGCCGCCGGAATCCAAGATCTATCGGCAGAGATGACTCAACTTGGCTACCGCATGGGCAATAGTAACGTCGGGCAGGCCCTGACGCTGGCCCTCGGTGAGATGAAGGACGGAAGGTACACCGGAAAGATGGACGAAGGACTCGTTGCTAGAGTCCGAAGCGGAGAGCTCAGTCTGAGCGAGCTGAAAGGGTTAGCTAGAAGCAAGGCCTCAACAAGAGGGGCCAAACTATCTTTTGCTGCTCATAAGCAACGTCTACGCTCTGAGATGGTTGGTGCTGTAGGTGCTGAGGGTGTCTCTATGCAGTTGCAAGAGATCCTAGGCGAGAGAGGGTGGCAGAATCCGGACGCCCAGAATCTTGTTATGCAAAGATTCGGGGCCTCAGAAGAAGAAGCTAATCTTCTTCAGCAACTGATGCCCAATCTTCAAGAGATGAGCAATCAGATGCGCATCCAGGGTGGAGGACAAGCTCGACAGCAGGCCAGAAACTCCGTCATGAAAGAGCGTTATAGCTGGGATGCTATCAAGGCTCGTATCAGCAAGAAGATGGAACATTACACCACGGACTGGGCGAAAGACCTGGGTGTGGCTGTCCGAGATAGCTTCCAGAGTTTCGCCGATGATTTCGTTGATGAGTTGGCAGGGTCTTACACCACGACCTTGAGTCAGAACAGCTCGAACATTGTTCGAGGTGCCATGATGGGGAGCAGTAGAGCCCAGAAGACTTTGTCCGGAATGATAAGTCAGGCCAAAGATATGGGATCTCTTCGTGGATCCCATCTTGGTAGAGAGTCTGGAGGATTCGGTAACCTGGCTCGTCGTGCGATGGACTCTATGTCTGGTAATCAGCTGGCTGGTGATCGTCTGAAAGACGTCATGCGATTTATGCAACCGGAAGAACTCATCGAGAGCGGAGCTTTCGATTGGAATACCGGATCGGCCAGTCAGCAGCAAGACCGTGGCAACATCGTACTAGAACAAGGTCACTTTGGTGGGTACACTGCCATCGATGCTGGAGCCATTGGTAGAGCGCAGAGGCTAGGAACGTTGGGTCTAACCAAAGACCTGACTGGGGAAGCTAGGTCCAAGGTTGGAAGCGCTACGTACGAGAAGGCCATTGCGGCTCTTCAGAAGGCTGCTTCAACAGGAGACGTCCTAGGAGAGTCCGATACTCTTCTGGCTGGTCGTAGAATGACGGATGCCGTACGCAAAGCGATTGGAGACGACGCGTACAACAAGCTCAAGCTTCGAGGTAACAACTCTGATTCCGGAGTTCTGTCCGTATTGGCTGGAGACTCTAAGCTGAAGGGGTACGACGCTCTCAAGGGACTCGAAGGTCGATTGAAGTCTCTAACTCAGGGGTTCGATACAACTGATCGGGCTGGCATAGCTCGACGGCTGACAGAGACTAGAAACAGTCTCACAAAGAACTTCGTAACGTCTGAATCTGGTGCTTCTTTCGCTGAGCTAGATAAGGCTTTGGGAAGCGACTCAACGATGAGAAACATCATCTTGGGTACCGGGGATACTGCTGGTCTTGTGGACACCGCGAATGTCGCCGAGAAGACCGGGACCACTCGTATTGAGAATACCTCCTCTGGTAAATCTGGAATGGCACTCCGTAGAGCCCTCGCCAAGGACGCCTCTGAATGGACGGAAGAAGAATCAGCAGCTGCTGCGTCCGTAGGCATGACCAAAGAATATGCGATGAAGAACAAGGAAGCCCTTGGTCGTCTTCGCAATGCCGTAGACAAGCAAGGCGGTGACGTCAAGGCTGCCATCAAGGAATTGGCCAAAGGACAGAACGCCGCCGATATCACCGAGATTGGATCTCAGCTGAAAGGATACGGGGAACGTATCTCGAATGTTGTCGGCAAGTATCGAGAACAGATCGGTGGTCTGTCTGGATCCGGGAAGCTGGCCGCCGAGAGAATCACTGCTCTCGGTAAATCCTTGGAGAAGGGTGGCGTAGAGGCAGTTAGCATGATTGCTAGTGGAGCTATGTCTACGAACGTCGGAGAAATCACTGAGCTTATCGAGAAGGCGAATCCCAAAGACAAAGAGAAACTCATCAACATGGTCCGCCAAGGCGGACTTGGTGAGATCGACTCGGCCATCTCTGAATGGGATCGCGTAATGAAGATCGGAAAGCGCAGAGGCTTCAAAGGTAAGCTAAAGGACTTCGTCAAAGAAGGTGCCTTCGGTACCGATGACGAGGGACAGAAGATGTGGAAGGAGATCGAGTCTCATCTAGGAAAAGATGGCTCGGCTGGTGTCAGCAACAAAGAAGAAGCCGAATGGTTGGCCAAGCAGCTCGGGTCTGGAAAGGCTGCAGAGCTTATGGCGAAGTCTGGATCTACTCAGAACAGCAAATACATGTCTGAGCAAGAGGTGGCCAACAGTCTCAAGAGTCTGTCCGAGAACAACCTCAAGGCGGCACAGATCATTGCCAACCTAGCCGCCGGCAAGACCGGTAAAGACGCCATGGAAGGTGTCGGGAAGTAGTCATGCCCCCAGCGCGTAAAGGACCTCTCGAGAGCATCAATGTAAGACTCGAGAAAGATCAAGGCGAGAACCTGAAGAAAGTAGTCGGAGCAACCAAGGCTATCTTTGATGCTATTGGTCCTTCCGCAGCTGTATCGACTGATTCCAAGAAGTGATCAGGAGATTACGATGATCAAGCATTTGTCTGTAAGTACAGCCGACGACGATGGTAACCCCGATCACGTTCAGGGCACTCATTGGAATCAAGACCATGAGATTGATGATCCCGATGCCTTGACCGCGGTGTTATCCCAGTTCTCGACAACACAACAAGTTAGCGGTGGGGGGCACCACAAACTTCCTACGGGCTGATGGGACCTGGGCTGCCCCTCCGGTTACATCTCTATTTTCAACTGTGGTGGCTGGAACCGTTCCGGCTAGCGGCTCAAACAATACGTATCTAAAAGGTGATGGGACCTGGTCTGATGCCACCACGTTGACCGCATTCTTGAATGCTTTCACTTCTGCTTTGAAGGGTCTCGTACCGGCTAGTGGCGGAGGAACTGTTAACTACCTACGAGCAGATGGACAATTTGTCCCTTCTATTCCTAACAGTGCTGGGGATCCCAATCCTCTTACCATCACAGCAACTAAGGGATCTCTCTTACGAGACACCACGAATGGTAATTTGTACATCAACGTCGATGGTGCCACCACATGGGCCAAGCTAGCTCGTACCGACGTCATCTCGGTGAAGAATCTCGGAGATGGTTCTGACGGCAGCGCCATCTTCGATGGAACTAACGCAGTTACTGGGTTCACTGGGCCCGTTGCCAATGTTTATACAGCCACTAGAGAAGTAGCCTTCACCACCGGGACTTTCTCAAATGGTGTCGTTCTGGATATGACCGCGGGTGGATCTCATGCCGGGTTTCGGATCTTCTTCAATAGTATCGTCACAGTTACCAGCGGTACGGCCACTATCAAGTACAATGGAAATGCTGCTTCAGGAGTTACTGGGGGAACAGGTCTAGGAAATAATCCTCAAGGTAACAACTCTGCAGGTGGGGCTGGAGGTATCCAGAATGCAGGTCAAACAGGTGCTAACGCCAATAACTGGACTAACAGAGTCAAGGGTGGAACTGGAGGGGCTGGAGGATCTTCCCCTACTAATACAGCTGGCGCCGGCGGAACC
>JACCDR012678702.1_pt1 | contig 187320 bp, 240 predicted proteins | sample 7446431 | NCBI WGS metagenome assembly JACCDR01 (sample SAMN15323443, study PRJNA562643) | freshwater metagenome | isolation source: river surface water | place: USA:Blue River Watershed | collected 2017-08-17
ATCTCTTGTTCATGATGTTTTGTACCAATATGCAGGAATACATTTTATTAATAAAGATTCATCAGATTATATATTTTATTCAATAATGAAGAATAATAATTTTAATGGTGCAAAATTTTATTATTTTATGGTTAAGCAATTTGGTGATTATTTTTGGGACAAGTATTATAAACCAAATACAAGGATTCGCTATAAGGAAAGCTAATATGTTGCTAGCACAAATAAAACAAGACCAATTATCTGCAAGAAAAAACAAAGAAACTGTAAAATCTTCTCTGTTAACTACGTTAATTGGCGATATAGAAAATTTAATCAAAACAAAGAATTCAAATAATACTGATACTCTTATTATTGGTTTAATTAAATCTTATTTGGATAAAAATCTTGAGTTTCAAAATTCACATCCAAACTCTGATGTCTTACAAAATTTAAAGCAAGAACAAGTAATCTTGCAACAATACATGCCTTCATCTTTAAGTGATGATGAAATTAAGCAAATTATTACTCAGAACTCTTTAACTTCTATGCCAAATGTTATGAAACATTTTAAAGAAAATTATTTTGGCAAATATGATGGTAAAAAACTTTCTGATTTAGCTAAGAGTATTTTTAATGTCTAACAATATTAAAATCGTAGTTGTACTAGATGAGTCTGGTTCAATGCAAACTTTATTAGGATCAACAAGAGAATCTTTTGATGGTTTTATTAATTCACAACAACAATTAGATGGTGATGCATCTTTTGTGTTGTATAAATTTGGTGGCAAAATCACCAGCAACTCATTTGAAAGTATCCATAATGTTAAAAAACTTGAAGACATGGACTATCGTCCTTCTGGTGGCACTCCTTTGTTTGATGCTATTGGTAAAGCAATTAATGCTGAAGTTACTCTTGGTAGCTCTGGTGTGTTGGCTATTATTACAGATGGTGAAGAAAATCAATCCTTATTTTTCAACAAGGAAATGGTTTCTAACCTTATTGACCAAATACAAAAAGTAAATGGATGGCAAGTGTTATTTCTTGGTGCAAATATTAAAGACTTTGATTCTTTAGCAAAAAGTTTAAATGTATCACAAAATAATGCTCTTAGTTTTATGGCCAATGATAAAGGTATTCGTAAAGGATATGAATCTATTCATACTTCTGTAACTTCTTATAGACACGCTCATGCATAGAAAAGAATGGCATAGTCATTGGATTGATAGATGCTATGCTAATGCACTCATGAGCACTTGTGCTTCTGGAAGAAAAGTTGGAGCAGTTATTGTCTCTAAACACAACAGATCCTTGTCTGATGGGTTCAATGGTGTTCCTTCAAAGTTTCCACATCCAACAACATGTCCAAGAAAAGATAATAATGTTCCTTCTGGACAATGCCTAGACATGTGCCCTTGTGCTCATGCAGAATCTAATGCAATAGATACTGCTGCAAGATATGGTATATCCATTGAGGGTGCTTATATGTATTGCACAAATAAACCTTGTGTTTTTTGTATGTCTAGGATAATAAATTCTGGAATAGAAAAAGTTTACTATGTAGAAGATTATCCACATGAATTAACTAGTTCAATGGCTAAATATGCAAATGTAGAACTTATTCAATTAGACGGAACTAATTATGAAAATAACTAAAGAATTATCTGATTCAATTAATCTTTTAATTACAAAAATGACAACTACTGATTTTGATAGGTTGTCAAAATTAATTGAATTTAGATCTTTTAATGGTTCGTTTTTTCCATTTATAGGATCAAAATGGAATGATGTTGATTTTTCAAATAACTATTGTCATATAGCTTATGTTGAAATCAAAAGATTAAATCGTGTGACAATATATGTTGGCTTTAATGAAGATTTAAATTTTGATCATTATCCTTATTTTACAATGACCGATAATGATTGGGATTCTATAAGGACGATTTTGGTCAATATATATTATGAATATCACAATATCAATCCTAAATATAATAAGATTGATAACTGGCTTAGACAAATCAATCAATATTTGATTGCATTTTCTAGTAGATTGGAAATTATTAGAGATTAAAAAATGATAGTAAAATGTGCTTGTAAACATCAATTTCAAGATGAAGTATATGGTGCTGGTATGCGTGTACACAATCCTTGTAATAAAGGATCAAGGTGCACAGTTTGTGGCAACATAGCAACTTCAAAAGATAGTAAACCTGAAGAAAAGAAAGATAGCAAAAAAAGTAAATAAGGAATTTTCATGGCTGCATTAAATAAAAAAACTGCAAGTATAACACCAGTTCACTTGCAAACAACTCCAATGAAGCATTCTGCTAATGGCAATTTGCAATATGTAAAAACCAACAAAACTTCTCTAATAGAAATAGCTACTGCTACTTTGTATGGTAAAGATACATTTTATAATAGTTCTGATGAACTCTTTACTAGATTAAAGGGCAATTTAGAAAAACTTGTTTTGGATAATGAATTAGACTTTATTGCTAATGTCGCATTATATGCCAGAACACAAATGGATTTAAGAACATATCCAATTGTTTTAGTTGTTGAGCTTGCTGCTGCATTGGCAAGATCTAAAAAACACTATTTAAACATGAGACAACTTGTTTGTGATGTTATCACTAGATGTGATGAATTAACTGAGATTTATTCTTATGCATTAAAAGTGTTTGGTTCTAAAAAATCAATTCCATTAGCAATTAAAAAAGGTGTTGCTGATGCCTTTAACAAGTTTGATGAATATCAATTCTCAAAATATAATGGTGGAAATAAGTCTTTAACATTTAAAGATTTGTTAAGAATTGTTCACCCAAAACCAGCCAATGAAGAAAAATCTAAGATATTTGCAGGCATCATGAATGACAGTTTAGCTACTGCTTATACATGGGAAACTCAATTATCTGCAAATGGCCAAAAACATGAATTAGAGCAAAAACCTAAAGCTACTATTTGGAAAGAATTAATTAGTTCTAATAAGCTTGGTTATATGGCTTTGTTGAAAAATTTAAGAAACATTGAAGAAACTAAAGATGCAACCCTTATTCAAATGGCTGCAGCAAATATTTCTAATGAATCTTTAGTTTTAAGAAGCAAACAATTGCCAATGTCTTTTTTACAGGCTTATGAAAATGTAACTTCTGCTGTCTTAAAAAATGCAATTGCAAATGCAATTAAAATTAGTTCTCAAAATATTCCAAACATGGGTAATGAAATTTTAGTTGTTGTAGATAATTCTGGTTCAATGAGTGGTAATGCTATTAAATTAGCTAGCTTATTTGCATCTATGATTGTTGGTGGACATAAAGATTCTAAAGTTACTGGTGTTGTCTTTGGCAACGCTGCAGGTTATGTTAACTTTAGTAATGATTTTAACCAAACCTCTACAATTATTGCACGCTCTGGATTTGGTGGTGGTACTAATTTTGATTCAGTCATTAAATTAATTGGCAACAATAAATATGATGCTGTTTTCATCTTGAGTGACGGCGACGTCAATAGAACCTCATTAAGTCGTTGTGCTAAGCTTGGTGTTAATAAAGATAGCGTTCAAGTTATTTTTAACTTTAATGCTTCAGAAACTACACCATTTAAGGAAAACTCTGCTTTCTTCATTACTGGATTAAGCCATAAAGTTTTCAATTATTTAAAATACAGCAACGAAAGTAATGGTATAGCTGATTTACTATCAGTTCCATACAAAGCTTTCCCTGTAGTTTATAAAAAATAAACAATATTAATGTGCAATTAAGCACAATTTTATTTGTTTTCTAGATCTTTTAACTAGTAGTTTCTTGCCATTTATGGCAATTAGGAAAAATTGAAAGATCTATGGTTTTGCATGCTAATATTTCTATTAGTTTAATGCAGCCTTTTGTGATACTTTATCACTGTTTTGTTTGAATGTTCATAAATCAAACGCAATTATGCAGGTAAACTGCATTTGCCAGAAAGGTGATCTACGCTAAGCCCACGTTTTCGACGAAAACAGGACTGCGCTACGATAACCTTCAGTCAATCATTGATTTGATTTATGAATGGATGGATCCAGCAGCTGGTACCAGAATTTCTGAAGAAGTTCTGGAGCTGCAGTGCACGCAGGTTTAGCCTGCATGCATGATCCAAATCACATGAAGAGAAAAACATATTCCACATGTGGGAAATATGTTATTTACATATATAACAATCATGATTAATCAAGATTGTTATATGTATCCAGCGCTCCCGAACTATAACTAGTTCGCCGTCTTCCGACGGACCCTGGTTTCTCATCATGGAGGGCTAATTAGTTGAATTAGGTGACGACCTTTTATTCTTGATTTGGCCAATTAAGTATAAATTTTCAATTAATTCGGGCTCTATCTTATGGAAAAGTTAAAAAATAGAGATCATGTTATGCTTGACATGGAAACGTTAAGCTTAGATGATCAAACTGTAGTTTTGTCTATTTCGGCAGTTAAATTCAAAATAGACATAATAAACAATTTAGACGATTTTAAAAAACCCTTAAATGGGCAAATATTTAATAATACTGATTCAATTCATATTTCTTTAAAAATTGATGATCAATTAAAAAAGGGACTTGTTCTCACGGAAGAGACTATAAAATTTCATTTGCAACATAATGAAAAGTTTTTTAGGAATTGTATAGGTTGTGGTGAAAATACAATCGCCAAAGTTGATACTAGCATTGCTTTGTCTTCATTTGCTGAATTTTTGACAAAGATATCTATTGAAAATCAACATTATGTTCAACCTATAGTTTGGGCAAATGGTGCAATTTCTGATCATAAATGGTTAGCAAATCTTTATAGGGCATATAATATGTCATATCCAGTTGATTTTAGAAATCAATTATGTTTTAGAACAATATGTCAATTTTATCCAAATCATAGAAATTTTACTAACAATCATGACTCTTTTGATGATTGTGTTAATCAAATTATTTCATTACAAAATATATACCAAGAACATATTAATAGGTTTTAATAATTATATGCTTGAATATAATAATTTATGTTTAAGAATACTTGACACAGGAGAGGTCAGGAAAGATAGAACTGGAGTTGGCACGGTTAGTGTTTTTGGTGAAAAGTTAGTTTTTAATCTTTTAAAAGGCCTTCCAGTTGTTACTAGTAAAAAAATTGCAGTAATAACAGCCATCAAAGAACTATTATGGATGCTGTCTGGCTCTTCTTCAAATAATGATTTAGTGCCAAATAATGTTCACATATGGGATGAGTGGGCAACTGAAGATGGCGATTTGGGCCCCATATATGGATCTCAATGGAGAAATTGGATTTCTTCTAATGGATCTATTGACCAGATATCTCTATTAGTTAATGGGCTAAAAAACAATCCATTTAGTCGTAGGCATATATTAAATGCCTGGAATTGTGCTTTTATTCCAGACGAGACTTTGTCTCCACAAGAGAATGTAAAGTTAGGCAAAATGTGCCTGCCTCCGTGTCATATGATGGCACAGTGGTACGTTTTAAAAGCAACAGATCAAGATAAAAAAGACTATCTTGAGTATATGCAAAACATCGGTGAAGAACCTGAAAATATTCCAGAATATAAATTAAACTGTCAAATGTATATGCGCAGCAATGATGTTATTTTGGGCTTGCCATTTAATCTAATTGGCTATTCAGTTTTAACAATGATGTTGGCAAAACAATGCGGTTATATGCCAGGGTATTATCATCACGTCATAGGTGATGCCCATATTTATTTAAATCATATTGATAATTTAAAAAAACAACTAGAACGTAGTAGTTATCCATTACCTTATTTAAAAATATTAAATGGTGTTGACAGTATTGATAATTATAAAATTGATCATTTTAAACTTATAAATTATAAGCATCATGATCCAATTTATTATGACGTGGCCATTTAGTTTAATTATTTAGGATTTTATTATTTTATGAAAAAAGTAGCATTGATTGCTTTTGGTATAGCAGATGGTTATTGCCATCAAGATTCGTCACGTTTAATCAACATTGGTCCAGAATTATTTTCTAGGGTTAAGGAAACATTAAAGTCATCTGGTTCAACTTTAGGTGCATATGTTTCAGTTAATAATCCAGCAGATTCTTTTAACTTTGTTAATGTCTCTGGTTTGATTCCAGAAACTAAGATTATTAATTTTAAATTATGTATTGATAGTTTTTTACATCCAAATAACGAAATAACTATTACTGACCATTCAAATGATAAGATTTTATTTGATGGTGATAAGCTTGATTTTATTTTACGCCCTCAAGATTATGATATTCACATTTGCGGTATTGATATCAATGGTGTATTTATTGAAGCAATTGATCAGTTAACTAAGTTGGGATTTAATGTTACTATTTATAGTGATTTAATTAAGCCATTTAGCAAAAAAACTATTAATCATATTAGAAATAGTAATGTGCGTTTTGTTAGCGCCAAAAGTGTTTGTTTAAAATAATTAAATGCAACCAATTATAACTCTTATAGTTGCCGCCTCTTCTAATGATGCTATTGGCAAGGACAATAAGCTACCTTGGCGTTTGCCTAGTGAGCTAAAGCATTTTAAAGAATATACTCTTGGCAAAATATTGGTTTGTGGCAAAAATACATTTTTATCTTTGCCATCTTTATTAAAAAACAGACATACTATAATTTTATCAAAAAATGAAAATACAATAATTCAAGCTCAAGAAAAGGTAGATTTATTTAAATCTAGATTTCCCTTAGAAGAAGTTCCATTTATTGGAATTACTGATTCTGTATATAATTTTTTTGATATCATATTACATGACTTTCCAGATGCAAAGGAAATATGCGTTATTGGTGGTCAGCAGATTTATGAAGAATTTTATCCATTTGCAGATAAGATTATTTATACTTCTGTTAATTGTGAAGTTATTGACGCTGATGCTTTTTTTGATCCACCTAATCCTAAGAATTGGGTAATATCTTCTAAGCTTGTTAATAATTTCAAAACAGATTCTGATGAATATTCTTATTCTATTTATGAATTTAAAAGAATACCTATTAGAACTGCACAGATAGTTTCCATTAAGGATAAAAAACCAATAGGAAAATTAGAAACTATCAAATTGCGAATAGACAGTAAACAACCGAAGGAAATTTAAATATGACAATGCCATTACAGAACGGCTCTGTTGTAAAAATTTGGAAAGGTACTCGTGGCCATGATTATGTTATGGTTGCAATTAATCGTACTTCCAAAAAAATTGGTCTTATAAAACACACTTGTATTAATGATGATGGATCTATTCATGGTGCCCTTATGGGTATTCATAAGTGGATTCCGTATGAGGTACTTGGTGAACAGAAAATTGTCCCACGCATAACAAGAGTGGTAGGAACAAGACAAGTAGACAATGCTAAAATACGTCGATTTTTATTACAAATAGGCGAAACTAACGTTGTTGCAGTCTCTCCTGCCTATAATGTTATTGCAGGTGCCGATGCCGTAACAGACGCGAGATTGGCCGCTGCTTTATAATAAACAGGGCAAAAATGACTCAGAATGTTTCAATTCAATATTTTCCACCAAAAGCAGGATCAAGGGATACAGATCTTGGTGGAGGATATGTTACTAGTGGAATATTAAAAACAAGATTTTCTGTTATAAAAACAGATAAAAATCCAAATGGATTCTTTGTTTCTCTTCCAAGAAATAAAGACGCTAATGGCGAATATAAGGATATTGTTTCCACTGTAAACAAAGAAGCTGCAGATTTACTTACAAGACTTGTAATGGATGCCATGAACGGCAACAATAATGTAAGAGAAAACACAACAAATGCAACACAATCAAATGTGCCAAGAACAACTAATCTTGTTAGAAAAACCCCTGCACCTAAAGTTCCAGTAACAACTGGCATTCCAGGTGATGATGCACCTTGGTGATATTATGGATAATATAGAGAAAAATACATTGCCTAGCCAGTTTTCTATTTTTAAAGGAAAATCTGCTATGAGAATGCAATTACAAACACCAAGATCTATAGAAGATAAATATAAAGTTGGTTGTGTTATACTGCAACTTGCTCCCTTCAAAGAAGAAAAAAATGGTACAAGAATATTTGCTTGGGAAGATTTAAAACTCACTGTAAAGATGGGTGTTAATGATCTCACAAAAATTATTTATGCTATAGATTCTGGAGGCGAGGTAGAGCTATTTCACGAATTTAATGGGACAAATAAAACCATTAAATTAAAATTAAATGGCGATAAAGGATGGTTTTTAAGTGTTTTGCAAAATTCCCAGGATGGAAGCAAGCAAAACATTAGCATTCCTATAACAACAGATGAAGGGTATGCTATTGGCATTATGCTAAAACATGCACTTCCTATTATACATAATTGGGTTTAAGAAGGTAATAAATGAGTAAATCTCAAGCCGCTTTAGCTAATTTAGCACTGTTAGCTTTAGCTAACCAACCTCCTGCTAAAACAACTCCAGCTGCACCAGTAAATAATGCTATCAATCCAACAGCAACTGCTAATTTAGCAATGGCTGCATTGGCTGCATTGGTTCCTGCTGTTGGAGTCGCACAAGTAGTAGATAATACTGCTGAATTGTTCGAAGTAGAAGAAGTTCAATCACTAGAGGTTATCGTTGTAGTAAACGGTACATCTCATTCAGTTTTTTCAATTTAATAAGTAAAAGAAGGTAAATAATTATGGCAATTCGCGTAATTTACGGAACAGAATTAGACACAGTAGTGCCAAGCACTTTAACACCAGAAGCTATTTTGGACAGCTTGAAAACAACTTACAAAGAGTTGTCTGACGCTGAATATTCTTTAACAGATGACGGTGATGGTGGTAGTGTTATGACTATCACTTTGAAAACAGGTAAAAAAGCTTTAGCTACTGCCTGAAAAATGAGGAAGGGGGCTGTATAGCCCTCTTTTTGTATGAATATTGAGTTATCTTTAAGTCTTTTAGATGACGTTTATGAAAAACTTCCATCTATAAATATCCCACAAGAAGTTTTTGATTTTATCAATTTAATGAAAAGTGCCAAATATTCTACTTTTTTAAATGAAGAAAAAGAAGAAATTTATCATGATTTAAATTTGGTAACTTTAGTTGATTTAATTAAAAATTTTGAAAAGTCCTGCAGTGCTTCTATACTGCTTAATTCTGTTGTGTCAAAATATATAAATCTTATTAAAACACAACCCTTTGAAGATGATTATGTTTAATGAGTATTTCTAATATCATTGACTATATGTCTTTCTTTTTTGTTGGTAAGTATATAAATCAAAATAAGATTTCTACAAGAAATTTAGCTCCTAATATTGATGACAAAAAAGACATTTTTTCTAAAACTGCTAAATTGGTAAATCTTTCTTTAAATGAAGAATTTCCAAAATACAAACAGCCAAAATCTACAGTAGAGCATCTTAGTGATCTGCTAAAATCCCACGATGCACAATTGCATTTTTCTCCATTTAAAAGAACAAAAATAAGAAATAATGTTAATACTTTAGCTTCATATTGCTCTTTTGAATCTTTGTCTTCAATATCATTTAATTTATTAGCTCCACTAAAAGAAAAAATAATTCCTGTTTTGGATTTAAAAACAAAAAGATTTTTGTTAAATATTTTAACTGGCGTAAATACAGAAAGTCGAGAACTTTTTAATTCCGTTTACTCAAACCAATATTCAAATAGATTTGTTCATTATATGGCTTCTCCAGCCAATCCAGACAATATTGATAAGATAAAATTATTTTTAATTAAAAAAGAAGATAATACTGATTACCTTGAAAATCTTAATCTTTTATTTGCAAATTTGATGCAAAAAATGTTAGCTAATCCTAATGATGCAGGATCTGATTTAAGACTTTATACAGACTCTATGTATCATCACTCTATTGGATACGTTAGAGATTTAGATATTTTAAAGCTTCCAAATAGATATATTTCTTATGTTTATGATACTAAGGATATTTCAAAACATTATACTGTTAGTAATTTTCTTTTGTTGGATAATCTAAACTTAGATCCATATTATCCAAATGATGCACACGCTGATATTATTAAATCTTGTATTTCTAAGTGTTTAAGCACAGAAAATCCTAAACTTGATGATGCAAATTTAAATTCTCTTGTTAACTTTCCTTATAATGGTTCTAGAATAATTTTAGAAAAAGATTTAGTTACAAGTTTAAAAGACAGATATCAAAAAGTTACTATTCAAGTTGCTGAGCATACTAGTAAATATATACAGCTTTGTAAAACTTCTATTCGTGGTGAAACTTTTTATATATTAGGAACAAATACAGAAAATCCTTTTGATGAAATTGCAAAAATTCCCCTTCATATTACTTGTAAATTAAAGGCTCCAAGTTTGCAATCTTCTGCTGCTTATGAAAGTTTTATGACCATTTTAAAGCAAAATTTATCTATTATTTTTGAGAACACATAATGGAAAAACAAAATTTATTTGATATTAAAGTATTTAGTAATGGTGAAGTATTACTCCAATCTAAAAAAGATGGAGTTACGCAAAGTAAAACTACCACCCTACAATACTTTTTGTCCACTTTTGGACAATCTTTTTCAACTTTTGAAACCCCAATTCTGCCTACTAATTGTAGAAAGATTATAAAATCTTCTAATGCAGAATTGTATATATTTGAATACCCGTCTTCTGTCAGGTCAATTATATATGACGGAGAAACATACGATAACGTTTATTGCCCAAGAGCAATCTTTGTTATTAAAATTGCTAATAATGGCGGAAGAAGAATTATGTCTAAAACTGATATATTCTTAGCCGACCCTCTTGTGCCATTTAATGAAAACATGAATTTATATAGATGGTGTTTTAATAATTATAATTATTATAAAGACGGCAGAAGCTATGTATGTTGGGGTTCTGCTAACGATAGCTATGAAAATATTTTAAATGGCAATACTGCTAATTATGGTGCATTTTTTAACTTATACATGTCTTCAGTGTTTAATAATCACTTAGAGCCAGATATTTCTTATTCTGGTATTAAACAGGAAACTAGAGAGCGTATGCTTAATGTTATTTTGCATTTGCAGACAGAAAAAACTTTTCCAATGTCAGCTACTTATGATGTAGGTGATACAGTTGCTACAATTGTAACTCGTTTTAAAGAAGGTAATTATTAATATGTCTATTGATGCTTCTATTGCACTATTTGGTTCTTTGGGCGAATGTAAAATTGAATCTTTGGATTCAGATAAAAAATTCTGTACAGGGATGTTTCAAAACGGTATATGGGAAAAAAGAAAAAGCCACATTGGAACTTTTGTTCATTGTATACATTCAATGACTATTCCTTATTTGTCATCAAAGTGTGATCCTTCTTTTTCATTGTCTTTGCCTAAATTGCCTATTGGTATATATAATGAAATTTTAAGATTTTTTAGAGACATTTATAACACTATTAAGAGTGAAGTTTATGTTGGTGTTTTTTGGAATTTAAAAGAATCAAAATATGAACTTTATGTTCCAGAACAGCAAGTTGCTGGTGCTTCTATTTCTTATAAGAGAAATGAAGGATCGTTTATTGATGCAAACCTGGTCCATGTAATGGATGTTCACTCGCATTAATTTACAGTGCCTTTCATAAGTAATTATGATCGAATAATTCGGTGAACTCAGGGAAACTCCTAATACAGGGACAATCCTGAGCTAAGCTGGGAGTGGGCTTAAGTGCTCCCAGAAAGTGCAACGACTAGGTGTTGAGTCCCAACAATAATACACCCACGAGCGCCGAACACCCTACTTTATATAGAGGGTGATGATATAGTCTGATCTTGACATAGTGTATCGACAAATATTTTAATTTTGTCGTATTTTCTATTAAGATGAATTGTTGAATTGCTATAAACAATATCAAAGAATTTTTTTATTTCCTTCTTTGATCCAATTGATAAATTTGGGATTGAGTCATATTCTTTTATTGAAAATGACTGAATGCTTAATTCATTTACTATTCCATTTAAAAATTCTTTTGTTCCACGTATTTGAATGTATGCTCTTTTATATTTTTCTTGAAAAGTAAAAGATCCATCTCCATCAAAGTATCCACGAATAAAGGAGCTTCTAAATTGTTTTGGAATTATATTTATAATATTTTCCATTGTTAATGATTTTCTTTCTTCTATTCCATGTGTTTTTAAGCTTTCTGTTAACTCTTTATTGTAAATTACAAATCTTACATGTTCGCGTTTTTTCAATTCTTGAATTGGATTTTCTGATAGTAATTCTTGTTTTAATTTTTCTAGTATTACTTTATCTTTTTTATGAATTGTAATTGTTAGTCCTATTGAGTTTCTGCTTTTAGTTATGCAGCCATCTGCTGCTATAAAGCCTAAAAGATAAGCTTTTGTATCATTATCAATATTTTTAAAGTATTCCATGTTTCCATTATTATATTTTTGGAATGATGGATTTCTGTGCTTTAATAGTATTGTTTTTACATAATAAAAACTTTTATTAATTGATTTGGATATTTGATTTGTATTAAATCCACTATCAAACATTTCCAATATTTGTTTTTCGTAATTCATTTTATATCTCCTGTTTTAAAATTACAGTGATATAATATATCTTGATAAAATTAAAGTCAAGGAGCATAAAATTAAAAAAATGCTCATAACGTAATTGTGTAATTTTGGTGCTGGATTCTCTGGTACTGATACTGCAGATGAAGTGAGCACTAAGTTATTTGGGGTTATTGGAAATATTCTTGGTAATGTTTCTATGGCATGGAGAGCTGGTTGTAATCAAAAATTTGTTACTTTACAATTTGATGATATTTTTGACAAAGATAGTCAAGAGATTTTTTCAGTTGGCAACAATATTTTAGATAAAGTTAAAGAACTTAAAATAGCATATCCAACACATGGTTACGGAGCTGCTGCAGCTTGTTTTCAAAAATATCCAACTACTAATAAAAATACTCCTACTAGATTTAAGCCATCAGATACAGAGATTAAATTAGCTCAAAGCTATCAAAGTCTTCAGTCTTATTATGATGTTATGGATTATGACTCTCCTTTGGATTTTTATGGTTCTCAATTTTCTGAATTTAGAAATACGCCATTAGATGAAAATTATATTTGGACATCTCCAGAATATAAAGATTCTTTTGATGACTTTATTGGTGCTTTGTTTAATTGGGTTGAAGAATCTAATTATGGATTAACAGTTGATAGTTCAAATACTAGAGAATTAATTGCTTCATTTTTGGATTTAATTTCTGGCATGGATGAAATGAATGTTAATGTTTTGAAGCATATTTTAAATGAATTTGTAAATCACATGACGGTTGATTCTTATCATGATTTGCAGCAACATTTTACTTATTTGATGTAGGAAATTTAAATGGAACAAAATTATACTTCTTTAATAGAAGTTTTTAAAAAAATTACTACTACAACCCATGAACAATTTGGAAAAATATATAAAGAAAATATTTTTACAGATCCAACTGCAAATTTAATTGTAGATGGATTGGTAGTTCAATCTAAATTTATTAGAAACATTGTTATCAATGGATGTGGTGGCACTGGCGGATGGTTTATTCCTAAGCTTGCAAAAATACTTATTGATGCCAATCTTAAGGGTAAGCTTGCAGAAAATATTACTATCTATTTTTGTGACGGTGATACCGTTGCTCAGAAAAATTTAATTCGTCAAAATTTTATTTTAAAAGATGTTGGCAAGAATAAGGCTGAAGTTTTAGCAAATAGATATGCCACTATTTTTCCTGAAAATGTAAATATTGTATTTGTTGATAAGTATGTTGCAAATAAACAAATTATAGATTCTTACGATCCTATTATTGCTACTAAGTTTGTCGATATAGCAACCTTACCTTTCGATAAAATGATTCTCGAAAGAGAGCATAGTCATTATACAAATTTAATTTTTAATTTTGTTGATAATGCTATTTCTAGAAGATGTATTCATGCTTTTTTGTATAATGCCAAAACTCATTCTATAGTTTTTGATGCTGGAAATAATTTATACAATGGACAGGTAATTGTTAGTAAATATTATGGAAATGATTTTAATCATCAGCTTCCATCAAATTATTATTTAAATAACCTACAAGAACTTGAAGACAATGAGTTTATTAAGCTAGACAATTGTGCTGATGATGACTTGCCTCAAAATAATCCTGAGCAAATGTTTAACGTAAATGATTTTTCTGCAACAGTTACTGCAAATATTGCAAACAATTTGTTTGCTAACTCAAAAATTTATCATGGCGTAACAAGATTTGTTACTGGCAAATCAATATCTATAAAAACAGAAATGCCATTTTATGATTTTAATGTTGACCACAGAGAACAACCTAGGCTTTCTATGTCTACTGGCTGTTATCATTTTGCAAGAAATTCTTTACATCTTTTAAGAAATAATGGTTATTCGGGTAACTTGTATCACATTGTATCAAATCTTGAAAATATTTTTGGCATTAGTATAAGAAGTGGCTATCAAGCTTCATTTCAAAATATTGGCTTGTATGGTGTTTCTGAAACAGCTCAAAAAATTATATCTTCTGACGTAATTGCTAATGTTCAAAATATGGGTAAAGACATCCATGATCCACATCATTTAACTGATAAGTATTTGGAAAAATTATCTTTATTTGAGGTTTTTGTAAATGAGAAAAAAGCTGCGGAACAGCAAGCGTAATTCTTCTCTTATTGAAAAAACTATTGAGTCTTATCCATTCTTAAAAGAAATATATAAACCTTTAAGGTTTAATATGTTTAAAACCGATTCTGCAGATTTTTCTGCAGAGTCTTTTTTTGATTTGGTATTAGATTTTTTAGTAATGTATAAAGTTTTACTATATTCTGTAACGGTTTGTCTAAAGTCTGGATTGTTAAAAAATTCTAATAAGCAATTTTCAACTTATTGTTTTTTAAATGACGATACTATATCTGATTTTTATAAATTTTCTAAAGAAATTGAACAATATATTGGGTATTATAAAAATACCAAAAATGATTTTAATAAAGATATTTATCTTACTAAAATAAATTATTTATTTAATAAGCTCACTCCAGTTTTTAATTTACTTTCTGAATACATAGGTTCTTTTTCAAACACTTATTTGTATAGAAATATTACTATAAATAATAGAGTTTTATCTATAATTGATCCAGCTATAAATGAAAACTTGTTATTAATAATTCAATTTTCTCATCATATTATATTAAAGTTTTTTACTAATTTTTATAATTCTTTTTTAAAGTTTTATGATTTAGAAGATCATGTTTATGGTTTTGTTGGTAAAAAATCTTGTTTTCATAATGCAACTTATCATTTAAACAACAAGCCAGAATCTTTAATTAATATTGATGTTAACAAATTTTTTAATAATTGTACTATAATAAAATTAATTAATAGTAATGTTTTTACAAAAACTTTATCTCACTTTGATATGAGAAGTTCTATTTTAAAATCATTTTATTTTGGAATTATTTCTTTATTTTGTTATTTAACCCATAATTCTGTTTTTCCTACTGGTGCCAATTACACTCCAGTTTTGTCTAATTTGATATTTTTATTTATAGATGTTGAAATAAAAGATTATATTTGTAGTCTTAATAAAAAATACGGAAATAATATAAATATACAATACTCTAGATACGCAGATGACATTACTTTGTCTTCTAATTGTCAAAGAATAAACAACATTAACACACTAAACATTACTGTTATTAAACATATAGAAAATATTTTAAATAAATATGGATTTTTTCTTAAATATGATAAAACAAAGTTTTTTCTCAAAGGCGATGCTAAAGTTGTTAATGGATTGATATTGGATATACCAAATAATAAATTGTCCATTGGTACAGATTTAAAACATGAATTAAAAAATAAACTTAGAAATAACCCTAATGCACTTTTAACTGATAAAAGCTACGCTGGATACATATCTTATGTTAAGGGTGTAAGTAAAAAACAATACGATTACATTATTGGTAAAAATTAATGATTTACATTATACATAAAGCATTAACTACAAACGACAAGCAAGCTTTTATAAAAATATTAGCTTATGCAAAAATTTCTGAAGATTTATTAAAATTTGTTGATATTACTTGTGAAGATTTAGATTTGAATGGAAAAGACTTTATTTTTGCAGTTAATACTTACAAAGAAATAGCAAAGTCTTATGTTGCTTCTGGTGTTTTTGAAATGCGTCAAGTTTTGGGTAGTGATATTTTTGATGAGCAAACTTCTTTTGCCCTTATTAATATACCATATACAATACAAGACTTATTTACAAATAATACTGCTAAGCAAAATGTTTGGCAAAAAATAAATGCATTTTATGATTTTTATCAAAGATGCTCTATTAAGCCAAAACAAGATGCTGTTTCAGAGCCAATTATTGCCGAAGAAGTTATATCTAATGTATCAATAAATAATACAGAAATTGATACAGAAGAAAAAATATCTATTATTGAAGTTTCATCTTTGCTTTCTAAGCTTGCTGAAAACTTAGATTTGTCAGATCCTGCTCTTGGCAAAAGTCTTGCGTCTTCAAATAAAATTGAATTTGAAACTGAAGATTTAAAAATATGCATATATCCTAATAATAGAATTCCAAAAAAAGATTCTAATGATAATAGTTTAAATTTATCTTTTAAAGATATGCTTGCTATTTTAAAATTAACTTCAGTATTTGATGCTAAAAAAATTTCTTTTTTTAAAGTAAAAGAATGAATGTATTTATACTTAAACTGTTTAAAACATTTTTAACTTCATTGACAATCTATATTAGTAGGAAGTTAATTCACTATATAGATTGTTTTTGCACAAATAAGCTCAATCAAGAGCACCCACTTATTACATGCGACTCTTGTGCTATGTCTTTTGATAAAGAGATAATATTTTATTCTCACAAAAAAGTTTGCCCTAATTGTCTAACAGTATTTAATACAGACTTTTCTGAATATGAATACAGATCCATCTCAAGAAGTTCAAACTTCGCCAACAACTACACCTCTTAATAATACCTCTAAAAAATTATCTATTGTTATAAATCCAGAAGGTTCCTTATCTGTTGACATTGACGGATCTTGGCCTCTACATGAAGCTATTGGAGCTTTGATTTTAACTTCTTTAAATTTATACACAAACAATACTCAATCTCCTGGTATTAACTATCTTGCTAGTTTAATACAAAATCTTACTGTTAATAACGATGGATAATAATGTATATTATTTATCAATTGATCCTTCGATATCTTCTACTGGAATATCTGTTTTATCATGCCAAAAAGATAAGTATGTTTTACATTATAAAACTTCTCTTATTACCAAAAGCAACAAAACTCCTGATAAAACTCGGTTTATAAAGAAAAGTTCTTTAGGTGATATGTTTGATTTTTGTCTTAATCATATACAAAAAGATTTAGGCTACAAAATTAGTTTTGCCATATTTGAAGATTATTCTTATGGTTCAGTTGGTCACTTAGCTCATTTAGGTGAGCTTAATGGTATTTATAAATATATACTTTATAAGAATAAAATTGAGTTTGATGTAATACCTCCATCTTCTGTTAAAAAAATAATTACTGGATCTGGAAAAGCTACTAAAGAAGAAGTTGCAAAATCTCTTCCTTTATTTTTGTCAAATCATGCTGCTTTTTCTTTTAACAATAATGACGAAACTGACAGTGTTGCAGTTGGTATTGCTTATGGAGAAAATATTAGTAAAATTTTAAGAGATGTAAATAATGAACCTCCAAAAGATACAAACAAAAATAAATGAGTTTGTTGACTCAAATGCTAAAGATATGCTTACTACTTCAGAGTATTTTATATATATTGCTAATTTGCTGATGGCGATTTCAATACCTGTAATTGCTATAAATCCTGATCTTATGATGGTTGAACCAAAAGATTATTTTTCTGTTGAGTCGGCTTTGATGAAATATCCAGAAGATCCACATTTAAACAGTTTGGTTATTGCCCACAAGCTGATTGCACTTTCCGAGAGGTTTAAGTGACAGACATTATAGATTCTATGATTGATGCTTGTGATGACTTTCTTAAAGTAGAACAAGCAATTGTTTCTGGTTTAAATTTTAGAGGTAGAACTTTATTAGAATGGGAGGATTTTTTAAAACTTCCTCCAATTTCTGATAAAATATCACAACCAGAACTTGTTTTATTTAATTTAAAATATATAGAAATTAATGAATGCATTATGAGTAATTTAGCTTATGCTAAATCTTTGTATGATGTTTCTTATGCCCAATATAAAAATACTTATAGATTAACTCAAAATGAAATTATTGAGTCTTACAACCAACAGAATAAAAAAATATCTATAGAATTTATAAATCAATATGCATCCTCTAAATGTTCTAAATTGTTTTATGTAGTAAAAATTAATGAAATTTTTTATAACTTTTGGACAGTTTATAAAGATAAATTAAATTTACTTGATTCTAGATTATCCAATTTAAGTTTTTTAATGAGAAATTAATGTGTCAAATATTTTCTATATAAGTGAAATCAAAGAAGACGATTTAAAGTTTAAAGATTTGATAATTAATTCACAATCTTATAATGATTTATTTTTAATAAGTTCTTCTGCGTTTGTTTATTTTTTGCGAGAAATACTTCATAAATATTCAATAAAAGAAGATATATTTGAAATAATGAAAGAAAGCATTAACCAATATTCTATTAATACTGGTTTTATTAGGGTTTCAGATTTTTCATTCTCTGTTATTGATTATCTTTGTCATAAGTACGGTGAAACTAATTTACAGCATTGCAATTTAATTAATTTGCTTTACTGGAATGAAGTAAATCTTGTTGTTTATGATGCTTCTTTATTAAATTTATTTTTAAATAGCCATATTGCTATTAATAATTTTGAAGATATTGCTTCAATAGTTTTAAAAAATATTGATAATCTTTATTATTACAATCCAAATAATGTTTTAGATTTTTCTTTTATGTTGTTTGAAAAAAAATTTAATTTTTCTAAAGAAATTTGGAAAAATATTGACGGGAAAATTAATGACTCCTGAAGAAAAGAAAAAGGCTTTTGCTAGTTTAAAAAATAGCCTTAAGAAAAAATGGGGAGATTCGGTTTTATCTGATCACACAAATCTAAAAATAGATTTTGTTTCAACTGGTTCTCCTATGCTTGATTCTGTAATTGGTGGTGGCTTTCCTCGTGGAAGATTTATTGAAATTTTTGGAGAAGAATCTTGTGGTAAAACTACAATTGCAACAATAGCTATATCTAATTTTCAAAAAATGTTTCCAGATGATATGGTTGGATATATTGATGTTGAGCATGCATTTCATGTTGCTTATAGCAATGAACTTGGATTAGATACCTCTCCTGATAAATTTGTGATGTCACAGCCAGATAGTGCCGAAGAAGCCTTAGAGATTCTTTTACAATTTTGTGAATCTGGATTATTTAGTGTTATATGTTTAGATTCTGTTGGTGGTTTAGTTACTAAATCTCAACTTGAGAAAGGTCTTGATGAAGAAACTATGGGTGCTTTAGCTAGACTGCTTAGTAAATCTGCTAGCCGTATAGCTGCTGCTGCAAGCAATTCAAATACCACCGTAATATGGATTAATCAAACAAGAAATAAAATTGTTTTAATGGGTAATCCTGAGACTGTGTCGGGTGGTAAAACACTTCCTTATTTTCATTCTGTAAGAATAAGAGTTAGAAAAACAAAACCAATTGTAGATAAAGAAATTGCTATTGGTCAGGAAATAGAGTGCAGAATAATAAAAAATAAAGTTGGCCCACCTTTTGGTATAGCCGAAACGTCGTTATTTTTTGGTATTGGTTTTGACGAGATAAGGGAAACTGTTGAAGTTGCTTATAAAACTGGATATATCACTCCTGCTGGTGCTTGGTGTTATGCAGAAAAAGGCACTCCTAATGAAATGAAATGGAATGGTAAAAATGCTCTTATTGCTTATTGCAGAGATAATCCAGATTACTATTCTACTTTTAAAATAAATGCTTTTAATCGCAAAGCTCCAGAAGAAGTTGTAATAACTAAAGAAGAAGATGAAGATGGCTACGAAGAGTAAGCTTAAGTTTGCCAAAGAGTATTTGACACCAGATGGTTATTCTAACACTTCTGATCATCCTGCTTGTCCTGTTGGTGTCAAGATGGAGCTTCTTACAGAAATGGTTCCCAAGACTGCTTGGGGTTCTAATGTCAGAGACCATGTTAAAGGATCAGAATGGGACAAAATTAAAGAATGGTGTTACAAAAGATCAAATTATAATTGTGAAGTTTGTGGTCAGCATGGCAAATTACAAGGCAGAAGACATAGAGTTGAGGCTCACGAAATATGGCACTATGATGATGTTAAATTGGTACAAACTCTTGTTGGTTTAATTGCATTGTGTCCATCTTGTCATAAGTCAAAACATTACGGAAGAGCAATTAATGTTGGTGATGATAAATTTGTACGCCAGCATTTAAAAAAAATAAATAAGCACTGGACTTGGAAAAATGTTTTTGATCACTGCAAAAACGCTATTTCTTTATACCAGGAAAGAAGTTTAAAAAATTACATTCTCAATATGGATTATTTAAAATCAGAATTTGGCCTTGATGTTGAAATACATAGACAACACGTGGAAATTACTGATGAGCATATTGAATCAATTAAAGCTATGGATAAGTATAAAAGTTTTTAAATGGGAAATATTACAAACTTACAACGCGTAAGACAATTTATGCGCGTATTTAAACAACAGTATTCAGACACTCCTACTAATTCTGTTCCTGTTGACACAGTAAAATTAAGATTAAAATTAGCTCTTGAAGAGCTTGAAGAATTGTTTTTTGCTGTTCTTGACGACACTACTTCTAAAATGGTTAATAAAGATTTTACAAGAATAAATGAGTTTATTATTAATCTTCCTGATTCTGCTTTTGATATTGATCTTGTAGAAGTTGCAGATGCATTAACTGATATTGAATATATTAATAATGGCACAGCTCTTGTTTTTGGTATTCCTTTGGATCAAACATTTGAAGAAGTTCATAGATCAAACATGTCTAAACTAGATGCCGAAGGTAAGCCAGTATTCAGAGAAGACGGAAAGGTTATTAAAAGTGATCTTTATTCACCTCCAGACTTAAAGTCTGTTTTGTCAAATTATGGATTCTCTCAAGATGCATAATATAGACTCTATGTATGATTCTTTAATTGAATCTGAATCTTTACTTTCTTCTTTAGAAGAAATATCTAAAAAGGCACCATCTGATAGCCTATGTTCAGCTATTGATCCAGATGGAAATGTAGTTAGCATATGCGGTTCTGCTGAGTTGTATTCTTCTCCAGAAGCTGTCTATTTTAAACTTTTAGAAGCCTTATACTATAATCAAGATAAAACAGTTTCAGACGTTCTGTACAATTTATCTTTAAATATTACTTATACTAGATAGGTATACTATATGAATATGCAAGAATTAATTTCTCAAATTGCTGCTGATCAAAAAATATCAAAAGCAAAAACCAGAAGAGTTTTAGGCTCTTTAATAAATCAAATCAACAATAGTTTGGCCACTGGAAGCTCCTTTAGGGTTCCTGGTCTTGGTGTTTTTAAAACAGCACATAGAAAAGAAAGAGTCTGTAGAAATCCACAAAATGGTGAAACAATTAATGTTCCAGCCAAAACTGCTCCTAAGATTACATTTTCCAAAAATGTTAAAGTTATGCTGCAAGAAAATCCTTTAAACGTGGATAATTAATAATGACAGATATTAACATTGCTATAGCTAAATTAATTAAGGATAATTTACCAGAAGCTGTTGCTTTGGAAATGGCAAAATATCTTGACACTGCAAAAAATGCCATTACTGAAAATGCTTTATTAAAAAAAGCTAATGAAACTTATTCAACTCAAAATGCTTTTCTATCTCAGCAAGTTTCAGATTTAAAACTTAGAGAAAATAAGATTGATGATACTGAAAAAAATCTTAAATTTTTAGAATCAAAGTTAAAAAACTTTGAATTAGAACTTTTAAAAAAAGAAGCTGCAATTGAAGCCAGAGTTTCTGATGCGTCTAAAGATGCTACCCTTAATGTGGTAAGTTTATTTTTACAAAACAATACTATTAAAACTAATATTCAGAAAAATGTTGGTGTTCCTGTACAGGGAATGCCCGCTAATCAGTATAGCAGCGGATCTGCTGGTTTTGTTGTCCCTTCTTTTGATTCTGAATCGTCAACTGTTGAGGTTTAACTATGGACCTTATTATAAATCCAAATTGGGACTCTTTATCTTTAATTAATAGTAATGCTGCTATTACATTTGTTTTGCAGCCTAAAGGCTGGTGGAAGTTTCCATGTTCTGATTTTTTAATTGAATGTTATGAATTACCAAATCAAGTTTTAATTGATAAAATGAAATTTCTTTTAGGTTTTGAATTTGTACTTAATGAGAAAGTATAATGAATTATAATGATGATATTTTAGAATCTGATGTTGGTAAATTTACCAACTTACATGCTCATTGTAGAATTGCTAGCCCACTAGATGGATTTAGTGATATTGAAGATTATGTTATTAGGGCAAAAGCAATGGGAATGAGAGGTGTACTATTTTCAGATCATGGTCTTATGTCTGCTGCTTACGAACTTGAAAAGATTTGTAAAAAACATGATATGAAACCTATCTATGCAAATGAGCTTTATTTTACCCCTAATGATCCATTAAAAAAAGAAAAGACAGAGGGATTTAAGCCTTCTTATCATTTGCTTTTAATTGCCTATAATCAAGAAGGCTATCTTAATTTAATGAAGTTATCCTCTGATGCGTGGACTAAATATCGTTATTATAAACCAAGAATTTCATGGGAGCAGCTTGAGCAACACAAGAATGGCATTATATGCCTTCAGGCGTGTCTAGGAGGCTTTGTTGCTCAGATGGTGCTAGAGAATAAGGTTGAAGATGCAGAAGACGCTATAAAGCGTTTTAAAGCCATTTACGGCGATAATTATTATCTTGAAATGCAATGGACTGGAATTGAAGAACAAAATCTTGTAAATTCTTTTTTTAGAGAAATGTCTACAAAATTAAATGTGCCTTTAGTTGTTACTTGTGATTCCCATTATACATGGAAACATGAATCAGAACTGCATAGAGCTTTAGTGACTATTAATACTGGTGGTATTTTTAAAAAGAAATCAGAAGCAAAAATTGGAGAACTCACTGATGATAAAGACACAGATGAAAGTTCACTATTTTATACTCCTGGTGAATATTATTTAAAACCATATAGTGTTATGGCTAATTATTTTAATAAACCCAATGATGATGTTGCATTTGCAAATACAAACAAAATAGCAGAAATGTGCAATGTTGTTTTACCTAAAAATTTGAAGATATTTCCTCAATTAATTGAAGATCCAGAATCTTATATCAAAAGTGAATGTTTAAGTTTTCTTGCAGAATATTGTAAAGATATGACGGAGGAAAATAAGGATGTTTATCTTAATAGATTTGAAGAAGAATTTTGGATTATTTCACGAATGGGCTATTGCGATTATTTTGTTGTTGTTGCTGATATTATGTCTTTTGCTAGACAGAATAACATATTGACTGGTCCTGGACGTGGTTCTGCTGCTGGTTGCTTAATATCTTTTTGTCTTCAAATAACATGGATTGATCCAATAAAGTATAACTTATTATTTTCAAGATTTTTAAGCTCCTCTAGAGCAAAAATGCCATTAATAGAATTTGACGAATATCCAATTGTGGAAAACTTATGAATAAAGTAAATTGCAGAAATCCATCATTGTATGACTATGCTTTTATTTCTGACTGTATCTTTAACGATATAGGTATAAATGATATTTGTATTATAGATTATGATTTTAAACATACTACTGCTGAACCACTAATTTCTTTTGCTGTTGGTACAGATATGAATTCTGTTTTTATAGTTAATAAAAATGGTATTGATATTGGAATTATTGTTTCTTATATAAATAAAAATAATATTATAGAAGGCAAAATTTTTCCTCATAAGAAGGCTTGCAAAATGTCTGCCATAACTCTTATGAAAATTTTAACTTTATATAATTGTGTTTACTCTTTATTTTTTACCCCTGCAAATTTAGGGTATAGAGTTTCTTTATCATATGATCATCCTTTATTGATTCAAGCTTCGTTGTTTCTTAAATCCATTTTGGATCTTCAGTATGACACTGAATCTAATTGCTTGATTGGTGTTTGTACTAAAGACTACTATGATAAAATTATAAATTTTGCATCTTATAGAAGTGAGGCATCTTACTTTGAATGTTCTATCTAAAGAATTAAAATTAAGAAATTTAATAGATATATATTTTACTGATAGTGATTTTTATATTCAAAATAAAGATAATATAAATTTTGAATTGAATCATCTTGAGGTTCATAATCTTGATGATTATTTATATAATTTATTTATCAAGAAAGTTAGCGGCTTAAGCAATAAAAATAATTCTAATATAGCTTATCTTATTGGTCTTACAAATGAGAAGCCTACCTCTAGAATAAAAACCAAAGGTGGTACTAGCCCAGACATAGACTCAGATTTTGCTCACAACAAAAGGGATTTAGTTTTACAGTATCTTAAAGATAAATATAAAGAAGGATTTTCACACATAGGAACATTTTCTGTTTCTCAGGGTAGAGGCTTATTTAAAGATATTTGTAGAATTATGGAAATACCTTTTGCTACAAGTAATCAATTAGCCAAACTTATTCCAGAATCTGCGGGATATGAATCTGTAGATCAATCTTTAAAAGAAAGTTCTGAATTGTTAGAGCTTTACAATAAAGATCCTCAGATTAAAGAGATTGTGGATATGGCTAGAGAGATGGAAGGATGCGTAAAGTCTCTCGGCATACATGCTGCTGGTGTTATATTAGCAGATGAGCCAGTATATAAATATGCACCCTTATTCTCTTCTAAGGATATGCCAGTAACTCAATTTGATGCTCATGTCGTAGAAGATATTGGGTTTTTAAAGATTGATATATTGGGCTTAAAAACTTTGTCTGTCATTCAGCAAACATTTGATTATATTAAGCAAACTAAAAAATTAGACTTAAATATGCAAATGATTCCATTAGATGATGAAGCTACTTATAAGTTATTTATTGCTAAGAATACTTTGGGTGTCTTTCAAATGGAAGCTCAGATGATGACGGATTATGCTTCTAAGTGTAAACCTAAAACTATCATGGAAATTAGTAATATTATTTCTTTGATACGCCCTGGTCCTATGAATATTCCTGGTTGTTTATCTAATTACATTAAGGCATGCAATGGTGAGATTAGTTCTTCTTTTATTTTTCCAGAATATAATCATATATTTTCTGAAACTTATGGAATGCTTATATACCAAGAACAACTATCAAGATTATCTATGGAGATGTGTGGTTTTAGTGGTCCAAAAAGTGATGAACTTAGAAAGGCTGTTTCTAAAAAGAACAGAGAAGATCTCTTAAAACTTAGAGATGATTTTATTAATGGTGCTGTAAATAAAGGATATGATAGAGATAAGGTTTCTAAAATGTTTGATGACATGGAAGAATTTTCAAGGTATTGCTTTAATTTAAGTCATGCTATTTCTTACTCTCATTTAACCTATTATACGGCTTATTTAAAGACTAATTATCCTTCTGAATTTTTTGCTGCTTGTATTTCTTTAGAAGATGACCCAGATCAAAAATCAAAATATATTGATGATGCAAGATTTAATGGGTTAAATGTATTGCCACCAGATATTAATTTCTCTTCTAATGGTTTTACAATTTCCCAAGATGGATCAATACTTTTTGGATTTAATGGCATAAAAGGACTTGGGCCTTCTGTTGTTAAAAAGATTATGGACATAAGACCATTTACTTCTTTTTCTGATTTTTTAATTAAATCAATTATAAATAAAAGTGCTAATAAGAAAACAATAGAAGCTCTTATTAATACTGGATCTCTTGATTGTTTTGGAATTAAGCACTCTTCAATGGAACAATCATTTGAAAAGTTTATTTTAGATTTTACCAATAATGGCAAATTAAAAGATTTTTCAGAAGATTATATTTTGAATTTTATAAATAAAGAGTCTGAATATTTTAATACCAATATTGAAGAGTATTCTGTTTTTGATATTTTGCAAAAAGAAAAAGAGCTTATGGGTATTTATATTTCTGGTAATCCTTTTGATATTATAGGTTCAATAGTAGAAGAAGATTTCTATCCAGTAAAATATATAGAAAGCAAAATAGAGAACACTTCTGTTAAATTTAGAAGTTATGTTTTATGTGAAATCTTAAAAGTTAAAAAACATCAATTAAAAAATGGCAATATTATGGCATTTGTTGATTGTAGGGATCATGAAGGGTCTTTATTTAGTTTAACTTTTTTTGCAGAAGTCTGGAATAAGTGTAGTAGTTTTTGTATTGAAAACAAATACATTATGGCATTTGCTGATTTTACTGTTGGTGATAGAGGATTTAGTAGTGTTGTTTTAAATGCTTTTGACCTTTCTTTGAGAATACAAAAGTCAAATATTGCTTATACAAAAGTTCATAAAAAAATAGGATTACATATTATTGGAATTCCTTCTTCTGTCAGATTAAAAACAATACAAAATAAAATTGATCAATATTATCAATCAGATGGAACCACGTTTTTGGATCTTTATATTGATATTGACAATATAATACTATTTGTAAAATCAGTTCCTATAAATAATTCTGATCAAATAGAAATGATTAGAGATTTTAATAAGATTCCTGATATTTATATAACAAGAATAGATACTAAATAATGTCTGAATTATTAAAAGAGCTAAATGCTGTTTTTAAAAGACATACTGGCAAACCAATTACAATGCTGTCTTATGAGTTAGATGCTATTGCAAAAAGATTAACTGCTATAGAAGAAACCTTGAAGCAATCGTTGCCAGTTATGGCAGCTACAACATTAAAAGTAGAAGCTATAACAAAATGCTTGTGTGATGCAAGCATTTTACAAATTAGTGCAATAGACACTGCACAAAAAAATTTTTTAATAGAAAGTAAAAAATGTATTTAAATGATTTGATAAATCAACATTTAATGAGTGGTTCTCATATTAAAACCGAGAGATTTCCATCTTTTTATCCATCTAGTGCTTCTTGTGTAAATCAAATTGACGATAAAAGTGTTGTTGGTTCTTGTATAAGACAGCAATACTATAAGTTTGCTGGTTATCAAGAGTCAAATCCTCCAACTTTATATTCCCAGTGGATATTTGCTTCTGGAAATATATGGGAATCTTATTTAACAGAGCAATTAAAAGAGATGGGATTATGGTTAGCAAACAATGTAAAGTTTGTTAATACAGACTTGATTGTCTCTGGCGAAATAGATATATTGATAAAGGGTCCAAATTACAACCCTACTACTGGTACTGGTAAGTATATTGTAGAAAATAAAACTTATACTGGTTCAAATTATTCTGCCAAAAAAGAAATTTGCGGAAGTAAAGATAATCCTCCAAGACCAAAAGATTCTAATTTATTACAATCCTTTATTTATTTGTGTACCTTTAGAGATCAAGTTGATTGTGTAATATTAAATTACATAGACAGGTCATGTAGTGGGCCTGAAAATAATAAGGAATTTCATATTCACATATATGAAGAGAATGATGAAATCTATCCAAGAATTACTACTTCAAATTTTTATGGTCAACCTTTGGTTTATATTGATAGAAGAATATCTTATCGTGCCATTAAGAATAGATTTGAATCTTTAGTTGGATTTTTAAGACAAAAGAAAATTCCAGATCCAGAATTCCAGCATAAATATACAGATAGTCAAGTGCATGAAAAATATAAACTTGGACTAATTTATAAAACAAAATATGAAGACTACTGTAAGTCTCCAGAAACAAAGCCTATTGGTGATTATCAATGCAGTAATATTTATTGCAGTTATAGTGATTTATGTTTAATACAGAAAAATATTGATGGTCATCTTTAAGATTTAGTGAATTTAAATGTCTTTTATTAAAATAAAAAACCTTGAAGAGCAATTATTAAAAATAAAATCTTTTTTACCAGAATATGTTAACGAAAAATATAACGTAGATATTTCATCTGGTAAAAAAATACATTGTCTTAGTCCTTTGCACGACGACAGCACTCCCTCTATGTCGATGTTTAGAACTTCTGACAATATACCTTTATTAAAATGTCATAGCTGTGGTATTACTTTAGACATCTTTAATGTTTGTCATATTACAGAACACAGACCAATTGTTGGTCCTGGCTTTATAGATGATACTGTTGTGTATCTATCTAAAAAATATGACATTCCAATAGAAATGGCAAAACTTTCAGAAGATGAAATATACGAGATGAATCTTATTAATATGTATAAAGCCATACATACCTATATTATTTCTCAAGATTTTTCTTCTGACCATATGAATGAACTTAAAAAAAGAGGATGGACTGCAGAGTTTGCAAAGAAAATTGGCATTGGATGTTGTTATGATATTTCTCATTTAAAAGATCATTTAAAAAATATTGGCTATAGTTATAAATTTATGGAAGAAAATGATCTTGACCATGATCGTCTTTTTAATCCAAATAATTTAATCTTTACGCTGTTTGATGAATATGGAAGACCTGTTTCTTTTTCTGCCAGAAACTTAACTTACGATGGCTTGAAAGATGAAAATGGTAGATTGATTAATGGCACTAAATTTCTTAACAGTAAAGTGAATCCAAGATGTGGTGTTGGTAAAAAAAGTGAAATTTTATATATGTTTCACGTTGCCAGAACTAAACCTTCTCCTTCTATAGTTTTTGAAGGTAATGCTGATGCTGTTACTGCACATTTCAATGGCATTACAAATGCTGTTGCTATATGTGGCTTGAGTCTTAACGAATCTCACTTAAACATGTTTAGAAGGAATGGAATTTATGACATTATCGTTTGTCTTGATGGTGATGAAGCTGGACAAAACAAGGCGAAACAAATCCTTGATGACGCCTTAAGAAAAGTTCATGATATTAAAATAAGATTTATTTTTCTTCCAGATAAAAAAATAGTTGACGCTTCTGGTAACACTGTTTTGGTAAAATCTGACCCAGATGAGTATATTAGAGAATTTGGTGCCGAATCCTTCCTTAAACTTCCCAAAATAGATCCTTTTTCTTGGAGACTTCAGCAATTTGATTATGATGAAGCTAGAGATAGTGAATCAATATGTTTTGCTATGATACCAATTATATCTGCAGATCCTTCCTCTATTAAAAGAGAAGGTATGATAAGAGAACTTTCTCAATATACTGGTGTTTCTGAAAAAGCTATCAGGGAAGAAGTAAACAAGATAGTTAATGCTGATGATCTTAAAATAGCTAAAGCTAAAAAGGCTATACTAGATGAGCTTGTTAATCAATTATCTGCTGGAGAGGTTGCAGGAATTGAGACATTTTTAAATTCTGCAATAGATAAAATTCAAGATGTTGAAAAGCAATTTAAGACTTCTGTCTTGGATACTGAAGCAAGAGTTGCGGACATGTTAGGTATTAAAGCCTATCAAGAGTCGGAAGAAGGACATACTCAATTTAATTTTGGTAATGATTATAGATCTATTAATATAGCACTTAATGGTGATTTAAAACAAAAGATGATGCTTGTGGGTGGTACTGCAAACGCTGGTAAAACCTCCATGCTTGCTGGTCTTTCTTGGAATATTGCCACATTAAATGAAAGTGCTATGTGTATTTATTTAACTATTGACGATAGTGCTAAGGAATTTTTACCCAGAGTTATTTCTTATGATGTTTCTAAAAGAATACATGGTCAGTATCATGATTTATTTGATATGATAAATATTAATAAATTTGCTACTCCTTATCTTTATAAAGATTCAATAGAATATGACTCTTTAATGGCTGAAAGATCTACAACATATAAGCAACTTTTGTCTATGGCTGAACAAGATAAGTTCATTATTCTTGATAGTGAACATGGTAAAAGTATTGAATTTGTTGGAAGCATCTTAAAGCATTACACTTCTAAATATCCAGATAGGCATATATTTTTATTTATTGACAATATACATTTATTATCAGTACCTAATTATGATGAAAGTAGACAAAAATATAAGTTTCTTTCTCATGAATTAAAATCTATGACTGTTAAGTATGGTGTTACACTTATAGGCACAATTGAGTATAGAAAATTACCTCCTGGCATGAAGCCTACAAACTCTGATATTGCTGAAGCTGCATCTTTTGAATATGATGCAAATGCCATTTTGCATATTTATAATGATCTTCATTCAAGAAGAGATGATTCTGATTATTACCACTGGAACTATGATGGCACATATAAAATGCCATGCCTTGAAGCTTATTTTGGTAAAAATAAAATATCTTCTTTTAAGGGAACTTTTTGGATACAAACATGGCCAGATAAAGCGTTTGGTAAAGAAGTTACAGAACAAGCTATGCGCGACATGTGTGATGCCAATAGACAAGATAGAGAACAAGCTAAACGTGATGCTTATGAGGCCTTAAATGAACAAAATACTTACTAAAGATTTGCCAATTGATATAATATGTCCATTTATTGCAAATTATGATTACAACTATGATCATTACTCTAAGCATTTTTCTTCATATGATTCTTTAAATCTTGATGATTTTAGCGATCCTTATAAATATGCTGCTGTTTTATACAGTCATGTTTTTAAAGAGTATCTAAATAATCCCAAGCTGTCATTGGATAGTTTACAGAATATTGCTACTTTATTGTTTTTTAAAAAGTTTGACTCTGATGTTGAAATTCATAAACTAATTTCAATTAGACTTTATACTAAAATTGTAGAAGGCTATGAAGTTATCCATAGTCTTTTGTCTAAGTATCATCATATAGCAACTGTTTTGGATTTTCATACGACAGTTGGTATTAGTCCCAGAAATGCATATTATTCTTATATAGACGCATTGATGGTTGATAAAAAACAAACAGACATATTTTTAATATTAAGAAAAGAGTCTGGTCTTGATTCTCATGTTGCATATAATACAAAGCTTTTGGCTGCAATAGATTATTGCAATGAAGCATCTATTAAGATAGGTAATATTTATTATATAGGTTACGATTGGAATATTTTCTCTACTAATTCAAAAATAACATTAAATAAACTTTATGTTTCAGATCATATAAGAAGTATATCTGATAAATTTTCAAAACTTGTGCTGCCATCTTCTGCTAATTTGGCTTATTGTAATTTTTGTGAAAATAAAGATTTATGTGTAAAAAATAATGTTTATGCAAAAAGTAAAAGATGAAATTAAAAATGTTATGTGAGACTGACGTTGGGCTGCCAGTCTCAGATTCTTGTGGAAACCAAAGGGTTTGTGGAATACTTGTTGACGATGGTTCTTTTATTGTTTTGTTTGTTGACAAAGTTACTTCCTCTTTGTACATAGAAAGAGTTATAAATAAATTTGCTGTTAATATGTTTTGTTCTTCTAATTTTGAAAAAATTACAGATGAAGAATTTAATGCTTATTATCAATTTTTTGCAGATAATGGTCTTTTAAATCAGTCTAAAAAGAAATCAATTTCAAAGGATCAAGTAATTGAGTGTTCCAGATAACAGAGGTTCTGTTGGTCAAAGATATTTGTTTGATTTATGCTTAAAGCTTTATCCTGCAAATAGGGTCGATTGGGAACTTTATATTCCTGACACCAATCAAAGATTTGATATATTTTTAATAGACTATGGTATTGCAATTGAATTTAATGGTCGTCAGCATTATGAATACGTTCAACACTTTCATAAAGATGAACTTGGATATATTGATTCAATAAAAAAGGATAGAGTAAAGACTGAATGGGCAAATGCAAATGGCATATCTATAATTTACTTTAATGATTCAAATCTTCCTAAAGATGAATTTGAACTTAGATCTATAATAAATAACAACATCAAAGATACAAATTATAATTATACTGTTTTTTCTAAACCTAAAAAATCTTCACTTGATTTAGCTAAACAGTATAGAAAAACTCAATATCAAAAAATGAAAAATAATAAATGAATTTAGAAAATTTAAAATTTTACCAAAAGCTTTACGGTCTTTCCTCTTCTGGCAAAATTAAACAGTGGTCTGTTTCAGTTGTGTCTTACGACAATTATTCTGAAATTATTGTTGACCACGGATACATTGATGGTAAGATAGTCAGTTCGTCTCGAAAAATAGAGGTTGGTAAAAATATTGGTAAGAAAAATCAAACTACTCATGCTGAACAAGCGCTATCTGAAGCAGAATCTCTTGTTGCACAAAAGCAAGATCAGCAATATGTTATTGATTTAGCAGCACTTAAGAACCCTACTCAGGCTGAAGTGCCACTTCCAATGCTTGCACACGAATATACTAAACGAAAAAAATATCTTAAATTCCCATGTTATGCACAACCAAAACTAAATGGCGTTAGATGTCTTATTGTTAAAAATAATGATCAATGCAAAGCCTATAGTAGAGGTGGCAAACAATATGTAACGATTACTTCAATTTTAAATTATTGTAATCTTATTATGAAAAATGGTGATATTTTTGATGGTGAATTATTTTCCACAGATTTAACTTTTCAAGAAATAGTTTCTTGTGTCAAGCGAGAAGAAGAATTAGATCCTAATTTATCTAAACTTGAATATTGGGTTTATGATTGTGTTAGTAAGGATGACTATGCTGATAGGTATGAATATTTAAAGTCTATAATTTTAAATGCTTTTGCTCCTGATGTTGTATCTCCAATTGTGTTGACAGCATCTGTTGATATTAATAGCGAAGAAGAAATATTTGATTTCCAAAAGCTTGCTATTGAAGGTGGATTTGAAGGTACTATGCTTCGGAATAAAACTGGCAGTTATGTTTTAAAAGACAGAAGTAATAACCTGTTAAAATATAAAGAATTTTTTGAAAAAGAATTTAAGATTGTTGGTGGAGAAGAAGGCGATGGTCTTGCCAAAGGTCAGTGCACTTTTGTTCTTCAACTTAGTGATGATGACAATAGAACGTTCAAGGCAAGATGTATTGGCCCTAACGAAACCAGAGAAGAGCAATGGCTGAATCTTAATCATTACATTTCTAAAAGTTTAACTGTTAGATTTCAAACTTATTCAGATGAAGGAATACCTATATTTCCAGTTGGAATTACAGTGAGGGATTATGAGTAGCATTTTAATTCCTATTGATTCTATTGTTTACTATAAGGATCCTAATGACTCTCGTGGCATTCTTCAAAAATCTACTGCAATCAACTTGGTAGATAGAATTGTTTGTTGTTTTGATGGCCAAGCTTACAACCGTTATATATTTCGACATTATGAAGGCTTTCATGACACATTATGTGTTTACTTAAACCACAGAGAGTATATTGATGACAAATGTGTAGGCGGGTCAAATTGTGGATATCCTGTACATGTATATGTCAATTCTTTAATTTGTAATGATTGGGGACATGTATGTGATATTTTGCATTCTGATAAAAGACTTAAACCTTTTGCTATGTCTAAGTATCTTGATAATAATCAAAAGGGTACATTTGTAATTCCTTATATTGATTATATGTGTCCTATTAAACCATGCAACATGATTCAAATATCTAGGGCCGATAACTCTGATAATTTTACTTATATGCATAACTTTATTACGCTTAAATCTTTTTCTGCTTCTATTTAAACAGACTACATTTGGTTATTACCTAATAAAACTAATTACATATTGGTAAATTAGTGTTAAAAAAAATTAAAAAACGAAATGGTACCTATGAGCTATTTGATCCTGAAAAATTAAATAAATGGGCTGAGTGGGCATCTGACATAAATGGCGTTGAATGGGCTTCTATTGCCCTTGATGCCGTAAAGAAATGTTATGATGGTTGCACAACATCAGAACTTCAAGGTGCTATGATTACGGCCTGTATTGACAGGGAAGATGAAGCTCATATGTATATGGCTGGTAGGCTATATGCTGGCGATGCCTACAAAACTGTTTTTGGTGATCATACCAAAATTCCTACCTTAAAAGAAATGTATTACAAAATGATCCTTTATGGATTATGGGGTAATATGAAGTATAGCGATGAAGAGCTTGATTACTTACAGGGCGTTATTAATCATGACTTGGATTTAACTTATCCATTTACTCAATTTTTTCAAATAAAAGAAAAATATGCAATAACAGATAGAGTTGCTAATAAATGTTTTGAAACTCCTCAGTTTGTTTTTATGAGGGTTGCTCTTGGTGTTATGAATAATATGCCAAAAGAGCGCAGAATTGAAGATGTTGTTGCTGTTTATGAATTCTTAAGCAGTGGTGTTTTAAATGGCCCATCTCCTTATATGCTTTATTTGGGAACAAATCACAGAGGTTTGGCTTCTTGTTGTGTTTATATTTCTGGTGACAATATACCTTCTTTGAGTGTTGGTGATTATATTGCATATATGATGACTTGTGCATCTGCTGGTATTGGTGGAACTTTATTAACTAGAAGCAAAGGCGATCCCGTTAGAAAAGGCACTATTGAACATCTTGGCAAATTGCCTTATTTGAGATATACAGAATCTGGTGTTAATGCCAATAAACAAGCTGGTCGTGGTGGTGCAGCCACTATGTATTTCTCTGTGCTTGACCCAGAACTTAGTGATCTTTTAAAACTTAGACATCCAACTACTGTTGATGAAAAGAAAATTAAAGATATTGATTATGGCTTAGCATACAACGCTTCATTTATTAGGCGTGGTGCCTTAAATCAAGACTGGATGCTTATAAGCTATTTGCATGCTCCAGACTTATGGCACGCTTTATATTCTGCTGATGTTGCTAAGTTTGATGAACTTTATGAAAAATATGAGAAGTCAGATCTTCCCAAAAAGTTTGTTCCTGCTAGATCTATAGTTAAAGAATTTCTTACAAATTCATATGAAGTTGGAAGACTTTACGAATTTGCAGCAGATAATGTTAATGGACATACTCCGTTTAAAGAAACTATTTGGTCGTCTAATTTATGTGCCGAAATTGCTTTGGTTACTAAGCCATTTAAAAATATGATGGATTTATATGATCCAAACTCTGAAGGCGAAATAGGATTATGCCAATTAATGGCTATTTGTGCTGGTCGTGTAACTCCTCAGACATATGAGAAGGCTGCTTATTACGCATTATTAATGATTGATAACGCAATAGACATTATGAGTTATCCATTTCCAAGTTTAGACACTAGTGCTAAAGCTAGACGTTCTGCTGGTGTTGGTATTACCAATCTTGCATATGATCTTGCTTACAAAGGTCTTACATATGACTCTCAAGCTGGAAAAGATTACATTCATAGACATGCAGAAATGCATTCTTATTGGCTACATGAAGCTTCTTTGAGACTTGCCAAGGAAAAAGGTTTAGCTCCTTGGATGCATAAAACCAAGTACCCTGATGGTTGGTTACCTATTGATACTTACAATAGAAATGTTGATAATATTACTTCTCAGAAACTTATGTATGATTGGGAAGATTTACGTCGCCGTATTATAGAAAATGGTGGAATACGCAATTCTGTTCTTGAGGCTCATATGCCTTGTGAATCTAGTTCTTTGGCTTCAAATACTACAAATGGCCTATATCCAATTAGGCAAGGTGTTGTAATCAAAATAGATGGCAATACTAAGAAAGTTTTTATTGCTCCTGGATGGGATGATCTTAAATATCAATATCAATTAGCTTGGTCAATTGAGGATAATGACATGACTGATTGTTATGCTATTATTCAGAAATTTAGTGGTCAGCTTATATCTGCTGATTATTACGTTAAATATAATCCAGATGGATCTAAAAGACAATTAAGTTTCAAAGATATGTTTGCTGCATTTGCATATAGACACAAGATGGGTTTAGGTTCTAGGTATTATATTAATAGTGCTACTGGAGCTACTGTGCCAGTCGAAGAAAAAGGTTGTGCTGGTGGAGCTTGTGTTTTATGAGTACAGTTATTTTTAATAATGATAATGATGAATGGCTTAGTGGTCAGGGATCTTTGATTCTTGGCCAAAGGCCAGCTTTGTACGATAGTATAAATGTTCGCCATCCACAGCTTTTTTCTCTTTATAAGCTTCAAAAGTCTATTGATTGGGCTGAGAATGAAATAAACTTAGAGCAGTCTAGGATGGATCTATTAACATGCAGTGACAGCATTAAGGATATTATGCTTGAAAATATTGCCTTCCAATGGGAGGCAGATAGTATTGCTGCAAGAACTATAACTCCTTTGTTTGCTCCTTTTGTTACTAATTCAGAGTTGTGGGCTGCCTTGTCTAAAAATGCTGAGATAGAAAATCTTCATGCTTTAACTTACTCAGAAATTGTTAGACAGTGCATTCCTGATCCTCAAGAAGTATTTAAAAGAGTCATGCTAAACGAAAAGATATTCAATAGAATGAAAACCGTTTCTAAGGTTTTTGAAGATCTTATGATTGCTGGCTGTAAATATAATCTTGGTTTAATTAAGAACGATCAAAACTTGTATAATATAGTCTTTAAAGGATTTGTTGCTTTATATGCATTAGAACGTCTACAGTTTGGTGCTTCATTTGCTGCTACATTTGCTGTTGTTGAACAGCTTATTTTTCAAGGTATTGGCAAATTAGTACAGAAGATAATGCAAGATGAGTTTGGTATACATGCTAAGGTCGATTTGTATGTTCTTAAGCATGAGCTAACTACAGAACGCGGCAAGCGTGCTATGGAGATGTGCTATGAAGAAATATGTCAAATACTAAGAGAAGTTCAAGGAAATGAATATGCTTTTGCTAGACATCTGTTTTCTAATGGCAGATCTATTGTTGGGTTAAATGTTCCATTATTAGACCAATGGATCGACTACAATGCCTATGAGGTTACTACATCTTTTATGGACGGTTTTGTTCTTGGCGGTAATGAAAATCCACTAAAATACATGGATGATTGGTTGGATATTGACAAGTTTCAAAATGCACAACAAGAAGGCGATGGAAATAATTATAGTCTAAATGTTGTTGTTGACGATTTAGATGACGAAATATTGGATTTTTAATATGAATGATACATATACTGCTGCTTTAGATGAACTGCCAAAACGCAGATCTCATGATGTTGGAGTTAAATACGACAATGATAAAATAAGACCTTCTCTTGTTCCAACTGACTCTTTGGTTGAGATAGCAAAAGTCTTAGAGTTTGGTGCTAAGAAATACGCTCCAGATAATTGGAAATTGGTAACTCCACATTCAAGATATACTGATGCTGCTCTAAGGCATATTTATGCTCATTTAATGGGTGAAAAAAATGACTTAGAAACTGGATTGTCTCATCTTGCACATGCTTCTGCATGCTTGATGTTTTTAATTCATTTTGAATTACAGGAATCTAAAAATGTCTAATGGTACAGATGTAGTTACTGTTAAATTAAAATATAAACTTGCCAGTAATGTGGATCTTGATAAGCTTACTGACTGTTCTTCGTGCCTAAATGAAGAGCAAGGTTTAAGTTTAAATGCTTCTGCGTCTGAGGTTGAAGTTGAATTTGAAATTGACAAAGCATGGGGATTTATGAAGCCTGTGGCTTTTAATGGATATAGAATAGATGTCTAATTATTATTGGTCTGATGTTGATCCAGATCTACAATATGACAATATTGAATCTGCTTTAATGTCTTGTTGCTACATATGTGGCGACAGGCTTGAATGGGATTTAAAGGTTGAATATAACTCTAAGCATGATATGCCAATTGTAACTGGAGCTTCTTTTAGCTGTGGTATTAAATACCTTTTAAGATACGATCCAGACAATTTATGTTATAAAATAGATATACATGTCTAATGAATATATTCCAACAGAAGATGAAATTGCTTCTGCTAAAGCGAAACTAATAGAATATAAGATTGAAAGATCTTATATTCTTAAATTTTGTAGAAAAAATAATCTACCAATTCCTAAGTATGATCCTCCAATTGATGGTTTTTATGCCCCTTATATTGGAACCCCTTACACTAGAACTAAAAATGGTATAGTTTATTTACCCTACCCCATGAAGAGAGCTGCAAAAGCTAGATATTTAAATCCACTTTTGCATAATTATAAATCTTTAATAACAGAAGATGAATGGAGTTTGGCATTAGCCAATGGGTTTGACGATAATGTAGTTGCTGAATTGATATATTCCAAGTATCAAGATTTTCACAGTTTAATTAGATACTTATTAAATGGCAATTATGATCCTGCTTTTAGACATTTTATTTTAAAGGCTGGGTATGTAACCGATAGCAAGAGCTATGATAGGCTTGCGTCTGATTGGCCAATGCTGTTGCCTTTTGTTGTAGTTAAGTTTATTAAACAGTTTAAGGTTTCATATAGAAAAACTATTGGTAGTTATACGACATTTTTTCAAAATGCTTTTGCTAGAATATTAAATTTATCTTATATAGATTATTGCAGGTCTGTACATAAAGAAGATTTTAGATATAAATATGATCCTTTTAAGAATTTAAATATAGATGATACAATAAATGTGGAAGATCTCCCTACGGTGGGAGATCAATTCTTATTTTGTAATGAGCTTTATTATCATGTTGTGTCTAAATTAGTTTCAACTAGCTCCATACTGGATGTTTAATTTTTTTATCTCGTCATATAGAGGCCCTACAAAGCTTTGCATTTCTTCTTTTGTAACTTTAGTTTTAAGACTATTTGTTAACTTTTCAATAGTTGTTGTTATGACTATTAATTGTTGGGTTAAATCTAATAGTCTTTTACTATCCCAAGGTTTGAAATTTTCTATTACTTGTGAAGTTATTTCTATAGATGGATCATTATAATCGTAAAATATTAAAAGTTTTGAACCATTTGCTGGCGTGTCTGGTATCTCAATATATTCACCTCCTAGTTCATTAATACTTTTTACTATAACTGTATTGTCTGATTTTTGTTCTATAACAATAATACTATTTGTTATATATGCATGTGGCAACTGAAATAGATTAGTTGCGCCGTTTGGTGTTGTGTCTATTGTTTTTTTGCCGACTATCATCATTCTGCCCTTACTGTGATTCTTTCTATTCTTGGTATTGTTTTATTGTTTGTTGATTTTAATGTTCCTTTTAATTTTATACTTTGTGTATTTTTATATAAATTTTTATACACGCAATATATTTCTTTATTGCCATCTATTCTTTCTATTTTTAATTCATTGTTTTCATTTAATTTGAAATTAAAATTTATTCTTTCTTTTATTTCTTGAAATACGAAGTCTGAATTTTCTTCTATTAGCAATTTGATATTATATGGATACATACTATCATTTATTGTTATTTCATTTCCATCATTTAGTGTTACTGTAATTACACTTCCATTAATTGTGTATTTTTTACACAAGCTTTTATTAAATAAGTTTACAAAAAATTCTTTTGGTATTTGTATCTTATTTATTCCCTTTTTTATTTTAATAGTTCCACTATGCTTTTCTCCGTTTATGAAAATAAATTTATTGCTTATGTTTATTATTTTTTCTTCATAGTTAAAGATGTAACATTCATATAAACCTTCTTTGCATTCCCATGAATTAAGATTTGTAAATATTCTTAAATTATTGGTCATTACAAATGGTTGAGGTAATGGTAAGTCATAAACAAATTTGTTGTTTACTTTTGTTGATGTTGCAAGTTTTATTAATTTATTTTCTGTTTCATTTTCAATATTTACTATTGATGAAATATCTTTGTTTTTTATTTTTCCACTTGGCCTTATTTCTTCATAGTCTTTTTCATTTATGCTTATATAGTATTTTATATCTATATCATTAGAGTCGTAATTATCTTTTGTTGTGATTGCTATTTTAGATAGTGCTGCATTAACATTGATGTTTTTTGTTTCAAATACAACATCTTCTTTTTCGTAATCGCTAGATATTTTTATTTGACTTAATGTACATTCGTATATATATGTGTTGCCAAGTTTATATGATGCATCTTTTTTATTAATGACTATTTTTATATTCTTGATATTCTTATCTTCTAAAACAAATGTTTTGTTTTTTGTTGCTATTTTATAAGCTATCAAATTAAAATCTTTGTCGTTTTTTGATGTGTATATTTTTACAACTTCTGCATTTTTAAAGACTGGCGTTATTGCTTCTACGTTAGTTACTTTACCAAAATTAATTGATAAAGTTATATCGTTTTCTCCATCATAAATAGATTGTGTTTTAGCTAAATACATTCCTTCTTCTTTTATTACCTCTTCTTTGTTTGCTATCACCCATCCATTTGTGACTTTCTTTAGTATTGTTCCACCTATACTTGATAAACCGTTATTACCTTCTACTTGTATATTTTTTACAATTTCTGTATCTATTGATTTTTGTATTCCGTTATCTTTTGATTTTATTGCTAATATAGTGGAATCAATTATTGTTCCAGTCATTGTTTTAAATGTTTGTGGATTAATATCTACATCAAATGCCAAAGTTTGTTTTTGTATTGTGTAGTCATTTAATAAGCGTGCACTTTTTACTTTTTCGTATAAAGAAATTCTAATTTTCTTATTTATATACTCAAATTTGTCCTCTATTGTTTCTAGAAGATTATTAAGTTTTGTTTCGCTGTCTTGTGTTTTTGAAACATTATTTAGTGTCTTTATAAAAAACTTGTACAGCTCTATATTTTTTGCATACGATAACGTATTGAGATTTATATCTGATATGCCAGCTATTTCAGATTCTAAATTACTAATACTTACTTCGTCTAAATTTGCATTAGTTAGTAGTGCTAGTTTTTTTAAATTTGTTAATAAAAAATTGCTCATATTGTGTATCTTATTTGAATATTCTTAATTATTGGTGTTATTTCAATATTTTGATTTTCTGGATTTTTTAATACTGTTTCTACAATATATGTCTCTTTATTGCCATTTATAATAACACTATTGCCAGTATCAATATATTCAAATTGTTCTAATTCTTTTACCGCGTTATATACTGCATGCAATGTTGAGTGCATGTATTCAATTTCTATATTTTCATATATAGGATTTTGTGAATATAGTATTCCTTTTTTGTAATCAACTGAATACAATCCATTTTGATTAATTGACAATATAGATTCGTATGTAATTTCAGTAAAAATAAATTCCGATGTAAATATTCCTGTTGGCAGCTTTATAGTGCCATTTTCTACAAAATAGTCCCCTCTAAAGATTAGTTCATTTTCTGAATATACTCTATTAACGAATAAGTCTGATTCTCCAGTAAATAACATTTGCCCATCTTTTTTGATATCTTCTACGTTGATGATGTTTACATTTGCTTCTATTGTTTTTTTAACTGTTCCGTATTTTGTAAATTCAGATATGCCGTCTATAAAGTTTACTTCATTTACGATTGATGGAATTGGTGCATTAGATGTGTCAATTTTTAATGAGCCATTAATAATATTTGAATTTTGTAATTTTGCTATTTTTTTAAACACAAAGTTATTTAGATTTTCTTTGTATTTTGCTGCAAAAGATCTATCTAGGTTTATTACTTTAGAAGCAGAATTCTTTATTATCTTTTTTGTAATTTGTGATTCATATTGAACAAACACGTCAACTATACCAAGTGACTCTTGTTTTGTTTTTATTTTGCCATTACTTATAGAGTATGTTCCAGATAAGTTCCCGTATGGGTAATATTTATTAAATTTTACATTTGGAATACTTTCAAAGAAATAATCATATAGCGATATAATGTATTGATCTTCTACTAAAACAGCTTCAATAGTTGTAATTTCATTATTCCATGAATTTCTTATGTAGAGTTTGTCACCTTCTTTTGATAAGAAATTAAATGTGTCTATAGATTTACAAGATATATTTGACATATCAATAGGCCATTCTTTATCTTCATATCTTAAGTAATATGTGCCACATGGTATTTTCATTTTTAGGCAGCATTCTATATTGGTTAATGCATTTACCTGAGACGATATTGGTATTGATTGTGTATATAGAGCTATATTATTTCCAGCATAAAGTTCTGTTGTCTTACCTGTCTTTTCTTTTATGAACACTTTATCCATGTCTGACTTGATAGTAATACTTGTTTCATCAAAGATGCATGTTTCTTTGTCTTTAATTAGAGATAGTTTTTTATTATCAAGTATTGCATATGGCTTACTGTACTCATACGGTTTTAATTTAAATAATGAGTTTCTTCCGTATGATTTATTTAGCGATTCAAAAACATTAGAAATCATGTATTCTGATTCATATCCAGCTTCTACATAGCCATTAGAAGACGTAACAGTTCTTGCTATATATTTATCATTAAAATTTATTGGCTGTGTTTTTTCTGAAGATATTATTAGCTTTGCATATATTTCTTTTATGTCATTGTCAAAATTTGTACTATTTTCATCTACATTATTTATGTTAAAGATTGATGATATTTTTGATATTGAATTTATATTTGAAACCTTAAACCATTCTTCTTTGTTTGTTGATATCTCAATTCCTATTTGGTTATCAGATTCTAAGAAAACACCAGCTTTTAATATTGGGCTTGATGCCTTGATTGGGCCAATTAATACTTCTCCATTACTATATGATTCTGCAGAATTTATTGTTAATGATTTTGCTTTTATTTCATATACTTGTGAATTTTCGGATAGGTATGAGTCATCTTTAGTAATGTTGATTATAATCTTATTTCCAATACATGGCTGAATTCTTATGATGTCTTTTGCTGATCTAATATTATAATTTGTTGAATTGCTATTTAGTATTAGTGGTTTTGCCAACAATCCATCTGAAGAGATAATAGAAATTTCTTTTATCTTTGGCATCTTTGTTCCATCCTCTATTATGTCTAATAGAAATTCAGATATTATAAAATCCTTTGATAGGTTTATCTCTATTGTGGCGTCAAGAATCTTGCCTATTGATTTTAATTCCATAGGGCTATTTGCCGATAAAAAAGAAGATGTGTCAAAAAACTGATTACTATTGTTTACCAAAACTTTAATATCTTTTATGGTGGAATTACTAATCTTTTTATTTGCTAATCTTATTGTTAAGGTATCTTTATCAATAACGCAATTTTTTAAATCAACATATACATTATCAAATGGTGTTATTATGTTAGCTAGATGTCCGTCAAGTATAATTAAATCAGATACTTGGTTTGCAATTACTTTTAAACCATCTGTTAAAGATTGTCCATAAGATGCTGTTTTTTCAATCGCCAACATCATATTTTTATTTAAAGAATTTATGTCTTCTATTTTATTATTAAGTTCATCACCAATTTCTTTTACATAGGCCACTATTTCTTTTTTGTTTATACAATTTTTAAATTCTAGCATTATGAATATGTCACTAAATTTATATTTTTTATTATTGGTGTGTGATTTGATTTTGAAAAATCTGTATTTATTATATTTATAACTCCAGACAATGATATGTATGATGCATTTATATTTTCAATACTTACTATTTCGTTGTTAAACTTTATATATTTATCATTGTTAATTGGTATTCCAAATACAAAAATATCGTCTCTATCTATTAGTAAACTTTCATCATTTATTTTATTGTCTTCTATATACCCATATATGGAACTGTATCTTTCTTTTTTAGACTTATCAAACATTACAGAATCTGATGATAACGGAATCATAACTTCGTAGCCGTGTATAATGGCGTTATTTTCGTCGTATAGCCTCACAAACAGTGACATTGATATGTTTGCATCACCAATGTTTGCCATGTCTACAACTGGCTTTATATTCGCAATAGGGCCTATATGTTTTTCCTTTAAGCGTATTGATCCATATTTTGAATACTTGGAGTAAGATGAAACAAATTTTAAATTTAAATCCAATATTGCATTGTCTATGTTACCACTGTCATCATCATAATATATGTTGAATATTCTATAGTTGTCTTCATATATAAACGCTATTGAATTATTTACAAACTCTCCAATGTGCTTAATTAGGACCTCTTCGCCCTTTCTATTTATGCCAGTTATTCTATCTATATATAAATTAGATATTTCTGTATTTAGCATTGTTATATTATGTGATGTTACACTTATTGCCTTTGTGTATTTTACAATTGCCATTAATCTACTCCTAGTATATATCCAACACCTTTGATGTATGTCATGTTTTCTAATTCAATATCAGTAAAATATGAATGTACACTTCCTGCTTTATTTATTGGTATTTCTTTTGCATTAGCAACAAGGGAATCACAGTATGCTTCCATAAATTCTATTTTTAATTCTATTGCTGAATATATAGAATTTACTAAGTTTTCTAACTCTACAAGATATGTATCTAACCTGTCTGATGTGTCTTTTGCTTCTTCTGAGATTGATAAGTTATTATTAACTACTGCACTCACCCTATCTATTGATGAATTGTCATGCAATATATTGTGTACTGAAAATTGTCTTAGTATTAAATTATTTGAGTTTTGTATAAATTCTTTCATATTAAAAACCCATAGTTAGATATTGCGTCTGCATATCCTATTCTTATTTCGTTATTTGCTATGTTGGGACCTTTAAGATACAAATCCTTAGTTGTGTTATTCATGTAGAATATTGGCACAATCTCTGTAGTGGTGTTGTTGTTAATATATATTAATTTAAAATTCTCTGGATTAAACCCATAATTCTTATTTATTTCATCTGAAGCTATGCAAAAATTAATTATATCTGTGTCTGTTGAAATAGTATTGAATAATAATTCTTTTGCTATATTTAGCTTAATAAATATATTTGAAGTTGTTTTGTGGTCAATAAAGAAGTTTAATGGAAATACATTTTGATACTTTATCTTTTTAATGCCAGCAGGTTCTTCTGTGTCGCCATTTCCCGCTACAACAATTGATGATTTATTTACTATAATTTTATTTGGCTCAAAAAATAAATCTTTTTGTTTTACTGATTTATTTACACCAATGAATTCATTTTCAATTTTACTCAGTGTAAATGTTCCACACTCTTTATAATGCTTGTCATTCAGATATGCATCTACACTTCCAATATTGTTGGTGTAAAACTGTTCAATAGATCCTGGCGGGGTAAACGATATTTGGTTTTGTACGCTATAGTCAAAAACGTATTCTGTTCCGCTTTGTGCTATATTTATACTTGTGTAATCAAATATATTTGTAACAATAAAATTATTTTGTGAAATAAACACATTAAAGGATTTACCTAATTCTGTTGTGCCTGTTGGTGTTTTTATTTTGGTTGCACCAACATACGAGTGAATTTTTGAATCTCCATTAAGTTTGTTTATATCAACATCTATATATTGCTCATCTTTGTGTAAATAGTTATATGTAATTTCTATTATATCTTTATCATTCAATACGTTTGAATTAATAAGTTCCGAAACACATATTTTACCAGAAGAGTGTTGTACAAATTTATTAATATTTATATTAGCAAAAGCATTATTAATGCTTGTTATTGACACGCTTGATATATCTATATTTTTATTTGCCAAATAGCAATATCCACTTTTATCCACCTCTATAAAGTCAACAGCCTTTCTTATTAGTGTAAAATAAGGATTTAGATAATCATATTCGACTATACAATTTTTATTTTGGATACTTTTATTTTGCACATATAAAAATTCTTTTAATGTTAATGTTGCTAAATTGTCCTTTAGTGATTTGTCACATACAAATGCGTTATTATTTACTTTATATTCTGACACTTCCATAGAAAATGATATTAATATTTTATCGTTTTTTCTTTTTGGAGTAAAATATTTACCATCAATATCAATATAACTTTTTAAATTTATTAATCTTTTATCAATAAATATTGGTACAAATTCTAATTCTAATTTGCTAACAAGATTTCCATTCGCATCTTTTATTTCGGCAGTAACATATCTTTCATTTGAATAAATAAACTGCCCAGATGGTTCATGTATATCTGTATTGTATGTTATTATGTGCAACGGGTAGGATAATTTTTTGTGCTTAAAGTAGTATACTATGCCATCGTGCTTGATATCTGTTGCCAAAACATCTGTTGTGTTTGTTTTTATAGCTTTATTTGATAATTGTTCTACATCAATTTCTAAAAAATCTTTATTGGATACTTCTGTTAGTGACTGTTTTTTATCAGATATGTTGAAAAGTATTATATTTTTTGCTGAACTTGATGCTGACAATTTAGACACATGAAGCTCCTCCTGGAGCTTCATATTATATTGTTTTATAATCATGCTGTTCTGACCCATATTTTTGCAACTACATAAGGCTGCATGTTATTATGAGGTGTATTGCTACCAACACTAGATGTTGTTCTATTTCCTTCGGATGTTATTGCTGATCCACCATTTAGCCCACTGTCACCAGCATAAGAATATGTTAAATATGAATGATATTGAAATGTATGCGCTGGCAATTCGCCTACTGTTAGTTCGTGTTTAAATTCACCTCCAGTAACCCCAGTGGCATATGTTAATGTTTCGCCTCTTGCGTCCGTGGTTGTTCCTGTGCCAACTACAACCCTTCCTTCTGCGTATTCATCCCATGTTCCAAAGTAATTTGCCCCAAAAGGACCACTTGGCGTTCCTGGATTATTTGGGTTTGTTGCGTTTGTGTAAACTGTGCCAATTGGATATGTTCCTGCTAATAATGCACTTAGCAAACTTGCAGCGACCTCATCTCTCACGAATTTTACATTTGCTACATCATTATCTTCTGGTGTTGCTTTCATAAATACATTTTCTATATATCCATTATTCAGATCCATAGTCTGTCCAGTTGAGATAAAAGATAATCCTGCCCCTATATTCATTTGAGCTTGAAATATATTTGGATTAGTAGAGCCAATTTGCTGTATTCTTCCATTTATAACAATACCATTCGTATCTGTATCTAGCTGTGGAGTGTCTATGTTTTGTGCAACCAAAGTATCTATTGTTAATGTTGATATTGTTGCATTTGTTATTGTTGCTGATGACGTAGATATACTTCCAGCTGTTAATGGTCCACTTATATTGGCTGATGTTAAATTTAAAACTCCACTAATTGATAGCGAAGAGGTCATTGAGACTGAATTTGTAAAAGTTGCTTCATCTACAAACTCTACTGGTTTATTAAATCTTGAATCTACATTAGATACAAATGAACTTGGATTTGATACATGTTCAGATAATATTATTTGCCCTTTTAGATTTGTAGATTCTTCTGCGGTTAAATTTTTAATACTTGCATTATTCGCATTTAACTGCAAATCAAATGTTCCTAGATTTTGAACTTTTAATACACCAATATTAACATCATCATTAAATGTTATTTCATTATTAAATATCGCTGTTCCATTAAAAGTTGATACTGAGCCAGTATTTGTTGTTAGCAATTCAACAACTTCTATATTATCTGTTATTGACGATTCGTTTCTTATTGCACCAGAAAATTCACCATGAGCAATAATATTACCAGCATGTATATCTGTATATGTTGGACTTGCAACTTCTATATTTAATGAAGGTTTTGCAAAAATAACTTTATTATTTGCTTCAACAACTAAAGTATTTGTTGTTGCGTCAATGGTGTCGGTTAGATATATGGCATGATCTGCACCTATCTTGAATCCATTTTTTATTGTCCCATTGGTTTTACTTGTTCCAATCGTATAACAAAATATATCGCCTACATATATATTTGAGCGATTCTCTAGAGATATGCCAGTGGTTGTATCTGTGGTGTTTTTAATTAGATACAAATCTGACGAAGATGCAAATACTGTTTTGTTATCTATTGCTGTAGCTGACGTTCCGTTTTCTTTTGATGTAAATATTTTAGCAAATGTATTTGTCCCATCTGTAAAATGTACACCACCACTAATAGAATTATTATATATTCCAACTTTTGTAGATATATTTAAAAATGAACTTGTATCAGTTGATGATATTAGTGCATTTGTGCCACTTTTAGAAATTGATACTGGATTCAAATTTATAACACCAACGTCAAGCGTTCCCATTTCTACGGAGTTTAAAACATATGACTCTAAGGTGTTGTTATATTTACCAAATGTTGTTTTATTATTATTTGATGATATCAATAAGTTATTATTATCATGTCTATTGCTAAACTTGTGAATACCAGAACTATTTGTAGATATACCAATTCCATATTTGTATTGGTTATTATATTCATAAGAAACAAGCAATCCATTTGTTGCAGACGCAACATCTAATACGTCGCCATTCGTTATTGATCTTCTGTAAAGACCATGTCCATTACCATCAGTAGATCCAAATAGTACCTTATTTGAATCTTGCAATGTATTATTAAATAAAGAACTGCTACTTGTTGATCCGATCAATAAATCGCCAAGCATAGCATTTCCATACGCACCTTCATCGGACGCATTATAACCTTCTCTGTGAAGATACTGCACATGTTCATTATTTGGAATTATTGATTTTGCATATTTAATATCTGGATTATCAGATGAAGGAAGCAATCCATCTAATGTTTCATGTCTTATTGGTGATGAAATATCCATGCCATCATGTTTATGATTTTCAAGCTCTCTAATTGCAACTAATAACCATTCCTTGATTGTTGTGTTTGTAATAGATATCAAGATTAAATCATTGGCAAGGTCTACTGATTCGCTTGTGTCTAAATAGTATGATTCTGGAGATAATATGTATATGTTATTGCATTTAAGCTTTGAGAATTGATTTGTTGAAACTCTATATATGAATGCAGAAATATATGCCTTTGGACATGGAGTGTTTCCAGTTGGGTCAACAAATGGAGTCAAGTAACTTGCAAGTGTTATTGTGTATTGGTCATCTATTGCCGATTCAGATTTAACAGCATTTGCATTATTTATGTCTACTTTTATTTTACCAGATTCTATTGTTAATGTTGGTCTAGAAGATGATGGATTATATAGGTTCGGAATAATGTTTGGCATATATCCATCTTTTTCTAAGTACGAAGAATCCGCATATGTTCCATCATATGTTATACTAAATTGATATGGTGGATCTTTGAATATTATATATCTTCCATTAATATAACACTCGTTTGGCAACATAGAGTATGGATCTGTTGCAAGGTTATAAGTTATTGTTGGAACATTTGAATTGTCGTAACCTTGTATTGTTATTGTATTGGATGTATTAACATTTAATTTTAAAATTGCTGTTTTTGATCCAGATAAAACTTTGCTTTCTATAAAATTTGAAAACGTTTCACCAAATGGCATTGCTGGGTCAAACAACTCAGATCCTATTGATTCTCCAATGCTATTTATCATTTTTGGTATATTGTTGGTATAATCACCATCATTATATATATTGCCTATGGCATTACCAAAATTGTCTAATTCATCTTCCATAGATGTTATAATTGATACAACACTAGATGTTGTTGCAAATCCATCAATACTATCAACAGATGGTAGATTTATATTTGTTTGTAACTGACTCATTATTATATTTCCAAAATAAGAGATTTGTATTTGTCTAAATTTGTTTTGATATATTCTTTTGATACATCTATTGTCAAGTTTGACTTATTTTTAAAATAAATCTTTTCGTATGTGTTTTGTTTATTAATATACATTACAGAAACAGTGTCTTTGCATAAAAGATATATTTTTTGTAGTGTTGGATATTGAGTGAAAAGATTTCCAACTGAAGAAATATACGCTTTATGATTATAGCTATCAATAATGGAAATGATTGGACTCACATATGAGGTAAACTGAATATTGTATGTATCATCTTTACTTGTGTAGTCTTTGTCTAGAATCACAATATCTGGTTCAATAAAAGTATAATTTAAAAATGGAGATATTGATACACCGTCATTCTTATTTATTACCAATGTTGATATGTCTGCCCATGCTGGCAATATTATACCGTATCCATCATTTATTGTGTGGTCTATACTGTATGTTAATTGACCATTATTCGCTGATGGGATTGGTGAGTTTGTATTGTGCAGTATTGTATTATAGGTTGATAGTGATGTTAGTATATTTTGATAAGATAAAGGTATTGCATCAACACCGATTGACATTGTCGTTAATCTATTGTGTGTATTTTCAAAAAGGCCAAGTATAGCAATATTTATATTATTATCCACATTTGGCAAATTAAAATCTAATGTTGTTTGTATTAGATTGTCATAAATATTGTAGGATGGCGATATATTATAAACATCATAATCATTGCTAGTCTTTGATATTCTTCCGTTAATTATCATATTCTTTGATAACTCTATTCCCTCTATTTTGTTAATAGGGAATATTGTACAGTCGGAAGCCTCAAGTGTATCTAGTAACATATTTTCATTTTCAGAAACAATATCAGTGTATATTGTTTCTGCATATGGCTCTATATTAATATATTGTTCGTCATTAATTAATATGTCATTTATTTGTTTTTTTATAATTGCTGGTGCTATAAAATATATTATTTTTACATGATCAATATCAGATGTCTCTATTTCTATTTCTCCTGTATGCTGAGAAACGGATATTATGTTATCCGATACATCTAAATATGATGATGTTGTGTTTACATACCCATATATTTTAAATATTGGTAATATTGGAAAGAATCTAGTTTTTATTGCTATACTTGTACTGTTTAATGTAATTGGTTTGATTATTTCAAAATTTTCATCTAGTGGATTTATTGAGCTGATAAATGTTGATATTTCAGAATGTGTACATAGTTGAGATTTTATACCAAGCAAATTTAGATTAGATATTAATTGATTTTTAATAAATGACAGACCATCTGTGGTGATTGCAAATTTATCTCTTATTGATATTGCGTTATTGTATCTTTCGTATATATACGCAGTATCTATTAATTCATCATTTGATTGTATACTATAAAATTCTTTACCATCCTTCTTTACGTATGAGTCCATCAATATTGTGTGGCCATTATTTCTAATTGAAACTAATTTCCCATCAATAACGATTGTATCTTCATCATAGTTGCCATCTGTCAATGTTGATATGTATTTAAAATTATCAATACCGTCCCCTGTTGTGTCTCTATTATACACTGACCCAGAATATGTATTTACTGCTAATGTTATATTTATATTGTATGTTTTTGTTATCATATTAGGCTCCAGAGGTTATATAGCTTCCCATTATTGAATCTTTGTCAAAATTAAAACCATTTATAATTTTATAATCTTGTACGTTTAACAAATATTTAATATATTTTTCTTCATACATTATAACTGAGCCATCAGTTGCTCTTGAATAAACTATCCCATTTGCTTCTTCAAATAAGTTATCTGTATTATTATTTTTTACTTCTATGACGTTAAATTCAATTGACTCTGTAATTTTATACACAGCATCCATATAGGACAGTTCATATGTAAATAAATTTACTGGGCTTTCTTGTATTTTTTCTAACCTTAAATTGACTGATTTAAAATCTGATATTAGTATTGCTGGATAATTAAAGTATTTAATATTTGTCAAGTTTGCATTAACTCCATGTTGATTTAATATATCAACAATGTTGAATATCTTATACTTTGAAAGATCATATTTGTTGTCATCTATATTTAAAATATTTCCATATATTTCAACTGCTATTTCGGAATCTATATATATTACTGGAGCTTTTTTAATTTCTTTGTTGAGGCTTTCTATACTACCATTGTGTTTTTTATTGCCTTTCTCGCAAATTTTTACTTCTAGTAAATCATTCATATAGCACTTCTTCTATTTTTATTTTTTGTGGGAACACAATTGATCCATTTGTTACTGAGTAGCAACACCTTACTGGTATCAATTTGAATGTATTTTTTGAACTTGTTGTTGATGTGATTATGTTTAGATTTTCATCTACTAATTTTGAGTGGTAAGGATACAGATTATTTTCTGTTGCTTTTTGTGATGCATTCTTTAGGGAACTTATGTATATATGTCCATTAAACATATTGATATCATATACGTCTTCGCATATTTTATATGTATCAATATTATTGTCAATTACACCAGCTTGAAAAACTTCCTTTATTCCTTCTACTTCAACACTGAAAATGTAAGGTAAATTGTTTAACTTTTGCTTATTAATTGTTATTTTGTCTGGACACGTTTTTGTGTTGATAATAACCCTTTCATTAACTTCATTGCCGTATTGATCAAACCATTTTATATTGTTCGAGTTTTTAAGCTGTATTGTAAAATTTTTACCTAGTTTTAAAATGTTTAAAATATTTATATCAACTTCAATTTTGTCGCCATCTATAACATTTTCATAAATTACCTCACATATATCATTATTATTATAAGTTGAAGTTATGCCAATATTTAGCCCTACATCTAAATACATTTTTGCAGAATAAAGTGTTGATTCAGACAAGAAGAATATATCTAAATTTTCTGTTACAACAAACTTGTCAATAACTTTATTTAATCTAAACTTATATACATCAATCCCATTATCTTTTGTTACATTTAATATTGTTGGATCTATATCATCAACTTTAAAGAATGGTTCAAAATAATTTCCATCAATATCTACTATTCTTTTTGTGTTGATATATCCGCTTATATATGAATCACTTTTAGTTGTTGTTGATATATTAAAAGATGTTTTGCTATAAACTCCTATTACTGCTTTGTATTTATTTATTGTTCTATGGCTTATTCTTGGGTGTAGTTTAAATGTGTCACTTACAAGTTTGCCATTTTGGTCTAATCCAACAATTTTAACTTCATCTTCGGTGTTGTCGTACGATGTCAAATACAAAAATAACCCTATTGGAAAATTGAACCTTGTAAAAGGTGTGTCCGTATTAAATTCATATTCGTGTATATAAATATTGCCTTCCTGGATATAACAATTACTTACTGGATACTGATCAAAACTTGTGTATTCATCTGGTCCTATATTTTCACAAATACCTAAATCTGAGACAACGAGTTTTGTATTTTTATGTACTGGTAACTTATAGACGTTTTTATTATAGTCGACCGACTCTATGGCATTTGTCATGTTTGAGGCTGACATTATTATTGGTTTAGATGCAACATCTGTTATAAGTGAATAGCTGTAGTTTGATAATTTAGCGTAAGAAGATAAGTGTGATTTGTTTGCAAAAGACCATTTGGGCATATATGAAAGCCATCTATGTAGCTCCATATTTGACTTCTTTCTTACAACCTTATTAACCGCACTTGGCGGAACCACCACCGTCTGGTATTGGCAAGTGTAGCTTACTGATGCATTTATTGCTATTTCGTTTTCCAGCACAGAAACAATAATGGATCTATTAAATGGACCATCTGTTATACTGATAGGTATACTGCTTAGGTCTATTCCTTTGTCAATAACAATACCATCTTGGTCAATCCACACATACATTAATCCAGACTGTGGTGGCGTTAATACTGCATTTGCTGTTAAGTTTTGACCTATATAGTATGGTCCACTACTGATTAATATATCTAGTGATCTATTCATCATTATTCCTCAATAATATTATTTGTATTTAAAGTTATGTAACTGTATCTATCTAGGGTTAATAGTGTTGTTGGTTCAATAATTGTTTTGTTTAATATTGGATCAAATAAACCTATTTTTGTAATATTGATACCTACTATTGATGGATAATCAAGATGCAGTCTTCTTGTTATGTTTGAGGAATCAAATGATTGTGCCTCTGCATAAATGTAGTTGTTTCTAAAAAATTCAACTATTACATCTTTAATTATTTGTGCAGGTATTGAAGAATTTATATTTTCATAAACAATTTGTAAAATATATTTATCTGGAGTTGTTACATTTATATTTATCCCAGCAGATATAACAGTATTCAGTTTTGCTTTAATGTATGATTTGTATTTATCTATTTTTGAATCAAGTCCATCGTTTTGAATCATGCTATTTGTTACTATAAATATATTGATATCTCCAGTTTTACTTTCTACAGAATACCCATTTAGATTTTGTACAAGTAGCATTTCTGTATTTATTGCTTCAAGTGCAGACTTATTTTTTAACACTTTTTTCTTTTGGATTGCTACTCTAAATTCATCATCACTTATTTCTGATGTCATGTTGTTTATATCAACCATTATTTTTAATTTTACAAAATCAAGATATGGATTGCTGTCGCCACTCATGGTAAAAGATGTATCCTTGTTAATATATATATTTGAATCTACATCATATGCTTCTAATCTAATGTAGCATTGCACATTACTAAATTTTGATACAACAACTACTGGTCTTAGAAATGTAACAATATAATTTGAATCTACTGTCACTTGTTCTCCAGTTTGTATTATTTCTTTTCCTATTAATAGGTCATCAAATCCGTCACCATCAATCAATGGATAAATGTATGACACATTTTCGTCTGATGTAATATATGGTGTCTTGTTTCTATATATATTTTCTTCAGAGCCTATTATGTCAAGATAAAATCCATTTGCAGTAGATACACTATATCTATCCATTGTTGTAACAGTAGAGGATGATATGTTGGCTATTTCTTCCGATAGTGCATCTGCAATAAGTTTTGTTTTTGATGATGCATATGAATTATCCACACCAAGATTTGTGTTTATACTATCAAGAATTTTTACTGATAATATGTTTTTGTTTATATTATTTATAGACATTTAAAATACCATTTGTAGTGTTAAAAATTGAATTAATAGACATTGTTGTAAATGAATATCCAAGTATGCTTGTGTATATTTCTGTTTTTATAAAGATTTTGCCAGGTGAGGTTTCAATAGCGACGCATTGTACATTGTCTCTTTCTAGAAAATTATCAAATGTAAGCGACTTAATTATTGATTCTTTTATTTGTAAAAGAAGTGACTCTTGTGTTGATTTTCCTATGAAGCTTTGAATGTTTGCTCCAATATTCTTATTTAATTTATAGTCGCCAAAATTTGTTTTGATCCTGTCTGTTGCATTTTGTCTTAATATGTCAAGTTTGTTTTTTATGGTTAACACGTTACCGTTTACAAATTCAATATCACCATAGTCATTAAAAAGTATATCTGATTCTATATTCATAACGTTGACCTTAATAATGCACCAAGTGCCGCTGTTGCTATTGCATGTTTTGCTGGAATATCAAATATAAAAGTTGATATTGGTGTTACTAATGTTGATGGAACACAAGAAATTGTTAAAGGATTAAACTTATGTATTGGCCCTATTCTTATGTTTGGCACCCCACTACTGATTGATAAGGCACCGTTTATAAATGCACCAGCTTCCCTATCTACTGTTACAGAAACTGCCCCAGCAGCAATTCTAGCGGCATCAGTATCAGCCTCTATAAATACGGAAGAGTCTATTTTGTTTTTAATTTTCATTTTGCACTGAATGCCTTGATATGTATATGACAAGTTTTATTTTTTAATTGTGAGGATGGTATGTTATTTGAAACTGCTATAGATTTTGCCATATCAAGCCTTGAGGCTGTTTCTGATTTTGAAACTGCGTCATAAACTGATGCATCTCCATACTTGATAACTCTTCCACTAAGTTTGTTATTTCCTATAGTTTCTGAAACTATAGAAGATATTTGACTGTCCGTATATCCTTGCTGTTTTAAATATTTTATTCCAGAATTATCTATTTGTGAAATATTTGAAGATATTTTTCTAGCTATAGCTACGTCTTTAGCAGAAATTATTCTTGGCGTGTCTTCAATTTCTATGATGCTCGCATATTTTATTACACCACCTTCTTCATATATTACAACTTCCTTGCCAATGAGTGATTCAAGCTTTGCAATATATATGGACAGCCCAATATCAAGAGGTATTAGGGTTTCTGCTAAATTTTTATTTTCATCTGGTATTAAAGTATATGAGGTGTCAACTGTACATATATTACTATTTATATATACAATATTTCCCTCTATATCATTTGCCAAGTCTCCCTTTCTTCTTATTACTGCATACACAATCTCGCCTTGCGGCGAGATTGATTCTATTGTTCCTATTTCATTTTTTATCATTTTATTTCCTTTGTCTTGTAAAACAAATCTGTAGATGTTGTTTTGTTTATGGAATTTAAATATTTTAATGTTTTTTCAAGTTGTAAACTGTCTCTATCTGACGATCTAAGATACTCTGCTCTTGCTGCTTTATATATCGTATTGATAGCACTCATTGTTTTGTTAAATTCAGTACCAAATGACTCATTTAGTGTATTTATTTCATAACCAAATAATCCAGCCTGATATGGTATTCCGTTGTTTAATAATGGATACATAACTATAGGTTGTCTTGTACTGTTAATTTCTTGATATGTTTGATACATATACAATGCAACTAGACCAGCACCAATTAGTGTTGCACCAGCGGTAACAAGTGCCGAACTTGAGGCTATTATTGCAGCGACACTAACACCTCTCGAGACACCAGCAGCTAACCCACTTAGGGTTGCCAAAGAAACCCTGCTAAGCAATCCTAGCGCACCCCCACCAAGCGATCTTGCCCCAAGCAGCAATCCAGTTGTAACTCTGGCGCTTGTTGCTGCAGCACTAATTGTGCCTCCAAGTGTTGATGAGCTTATTGTTGCCGCTGTTGCAATGACCTGTCTAGTTAGCCAAGGAAAAGCCTTATACAACGCAACTCCACCTATAACTCCTGGTGAAGCCTTAAGTGTAAGATCTAGGGCTAGTGCCGACCTGTTGCCATAGTCAAATGGCGATGAATTTAATTTATTATTCAGTTCTGGATTTGTTAATACTTCCATAAATGAAGTTGTATATTTAATTTTTCTTGTGTCAAAGAAATTAGTTTTTGCGTCCACTTTTATTTTATTTGCAGCAACAGTAAATGCCAATCCTAGTTTTGTGTATAGGTTTGAATATCTATATATTCTTGGCTCGACAAATAATCCTGGAGTTATTACAGTTATATACCCATCTTTGCTATTTATTATATGAGAACATTCTCTTATCTTAATAATACCATTTAAACCTCTATACGAATCACTAATATATGCATAGTCACCAGCTTTCATATATGGATTACCAACAATTATAATTTTACCATCATACATTTTTTCTGCTTCACTAACCAGTGCAGATGTTCCATATCTATAAGCCATGAATTTTTGATGACATGCATTCATATATAATGTTGTCGATCTTATTGCGTTTGGCCTTAAGTTGTCATCTAGCTGCATTGGATAGAATTCAAAATCACTCATATCATCAATGCCTTCAGAAGAAGGCATATCACTAAAATATCTAACATTAACTTGTGTTTTAAATCCAGCATTTACTTTTATTTGGTTTGAAATTATGTCTCTTTCGGATGTTATTAAATGCATATCTGTAGCTGGTTTTAATAATCTATGTTTAATGCTAGCCACCTCTTTATTGTATGTCTCAAAAGATTCTGTAGAGCCAGTAAACATTGAAAGTGGCGGATCGGTATAAATATACATTTGCTCTTTGATACCAAAGAATAGAGAACCTCTTTCTTTGTAATTCATAACATTCATATAGACTCCTGGATGTCTATATTGAGCCTCTCTTAATGCTTCCCATGTTGTTGACTTGTATAAAGGAAATAAGATATTAATATCTTTGGTGAATGAGAATAGATTCCTAAATTTAATATCACCAGACATTTCTGGATCCATAACTTGTATAATTGGACTATACACATTTGTGTATAACTCACTAGATTTAGCCCACCAATCGCCAAACCATATACCATTTGGGTCATCTCCAGCAACCCAGCTATATATAGACTTCCATGCTTTTGTCCAGTTGGATGACATATTTTCATCTAGTGTGTCAACAGTTGCGCCATCTAATAAGTTTCTTCCTACTGGATTAACTACATTAGTTGCATATTTCTTTAATCCAAGATGATAAATTTCATCCGCCTCTAACAATCTATGTATAATAAAATTGGTTGTTGCGCTTTTACTTCCAAAGTCTTCAACATCGTTTAAAGCCTTATCTATGGCTATAAGTTCTCTTCCATATCCTTCTGCGATTATTTCTAAAATTTCTTCTCCTTCTACTTCTACTATTTCGCCATTAAATATTGTTTCTAAGTCATTTGGATTATTTGAATAACCAATGCGTATATGAATTCTTGTTCCAGCAACAAGTCTTAGTTTTCCAGATTTGTTGGCATAGTTTGGATCCAAATTGTTTTGTGAATAATCATTAGAGTAACCACCACCTCTTCTGGCTATGGCTGCTATATCTGTATATATAGATCCTGGATTTAGAACAGTAAATGCAGCAACAGATACTGGATTATCTGGTGTTGGTGTTTCTATTCTGACATCTGTTAGTCCTGATATTTCATACAGATTTGTCTCTCTTGGCGCTACAAGATTATACCTTGCAAACTCATCACTTCTTAAGCCTTCAACAACATATGCTTTTACAGATGGGACAGATAGGTCAAGACCACTTGCTATGTGGTTTCCAGTTCTGATGCATCTAAACTGTGTATTTATTTCTTCGTCAAACTCTATGCCATATTTTTTATTTTCTATGTCTATAGTGTTATATGCAGATATTCCAGGTCTAGTTAATAATCCATCGTCTGGTCTTGTTAAATTGTTTTGGTCTTCTAGTCCATTTATTAATGCAGCTGATCTTTCTGATAAAGTGTAATCATTGGTATTATCACCAATAGCAATGGCAACTTTATTTTGATACGACTGTATATCATATGTAGTTGATGCTTCTGCTCCACCAACTGATTTTTTTGTTGCATCTTGTGATGTTTCTTGATTATCAAGTTTTAGCAGTGATTGTGTTTGATTGTATATATCTCTATAAATACCACTTCTTTGTTTTAGTTCTTTTTCTGTCATTGGTGAAAATTGGACAAGTCCTGTTTTTAGCATCTCATAAGCAAAATCAGAACCATTTTTATCAACAACTATTACAAGATCCCTATCTGATGTTTTTTCACCAAGAGAGTATATTCTTATCGGATATACCATTTTTGACAATATCTGTTCTGCTGCAACTAGCGCATCTTTGCTATATTTTTGACCAACACCAGTTTGTGTATGGCTTACCTCTTTTGTGTCTATTCCGTATATTCTAAGCCTTCCATTTGGCAATGATCCTTCTCTTGCTTCAAACATTGAACTTGGAAATGAAAATGTATCACCATCATTAACATGTATTTTGGCTTTTGACTCTGGAGATTCATCTTTTTTGTATATTAATGAAATCAAATTCATATTTGACGGCGTTCCAATTCCAGTAGTTAAATTGCCAACTTTATATGGTGTACTTTTGCTAGCTTTTACTGGTTCTGTGTATCCAAAAATTTGAGAATCTATTCCAGTTTTACTATAAAATTTGTCCTGCCATGCTTTTAGCCACGAGTCTGGTCTATAGTCCCATCTTGTTTTTTCCTTATTTTGCCCTGGAAAATTACCAGCCATCTTATCTCTAAGCGCAGAATCTTTAACCACTGACGACCTAGTAGATGCATTTCTGTATAACTTAATAATTGATTGATAGCCAACAACACCTTGTTGATGCATCATGTACAAATTAAAATAAGAATTTGGATTTAAATTTAAGGCAACTGATTGCTTGTCTGTTAATCCTGGTATTATATATTTGTGCCAAAAATCAAGAGTTGCTTTTGTATTAGAGGTCGCATTATTCCATTTTTCTGAAAAGACTTCCTTGCCATAATAATAGTCCCAATTGGCTTTGCTTATTTGAAATAAGCCATAGTAGCTACTTCCACTTGAGTGTGCACTCGGATACCCATCAGATTCTATTGCGATAATTGTGTAAAACAAATCCTTTGTAAGCTCTATTGATTTGTTTATTTTCTTGTTTGCAGAATTTGCTTGCAAGTATGCTTTGTACTCATTAAAAGCTAAGGTTGAGTAATAATCTAGTCTTTGTAATCTGTCTTGTACTTCTTTAATTTTCCCTACTTTTTTACTTTTTGATTTTATTTGGTTTGTTGTGTCAACTTCTTTTACATCATATAACGGTATATAGTTTGCAGCATCAGATATTGTCACTCCATCTCTGTTAAATAAGGATTCTTTATCTTCAAGTGTTTTGCCAGCAATACTCATTATTGCGCTTGTTGTTGTCATTAAAGACAACGGATCCATGTACACGTTTTGGTCAATAAAGAAAAATGGTGAGAATTTTCTATTGTCAGATTCTCCAAGGTATCCTTGTTCTGTTGTTGTTTCTCTTAGTCTGCGACCAGATGTTAAGGATTTAAATATATCCAAGTCTGGCAATGCCTCACCCTTGATTTCGTTGAATCCAATTTTTGACATACTGACATTTAAATTTGAATACACACTTTGTAAAATTTGTGCATACATCTCTGGGTATCTTTGAAAGTTTTCTTCATTCTTACCATTGTTTTTCCCCAGTATTAGATTTAGGGCAATACTAACCGCACCAAAAAATTCTATAAAATTTTGATTTGATGTATCTATTTTAATTTTATCTTCTTTGATTTTTGATGCCAATAGTGATAACGCTTTTGATGTTTTAAGAATTCCATCTTTATAGTTGTTAAAAGATGGCATATTTCCTTTTGCTATGGATTTTATAAAGTTATTTGCACCAATAAAAATCAACGCTACTAAGCTGTCTATGTTTGGTTCATTATCAATACCAGATGATATTATTTTTACTCTTTCGCTTAATGTTAATTTAACAAGAGACCCTACATTATTTGCTATGTTTAAATTTTCAGCGTTGTACTTGTTGTTTGAAACTACCTTTACTTCTTCAATATTTTTAATTAAATTTTCACTAGCAAGAGGTATGCCCCCACCGCTTGGTTTGGATTTGTTTTCGGTGGTTGAGGATTGTTCTGCATATAATTTTAACAATTCTGATGCAACAAAAATCATTGGATATAATTCTCTATCATGTACAGATTGTGATGATAGATTTAAATTATTTGACCCTACAAGCTTTGTTATATCTGATTCAATAAAATTGATAGTAACACCCTGTCTACCTTGGTCATCTGCAGACTCTATAGATGATTCACTATCTACAATAAAGTAATTTGAATCTGCTAAAATATTTAATAAGCTTCTTATTCTTAGTGATTTAAATGGAAGTTTATTTCCACCAACCACTTTGAATGTTTCTGCCTTTTTTAATTCGTGAGATAAAACTTCGTATGGTTTAATGTTTGCATCTTGCCCAAAGTCAGAGTATTCAAATTCTGAGTTGTTTATTGATATATCAACAGTCATAACTGCTGGAGACTTTCCAAGATATTGAATAAATGGCTCTCTATACATTTGTAATTGATTTGCAATTATATTATTTCTTCTTGTTATGGTCATCGCCTGAACATCAAATACTTTGTTTCCATTGCCATCTGATATTAATGTTATTGGCATATCTCTATAACATATCCAATAGTTTAAAACTTCTGATTCAACACTTCCGCTAGATTGCTTATTTTCATTTACATAAGACACAAGTATTGTGTCCTGATCTTCAAATCCAGAATATTCAATATTTGAATTGATTATATCAATTGGTCTTTTTGCATTTTCACCCTCTGCTCTTATGATTTCTGGAGATCCAAAAATTATCTCATTTGATGAACCAAGCAATGATCTAATTCCAATTTTTGCTTTTTGTTCTTTTGCTTTAAGGTCACTATAAAAATAGTCAGAAAATATTTTTGACTCATAAAGATTATCAACAGTAACCAGTTGTGTTTTCTGTTTTGTATCTATGTCATTTCTGTTGTTATTTGAATCCACCACCACATAGTTAAGAAATGAAAAGTCTTTTATGTATGGAACATAATTAAAATAATACATGTCAATAGTTAAAAATATTGCATTTTTAGCTCTGGCATCATGTCTAATACTCCACTCTTTAACCGCAAAAATATTATAACTATTTATAGACTTTGCAACACTTGGTATGAACTGATCCAGTCTTTGTGATTTTATAAAAACAAATGGGTACTTGCATAGTTCAGTGCATAACTTTACTAGGTTGAAAAAATCATTTTCATTATCTAAGTCAAATGCAAGAGTTGATACATATGTTGCAATTGAAGCATTTGATGATACAGAAAATGTTGAATTATTCCTTATTGACGCATACGAGTCTGTAAATTTTTGATCAAATACCTGTATATCTGTTGCATTTATTCTTAACAGAACATCATTGATTATAAATTCTTCTTGATCAGAGTAGTTTTTATCCGTTACTTCCATTAATAGTTATCCTCTCTTTTGTCTCTTATTGTAATATTTGTTCTTTGATTATGATTTCCAAAAGCATCTCTTCTTATTTGTGAAGGTTTTGATCCCTTCTCGTAATGTCGTGCTTTTATGTTGGTTGTTTGTCCAAATTCTTTTTTCTTATAAATATGGGCATTTTCTGATTGTGGGACTGGAAGTATACCATCGCTGGTTTTATAGGGCAAAACCTCTTTTGTCATTTCTGGTTTTTCAGATCCTACAAACATTGCAGTAGCAGCAAGACCTCCCAATCCAAAACCAAGAGGCTTTCTATTTGAATATATATTTCTCTTTATATTCTCGGCAAGCACGCCAATTCCATTAGCTGCTCTTCTTAAATTTACTTTTGCTTCTGAGGACGGAATACCCTCTCTTTGTTGAAAAGAATTTAATTGAGACATCATACTTTGCATATTTTGAACACCCCTAAAATCTTGGATCCTACCACCTTCTGTAGTAATCATAGCTGCTTGTCTTTTTGTTCCCTCTGTTATGTCTCCAATTGCTTCATTGTATAATCCTTTAACTGAATCATCCATATTGTCAACTCCAAACAAATGAGATGCGGCATTCTTAAAATCCAAATCAAAAGATGATCTATCACCATTTAATACTTTATCATATGCAGCTTTTATCATTTCTATCTCTGAAACCGCACCAGTATTGGCAAGATCTTTTGATGATCTATGCGCCGATTTAATTAAAGCTTCTGTCATGTTGTGGATAAAGGTTCTGCCAAGTATTGATTTTCTAGTAAACTCTTCCTCGCTAAGATTTAATGTTGATAAATGTCTCTGTAGAGAGTCTGTCATATTCATAGCTATATCAGTTGCCAATGGTGCCAAAATCTTTCTTTGTTTTGATTTCATTGCTGAATACATACTGTGTTCTAAATACTCTGAGAATGAACCAAATGACGCATGCATTTGTGGGTCAACCTTATTGCCTTTTCTTGATAGAGTGTTTATTAAACCCTCAAATTCTGCAAAATACTTTTCTTGTCTTTCCATTATTTGCTTAACTTTAAGATTGCTGTCTGCACCCTTAAAATTTGCAGATGCGATTTTTAATATGTCATAATCATAATCAAGAAACATACCAGATTTAAACATATTCTTTTGGGTGTTTGCTATACCCACATCGTAATAGTCTAAGTCATTACCAACATAGATGTTTGCAAATAACGATGACAAAGCCCCTTGTGCTGGCTCTCTTGTTGCGAGAGTCATAAACTCTTTATCTGTTCCAGCAATCATTGCCTTTTGAAAGGATTGTCCATTTATTCTTTGAAAATCAACCTTCACACCAGACCTTTCTGCCAAATCAAGTATTGTATCCATAGACATTATCATACCAGCCTGATTTGTTTTTGACATATACTCAGCAAAAGAACCACCAACGCTTCTGGCTCTAAATATACCACTACCATGCATAGATCTTTTAGATGCTTCTTTTATTATATTTCCCTCACCTTTTGATAGTGAAATTATTTTTTGTTCATAATCACCAAGGGCAGCGATATACCTATCGGATAAAATAGCCCTCTGTTTAGCATTTGCTGCTGCATATTCAAGATCTAAAGATATAATATTTCTTCTTGATTTCTCAAGATCAGATAAAACATCTGCTACACCTATATCATACATGTTTGTTCTGTTTGTTGAGATGGTAGATATAGGAATACTTTTTATAGTGCCGTTATACTTGTCTGGCAGTGATAGATTATGTGATGCATAATCCTGAAAATTTCCATATATAGATTGCAGCATAGTTGTCCTATTTTGAGGCTCTATATTAAATAATGATACAATATCCCTACCTCTAGAGCTTTTTACTTCATCGTCTAATTTTACACCATCTAATGTCGAACTTTTTATTAAATCTATTTCATATAAAGCATCGTTATTTACTCTTGATATTTCATCTATCATTGCATCTGTAATGCCATTTGCCCTTAGCTGTGTCTTTTCAATCCATGACATTGATCCCACATTTCCAATACCGTGAAGTCCAACACCCAGATCCACAGCAACATTTGTACTTATTGCATTGAGGCTTGAGATACTTGTTACGGAATTATTAATAGCGTCATCTAGTAGCCTATATGCCTCTGTTATGTCCGAATAGAAGATTCCTGCCCCAGCTTGTGATAGCTTTTCAAGACTACCATTTGAAGGATTTAAGCTTCTTAGGGTTGTTAATATATCTGCACTTCCCTTTGAATCTGTTTGTGCAAGCATAAACATTGCAGATTTTGCTAAATCTAATCTTGAAGAATTTGCATTTCCTAAGATACCTATATGTTTCTGAAATATTGGATTAGCTTCACCCCTTTTAATTTTTGCATTTGATACTTGCTTTAATATTGCGGATGCAGACTCCAATGCTTCCGTTTCAGTTCCTCTTATTATGCCTGGCAGTGATTTATTGCCAGCTTCTGATACGCCAGTGATAATATCTATATCATTTAAATTTAATCTTTTAAGTATCTCATCTGTATTATTAATAATGTTTAAATCTACAATATTTGTAGCAGAGCTCATTGATCTTAAAGTGGGCAATATGTGAGATTCATTAATTCCAGTGTCTTGTGCTACGAGTTTTAACAGGTCTGCATTGTTTGACAATTGTTTTTCTGCAACTTTGGCAATAATCATTCTTTGGGCATGTTGAGAAACTTTTGTGTATCCAGCTTTTGATGACGCTCCAAATAGTTTTACCCATGACTCATTATTGGCATTAAATGAAGCCTTAAGTCTAAGTCTTAATTCATTATTGACAACATCTGCTGATTCTATTGTTGCGTTTGAGTATACGTTGTTTAGTCTTATTGCGGTTCCGTGTTTATCAAATCCCAAAACCGTATCTTTATTTATAGATATATGATTAAGTATATTTTGCTTTTTTGCTGGATCAATAAGTGCATCAATAATTTCTGAGTGTGCCAAAAAAGATCCATTTGCTGATCGTGGTATTTCAAAATTTAAATAATGAGAGCCAGTTAATTGCTTGCTATCCTTATATGTTATAAGTCCAGAGCCATCATCAATTGAATACGAATCAGATATATTTTTTGATATCCATTCTGCAATATCACTATCTATGTCTAGTCTTTTTAACGTGTAGTTGTTGCTATCAATGTATGACCTAACAATTTGTGAACCATACCCCCTTTCTGCTGTGGGAAATAATGACTCTTCGGCTCCAAATGTATTATTTAGTCCTGGAATAGTATATCTGCCTATTGTGTTGACTGGCTGCCCATTTAGTGGGTCATATGCAAATACTGACTTCAAATATGAATATGAATGAGAATATTCTGACATACTAACTGTTCCGCCAGAAACATCCCCCATAGTATCAATTTCTTTTAATCCTAATGTGCCATCTTTTCTCTGAATAAATGACTGCAAGAAGCCTATAGACTGGGCAGAAACTCTTTGTGCATATTGGCTAAAATCATTATTTGTCATGTTTTTTAAGTCTCTAATATCAGCTACGCCAAGATGCGCCTCTGACTGTAAATACTCTATACTTTCTCTTACGAATTGATTGGTGCCACCTAATACGTCTTGTCCAGCTATTTTTTTGAAAGCTAGCATTTCTTCTGGATCAAATGCTGTGCGTAGTAGGTCTTTTGGGTCAACTGTTCCATTAAATAGATTTTTTAAATCGTCATTATTTATTGCATTGCCATTTATTGCCATTCTCATAAAAGGATTAAATGGTTTCGAAACATAGAAGGTATCATTAACTTTTGTGAATCTTGTATTACCATTTGTATGTCCTGTTAATGGAATATCATAGTTTTTGCCATTATCATTTATTAACAATGAAGTATTATCCAAGATAAAAGATTTACCTTCCAATGCAAATTGCATATTCGCAGCTTTTCTTTCCGCTATTGCTTCACTATTCCCAATGTTCATAAAATGTTTCTTGATGACATCAAGTGCTATATTTTTATCCATTGATTCTGTTATGTTTGCTCTATAAGATATTCCACTCTTCATTTGATTTGCAAACACACCTGAACCAAATTGCCCATTTCCTATTTTAAACGTATCGTTAATAAGATTTACAACATCTTTATTATTTGATTTTAACATCATGCTTATTGATGAGTGGTCGCTCAGGTTTAAAGATAGATTTCTGCCAGTAGACAATGTTTGTAGGTTTGCCATTAGTGACCCATATCTTCTTTCTCTTTCTGCTAAGACTGCTTCAACTCTTGCTCGTTTGCTATCTGATAAGTTTTTATTAAGTTTGTTTTTAAGTCTTTGTATTCCTTTAGGCATGTTATATAGCTTATTAAATCTTTGCTGTGCAGTTTTGGTAAAATACTTATTATTGTATTCACCAGAAATATAACTCTTGTTGTAGTTGATTTTATCTGAAATAGAAAATATTGGCCTATTTGTTTTTTGATACACAAAATTGCTTCCAGCAAATCCACCTATTGCTGCTCCAATCAATGACGAAAAAGGATTATCAAATGGATCTTGAGATAAGAATCCAGCTGTAGCTCCAACTGTTGTTGTTAAAAATGACATTACGCACCTATTAATATATTTGTATTATTATTTTGACTTCTATGAAATCTAACTTCATCTGCTGATATTCCTCTGTGATATAATTCTGATTTTATAATTGCAGATTGAAGTTTTTCCTGCCTTATTCCAGACTTTATTTCCTCTATATTATTTACTACTTGTGTTTCATTATCTAATGCAACTAATCTTCTTAATCTTTCTTCATCACCTTCCCAGAAGCCATACCTTCTAACATCCTCTTTCCCTAAAGTTAATGTTTTTAATTTAATATCATTAATTTCAATTCTTGGATCCCATCCATAAAAGTTGCTATCTGGCATACCAGTTGTGCTTCTTATATACTCTTCTGCTTTTATATCAGATAGATATTCCTGGAAAGTTGAATCTTTATTATTGCCAGATAAATATTTTGCATATGCTGCCTTGTTATTGGATATTAAATCATCAAGTTCTGTGTCAACAATATCCCTTATTGCTACTGCCTGGTCTTCTGGATTATCATTTTGAATTAATGCATCTTTTCTTTTCCATAACTTACTGTAAAGGTCTGCCAATTCTGGTGATTGCATGTTTATAACAGCAACTCTATCTTCTTCCGAGGTCATATTTGAAAACGCACCAAAGTATGGTTTCTCATTATCTGGTAGTGCAATATAGGCTCTTGTAATCTCCATATTTTCATCTAACCCAGTATTTAAAGAACCTATTATGGTCGATTCATATTTTCTTTTATAATCATTAGCAGATTCTAAGTCTTGACTACTCAATGCCTCCTTGTATAGCTTTCTATATTTTATATATTCTAGCTTGTCAAAATACTCGTCGATACCTCTTCTGTCCAATGTTTCTTCTGGTATATTTTCCGATATTAAAACGTCATTAATTGTTGGTTTGATAAAGTCAGAATATGGACTTGTCCACATGGCATTATCGCCACCATATATCTGTGTTTTCTCATAATCTTCAACTGCTGTTCTTTGATGTATAAATTTAGCAGACGGTCTCAAGAATGTTAATGATTCTGTTGGCGATTCTGATAGTGATGTTATCATTTTCCAGTATTTTGAAACAGACGAACCAATAAGACCATTATCTCCTTCTGGGGCTGTGTAGAAATCCTTAGCAATCGACTTCTTGGATAACTTATCTATTGTGTCTAGGTATATATCTTTTTCATAATCTGTTAACTGATTATTTGCATATCTTGAATCCATTATATCTTTGTATTGGTAGTATTCATCACTTCCAATTGCTACGTCTGACAATATTTTGAATCTTTGTATGTATGAATAATCTTCTGGGTTAACATCTTTTAATTCTGGATTAATTGCAGCATATCCAGAGCCTGGCAATCTATAATATCCTTTTTCTATTTTTTGATATGGATCACCAGAAGAAAAATCTATATAAAAGTTATCAATATCATGTGGTAGCCACGATGGCATTTGGTTTCTTAATGGGTTTGCCCTATCTAATACTGAACCTGCGTTTGTTGGTATGAATCTTCTTAAGGATTCACCAGCTAGGCCAGCACCACCAATATTTGCCTCTATAATGCCTCTTGCACTATTGTTCATCTCTCCAGATACACCCAATTGTAATCCTGGATCTCCAGCACCAGTATGAAGCTCATCTGATGCCATAGACACCATCCATCCCTTTAATCCTGCAAAGTCTGTTAGTGCAGAATACGCAGTATGGGCTAATTCTGATTTTGTATTTAGTTTTGCAGCTTCTGGGGCTAACATCATGCCAGAGTCAATTAGTGACTGTTCTGATTCTTTTATCTGCTGTTTTAACTCAACTCCATCATTAGACTCTAAATCTCCAGATTCAATATATTCCTCAAGTCTTTCATTTACTATAGTTGGTTTTATTAGCGAACCAAGTGTTGCCTGAAATAATTTTCCAAACACACCACCATATGAAACCTCCATTCCCCATGTAGCATATGGAGATTGATCTTGATTTCTTTCTTCAAGTCTGTATGGATTTCTTAAATAGTCAAATGGGTTTAATACTGGATTTAATTCATCTTTTGTGGACTGATCACCATACTTGCCAATATCTTCCGCATTGTTCATTAATTGAGCATACCAAGACTTGGTGAAATATTTTATCTTTCCACCTTCCCATTCCGATCCACCAGAACCCCAAAATCTTGTAGACCTAATTTCAACATCTTCTTCGCCAGAATATTTCTTTCTTAATTCTTCAGATGACTCACCTATTAATGCCCCTGGTAAAAATGGTAACACTGGTATACTGGCCAATACTGCACCTATTGAGGCAAATCTGCCAACTCTGTTCATTGCTGGAGGCTTAACATTGGTGCTACCAACAAGTGAGTTTAGAACTGCGCTACTCTTCTCAAGAGAGGCATCAATATCCGCTGATGCAACTCCATCTGTTATGGCATTCTTTACTCTTGTAAAATACCCTATATTTGCACCAAGTAACGCACCAGCCAATGGAAATCCAGCAAGTGTTGATAGTGATGTTGACTCCTCTGCCAACTCTTCTTGTTTGGCTTTATATTCTTGAAAGTTGTCTGACCACATTGATGCTATACCCATTCTGGCATTAACATAGCCAGTGGCAACACCTTCCATTATTCCTTCTGAAAATGGCGATTCGTCTGGTGATATTGTTCTTACAACCTTATCTGTATAGTTATAGGCTATTGCTCCTGCAATAGTTAATCCAGCTATATTTTTACCCATGTTATAAAACATTCTTGGCACTGATTGTGTATAGTCGCCACCAGCACCAGCGCCTAGGTACAATCTGTCTCTTAAATGTTCAAATATTCCATATTTTTCATTAAGTCCAGTTTTGTCTACAACCTCTGCCAATATGTCAAGAGGTCTATCAAATAATTTAAATCCAGGCTCAACAGCTAGTCTTCCGTATGCCCTGGCCCATTTGACTGCAAGGTCTGCTTCGGACTTTCCAGCTATTATGCCTATTCCACCCTTGTCTGATAGTGCAGATCTTATAAAGCCATGTTTGTCTTTTGCTCCATATATGTTTCTAAACTTTTCATATATTCTGTTTAAAAACGGATGAGTAGCATCATCTGCTCCATCTGCACTTGGAGCAAGATTAACCATCTTTACATTATCAAGTAAGACTTGATCATTTAACGTTAATAGTTTTCCGTTTTGTATTTTACCGCCATTATCAAATAGATCTGATATATGATCTTGAGCTGCAGATGGATTATTTTCAGATATTAAATTTTTTATATATGTCTGATCTAATAATAATTGCTCATTACTAAGGAAGACTGTTTTTAAATTTGAATTTGGAATTGTATATGGTGATATAAGGCTTGAAACGTGAAATGTTCTTAATATCTTAAGCGGAGAAACTTCTTCAAGTGTTTTGGAGAAATCTAATGCTATATCGCCAAGAGTTATATTCTTTTTGATTTTAATATCTTGATACTTGAAGTTATTAAATCTGAAATAGTCATTTGTTGTGTTTAGCTTAAAGACTCTATTTGCTACATTTTGTCCAGCATCTGTTTTTAATAAATAGTTTGCACCAGACAAAACACCAGCGCCAATACCAACATTTAATATTGCATTGTTTTGATTTTTATTTCTTTCTTCTTCGAAATGTTGATATGTATTTACTGAAGATGTGCCTATTACTGCCATTATTCTTCTTTTTCCGCTGGAGGTTTAACTTCTTCTGGGAATGTTTCTATGCATATAGCATATCTTTTTAGTAATTCATTAATTGGTAGTTTCTTAACAACATCGAATGGCGTAGCCATAAATCTTGATACTATGGCCTGTATTGAGTCGTATAATCCTATTTGTTGCCTTATTTGATTTATTGCACCTATTGGATCAGATATCATACTGATGCTTTTAAGTCTAATTGATTGCGATATTATTGATATAACACCAGCCTCGATTTCGTCCCAATTCACACTATCAGTTATACCAAGAAAAGAATGGAAGGTTAAATTTACTATTTCTTCGTCTATTGTGCTACTTTCCAATGCCGTTTCATTGCTAAATGAAGAAAGACGTTCCAGCTCTGAAACGGTCAGCAGTCTTGCTATACAAACAGGTTCATTATAAATTTTATTATTTATTGAGACCTGTAATCCGCTTAGTGTTATTGCTATGCCATTTTCACCGCATTGAAAAATATTATCATTCATTATATTACCTTAATCAAACTTAACGCATATTGGTCAGAAACAAATCCAGATTTAAATAATATTTGTTTTGCCAATGTAGGTATTGTACCAGCATCACTAGACGCTATTGCTTCTACAGTTACCTGCGGCCATAGTACACATTTTCTGACTATTGCTTCTTCGTATGCGGATTGTATTTTTACAACACCAGAATTGACAAGCTGTTTGTATTCAGTCCTATTTAAGGTTCTCCACACATACATATCCTCCTCACCGAGAATTGAAGATACAAAAAACTTACCATATGTTGCTTTCCATGCTTCAAGAATTGCTTCATCTGGACCGTTTTCATATTCTGCAAACTCATTTGCAAGAGATTGTATTGTGCTACTGTCTATAATTGTTTCATTTTCTTGATTGCTCATTTATTACTTGTCCTATAAAGCGATATCTTCTTATTAGTTGAGATTCATCATTAACTGATGATGAAATGTCAGAGCTTATTATTCTGCAGTTAACTACTTCTATAATTGAACTCATGCCATCTTCTTTTAGTTCGTTAGAATTATTAAAGTGTATTTGTATATTAAATCCAGACTTAAGATAAGAAATTCCATTTGCGGAGGCAGATGATTTATTAAAACTATCTAATCCTATACCAGGCCTAACCAATGGATTGTTTTTTATGTTTTGTTTTAGTTGCTCTATATCTGCAACGCTCATTGATATTAATATGTTTTGATTCTGAAGTGCATTTGCACTTATGTTTGATATGTTTCCAAGTTCTATTTTCTTTTCTAGGGAATTGATAGCGTTTGTAAGATATGCTGAGTGCGTAAAATTGATATCTAATAATCCGTTGACGATATAATTTCCACGAGTTGTAAATCCAAATAAACTGCTTCCAAGTCCATACACTGGATATGAATTTAATTCTTCGGATATCATGATTCCGTTCATCTTATCTACTAAAATATTATTATTGTTCTTAGACAAATAAACATTACAGTCTGATGCTGTGTAGTATTGATTATACATTGCTTTATCCAAGTAATAAAGATGTAGCAGTTGCTATTGAGTTTTTACTGCCACTTACCTTTGCAGATTCTTTTGTTTCATGCATAGATTTAACACTTCTTGCTATGTATGATATTGTTGTTTCAGTTATAATATCATTAATAGATGCAACTTGTCCGTTATTAATAAATGTTGCATCGTATATAACTTCCATGTGTGTTTTGTCTGAATACTCATTTGTGTATATTATATTTATATCGCATGAAAGTATATCATCTTTCATTATTGAGTGAATAAGTTTTGAGTTTGATACTGTAGAGATATCTGATATTTTAAAATTATCAATAAGTGTATTTCTGATGGTATTTAATGTATTGTTTAATTCGTCATTATCAAATACACCTTTTATTAATGTTCCAGCTACATATTTATTTCCTATTGCAAATCCATCAATTAATTTAGAACCCATATTAAATACAGATTGCTTTGATCTGTAAACTGAATAGCTGATTGTTATCATGCTTCCAAAATATATTGGAACTTCTATTATTTGTCCAGAGCTATTTAATAGATGGAAATTTATAACAATATGTGTTGATGATCCGCCAATACTTTCATATATGGTTGGTCTTGATGCTTCTGTGTTGTTTGACAAATTTGATATAATTGCTTCTTTAGTTGTCATGTATCCTCTCCAATAAAAATGCCCAGCTATTCTGGGCATTTTATTATTGTGTTGTTATATTAAACCTGTGGTTTCCATTGCTCTATGCTTCTAGCAATAAATGCAACCTGTTTTTCAAGAACAAGGTCATCAATAGACATTCCGCCAGCCTCAGTCATTAACTCAACACCTCTAATGATCATTTTTGAAACTCTACCGTATTCATTTGCACCAACAATTGTGATATCGAATGGTAACAATTGATCAAGATGGAATGCTGGCACTTTTTCTGTGAATTTAGCATCTCTGCCATCTTCGCTATCAAGAACACTTACTGTTCCGCCAAGGTCAAGTGCAGCTCGTCTGTTTGCGTCGCTAACGTTTGCATTTGCAACTGGTAGTTTTCCAGCCATAGCTGCTTCATCTTTACTGATGTGTGGACTTCTGTTTTTGTTTGTATTGTTATTAACAGCTTCTAGCAATCCATCTCTGTCAAATACAACAAACACGCATGCGCCAGTAATAAGTCTTTTCCCTCTAGCTATAGTTCTTAAGTCTGGAGAGCCCATAGTATAGACTGGGGCCTTCTCTCTATCCTGCTTGTAAGAAATCATTTGCAATTGTGCAAAAATTGTGTCTCCAAACACTGCATGGATATCCGATCCAGAAAAACTTGTAAAAGTAGTAGTCATAATTTTATATCCTCAAAGAGGGCTTTTACGCCCTCTGTATTAAATGTCGTATGATAATTTAACAACATTGTCAATTTCTCTTAGCTCAAATTTAGGAGCTAATGTGTAAGGTATCTCTACACCAAAAACACTACTTGGAATAACTTGTGCTACACCTTTCTTAATAGCGCCTGCTTCGATTTTGTCTCTAATAACACCCTCAACTGCTGTTTGCATTGCTGCTAGGCTAATTTGATCAATTCCTTTACCGATATATGGATCCAATCTGACTCTGATAGAGTTTACAAAGTCTCTAACTATAATAGATGTAGAAATGTAATCATAATCTGAATTTGCATTTGTAGCCAATTCGCCAGAAGAAACAACAACTCCCTGATCTTTAAGTTGGAACATAACGTATCCAGAGCCAGCAAATGAGTTTAGTTTAGGTTTCTTAATTACAAATGGTACACTAACTTTAGGAACTAATGCATTGGTTGTAGAATTTCCAGGTGTTACTTGTGTTACCATACCACAGTAAACTGCAGCACCATTAACTATACCACCATTTGTTCCACTAATAGGCGATACTGGCAACTGTAATAATCCTGGAACGATTGATAAGAATTTACCCAAATCAATATATGCACCGTTTCTATCTTGTTGAGCAACACCATCTACAAGTCCAGTGTCTGTTTTATAAAAGCCTGGTGTTCTTGTTGTTGTTCCAGACATGAATTTATTTCCAAGCAAACCAGTTCCGTTTGCTATAATAGTGCCTTCAATATCTTTTTCTGGTAGTTTACCCATCCATTCTGCAATTTTAGCATTTGAATATGCTGTTGGAGTGCTTGTACCAATAAAGCCAAGCGCAAATTTGTCATCTGTTGTTAGCGCGTGTAGGAACTCACCAAAACGATGTGCAAAGTTTACTTCGCTAAACTGCTTATAAACTATTGGTTGACCAGAAGTGTCAAGAGATGTCTTAACTGTTACTGTTGGTTTTGCATAAACAACAGATATATTATTAGTCCCAGATGCAGCATTTAAAGTTACGGTATTTCCTGAAGCACTAAACACATAGTTTGATGTAGGTGTTCCGCCAATAGATACGCTTATAATCTGTGTATCTGCACTTGCAGCTCCAGTTAAAGTATATGCAGCAGATTCTCCAGTTCCACTAAATTTTTCAGATGCTCTATATAGGGCCTTGGAATTTGACCACTCATAAGTAAATTCACCAGCATCATCTTCTGTCTTTAGTAGATATCCAAGTTTATTTGAAGCTGTAGATCCGTCAGCAACGTTTGGAGCATCAAGAATAGCACCATCTACATAGATTTCTGTAGCGATAGTTGTTTCTAGGTCGGCATAGGCAGTATCAAGCATTTCGTATAGCTTTTTCCAGCTTGGATTGATATTGTCCTCTCCAGCTACATATTGAGAGCCAGATACCACTAATGGTCTGTTAAATTTAATCTCAACGGTATCACCTGATGCAAGACCTGATGCAAACACAACTTTGTCTGGAGTTGTATTATTTCCAATAGTTAGCGTGTATGCAGTTGTTGCTTGTGTATTGCCGTTAACTTTAACATACTCGATAACTGTAGAAGCAGAAGATGGCAATGGTAAGTTAAAATCTGTTTGCGATGCTGTTGCTGTAGCTGTTGTTATAACATCTGTAACTAATGCAGATAATGCATTTTCTAACAATACTGGTGCTGTAGGTGTGCCAACTCTTCCAGTAAATGTATCAACAAATCCTTCAACTTTAATTTTACCTAAGTCAACTTCACTTCCAGGAATATTAGAGTAAACAATTTTAGCTCCACTAAACACTATGACACATGCTTCTGATGGATTTGATGGTTGTGGTCCAATATAAACTGAATATTTTGATCCTGCTGATGCGGTTTCTTCAACTGTTGTTATATATGAATCTGTACCAAATAGATTTAATATACTTGCTGACTTTCCACCAATTCTATATAAAAGTACATTTTTTGCTCCACCTAATTTTATTTCTGATGCTTTTTGCAGAATACTTGATCCAGCACCATAAACAGCTCTTGCAACGTTAGAATCTGTCATTAAAACTTGCTTTCTGCTTTGTCCAGAAAGAGCCGTACCAATAACTAAAACAACATTGCCTTCTATTGGTGTATCAATAATTAAATTACCATCTAGTAACTCTACTGTGTTTGATGGTAAATTTTGATATACAGGCATTAATTTTCTCCTGATTATTATTTAATAATCATTTATTTTATTTCTTCTATAACTAGCTGTGGTAATTTATCAAGTATTTGTTTTTTAACACAACTAATTTCATATGTGCGAACAAGTATTTTAACTGGTATTGCTATCATACCTTTGTTGCCATATTGTGTTTTTGTAATTGGTGCAAATCTACCAATATAGTTAAATGCTCCAACCCTTTGTCTTATAAAATGATAAGATAATGTTAATATATTTTCAATAAGCCCAGCTGTATTTCTTGCTGTTTTTATTTCATTTGCCCAACAATATAGTGTTATTTCATTATCATATGGCTGCATATAATATGCTTTAACACCACCATTGTCTGGATCTTCTTTTTCGTATAAAAACATTGGTCTATATTGAGTATGAGACTCATTCATAAATTCATGTTTTGCTGAAAACGACGCACATTGTCTTCTTGTTATCTCGAATGTAACTGTTGATTCGTCCTTCATTACATCTTCTGGATACTCTTCTGTGAAAACAAATTTATTTACAGCACCAGCGTTTGGTGCATTGTTATTTTGTTCTAACAAATTGTTTGAATTAAAAAGATGGTAAAGCAGATTATAAAACTTGTCAACGTCTATATATCTTTCAATATTATCATCTGGCTTAAAAAATAAAGAATTTTTATTATTATTAATTTTAAGCTCTTTTAATAACATATCATATTCACTCATTATGTTATCTCCGTAACAACTACAGAATTAAACTCAACCTTGTTTCTGTCAAGCCTCATTTCTATTGATGATCCACACATATATTTGACTTTCTTTACAATTGGAAATGCAATTCCACCATCACTTGTTAAGTCTATTTCGTATAGAATGTCACCATTATGAAATTTGTATAAATGTGGTGATATTAATATCATAGACGCATTACTTACTCTACCTACATTTGCAAATTGTGAAAGCTGGTCAGACAATCTTAACTGTTGAGGTCTGTAAAGCCTTCCTATTATTAGATGCTCGTCCCAAAGATATCCAATGCCATCGCAACTTGGGCATCCTGGTTTTCCAGCATTATTATAATCATGATTACATGTATTGCATTTGATTTTATTTGTATATGGATATTTGCTAGAGTCTATTCTTATTTGCCTATGAAGCATAATGTTGAATTTTTCGGTACCAAAGTCTGTGCCATCAAATAGCATATTGACTTCATCTCTAAGGTTTAATTCCCTATTTTTATTTTGAGACCACATATTAATTGAACTGTTCATAATAGGACACATTTACAGATGATATTTTTTGCAATGTATTTGTGTTTGGATTTAAGTATTTAGTAGCACCTATTGGTGAATTCACTAATGGCACTCCTGGTTGATTCCACCACCACTCTCTGCTTGATGTCTTGCTAGAAGAATTATTTTCTCCTTTAACAAAAAGACCTATTAAGCTTTTAGAGTTATTCCAGTTTGTAAATACTGCAATTATTGAATCCATGCAATTTTTTGCACTTTCAAATTTTGACTTTATAACCATTGGGTCATTTTTTACTTCAAGTGTTACCTTAACATCACCCAAGAACTTTTCTTTTCTTGAGCTTGCCATATAGTCCAAATAAAGCCTACTACCAACATGATATGTACAGTAACATAAAACATAATCTCTTTTTATCATAAAGAGATGTTCTGGCGTTAAATTTGGAGTAATACCATACATTGATAAGTAGTTGTCAATCTCTAGTGATCCATCAAATATTTTTGATCTTATAAAGTCAGTGTACTGAAATGAATCTTCTTGTAGGAATTCTGCAGATATATCACCTTCTGTGCAGTACATTGGATTTATTAAAATATTAGCACTACAACTTTCAATTGCTACTGGTAATGAATTTTCTGTAAAATTAAATGATATATTTATAAGTTCGTTCATTTTAAGAATCCTGAATCATTGTGTATTTTAAGTTGCTTGGTACAACATTTTCGGAATCAAGTTCAACTCTAAATTGAATGCTAAAGTTATCCAAAACTTTATAATAAACAAGATACTTATTGTCTTTATTGTATCTACCCATATTAGTTAACATATAATTTCCAAATGCTTCTGAAAAAGACAAGTTAAATGATAAAGGTGTTATTGCTATATTACTAAGTGATTTATCAAAGGTAACTATAAATTTATTTATACTTATATATTTAACAGTAGATTTTGAAATCTGATTTGGTTGTGTTGGTTGATTTTGAATAAAAACATTATCTTTATAAAAGTTTATAATATCCTGATATTGAAGTCTTCCAGATTCGTTATCTTCTGTTTTTATAACTTCAGCATCAACATGGGTTGATATGTTTTGTATTCTATTACTTACCAATCTTAGTGATGAGTCTAGAACTATATTAAAACTTTCTGTTGCTATATAAGGGGTATTTGGATTAAAAGATACTGAAGTGGCATCATTAAGTATAAATGTATTATCTAATAGTATATTTAAGGATACATCGCTATGTGTAGTGTTGCCATTTTTAATAACATCAAATACAACAGTATGATTGCCATTACTAAGCTGTGATGATTGCTTTATTAGGATTATATATTCTGATATTTCGCTTATTGGTGCACTATTGTGTGTTAATACCTTAAGTTCTGAATTACTTCTGGATACAGTTTTGTTGATTGAGTAATATTGAGCAGATATGCCTTTCTCTATGTATAGAACATAATTTGAATTTGTATATAATGGCTTTACTGGATTTATTTCCAGTATAAAATTTGGACTATCTTGTATGATATTGTATGTGTATTCAACATCACCAAACTTTTCTTTTGAGTATAATATTTGAGTATAATTGGGATCGCCAACAGATGGCCATGTGCTTTCTGAATCTATTCTTAATAGGTGAATATATTTCTTTATTTGTTCGGCATCAGGTTTTGAGGAAAATAAAACAAAAACGCTCTCTTCTATTGGGAGAGCGTTCAATTGATGCATGCTATTTTTTATGTCTATTACATCAATTTGTAATGGCATGATTATGCCTCGTTAATTGCAGCTATAACTATTGATCTATTTTTGTTAGCTTCTTCAATAGAAATTAGCTCTATTTTTTCTTCATCGCCTAGGTTAGCTTCTTTTATTTTTAAAACAACTTGCTTTACAGGACCAGATAGCAATGAACTAATGTCTTTTTCTTGCTGTTTCTCTTCTTCGTCGCCATCAAATAGGTCAACTACGACTTCTACAGAATCAGCAACTACTTCTATAACATCTTCAGCCAAACCAAGAATTCTTTGTAGTTCTATTCGTGATGGTAAGTCTTTAATATGTTTTACAATATCTGATATATTAGCATCTGTATCTAATACTCCAGATCTAACACTAAGTGCAATGCTTTTGATGAATCCATCATCTTTATTTGAAATATCAACATCTACTGGATCTCCATTTTTAGAAAGGCATAGGTCGCCAAGAAAAAAGAAGGCAGATCTTAAAAGTTGTAAGTTTATAATCATTTAGTTCTCCAAGAGTGATAAGGCCACATTAGTGGCCTTATTTGTTCCTATTAAGGTTTAGGAATGATTGCTGGTATGTTAGTTATTGTAGCAGTAGGAGGTAATACAATAGCATTTGGCTCTATTGAGATGTTTCTTGCTATAGAGATAGCATAACCTTGATTAAACAAAGCGAAACCATAACGCTCTCTGATTTTTAACTTAACAATATCTCTTGCTGGATCTTTCCATTCTTCCATATTTGGATCTTCTTGTACAACAAGCGCTCCAACTTCAGCTGTGTCCATCATGATGATCGTTGTTGTTTTTGTAACAGGATCAAATGGTACCATTGCTGTAGGAATAACTGTCAATCCACCAAATGGGAACATTGCAGGGAAGTCAATCTTAGATTGCTGTGTACCTTCACGTTCTTCTTTAGTTGGGTTAGTAATTGTAGCTCCAGTCATTTTGGTAGCTGATTTCCAAGCTTGACTTACTGAAGGGTATACATTGTTTGGCATACCTTGGAACCAGCTTCCTGGACCACCTTCAAGTACAATTGCTCTCATGTTTGGATCTTTTACAAAAGCTGCCCAAGCTAATGGGTGGCATAGAACAACATTTGGAGTGAAGCCTCTTTCTAATGACTTAGCATACATATCATAGAAGTCATCCACTGTCATTGATCCGTTACCAGCACCAGTAATACTACGTCCGCTTGTACGTCCAATTTCTGCAGTTGTTGGGTTAGCGTTATCAAAAACAACAATACCAGCATTTGAGATCATATTGAAAATTAACTTTTCTTTATGTCTTGCAAGAGCACGTGAAGCTTGACGAACATGAAGTTGCATTACGTCCCATTGTGAGAACTTTAACATTTCTTCTGTGATCTTAACCGCAATACCGTGTTTACCGATATTAGCTGTAGCTGTTCCGCCACCTTTTTGGATACTGAATTCTGGATATTCTTGACCTTCAGCCATAGAAAGATCTGCTGGTCCAATAGCGCCTAATGTTCCAAAGTTTACTTGTGTACCATATCCATCCATTCTTACAATGTTTAATAATCTTGTTCCAACTAATACTGGCTCAATTGTTTCCTGAACCATTTCAGTAATAACACGCTTAAATGCCATTGGTGCTGATGGTGTATTAACGGCATCTGATAGAGTTAACTTTACGCCTTCTGGTGTTATACCAGAGTTTCTAAAAGTACCGTCTAAATCAAAAATCTCGTCTTTGATTTCAAGTTCTTGTTTTGTCCAAGGAGTTTGGTGAATTCTCATATTTTTATTTTTCCTTAGTTTATTTTAATTAACGGCCTAGGCATATTCTGATTAAGCCATATCCATTAGAATATGTAACTACATCTGGTAAACCGTTAGTAGCTGTTCCTGGCATTGCTTCCAGTGGATTTGTTCCAACCTTAGCAGATCTTACTCTTTCTAATAAATTGAAAGGTCCTGGTCCTCTGACGGTCATAACTCTTCCCATGATATCTTCTTCGTTAAATGCGCCATAATCATAACCAGTTACAACAAGATTTGAGTTGTAATCATATGAAACAAACATTCCTGGCTTAGCACTTCCAGCAGCAGCAATACAAGCAGCAATTCCAACAAATGGAGCATTCGCATAGTCTGTGTCGTTTGCAACCAATGGCAACTCGATTTGATAGTATCTTAAGAAACCAACACGGCTTTGTAAGTTAAAGTTTGCTGTATTAAATCCTGCTGGATTGATACCATCACCACCTGGATGTGGCCAGTAGTTCATGTAGCTAACGCCAACCGCACTAGATATTCTGTTGTTTTGAACAGCTGGTTGCGCTGTTAGTGTAAAGAATGACTTAACAACTGGTTCGCCAGCAACTACTAATGATCCAGCAAAGTTTTTTTGACCCTTTCTTACGTCTTCGACTGTGTATCTTGATAATGTAGCCAAAGCATCAGCAGCAACTATACCTGCAGCTGGGTTAGCAGCTCCATCAAATGCTGTCTTATAAGCTGCGGCCTGTATTTTAAGACCAGCTGGAACAACATAACCGTCAACATCAAATGCTACAGCCTTTCCTTGTGAAAGAACAATGTGTTCTCTAAAGAATGTTTCATATCTTTGACGATTTAAATATTTAGCTACTTGGAATTCGCCTGCTGGACGCTGACCTTCCGAGAATTCAAAATTAGGAGTAATATGACCCCAATCGTCCCATTCTTTTGTTGTTTGTGCTGGATTAATTGCAAATGGACTTAGTGCCATGTTTAAACCCCATTAAAAGTAAAATTATCTGGTATTTTATCTTCATCTCTTAAATTTTTGAAATATGCTCTTGCAGCAGATATACCTTTGGTTCTTACCAAGGTTTTGTATTCATCTATAATTTCGGATGCCGATAATTTGTTATTTGTATTTGTATCTGTATTCTGATTGTCGTTGTTATTTTGATTATCTTCAACAACATTTCCAGAAACATTTGTTTTGTCTAGAGAGCCTGGATTTAATTTATTATCTTCAACATTCTCTGGATCTAGCTTAGTAGATTTATTATTAATAAGATCTTCTAATTTGTCTTCAAGGGAAGCTATATTTCTACCCTCTAATTTTTGTCTATATTCATTATCTGACATTTTATCTTCTAATGTCAAGATTTGATTTATAGTATTTTTTCTTAGCTTTTCTGTTAAGGATTGAACTTCCAATTCTAATGAGTCATTAACCTTTTGAATTGATTTTAATCTTCCTGATGAATAACTATCTGATACATTAAATGATTTTTTAATTTCGTCAACCATTTTTTGAACAATAGCATTAACTGTTTCATCACTAATAGAAATTTGTGAATTTGAACCATTAGAATCCGTAACATTTGCTGGCTCTACAGGTGGTGTTTTTAATTTTTCTAGCTCATCGCTTAGTGAAAATTTATCACCAACTAAAATACCAAGCTTTTCGTCAATAATTTCTAGAACTGTATTTTTATCATCGTCTGATATTTCTGCATCAGCTAATATTAATCTAGCAGCTATTGCGTGTGCCTTATCATGTATTGGAAATATGCTTTCATCAGAAATAATAAAATCCAATGGTTTAATATTAGCAATATCTGCGTTAGCATGGGCACCTATACCAATAGATGTCATGTGATCTTGTACTTCTTTATAGGTAGGAAATTTACCTTGAAGAAAATCTTTTAAATTCATTTTTGTACCTTTATCTAGCTCTATAAAGTCTAGTATTGTTACTCTGTAATCATCTGAATCTAGTAATTCAGTATTAGTGTTTTTATCTGCTGGAGAGTTTACATATGATACATGATCAAAATCCATTAAGTCTCCAGAAACAAAGAAGCATTCTTCTCCGTCGTAAATTTGACCTGGATAATGATCACAGTATTTTTGCTTATTGTCAACACCACATATAGAGCAGTAGATTGCTTTTGATGCGCCACCTATTGATACAGTTAAGTATCTTCTGTCGCTTATCTTTTCAATTGCCTCCATGTCTGTAATGTCTGCTATAAGCTCAACATGTCCAAGCCCTTTGTATCCATCCTTTTTGTATCCTGCACTTTTAACAAATTTTCTAACAGCAGCCATAGATTTTTCATCTACTGCACCTACTGGTCTTAAAGTGTCAATTGTGCCACCTATACCATAACTTACATATTTCGCAGAATGCACTCTACCTATTGGTGCAACATGAGGATCATGATTTACCGTTACTGGTTTTGGATAAGGCAGAATAAAAGAATCTGTTCCAGCTTTCATGCCTACTGGTAAATATAGCTTTTTATTGCCATTAACTATTCCAGAATGTGTTGCTTCTATTTTAATTCTTATGCCTTTATTTACACTTGTAGAATCTGATATATTAGTTTTTATTCTTTTTATATCTTCGTCTTTCAATGTTAATAAAAATCTATTTTCTGTATTAAACTTTTTCAATTATTGCTCCATAGTGTTTAAAATAAGTGATAGTATTTCTTTATCAAGAATATATTTAAATTTATTTTTGTCAATTGTAGAATGCATATTAATTAATCTTAACGATAATTCTGATACGTGTTTGTCCACAATTGCATTGCAATCTATATTGTCTAATACATTTGAAAGTATATAACCATATAGTCTGCCTCTTTTCATTGGTGATTCCGAATCCAGTATTCCAAGTATTTCTGTAGCAAAATCAGAATGTTGATTTTTTGGCTTTGTAATGGATTTGGTTTGGCTTGATGATCCAGTTGCCTTTTTCTTGGCTTTGCTTTGTGTTGCAGATTTTGCTGCAGCACTTGCTTTTATTTGCTGTTTTGTTATTTCATTTGCAGCTTCTTGGTTTGGGTCATATTGTTGCTGTTGTTGCATTTTTTTGATTTCTGCGTCTGGAAGCATTTTTAATCCAGAGCGTTTTCTTGTTTCGTTTATACCTTGAATACCTTGGGTTAGTTTGTTTAATTCATGAGATTCAAGTTTAATTTTACTTGCAACATCTAAATCATTAAATTCAAAATATACCTGATCTTCTTCTGGTATAAGATATATGCTTTTATATTTTCCTGACTCATATAAGAGCTCTTTTATTATGTATTCACTTATAAAAACAGAAAAAACATCTTGGTACGACATTACGCTTTCTTTTAGAGATTCTGATAATACTTCACCAGTTGCTCTTCCAGATCCATCGCCTACACCAAAATCTATTCCAGACATTCCAAGCCCTATAAATACCCTTTCTTTAAAATGAGATAAATAAGCTTCTACTCTAAGTGCTAATGATTCAGCCCCTATTGCTTTAATATCTATTTTTTCCGATGTGACTATTCCACCATCATCTTCTATGTTTTTAAGATATCCAGTTGCTATATCAACTTCAGATGTACCATCTGGAAACACTTTTGCTGGATTTTTATCTGTACCAACTTTTACATGTATTATTGGAAATAAAGATTTATATATTAATGTTTCAATAGACTCTTCTATTCTTCTTAGTGCAAGTATATCGTCCTTAACAGCTTCTAATGGCGGTGTACCCATTAAGAAACCAGTTCTCTTGTTGAAGTGTATATGTATAACATCTGATGCTCTATACACAACATATCTTGATGCTGATATGTATTCTCTATATTCCAATACTTTGCCAGAATCGTCTACTTTAACTTGTACAGTTTCTGGTGGTAAATTGAAATAGCCAGCTATTGGTTTTCTTGTTGTATTGCCATAAATAACTTCTTTGCCAGTTGAATTGTTGGGATCTCTTGCTCTTACTATGTAAGCATTATGAAATGTTATTAGGTTCATTGCTGTTTCTTTTAGGAATAGGTCAAATGGCTTTCCAGTAACATAAGAAATCTCATTTATTCTCTGTGCTATATACTTAGCATTTTTGTCATTCTCAGACATTATTGTATAGCCATTCTTAAACATTAAGGCAGCCTTTTTATTGAAGGCTCTAGCAACAAATGATTCTGTATCTATTATTCTGCCATATTCGTAAAGATCATAGGCATGAGATTGCCAATATGTTGCTTTAACATTGTCTAGTTTTGGGCCAAAGAAACTTAATGTTGGATTCTTTACTTGTTTGAATTTCCTAATAGTAGAATCACCGATGTAGCCTGGCGTTAAATTTAAGTTTGTTTTATATATAACATTGTGCATTTATTTGCCTATATTCTTATTTGTCCTATATTGCCAAATGTAGAGTTTATCTTATCCGTAATTGATAGAAGACTATTTACATCACCAGGGGGTGTATTTGTTGTTGGCAATTCGTTGTCATATGGATTTTTAATATTTAAGAAATTAAAAATATTGTTTAACTGTAATAAAATATCTTTGTTTTGTAAATTAAAAGGTAAAAAATTATCATTACCAATCTTTATATACTCTGATGCTACATACTTTGGATCGTTGCCTTTTCCTACTGTGTTATTCTCAGCAAAGGTTTTTGCATCTTCTATTATCTTATCCATGTGTGTAGATTCTATAAAGTCATTTATATTACAACTATATATTGATAATGGCGATGATGAAGTAATGTTATTTTTATTATCTATAATTAACACACCAATATTGTCTGGATCTGTATCAACAAGCACGGCAGTCTTATCAAGAGTATCTGCTAATATGTCTGCAATATCTTGATTTGTTAATATATTGTTTTGATAATCAGTATTACTAACAACCCCAACTGCTATTGCTCTTGTCTTCTTTTTAATAATAGATCTAATCAGATTTATTAACTGTATCCACTGTACTATTGATTCTATTGAGTCAGATGCTTTTCTTGTTGATCTTTCAGATTCACACTGTATTGATTGACCTATGTTGAATATCTCAAGTATTGTTGATTCCATGTCAATAAGCGATTTGTTTATAGATTCTACAATACCATCTATGGAGTCTTTTATTTGCTCTACTTCTCTTTGATTTGGCGTTATGGCTTTAATGCCATTTCTAAGTGTTTCTATTTTATTAAAATTTGCAATATCTATTGATTTGCTTCTTATTGAGGTTCCTAGGAATATTTTATCTTCTGTATTTTGCTTTCTTAGGTTATCTCTTTCTTCTATGACTTTAGCCTTATCTAGAGTATCACTATCATTAATGTTAATGCCGCTTTGATTTATTGATAAATTAAAATTTAGTGATTGTAGTGGTGTTAATGAAGAGTTTAATTGTGACAATGCATCAAGGACACACATTATGGGGCTTAATGAGAATTGAACACTTGTGTGGGCAAAACTAAGAAGATGAGATAACAGTTTAGCAAGAATAGCTGTTAGTAATTTCATGAAACTAAATTTACTAACATCAAGAGAGAATGCCAATCTTATAACAGATGCTAATAGCAAAGATAGTAATTTTATTAAATCTGGTATACAAAAAGACGAAAGTATAAATGCTAATGATGGTAAAGATGCCGAAAAGGAAGCAGCACCAATAGATTTTATTTTATTCAAAAAATCCACTGCTTCAAAGTATGCCTGGCCTTTCATGCCTTCAAATCTGATCTTGGGCAACGTAGGTCTACAGTCTAGACAATTGTTTCCAGATGCTCTTCTTATAGCTGCTGCTATTGGATCGTTTTGGTATTTTGTTATGTTGTTATTTAATCCAGCCGTATTATTATCCACTGCATCTTTTATGCCGTTTATTTTATCTATAATATGGTCTGCTTCGGCTACAAGTGTTATTGGTATACTTGATAAACACCCAGATGTTTTTAGATTGCCAGAAAAATAATCTATTATCTTTTGTGCGTGATATAGCGTCTGCTCTGTACTGTTTGAGTTATAATTTAATAATGGCATTATTTTATACCTATATACTGAGGTATGCTTGGAGTAAGCAAAATTGGGGGCTTTACTTGTCTTGCTTTCTGCACACCAAGTTCATCTGACTCTACACTGGACTGAGAAAGTCCTATTGCATTAACCATGTTTGTTATGGCACCAGTTGTGTTTATCATGTTTTGTGGCACTTGTGATTGGTTCCATACTATTGATGGTTGCTGTGTTGACAATAAGCCTTCTATGGGCACATTAGGAAGCGTTGCAAAGCCTCCTATGTTTGGACTCGTTGGATTGCCAGGAGTCGCAGATATGTGCGTATGTGGCTGTATATTGTGTATGTGTGGTGCAACTTTATGAGTATGTGTATTAAGCACTTGAGTTAATTTAAATATTCTCATTTCTAGTTGTCTAATATATGAATACAAACCCAGTATCCATTGTTGCATGTTTTGATAATTGACAAAATCTTCTGCAGCATATGGATATATTTCTGTATAAAGTTTTGCTTTTCTTTTTATGCTTTCTGTGTTTTCAGGATTGCCAGCAAATGTCATATGATATAATTCCCCACTAATTGCTCTGCTTTATCACTTGATGCTAATCTTGTTACTTCCAACATTTGCATAAACATATTATATGTAATATATGGGCCAGTTTTTTGATAGAATTCTAGACCATACATCTCTATTACTGATTCATATAAGTCTTGATTTATAATTGGGTCATATTTAAACCTTACATTTGCAAGATTTGATTCCATATCTTTTTTAAAATTATTTAGATCCTCTAAAACCAATTGGAGGTCATCATTTGTGACCTCCATCATTTCATCGGATATTCCAAATTGATCATGATCTGTATACATTAGTCTGCTTCTAAGGTTAATGTCATATTTATATTTGCAGAAGAAGAAACCTTTTGCTCTATGTATATCCATACAGGAATCAAGTGTCCCTGTAATGGATTTAATACTTTTGCCTTGTTGAAACTAATCAGGTTATCAAAATCTGAAACTGATGGTTCTATTTCGTTTATTATAACTTTTGCGTCAAAAAATAATTTATTTGTTTCAGTTGATGAAAGTTGTACACTTGCATACCCATATGCATTGTCGACTATTAGATAGTATTTTTTTATAACTCCAGCCAATGGTACAACAGAACATGCATTAATGGTAAGTGATGACAATTCCTTTAATGTCTCTGTGCTAAAGTCGTAATAGCAAATACCAATATCACTAACCGTTGTAGCGTTTATCATAGTATCTGATGCTGTGTTTATTATATTTATCATTTAAATGACGCTCTTCTATGTGTAGTTCTGTTTCTGTTTGTTAGTCCATGCCAATTTGTTGTATCAAAAAGCTCGCTTCTTATTTCTCCAGGACTTCCCTTTTCTTCTATTGCTACTGTTCTTTTGAACGATGCAGTTCTTGATCCAGGGGAATAATTGTCTCTCTTTTTCGTTTTAATTTCAAGTGTAGTTTGATTATGATTTGGATTTAGATGCTTTACATCTTTACCATGAACATCTTTGGCACTTAATACATTTATTGCAAGTTGTGATTTCATTGCTGAAAATATTTCATCATACTCAACGTTAAATGCAAACATCGCTAATAGTAAAGCATCAAGATCATGATCACCAACTGTTGCTGATGATGCAAAGTATGTTGGTTTACCACTTGCACTTCTTTTTTCCTCGTATCCTTTTAATTGCGCTATTATTGCAAGATCGAATTTTTCATCAAATTTTATTGCAACTTTTTCAATAACTTTATTAAGAATACTAACCATAAAAGGCTTAACATCTTTTTTAACCATTTGATTGGTATATGGATCTTGAACTTCTATTTTTGAAGAAAAATCTACACCGACTATTTCTGCCAACATTAGGTCTGGATGACCCTTTGGCAACTTTCCAAATTGTGCAATAGCAAATGATTTTAGTGTTTCTACTTGTGTATATCCAAAACCTCTATCTACATATACTTTGTCAAATACATACTTTCTATTTAATTCTATTATCTTTTCCATAGCTGCTGTTTGTGTCCAGCCCTCTTTGGATACAGTCGCCTTATCAACAATAAAAAATAATTTATTAACCCTATCATAAGCAAGAGCAACTATTCTTGTCCCTATGCCCTCATGGTTCCAATCACACCCCATTGTTATAATATAGTTCCTTCTATTCGCAAGAACAGATGCCTGATCTGTGTTGTTTATTGATAATTTTGAACATAGATCAATAAAGTATTTTTGAAACACACCAGCACGAGATGTACCAAATTCTGCCATAACCTCTTGCACATATCCCATGTCATCTGACTGTGATCTTAAGTCGTTGTCAATATCATCATTATAGTGAGGTAAAACAAATGACGGGAAATGAAACTCTTTATATGCCTTATCTTGTGATAATCTATAAAGTTGTTTTTCACCATCTGGAGTTGATGTTACCCACAGTTCTGTATCTGGCTTATCAAGTAAAATTGCCAATATTGAGTTAAAGTCTTTTTGTCCAAGGTAATCAACCTCGTCTATATATATTAAATTTGCAGGCTGCCCCCTTACTTGTGCAGCACCACTTGAGCCAGCTGTAAAGCATCTTAGTCTTGATCCATTTCTTAGTTTAATTTGATAATTTGGAGATTCTTTTGCACTTTCAACAATCTCATCATATGGTTCATTTAAGTTATTTAATATTTGTTTTGCTTTAACATATATTTCTTCTGCTTGTGCATCATAAGGAGCAACTACAAGAACATAATATTTCTCTGTTGTTAGCATCTTATGTAATAAGCCCATAGTGATACCTTGGCTTTTTCCAATCCGTCTGCCAGCTCTAATTGTTTTTCTTCTTGCAGAACATCTTAAAAATTGCTCCTGATACCATCTTGGCATAAAAAGCTTTGTTGATGGATTTTCATTTTTTATATCTATATTTTTTTCTGCCCAGTAGTATGGATTGATACTTTGTTCTACTATATCCATTTCTTCTTCAGAGAAATGATGTCTAAATTGCTCTGGTATTTTGGATTTGCCACTTAATAAACCATCACACTTGATTGTGATATGTCCATGTTTTGATATCTGGTCTTTAATGCACATTGAGCACATCTGATTTATATCCTTATTGTAGGCTTTTCTACCCAAATAATCCCTCCAGGGTATTTCTGATAGATTTGTATTTTCCCCACTTATTCCATTAAAACGTCCTATTTCTGTCATATAAATTATCCTTATAGCATGCCTTTTATTATCATTGATTCATTACCAAGTAGACTTCCCCTGTCGTTAAGCCCAGATCTTGATAATCTTCCTAGTGCTCTTTGTCTTGCTGTTAATGTATTGTTTGTCTGTAGTCCAGTTGTTGTCATTAAGTCGCTATTTATTGGCATTACTGCTTTTTGTACAAAATTATTATTTTTATAACTTTGCATTACTGCAGATGTGCCAACGTATGCTGCAGCACCAACACCAAGTCCAGCAACAGCTCCAGCTCCCCATCCAACAAGTCTTGACATGCCACCCATTCTTAGTGTTTTGCCAACTGCATGCCCTATTTCCGCCGATGGTCTTGCTACTGTTAGGCCAGCGGCAAAGCCAGCTGCTGCACCAAAGAAGTCATCTGGGTTTCCGTCAAGTGTTGCAGAAAATCCCATATATGCAGTACCTAGTGGTACAAGTAGTCTGTTTAAGAAACTATTTTTTTGGTGAGATGTTAAAAATCCAAAAGCATTTGCAAAATTTTCTTTACCAGCATGAAAAGCTCCACTACCAAATGTAAAGGAAGCTGCCCTGCTAAGGTGCTCTCTTGGTCCAGCAGCATCATAGCCCTTCATTAAGCTAAAGTCTTGAACATCTCCTGGCCCAGCATTTTTCCATTTTTTAAAAAAGTTCTTGTCCATATTTTACCTAGTAATAATGATGTTTGGTTCTTTCATTCCAGTTTGCAAAACCACTTCCATGATATTGCGGAATTGTATTGTATATTTTTAAACTCTTTTCTAAGGATGTTGCGGCTTCTGCATTGCGCCTATCAATAGATGCCTGTTCTGTGTCATCACTGAATAATATTGATCCTATTCCTATGGCGGCTCCAATACCAGCGATTGATTTAATTTTGTTTTGTTTAATATATGACCAAATACCTGGAGAGTCAACATTATCTGCCATGTCAGGTAGTGTGACTGCATCTTCAAGTGATGCAAGATGTGCTATTTTTTCCTGATTGGTGCCTTTTGACAGTATATCATCAAGTATAGTTTGCGCGCTATATTGGTCAAATGACACGCCATGATATCTATCTGCAACATCTGATAATATCAAATCAAGATCTGTTTCTGTTTTTAATGTCAAGAAACCATTTCTAAAGGATCTATTTGCAACTTCTGTTGTGTTGTTCAGGTTGTTTCTGAATTCTATTGGGGCTTCTGTTTCTATTCCTATTTTACCACTATATCTATATCCATAATTTGACGAACCCTCATCTACAGCTCTAATCATAGATTTTATAAATTGTTTTCTTGCTTCTAGTGGTTGCTTAATTTTTAATTGAGATATAAATTGTGCACTTGCTTGTGATATGTTTCCAGAAGAAACCTCATCATACATTGCGAATAAATTTCTAGAAAATATCTCTAATGCATCTCCAGCATCATCTGGTGCTAAATGTTTCTCTGGTCTATCTAAAAATATATCACTTAGGAAACTTTGACTTGTTCCTATTAATGACATGTTTTTATCTATAAGACCTTTGTCTGCCAATTTAAATAGTAAGCCCCGTGAAACATCCATCATATCTATGACTTTTAATTTCTTGTCATTAGATGAAAAATATGACTTGTACTCGGATATTATATTCTCATATGCCGATGATGCTGCTGCAAAAGATGAATCGTTTCCAGTTTTAAGGAAGCTATAATAATTACCAAGTGCTGAATTTCTTAACTCTAGTATATTTGGCGCTGGATGAAATGATGGAATATTATTTGCCGCATACGAATGTGACATTATAGAATTTAGTCTTTTTAAATCTTCTGTTGCTTTATCTGAATTAAATGCAATATCTTCAAGCCATCTTCTTTCAAAGTTTGCATTCTGAATCAACAGAATATCTTTTCCAGATTTGTGTTCTTGTAGCAATTTATCAACTACACTTGTTATAAACTGTTCTTGATTTTGGTTATTGGTAGATGCTAAATATTGAGAAAAAGCTCCTGCCTGGAATTGTTTTTCTCCAAATCTAGAACCCCTAAGTGCAGCTTCTCTGTTTATTGTTGCCTCTGGATCAAAGAAAGATCCAGATTTTTCTATATTTCCATTATTAAAAGATGCAAAACCAGATTGCCACACAAAACCTTTGCGTGGATCAAGAGAAGAAGTTTCTATATCAAATGATAAAATTCTATTTTCTATAGTCATATAGTTTTTAATATATCCAAATACTGTTGATAGTTATCAAATATATCTTCTTCGGTAATGAATTTATATTCAATAATGTTGTTTTTGAAATTTCTTTTTAGAAAACTTCTAGCAGCAGATGCTTTTCTTTGTACTGTGGTATTTTTTAACATAACTTTGGGTTTTATTTCTATAACCTCCATTATACCTCCTGCCTTTAATACAACTATGTCTGGCTTGTATGTTCTTTTTTTACCACCATCATCAACGTATGGAATTGTAAATGGTTCAACAACATAATTGATTACAGATTTATCTTCTTCTAATTTTAAAAAATAGGCATACTCATATCCAGACCTATATGTAAAACTACTTTTGTTTTTCTTCGAAATAAATATCCCAGTTCTGTATTTGTACATATTTGTATCTTTATTGAGAGTATTAAAGTAAACATGAGTTCCACCTTTCTTCATAAAATTACACCTCTATATATTCTGCATCTACAGCTTTCATCATTTTTACTTCTTGTGCTAATGATAATATTTTAGATTTTAATTCGGCCATCTTATGAGAGCTTGAAGAACCACTAACAACCTCAGATATAACTTTCATTTTTTCTTTTCTGGTTGCCATTAAAGATTCTAAAACTTTCATTCTATTTCTTTTGATTCTATCTTTTAAATCAAATGCTTTTGATATTTCTTGGTTTTCTATTACAGTTCCAGTATTATCAATACCCACCACAACGTCTTGCATTAGGGTTGGATGATTTTCTGCTAAATACTTGGTTATTCTCATTTCGTATATGTTAAATTCTGCTAATTCAGAAACCATATGTAGTTCTGTTATATTTGCAGGATTAACATTAAACTCTTCAATATATTGCTCTGTCCAATAATGTACAAGCTGTGCTTCAACTAGACATGGCTTTGCTATTGGTGGTTTTCCTATGGCCATATATGGACAAGAATTTTTAAATGGACATGCGTCTCCAGTGCACCTAATTGGTATTGCAGAGTTTATACCAGTAGATTGTCTTTTTATTGCTTGAGAAACAGCCTTGACTTCTTCTTCTGTAAAGTGCATCTGTGCATATGTTTCTTCGTTTAGTTGTAAAGTTTTTAAATAATTATCTTTTGTTATTGTTCCATTATCTCGTATTTGTATTCCAGTAACACCAATATATGTTGCTGGTGACTTATTTTGATTTGTGACAATAGTAACTTCCTGTTGTTCTTTTATTGCATTTTGTGCATTTTCTCTAAGCATGTTTGCTTTTTCAAAAATCTCAAGAACATTCTTATTCATTTGCATATCCATTTCCTGTATTGTATTTATTTTGGAATAGTGTATTCTTTGTTGACAGAATCATAACATAGGAGACCACTTTATGAAACATGTAGTATTATTACATGGTTTAGGTAGTCATGGTATAACAATGAGCTTTCTTAAGGCTTATATCAATATTTTTTCAGACTACCAGACACATGTTTTTTCATATTATTCTATAACTTCCGATATATATCAAATATTGGATTATTTAGAAGGTTTATTTAATTCTAATTTTTCTTATCATGACGATATTTGCATAATTGGACATTCGCTGGGAGGAGTATTAGCAGCAAAGCTAGCGTCATCAAAGCGGATATATTGTAAAGTATCACAAATAATAACATTAGGATCTCCTCATTCTGGGGCAATTCTTGCAAACAAAATTTCTACAAAAATACCTTTCATAACTAAAATTTTCCCTATAGTTGAAGAACTGTCTTATGGGTCTGCATTACTTAAATATAATATTATTGGAAAATGCAAAGTTGGTGTAATTGTCGGCAATAAGCATAAATCTTATTGGAACCCACTCATTATATTAGGAAGAATGATTTTAGGCGACAACTTTATTCATGATGGAGTTGTTAGATTATCAGAAAATGAAAATGATACACTTTGTATCTCAGATTATGCTTGTCTACATGTTGATCATGTTAATCTGCTTTGGAGTTCAAAAGTTGCTAGTATGTGTTTAAATTTTATAGAACATAATAAATTTTAGTTATAAAAAAAGCGGCAAATTGCCGCTTTTCTGTTTTGTTTTATTAGTATGTTACTCTTGTGATTATCCAATCTCTAATTGATATATTCGGTGATATTTCAAAATTTAAGAATGCAAATACTGAATCGTTAGTAATTCTATCCACAAATGGCCCACTAGCACCTATGTGCAACCATGCATCTATATCAGAAGAATATTCTTTCCAGAAGTTATATCCATCTGTTAATACATTCTGATACGTTAAGCCCTGTCCTAAGTATGTGCTTAACATTATAGCATTTATGTAAGCTTTAATTTCATCAAATATTTTACATCTTGCTGTATATCTTTCATTAATAGCTTTTGCTAGATAATACGTTTGTGACAAATCCCAGTTTTCATCTGAAATAATATAATCCTGAACAATTTCTTCGTTTAAGTTATAATATCCAAGTTTTTCTGTTCTTCTTGTTACTAGATTAAAAGCATTTGTTTCAAATTCAAATTTAATTCTTGCAATAAGATTTGTGCCATTTCTATATTCAGATCTCACTGGTCTACCATTTTCAGCCATGATAACTGTTTTTGTAAGAACGGTGTCGTCTTTCAGGTGTCTTCTAAAATCTATTTTATTTGGCGGAAGATCTACAAATCTATCATCTAACAAATCCGTTATTTTTAATATTCTGGAATTTTGATAAAAAAGTTGAGCCGCTTCAAATCTACTAAGTCTATCGCTATCAGTTACATATAAAGCAAAATCTTCATCAGATAGTCTTTGCCAGTTTAACTCGACTGGCTCTCCTTCGTCTACAACTGTCTTGGTGTATGCTGGCCAATCTAAAGGAAGGTTGGCTGGGTTGTCAACATATTGATATGTTAAAAAATCAGTATATGCCATATTTGTTACCATTAATAATTAATTGTTCTAGGCCTGTAGGCTTCATAGTTAATCCAATCAACTTCTACAGTTCTGTTTGTTGTCCCAAGGGACTTTATAATTCCAACTTGTATGCCTGTATGTCTACCAGTTCCAGATGGAATATTTGTTGTTAGTGACCCTATAAGTGCTCCATCTAAGTATCCAAGTGCAGTTAATGTTCCACCAGTGTTTTGTACTCTTACTTTGGCAATATATTCAGTTGCTGCAGATACGGCTGTTGCTGTTGTGCTACTGGTTATAGAGTTACTTCTTGTGTTAAGTGTTGCACCACCTGTAGTTATGCTTATATATGCTCCATCTACTGGTAGTGTTGTTGTACCATCACTAAATCCAACAATTACAGAAAATGTATTTGTTCCGTCACTCAGTGTGGGTATTTTAATATTTGCGGCTATTTCTTCATATCCACCAACTGGTATGTTCGCAAAATTTATAAATGATCCAGAACCACTTGCTGCAACTGAAGCGCCAGTTGTGGTTGTTCCAGTGCTAAATGATATTATGCCATTTCTATAATCACCACCACTTCCAGGAGTTACAAAAGCCGTTGTTGCGCCAGCACCAGCAACAGATCTTATGAGAATCTGTGATATTGTTGTTGCAGAAAATGTAATAAAGTCCTCAAAGAATCCAGATTTCTGATTTAGTGGACCTTTTGCATATGGAGCATCCAGTGTTATCTGTCCAGAAGTTATTGTGACGCTAAAGCCACTTGTTCCAGCAACAATTGCTGCACCTTGTAAATTACCACCAAAAGATTGAATTAATTCTCCATCACCGAAAGTATAATTTCCTATTTGTGAAAGATTTGTACTCAATCTTGCATTTGCTAATGTTCCACTGGTTATATTTGTGGCATTTGTTGTGTCCACATCTTGAACACTTGATAGTCCAACATCTGATTTATCTAGCACTTGCCATGTTTTATCGCCACGATAATATTGTGCAGTAGTTCCTGGCGCTAATGCTGGTTCCTTATTATTGAATGTATTCCAATTGGCAGAAGTTAAATATCCATCAACAAGTGCAGTAGCGGCACCAAGTTTTGTTTTAATTGTAGTTTGTGTTTCGTCACCAGTATTGGTTCCAGATATAGCTCCAAGTTTAGATTTTTCAGCAGTAGTAAAATCATTTATAGAAAGACCAGCTAATGTTCCATTACCAAGAGGTATTGTTGCATCAGTACCAGTATCTGAAACTATTGTTGCAGAAGTTGCATTTTGTGTTGTTGTTAAGTTTGTAACACCACTTACAGTTAAGTCGCCACCACCTAGTATTGTTGAACCATTAATAGTTTTAATATTTGTTGCACTTACTAATGTTGCTTGTTTTCCATTCAGAGCTGTCTGCGTAGCTGTGCTTATTGGCTTATTTGCATCACTTGTATTGTCTACGTTTACTAATCCAACGGCAGACTTGTCCAGAATTTGCCATGTTTTGTCTCCTCTCCAGTATTGATTTGTTGCGCCGCTTGCTATTGATCCTTCTTTTGTATTCAGAGCTGTCTGGATTGCAGTGCTTATAGGTTTATTAATATCTGAAGTATTATCTACATTTGCTAAACCAACTGATGTCTTATCTAATGTCTGCCAAGATTTATCTCCTCGTAAGTATTGACTATTCAAACCAGATGAAATATTTGGCTCTTTACTATCAAGTGCTGCTTGTAGTCCTGTTGTGTTGCTAATTATATGCACATGGCCAATATCAGATTTTCCATTTAATGCTGTTTGAGTTGCTGTAGATACAGGCTTGTTTAAATCACTTGTATTATCTACGTTGTTTAAACCCACTGATGATTTTGATAAGCCAGTTATTGTTGAAACATCCTGAGTTCCAGTGTGATTTGATCTATCAAGTACGCTGCTTAATACAAATGTATCTAGTTTTGCTTTATCACTTGATGACATAAATCCACTTACTGTAGTTGTGGCATTAGTGTGCGTATGGGACACATCTGCCTTGTCTGCTAGGTATGCATCAATTTCTGTTTTTCTATAGTATCTAATGTCGCCTCTTGTATCATTGTGATATTGACCATGACTATCTACATTTAAATCAGTAAGATCATTATGACTTATGGCCGTAGAAGGTATAGCAGATGTTCCAGTTTCAAATAATTTTGAAAACATTGGTCTTATGTCAATAATATCTGAAATGATTGATGCATTTTTTTGTACAACTATTCCAGCCAATCTTATTATTTGTGCCTTGATTGATGATGGCGCTTCTGGCATTGGTGCTTTTTGTGCATCTTCAAGTGTTGGCCATTCGGATGTTGCTGTTAAGTAATACAAATTGCCTTCTGCTGTTACAAAAACTAAGTCTTTTTTGAAAAACCCTGTTGTCATTGGAACAAGTGCAGATCCAGGAGCTTGCGATCTGTCGTTGATATTGACATTATCTATAATATTTGGATTTGATGCATTTATAAGAAAACCTAAAGAGCTTCCATATAATTTAGTAAATGTAGTTATATCGCCAATATCAATCTCATTAAATTGTGCCCATGCTCTACCGCTTGCCATATTTATAGATAATTGATTTGGTGACGGTAATGCTGATATATTGCATCCATATTCTACATTTGCGCCAACTACATTTCTAACCCATTGATTTATCCAATAGTTGGCATTTTCTCCATTTCCGTGAATATTACTAAAGCCAGTTATTAATGTGTTTCCAGCAGCTGTATTAATGTATCCAAGCGCTATGATTTCTGGCCCAAGCTGTGAAGAAGAAACCACAATATCGCCATTATAATCTATTCCTATAAAATTATTGCCATTAAATTGGCATGAATCATTAATACTTGGCCATTCTACTTTTACTATTTCATTTGCTGTATTTTTTGCATAACCATCGCCAGCTGAAATCGTAAAAGACACACCCCCAGAAGGTGTTATTTCGCCACCATTAATATGAACGGCACCAGATGTATCACTAACATAATCCTTAATTAAAACTCCAGGCAGTGGTGTCAATTGTATTGTCCCATCGTTATCATCATAATCTGATGTTATGAGTGTTCCATTTTCCAACATCTCCGCAACTGTATCTTGTATTTGCTCTTTGCTTGTGCTGCCAGATCCCCCAGATGTTATATCTCCTAAAACGCCAGTATAATAAGCTTCAAATGCCGCATTATCATTGGTTGTTAAATCTTGAAATGACACACCAAGTGCAAGCATTCTTAGTTCCGATGATGATAATAGCGACACATCTATTGGTGTTGATACTGTATTGTTTATTGTGATTGTATTGCCATAAACATTACATATATAATATGTCTTTGTTGCAATAAAATTAAAAATTGCCATGAATTATTATTCCTAATTATTTTAATTGTTTACCAGCCTGAAGATCTGACAGTGTTAACCCTCCAGTGTACTGAAAGTGAGCCATTTCTTTTAACGATCCAGTCCAATCACCAGCCCATTGAAGACCAGCTAATTTTCCAAGAGCACCTATTCTAGCCCACAACTTACCATCAACGCTCCCAGTGGTGTTCCACACTGGTTTTCCATTTCTTAGTGGTACTACGTCAAATGCTAGGCGATAATTATGCCAAGACTGACCAGCTTTTGCGTTTGTCACTTTACTACCAGGCTTTGTTCTGCCTTGAGCATAAAGTTCATTTTGTGATTCTGCATCTCTATATGTGCTTGTAACAAGAATATCTATTCCTTCTTTTTTGCAAGAATTAATAAATACTTCTGCCATAGCTTTTACCTTTGGATGCAAATCGTCCAGAGATCTGCTATTTATCATATATCACTCGTATATATCTGTTGCATTTTCAAATGTATTTGATGTCTTAAGTAGGTTATATACATACTCAATTGGATTTCCAGAAGCTAGGTTGAAATCAGTATCAAATATATATACATCCGTACATATTGGTGGTTTATTGTCTAACCTGTCTTGTCTGCTTGGCCATATATAGACCATTATTGTTGTTTGTTCGACTGTTGCTCTTCCTATGTGTGCTTTTATGTAAGCATTGTCATAGGTGTATTGATTATAAGTATATGATTGTTGTAATGCCATAATATTTACCTCTATGTGTTTAAAATGATACGTATGAGTAAGTTGCAACTGTTTCAAGTTGAGCTGTCCATATGGTGTTATCACTGCCAGCGCCAGCATCCTGCACTGATATGTTTATGTTATATGAAGTACCACCAGACACTAAACCGCCATTTGATATCGTTACTGTTGGTGAAAATCCTAGTGTTGTTCCTATTTGTTCAACAACCTGCCCAGATGGAGCTCCAGAAAGAACATCATATGAGCATTTAATATTCCATCTGGAAATACTTCTTGCTACAGATCCCTGTCTGATTCCACTTAGTGTTAAAACATGAGACGTATTTGTTCTAACACTTGCTGCATTTATGTGACAACTTGAGGGAAGACTTGTGCCATCTACCGCTGATTTTAAGGTTGCGGCTGCAACACCCAATGTTTTTGCAGTAAGCTGAATATTACATGACGCACTACATACTGTATACGTTAAAAGATCTGAATATACATTTTCTTTACTTCCGTTTACTTCATAACCTGGGGCAAACCAAACACCTCTTATTATGCTGTTTACCCAACCAGTAAATGTAACATTATTTGTTGCTGGCAATGATGGTAATGTGCCAAATGTTGTGTTTGTTGCCTGCAAATTTGAAAATGTACACTTAGTATGTCCAGGTGCTGTCACGTTAGAGCACCCTATGTATATATTATCCGCACCACTTGCTGTGTTATTATTCCCACCAATAATTCTGCTCCTTGTTCCATTTAAGGAGTTTCCATCTGTTGTAGCAACAGACGATATTGTGCCAAGATCAATATCTTTATTGGCAAGTGTTACAATTCTACTTGCAGTAATGTTTGTGGAATTAAACGATGTAGCTATCCCACCAGTGAGTGCTTTATTTATCTTAAAATTATCTGAGTAGACACCATTTTGTGCATTTCTGTATACATATGCCGCAAAAGTTATATTTGGAGTGCTTCCTATTTTTTTAAATCTTATATAGAAAATATCCCCTCTTGAGTAATTTAGTGTAGTGCTAGTTGCACCAGAGGCACCAGTAATGGATAATGACGAATATACAGATCCAGTTTCTCCATTAAGATTGTACAGTCCATTTGTTGACACTGATTGCCCAGACCAATTTACATTAAAAGTTATTGTGCCACTTGTGGTTGTTTGGATTTTTATTGAAGTATTTTCTATTAAATTGTCATTAGCGTTATAGCTTGGCAATGTTATTGTTGCTGCAGATTCTGATATAATTATATCACAAGATGTTCCACTTGTTATTATGGTGCTGGTAGTATTTCCGCTTGTTGAGCTTAGTGCAGTAAGATTTGTAACTCCGCCTAGATTTATATTTGTATCTGGAATTGTTATTGTCCTTGCTGATGTTGCAGTATTGTTAAATGCAACAGTGCCTAAAGTGTTTACAGGATTAGATATTAATAATCTATCTGATGGTATATTAGTTATGTCAAAAAACTCATATACAGTCCAGCCAATTGCGGTTCTTACAAATTCCCAAACTTTATTATTTGATGGTCTAGTATCAATATATGGATTCCCATTACCAGTGCTTCCGCCATTTCTAGCAATAATAAAATTTCCAAGTCCATCTGCCGACTGGAATGTTACAGACGATGCCAATGATAATATATTATAAAGATTGCATAACTTTATTTTATTACCTGTCTGTATAACTGGTAATAAAAACGTAACACTCCCAGTTGTTTGTGTTGAGGTGTCACTTATTACATTATCCCTTCCATAAGCTAAAGTGTGGGTATTATTTCCATTTGATATTACTATTGAATTTATAAATGGCGTGGTTATTGGTAAAAAACTAGACGCTACTGCCGTAGCCCCTTGATTTGTGTTCGCTCTTAGTATTGCTGGGAATCCCCCATACAATACCAACTCATTTGCAGAATATTTTTCGCCAGATGCATATTCTATTAATTTATTAACTTGAGTTATTTTGGTCATTTTTTATCCTTAAATATACATTGAATCTACTATACCAGAAAACCACATATCACTTCCAGTATCAGCATTTGTTATTGTGCATATTAAATCTCCAGATACTATTGCAAAACCAACTGTTATATTTGGTGCTGAACGTTCTGTTATATGCTCAGTTGTTATGGATTCTAAATAATATGTTGTCCCATCAAAACTACAAGACACTATATATTTCGCAGTAAATGTTCTAAATGTTCCACTTACAGATTTTCCAGTTATCATATAAGAGTGTATCGCAGATCCATTGGTTGTGCCAGTAAAACCATTTGCAACAGCTGCTCTTACTTCTTTCGTGTCTGTTCCATTTGTTGCGGCACCACCAGCAGTTGTGTTTAATGATGCACTTGTTGCTCCATTAACTCTTGCCAGTAATACTGCTCTTTGGTTTATGGCTCCACAAGTTGTTGGTATAGTCTGATGCACCCCGTGAACAACAGCGCCACCAAGATTGCTTTTAGTGTCTGTGCCAGTTAAGATAACTACACCAGTGCCAGAAGCAGTGCATCCAGTTCCACTAACAACGACTGATCTAATTTTTGTAGTATTATTACTTATGCCGCTTATAATTGCAGAATAGTTATTGGATACTATATTTCCAGATCCACCCAATATTGCGGAATGTTGTCCACTTATTGAGTTTGTAACACCATTTACAATTGAACTATAGCTTCCAGATCCATTTATTGTATTTGATGCACCATTTAAAATAACTGCATTCTGTACGCCAGACAATATTGAGTTGTCTGATCCATTTCCTATAGTTGAATAACTAGCAGAAGTGTATGTTGTGCCATTGTACCCTATTCTATTTGTGCTTCCATTAAGAATGGAACTATAAGATCCAGATATATGACATGAAAATCCACTAACAATTGAAGATGCTGTTATATTTATGTTTGGCCCAGTAAATGGTCCACCAAAAACATCTAAGTATCTTATTGTATTTCCATTACCAGCAAGTATAGAAGCATATGAAGATTGGTCTCCTGGTTGTCCGTTGGCTGTTGTGCACCCATATATATTATTCGCATTTCCACTTAAAACTGTAGAGTAGTTTGCACCATTAATTGAGCATCCAAGTCCGTTACCTATAAGCATGCCATCATGTCCGCCACTACTTTGACTTCCGACTGTTATATTTGAGCTTCCACACAAAATTGCTGATCTGTTTGACCCGTTTTTAATCTCATTGGAAACGCCGCCTAATATAACGTTATTTTTGCATGGACCATATGTTGCTGGACTTAAAACGCCAGTAGTTCCAGTGCCTATTTGTCCTCCGTTTGGACTTAATATTGAATTGAATTGTAATGTAGAAGTGGTATGTAGTGTGGATCCTATTGTGCCACCAAGCAAAATAATGGCATTTTGTGCATTAATTGCTGTTCCGCCATTTCCTATAAAATAATTTGCAGAACCAGCTTGAGATGCGCCAGCTGATACGTTGGCTATATATCCTGCAATCCCAATTGGTGATAGATTAGAAACCACATCTGTGCCAAAAGTTGTAGATGTAAAGTTTGTTGTAGCTCTATAAAGAGATCCAAAGTTTACCACGGCATCATCTGTTTCATATGCTGTTCCGCCAGGAACGTATGTTTTTATTTTACCTATTGCGGCCAAATCTACATCTCTGTTTGGGACAGATATTATCTTATTTGAAGATGTGAATGTGCCAACAAATCTTGAACCAAACCCAGACCTGTCAGATGACCCAATTGATAAGCTTCGCGATCTACTAATTCTTAAATTAGTGCCAGTTTTAAAAACAAACATTGATTCTGCTGAATCCAATAAGATTGTTTGTGGAGATGCACCAATTACAACACCATTTTCTACTATTGAACCACCAGCATATTGTAGTACAACTTGTCTTGCAAGGTTTGTAGTATTGTTTGTTATTAAAACACTGTATGGCGATGCCAATGATGCAAGATCAAAAGTTACTATACCAGTTCCAGCGTTACCTATATTAAAATGCGTAGACCCTCTTGTTCCAAATGATATAGTTTGTGTTGTTGCACCGTCAATGTATTCTTGTGCAAATGAGACATCTTTAAGTGAAACTTGAGTTAATGTTCCAGCACTATTTGTAATATTTAATTTTGGCTCTACAGATGTACCAGCAATTGTCAGCCATGTTGCATCATATGACGATGGAATGTTTGCAAGGTTGACGTTTGCGTCAGGCATTGTAATTGTTCTTGTCTGCCCTGCGCCAACACCACTTGCCTCAAATGCTATTTTCTTAGTTGCATCTACATTATCTTTAATTCTAAAAACATTATCAGCTACTTCATTTGCAGCAACTGTAATTGTTGTGTCTGCAGCACCATTAGTATATGAGGATGTTAAAATACCAGTATTTGCATCAAACGATAGCCCACTAATTGCTGTTGGGATCTGTACAGTATTTGATGCTTGACCTGTATTTTTAACAAAAGTTATAAGTCCAGATGCATTCATTGATGCACCTGTTACCATTTGTGATACCCCTAAATTATCTAAGCCATTTTGCTTTTCAGTTAATGTTAGTCCTTGTGTATTGATATCAACTCTAAGTCTATTAGATAATGCAGTAGATACAGTTGATGCAAAATTTGGATCATCACCAAGAGCCGCAGCTAATTCATTTAATGTGTCAAGTGCCCCTGGTGAGTTGTCAATAAGATTTGATATTGCATCATTGACATACTGTTCTGATGCAGCATTAGTTATATCAGATACATCCAGTATTCTTCCCTCTACTTCTAATCCGTTTCCAGTGGCGACTGGAATGTGCCCAGCCGTTAAAGGAAATTGATTTGTATATGGTCTTTTTGGTAATTCTGAGTTTATAAAAATTTCTGTTGATGTTGGCATTTTATGCTAATTCCTCAATTGTGTATGGTAGTCCTGGTGATGTTGAAATTGCACCTATGACATTTGCCTCATTTAGTCTTATTGCGTTTCCTGTTGGGTCAAATACTGTTGGCGATCCAGTAGAGACTATAGTAAATATATGATTTCCAGAAGAATAATTAACATTTGTTGTATTTTCTACATATGTTCCAGCCAATGATAGCACCGTTACAACTAATTTTGCAGCATTATTAAGACCACTTGCGTTTACACCAATATCACTAAAGGCATTACCAATTGTAAAGTACCCATTTCTCAAAACAAAACCGCCAATAGTGTAATCTTTTCCTGATGTTATTACGGTAGTTTCTCTGCCAGCTAAATTTAAAACTCCAGATATTTCATATTCATAACTTCCCCTTGTGATAGAGTCATGAACTTGCAAACTTTTACCAGAATATTGTCTTCCATCTCCAACATTTGATCCCACCCAACTAGATAAAGTTAATGTTCCACCCCCAGACCCAGGAGTTAATGTTGGTGTATTTTGCAATCTTTGGTTTGAATTTATTACAATAGCATATGACTGTTGTGATGTTCCGTTATTTCCACCACTTCTAAGTCTTGTTGTTGTGTGTGTCCCACTTAAAGTTATTAATGGTACACTATCTGCAATCTGAACAATTGTATTAATTGTTAGGCTGGTATCATTTGTTAATTTTTTAGCTATAATTCTTAAGTTATTAGAACTTATATTATATCCAGAACCAGATAAGTTTCTATCAACAAGTATTTGATCACCAACACCTGGATTTGGTGTTACAATATCTAAATCTGTACCAATTGATTGAACTTCTATTTCCTCTGTATTTGTATATGTGTATAAGATCTCTGCTTGTTCTGTATTCTTTAAAGCTTGTTGTGTTCCAGGATAGTCAATAGAATCGACTACAAATGTTGGCGTGTTATCATCAAGATTTATCGTATTTATATGGTCAATTATACCAACAGTAGAGCTATCAAATATATCACTCCATGTGCCTGTTGCATTTTTAATTCTTAATTTTACACCACGAGTTGCATTTGCTCCAGCAGTAACACCAGTGATTGTTTTTGTAGTTGTTGGTGAAAATGTTGCTGTTAGTTGTGGCTTACATGCATTGTTGGAATCAGACACTATTTCTACTTGTACAAAATCATCTGGAGAATTTACTTGTATCTGTACAGCTCTATCTACAGTGTATGCTGTCTGTCCAGTGCCAGAAAGTGGATAGTCTCCAACAAAAACAACCGAATCTATAACTGGTTCTGGTTCTGGATATAGCTTTGCTGTATCAATCGCACCTTCTGAATGTTCAGCTGTTATGACGTAATGTGGATAGTCATCAACTCCACTCTCCAGTGTAGATACTGTGATATTAACATTACCTACCCATAAATTTTCAACTGTATGCTGTGTTAGTGTAACATCAAGACCATTTACTCTAACCCATGATGGCTTTAAACTTTTCTTTCCAGTTATTGCTAATACACTCACGTTTACATTGGTTGCATTGCCAGTTGCCTGTTCTAATACCTTTCCATTTGATGTGTATATTTTGTTTCCAATATTCTCAGATGGACTTACTGCTTGAATGTTTGTTATACATACAAATCCTTCTTTGCCATTAATTCCACCCATATTAAATGTTAATATATTATCAACATCATTATAACTAAAGACATTGTCATTATCGTTTTCAATATTAAGCTTTTTAATTTTGCCCACTTCTGAGTCTAATTCTAGCTCTATTGAGCCGCTTAATTCACTAAAATCTAAATTTACTTGTTTTTGCGTACCATCATAAGAAACTATATTGATATCTTTTGAGTCAATAATATTAATTTTTCTTATTTCTAGATCATCTGACTCTTCATATTCGTTGCCATTCCATTCGCTTATTTTTCCAGCAATAGAAGGGGCATAATTTCCAGAAACATCAGTTCCTAATTTCACATCTAATGCATCAAATAATCTTGTTCTTCTTAGTGCATAAAGTTCACCATTATTAACTTTTCCAACAATATCTAATAACTGTCCAAAATCAATAGAATCTATATCTATAGTGGTCCATGCAATATTGTTTATAATATATAAATAGTCAGAACCAGCATACTCTATTGATGTTGCAGTTGCAGACTTAAACTGAAATAATTGACTCATATTATTTTACTCCTTCCCCATTTGATTTTAATTTCTTGTTCATTATTTTTATCAACCCATGACCTCAGTATATTGTATGCTTTTGTGGTGTCTGTTAATGCCCTTTTTCCGTTTTTTTGGGCTATGTTCATACCAACCTGAATGCATCCTTCTGCAATATTATGTATATCTTGATATGTGATAATAGAACCATATCTTTCTGTTGCTGATTTTCTGTCAGCACTATAAACATAAACACCTATGCTTGGGTTGTATAAAAATAGTTCTTCTGATTTATTCAATGGAGAATATTGTCTTACTATCTGATATTCTCCATTTGGTATACAAGAATCAATTGGTTTGCCATATGGCCACTTATCCATAATGCTCCATATTTTTTCTTTTGTATAAAGATTGATATTTTCATCACCTGATTGTAATACAAGTTTTCCAAAAACACCATCAATATCAAAATATTCTGCATTTGATCTTGTTAATATGATCATTATTTTCCCCATTTAGATTGAATAAAAGCATTCCCCAAAATATATGCTGAAACTGTCCATTGAACTATTTCGGAAAATATATTTGGAGGAAGTTTACCAACCCACAACAATACAATAGATGCTACAATTGTAAGGAAAACAAGAACAAATTTTGTAGATGCTATCTTTTCAACAAATCTTAATTGTTTCTTGTTCAGTTTAGATATATCGGTAAAACCAATTGTAGAATCAATATTCTTATTATCTATCTCTTCCATGTCCCACCTTATCTCTTAATTCTCTTATTTCCTGATCCTGCCTCATGTTTTCTTGTCTTATAACTTCAAACTGAATAACAGCTTCATTTCTTGTATAAATTGAAGATTTTAAATCATTCAATTGTTGTGTGAGCGTAGCAACGTTATCTTTGAATTGATTCTGTAGTTCTTTTTGTCCAAAATAAAAAGAAGAAACAGCCCATATGCCAATTGCTATCTGTATAAGAAAAGCAAATAAAATAGCTAAAGGTATCTTTCTTGGCAAATGAAAAGCAACATATCCTTCAACGTCTTGTTGTGTAGGTTGACCATTGTTTAGGTTATTATTTGTTGTCATGATTATCTTCTTTTTTGTTTTAATTTTCTTACACTAAGCATTGGGCCTTTATATTCTGGAGCAAATCCTAGAACAGGAACAATTCTGTTGTCCATATTGTCATATTTGCCAGGCACATTTACGGTTGGCATATCAAGCAGTGGCTCTGTTCCGTATGATGTTGCGCCAGGTGATACACCCCATTGTTTTGTTTGTGATGGCGTATACTCAATTGCTCTTGACATATCTAAATTTGGTGCAGCTTGTGTGCTAACTGGATTTACTGCATTAGTTGCAACGCCAGTCTTAAATGGCATATTTCTACGCATAGCCTCTGTTTGTTTGGACTTAAAGCCAGACCGTGCAATTGTTCTTGTTGAGGTTTTTTTGGAAGCTTTTGTTGCGCCTGCAGATGGCTGGCTAATATTGTTGGGGGCAACTGGCCCAGCAAGACCTCTATTTTCAGCTCTACTAACTGCTTTTGCATATCTTGTTTCCGCTCTTTCTCTTGGTATGTTAGCCCTTTTTCCAGCAGCCTTAGCTCCAAGACTTCCAATTAAACCACCACCTATAGCACCAGCAACAGCCCCAGATAATACAGACTCAGCCATAGAAAAAGAACCGCCAAATCCCATGCCAGTTTGTGAATATTCATATCCATTTACACCAGCACCTATAACGGCACCACCAGCTGCTCTTCCTAGCACATGCCCTGCTGCCGCAGCAGACTGTTCCATCATTCCAACGCTGGGAGTCTTATTTAATGCTGCACCAGCACTTTCTAATTCTTTAGCTGCCGATCTTTTCATAAAATCACGAAACATATCTAGCTCCTTATGGTGTAGCGCTTGTAGCAGTTGCTTTAAAACTATTATAGTTACTAGCCATAGTGTTTATTTCACCTATTGTACTCATAAGTGAAAAATCTTTAAACATTGACTTATCTTTATAAGTTTGCATTTGTGCATTGTCTCTAAAAGATTTGCTACCAAATCTAGCAAGTTTTCCCATGCCAAATCCACCTATAGCACCTTTAAAAGCACCACCAAGCATACTTGAGTCATCAGAAAACATACCATAGGTTCCACCTAAAGCAGCACCTGCTGCAGCTCCAGTTCTGCCCCATCCCATACTGTCTAAGCTATTTATTGGTTTAGTCATCCAAGCAGTATTTAATTTCATATTATAAAACACCTTTTATTTTATTTTATTTTATTTTATTTGTATCTCCATATACTAGAATATAGGGAGTATGTTTTTATGTATAAATATACAACAGATTTATTATAGAAGATATATTATATTCAAAAAAATATATTTTTATTTTTGGGAGAAAGGGAGAGAAAACGAGAGATAAAAAACCAATTCTGCCCCCACCACTTGGTCTTGCTATTTTATCTCTTCTGCCTTTGTGCACCTGGTTGTGTTTTATGGGTGTGTTCCACCTGGGGTGGCCTGTGGATTCTGCCCCCACCCATGTTACACATTATGATACTAGGTTTCATTTAGCTGTCCTAGTCAGCATTTCGGAGTTAATTATGAACGCATTATTCATTCAAGCATTAGTAACTACCTGTGAAGAAGTCATTGAAGCCCAACAATGGGCAATATTGACAGCTAGTTCGCTTGCATCTTTCTCTTGTAAAGTGGTAGCAAAAGCCATTGTGCGTGGTGCACGTCGTGGTGCTACTAAGCCTGCAAAGGCGAATGTCCGTTTAAACAGCGCTGAAAAGCGCCAACAAATCACATTGCACTGTAAAGCCAAGGCTGCTGCTCGTGCAGCTAAGGTAAAAGAAGAAGCTGCGCAAATGGCTTCTGGTGGTAACACATTGTCTGCCACCACAATAGCAGCTCGTGCTGCACAGGCTTCTGCACAGAAAGCAGTAAACGCAGTGCGTAAATTACAGGCGTTATTAACGCCTAAAAAGGTTAAGATCAATAATCAGAAGACAATAACAGGAATTCTTGTTGTCAAATCTTCTAGATTATCATTAAGAGAGGAATGGGAATTAAAGTCTGCGTTTCAAGGGCCAGTTAAGGGCTCAAATACGAAAATAGCAGATACCAGAAATGAGCTAAATACATGTGCACATATAAAGGAGGCTAAGCAAAAAGACTTATCTATTGCAAAGGCCAAGAAGGCCGCTATGAGAAAGAAGTGGATTGAGTTACGTAGGGAGAAAATAGCACGGATATGTGCTAATGCATGGATGAAAAAAGGTATCTGGGTGGACAGCTTCCTTGCGGAGGCTTGCAATGATTCGGATTACGCGATAAGAGAGCAATCCTACAGAGAGCTTTTAGCTCTGGTGGGAGAAGTAGCATAATGGAATTATTTCAAATGATGTGGGGCTTAGGTGTAGCCCCCATTGATATGATGCTTTACATAGTGGGATTGGCAATGTTGTTTGTCCTAAGAGCAACAGCCAAAAATGAAATGGCGGCATATAAGTCTGCTAAGTCTTTGCATGACTTTAACTGGACTGTTGTGCGTACAGATCTCGGTAATGGCAAATACTGTCACGGTGTTTACGAATACAACAAGAGTTCTGGTATGAGCAACAATGCGGCATACGAGAATATGCAATCCGTTGTTGAGAAATACAACATTGGTGATGTTTATAAACCATACGATGAAAAACCAACCTTGATGACTCGTGTGTTAATGTTACGTATTGGTGGTAAACACTAATGAAATTTAACTTGGAAGACATAGCAAATATGTTAATTGAGTTGGATGACATGAAATTAGTTGTCATAAAAGACCCAGGGTATATTGCTGAAGTAAGACGCTTCAGTGCGTACATTGTCAAACAGGCAAATATTATCAGAGAACGCGATAATATCCCGTTTGGCGAACTTTATCGTAGAATACTGGCAATCAAATCTTCCCTGGCACAGGAGAGTGCTAAGTAATGTTAGTTATCAACCGTTATGGCAACGTGCTATGTGGAGTATGCGGAAGTTCTGATTTAGACCATCATGCAGAAGGCTGCAAGTGGTACGAAAACAACAAGGGCGCAATTCGTCTTTTTCATGTAAAAAAAGAGCAATGTAAAAGTCAACCTCATGAATATGGGTCGACTGATGCAGAATTCATGCAAGATTTCTGGATTAGCAGAGGCAAGCATGCATATGTTATCGGCTCAGATGCCAAGTTTTACAAGAATACTTACAAATTTGAGTCAGATGATGGCTCATCTAGATTTGCCGTATCAGTAGTACGCTATTTTACCAATAGGCATAATCAACAGGTTGGTGCAGAAACATCAATGCTTTCTATTAGAGTTAAGGGCGGTAAAATTATTTCTATTTGCAAGGACAAGAAAACCTTGTTTGGTAGAGTAGAAATTTACAAGGCGCTATCTATCTTGTTTAGACCTATGCAATCTGTAAATACATCAAGATCAGATCTTGCAGAATTATTTGAGAGTTGGCTAGTAAGTAAGGGGATTGAAGCTTCGTCGTGTACGGCTATTGGTTTGCTTGATGTTTATTATAAAAGCAAAAATCGAATCCTTGCTGATTTGCGTGTAGACTCTATTGCCTTTTTTGAGAACTTTAAAGCGCCGCAGCGTGCAAAGATTTATGCTGTTGCAAAAAAGAACGGCACAAAGGCGGCCATAGAACAGATGACTGGTGCTAAAACCAGATCTTTGCAAAATGTTCTAATTCACACGCTAGGGTTAGTGTCCGTTGCAAACAAGGCTATTAGTCTAGGGTTTACAGAACAGGATATTGTAAACTTGGTAGAATGTAGTAAATCTAGTTATATTCTTCATACCGAATACATCACTTGCGCAATTGATGCAATGGTAGAGTTTGGCTATTCCAGAAAAGAGATTATGGGTGCTTCTCCTAGAAAGCTTGGTGATATCCATGATTGCACCAGAATGCTTAATCGCATAAAGAGTGCATATCCAGAGTATGTATTGCCGAAATTGCGTATTGCAGAATTGCATGACTATCTAGTAAGAGATTTTAATGCTATGCAAGCTGCAATTAAAAGCGCAGTTGCATTAAGACAGCCTCGCGTTAAAGACCAGTCTGTTATTGATTCACAATACACATTCTGGGCTCCAAAAACGGAGATGGATATCTTTGAGTGTGGAACAAGCATGGTTATATGTGTTGGATCATACGAAAATGCTATCAATAGGAACAATGTTGATATCTATATAGTTTCAACTCCAGACACGAAGTATTTTGCTTGCTTGTCTGTGATTGACAACAAGCTTAATCAAGCTAAATTGCATCGCAATAGACAGGTACATAACTATCCTAGTGATGCAAATATTATACGCTTATGGTGTGAGGATAATGGGATTGATCATAGTCAGTCTCATGATCTTCATGGTGCAGTTGGCAATAAGCCATTCTAAATAGGAGATAATAGTGAGTAATGTATTGGCATGCAAAAATATGCCAGGTTTTACGGAATTGCAAACATGGATTGCAAAAGGTCATGTCGAAAATAGATATGAGCGCCATGCAATTATTGATGTTTTGCATATCAATAATGCAACAATACTTGTTGCTGATGTATGTTTTTACGTCTTTAGCAGTATTGATGGTGAATGCTATTTTATTGCGGAAACGCTTGAGATGGCAAAGTGGTATAGTGTACAGGTAAGTAGGCTATAAATTACAACTCTGGAAAGAGATATTAACATGAATAAGCCTAATCCAAATATGCTGGAAGCATATAATAAGATTGGTCTTGTGTTAACCAACCCCAATGTTCCGTCAGCAGTTAAGGAGCTACACGCATGTGTACATGCCTTAATTGGGCAGAAGTTAACCAATAAGGGTTTTGTTATTGGCTATTCAGCCGTTCCAAAACAGCCTGGTTGGTGTTGGTTGAACAAGTCTGGTGATAATGTTAATCACGGCATCATGATGCGTGTTGGTGATAATGGACGTGTGTATATGCGCGCCCATTATAAAAATGCGGATTACAGAATACTGGGGTTAACAACTCAGGTGCCATTAGAGTGGTTCGGTATTGATGCTTTGAGAACATTATGCTCTCAGTATGCTGTTGGTAACACAAAAGCATATGGCGTTATTCCGATGCCAGTTTTGGCGTTTAAGATTTGGGCTAGTTCCGACTTAAGAGAGATGTTTAGCAAGTTGTTGTACAGCAAATTGCTTGGCGTCAACCTTGATGAGGCTGGAAATATTGCCCCATATGCTGTTGCTCAAAACAAAGGGTTTGTAAGAGCAGAGCATAATATTAAAGGGTTCAAGGGCTTCAGATTCCCAACACACAATGAGGTTAAGTGTGTACTGGAGCACAACAAAGGTTTAAACGCCTTTGAGGATCCTTCTAAGCTCAATGAGCGTGTTGTTAAGATCTATGGCAACACTGAGGGCGTATATATTGGCAAATGGAATGGTATCCATATCATTTCTCAGCCAGTTTGTGCTGATCCAGCATTCCAGGAAGAAGTGAACAACATGTTCTGTACTGGGGTTGCGTATTCTAGGGATTTATACAACTTCCTTGGACCAGTGCGTGTTGTCACAAAAGGTGGTGGCAAAATTGTTATTGCATCTAAATTCCATTTTGAGGAGTTTGGACCAAGAACAATCGTTGCAACATTGGCCTCATGGAAAGGTCAATTCAACATGTTGCTTGATTCAACTGGTATTATGCCAGTTAAGGAGCAGGTTGAGTATTGCAATGAAAATCCAGCAATGGGTAGCAAAGAGCTAACTAAAATGGCTCGTAGAAAACTACACAAAGCTGGTTTGATTCGTAGTATCACCTGCAAGTATCGTGACACAACAATAACATTTGAGTATGTTGAGTGTGAACACGATGTGGCAGCAACTAATTTGTACACTCTCTATGGCTGTCAGTACAAGGAAACTGATATTGATGATGTAGACAGTGCTGCTTATGAAGCACAAAGTATGATGTCTTCATATTATCTTAATATGATTAAGCACATCAAGGACTGTGTGCAGCATGGTGATTATAAATTCAGATTAGCTGCCAGAGTATTAAAAGACAAAGATGATGGTGTGATTGTAAAAAGACCACCATTAACATCTTTCTCTATACGTGAAATGACCAATATCTTTTGGTCGTATTGTGTGTACGAAAAGGACTCTAAGTGGGTTGTTGACCCAACTGTACTGAATGATGTTATTGCCCAAGTTGTGCATGATAACACTGGCAAGGCAAATGCCAAGCATAAGGAAATGCAACGAATAGCCACCGAAGGGTATGTTGATGTTGCACGAATAACCAAAGAGGATTTTATTGCCTTTATGGATAAATTATTCGGACGTGCATATGACAACATGGGATATGATTGTTATGAGCAAATATCTATCCCAGAACGTGGATGGTCTAATATGGAGACTGGATTATCCTCATTAACAGATGAACAATTCACTGAGAAGTTTCATATGTTAATGTCTGGTGATGAAAACTTCCCTGGTTTGATGTCAGAGCATGGCTCTCTTGTTCATATTGAAGGGTATGATTTCTTTATTCCTGGTTGGAATTTCTTAAAAGGAAATATTATGCCAGTTGATAAAGAAGCCTTCAAGAATGGGGATAGTGTTGAGTGTATGTTTGGTAGCACAATACAGACTATTATGATGCTATTTGTTGCTTTAAGAAATGAAGCAAAGGGTAGCAATGTTGAATGGTCCTTTACAGCTGCACAACATCTTATTCGTATCAATGCTGCATTGTTTGAAGATTCATACAATCGCATGATTGTGCGTGGCACATATCTGACAATTGCACCAAGATTCTGGAATTGCTCATTTGATGACTACAAACATACTGTTTCAACAACAGCGTGTCATGCTGGTCATATGACATACTCTAAGGATCCAGTGATATTCGATAAGGGTGTGACTGGTGTCTATAATGACGCTTTCTTTCCAGAGAGCATCTTTGGTAAATTGAATGAGATTGATACATTTGCAATGAGTTCAGTTTGCTTTGTCAACAACACCCTGCTTATGACACAAGAGAATGACACCGATGGTGACTTGTGCTGTTTGCGTTATAACATCAAATTGCCATTGTATGATGGTCAATGGTCTTATATGCAAAATAGAGCAAATTCTTATGTGTGGGGTAAAGATGACAAGGGTGTTGCCAAGCCTGTTGGTGTTGTTGGTGATGGTGAAATGAAATTTGAATTTGCCATGAAGCCTTGGAAATACTATACGCCAGAGGATTTAGCTATTGGCATAGACTCAAATCGTCAAGCCAAAGAGAATATTGGTCTTATGACTAATGGTTTGTTTCAGCATTCTATGTTGCTTGAAAATGCAATATTTAATGGTGGAATGAATGTATTTTGGGCTAAGATGCTTTGGAACCTTTATGGATATATTATTCAGGACGAAGCTATGCGTATGATCAAGCATAGTGAAGGTAAGATTATTGGCGGGAATGGCAGATCAATGTACTATGAAGCAACGTCTGTGATATCTCTATTAAGAGGTAAAGCAGAGTTAATGTTTAGTGGTAGTGTTGATGCTGATGGAAATTCAATGAATGATGGCTTTCTACAGAATATCAAGACATATTGGAATGGCTTTGATCAAGAAAACAAGAAGCATTACAACTCATTGAAAACCGCAATTGATAAATATGTTGCAGCCACAGCGGTGTTTGTCAATGCTCATTATGATACCGTTCCAGAAAAGGTAACACCTGGTCAATATACTGGTCGCATTTCTAGTTGGTATCCACATAATATCTATCTTTCACAAGATTTAGCGAATAGAAAATGTATTAATAGTACATATAAGCTATTCAATGTCTTGCAACGTGGGTATTTCTTACACACAGAGAAAACACGCCTGTCAAAAGGTGCAGCAAACGAAATGATAGCAACATGCTCTGAGCATGGCATGTCAGCTCCATTAAACTGTAGAGATGTTGTCTCTTCTGTGTTTGAGATGCAAAAGAATGATATTACAGTCCCTCAGTTAAATTCTATGAGTTTGGCTTTTCAGCTGGACACAAAAGTGCAGAAAGGTTATTTTGCTCAACATATGTATATTGGCAAACTTAATATTTCTGCAACAGAGAAGGATATCTGTGTTTTGCGTTGGATTGATATGGTGCGTACTGCAAATGATAGCAATAAGGATTTTGCTATAGAAAAAGAAGAGCGTATTGCTGCTAAACCAGAAATTGAAACTGGTAAAATAGTAGCTGATATTCTATTTCAGCAGTTACGTGATGCCTTAGCTCAAACGCCAACTGATATTAACTATCCAAACCCAGAGGACTGGGCGTAAGCCTGGTCCTTTTTGTTTTTTAAGAGGAATTAACATGAAACTTTCAAGCAAACAACAATACAGCAACAAAGAAATTATAGATGCAATACTTCAGTCAAATGAGTATCAGCACATGATATGCTGCGATGTAGATGGATTTTACTCGCCATATAGCCCTGATGGATTTGTTTGGTATACACAACTATCAGAACGTAACATAGAAGATAAGCAAACTGCTGAACATCTTGTATGTAGTGCACCAGATGGCACTCGTATAGAGTTTACGGACTATGAGAACCATATACGTGCTATTGTTAAATCTGTATTGGTATACAAAAAGATAAAAAATATTTGGATCCCTGATGAATCTAATAAAGATTGTTTTATTGATTTTGGCTTAAGCCATCTCGGGCAATCAGATTTTTCTGATGATATTCCATTTTAACTGGAGATGTAGTATGAAAAATGAATTAAAGCTCGCGGAAAGAGCAGATCAAAACTTTATTGACAGACTGCTAAGCAGAATTCAAGAGACATATGAGGTCAGAGTTCTTATTGGTGGTAGGTCCATTAAGGTTGCTGATTCAGTCACATCATGCATCTGGGACAAGACACAATTTCTCGGTATGTCTAAGGGTGAAGTTAACAGTATTGTAGTAAATGCCATGAAGGTGTTTAAAACAAAACAGGTCACCACAAAAAGTGCCTGTGTTTCTGAAATACAGGCATCAGCTCACAATGTTCCAGTGTTAAGCAACAAGCAATACGAAGAACAAGATAATTCTTCTATTGATGACTATGTTGTTGAGCCCGAAGAGAACAAGGAGCAAATAGCCAAAATGGTGTTTGTTGCTAATCTTAATAGAAATGCAAAGGATTATTGCAATGACATCAATCCAGGTGCGACAATGGAGGAATACGCCAAATATATTGCTGATAAGAATGGCTATTCTGTTACTGTATATGAAGACTATTCAGATATTGGTATGATGATAACAATGCAGTGTAACAACATTATGGTGCATTGCGAAGTTCATCAAGACAATAAATGGATTTTGTCTAACTAGACTCCGAAAGCCAAGGATGGCAACATTACTCTTATTCTTATCCTCCGAAAACTTCATCGCTAATCACAATATCATCTTAGATATGAAATTTACTTTTCTGCATCAAAATTGTTATAACTTTGCTGGTTTAAATATATGCTGTTTTGTAGGCTATGGCATATATTATCTTTTTCGCCTACTTTGGAGTTAGTTATGCATATTTATAGTGCTGACTGCGAAAAGGATATGGTTCCAGTTCGCTAAGTGGTTCATAGAGGCTGGTGGGAAACTGCCAGCTTCTTTGACATCAAAATTGTTAAAATTTATTTGAACTTAATTTTTATATGTGGGGTTAATAATTATGAATACTGTATTTATTGTGATCGAAACTCAGGTTAATGATTATCTACCTGAATATCCTAAAGGTGCTCAAACTTCTATTGTTGGGACTGCAAAAGACATAGAAGGTGCCAAAGAGTTGATTAATGATGCAGTCAAATATACCCACGAGAACTGGGAAGACTCTGCAATAGATGTAGAGTTAAGTGATGAAAACCAAACAGTAATGTGGGGATATAATGGCGAAACAGGAGTAGTCTTTATATTCACAATACATGAGCAACAAATATAAGAGTAACTCCGAGGAAGCACCCAAAAGGACTTGGGTTGTTTTCCTAAAATTGTTAGAACTTATTTGAATCAGTTGTTCATAGCTCATCAGCGGCATATGTGAATCAACTGGGCAACAAATCTAGTTTTACGACTAGAGGCGAAATTTAGCAGTGAAATGATATTAGTATCTGCTATGGCTGTATGATTTGCCCATACAGCACATTATTGTATTGGTGTTGGGGGTTAATGTATGGGTACACGTTATTATGTGCCTCGTAAGGCTGTTCTTGAACTAGTCAAAAAAGGACTGGTTGAATTGCTTCCAGACCAAGTTATCTATAATATGGAATTTGATGACAACTATGGTTGCGAAATGGAGACGAATGAGGTACAGGTTCGTTTTACTCGTGTTGCTATAGCTGGATGGGAATTTAGCTGTGCAACTTATATGGGTGAAAAACAGTCCCGCTGGTTTGTTGGGCCAAATGTTGGCAAATCTGAAATCTCCGAATTCCTAAAAAGGAACGGAGTTAATTACGAATTTGGTTAATTGGGGAAATTAAATGACCAATATGTATGATGAAATGATAAACGTCTCTATCCAAACAGGGCAAATTCTTGCTGATTTAAATGAATTAGCAAAGGAAAACGGTGTAGGGGTAGGGATTCAGATAGCAAAGGAAGCTATGCGTGTGGAATTGAATACACAGATGTTGGTTCTTGATCGCTTAGTACACATTATGCCAACTATTAAAGCTGACCGCTGGAAGAATGTGAGAGTGTGCTTATTGGCAGTGATGTTTAAGTAAAAATTGTTATAATTCAGATGAGATATATATTTTATAGGCTGTATATATCTCATATCTTTTTTTATTCGCCTATTGGAGTTGATTATGAACAGTTTAATTCAAAAATTTGCAGCACATTATGATTGCAACTTATCCCTGTTTGGCACATTGTTGGTAGTAGCAGCCAATAATAAACAGGTGAAAATCAAGCACTTCACCACGTTGCCAGAACAAGAGCAACGTAGACAGTTAGTGCTAGCTCGCAACACACTCTCCATTAAGGAGCGTACAAAAGCAGTTAAGGTCGTAGTACCACCACAAGTAGTTGTCGAAACAGATGATGAAGCACTGGCAATGCTTCAAGAACCACAACAACCTTGGTATAACACCTTACCTCCCCATATGGTGAGTATTAATGGCACTATCACTGGCGATACTGCTTATCATTAGCCAAAGGCGGCTTACAGCTAATAATATTATAAGGTTATGGCTTAATTGCTATAACCTTTTTGTTTCTAAGGGGGAAAAGTAAATGAGAATTCATCAAGGCAATATATGGGATATCTACTCATATACTGATTTGTTTTTATTCACATCTAATGGTGTGGTAAATAATGGCAAATTGGTAATGGGAGCTGGTATAGCTAAGCAAGTAAGGGACAGATTTAAGGGAATAGACGCTGCTATTGGTAAAACAATATTAAGTGGTGGCTACAATTTAAATAACCCGTATGGCTTATTGTTATCTCCGAACAAAGGCAAGGTGGGGCTATTCCAAACAAAACTGCATTGGAAAGATGAATCCCCTTTATGGCTAGTAGAGAAATCTACAAAAATGCTTATTGAATGGGCAAATAACAATCCACATAAAAGGATTGATATGACATACCCAGCAATAGCAAACGGTGGTAGAACAGTTGATGAGATATATCCAATAATTCAACATCTACCTGACAATGTAAACGTGTGGAGAAATTAAAATGAAACTTAATATCCCAGATGCAGATTTCTTCGTATTTGAAAATTTCCTATTAAAACCAGAAGAAGCTTTAAATTGGATAGCTTCTAATGAACCTTGGGAACAACTATACCATAATGGGTATAAAGCACCACGCCTTAACAAAGGCTACGGCAAAGGATACACCTATTCAGGTCATAGCATCCCAGATACACCAATTCCAGCTCATTATCAAAGATTAATAAACCAACTAGAAAAGGATTGGAGCATCAAAGCAAATCAAATACTATTAAACTATTACCGCAACGGTACAGATAGTATAGGTCTACATGCCGACGATGAACAAGAATTAGGATATAACCCAACAGTGGTAAGCTTATCCCTAGGCGACTCAAGAACATTTGAACTTGTAAATAAAAAAACAGGTGTAGTGTATCCTATTGAGTTAAACAACAACCAATTATTAGTAATGGGTAATATGTCTCAAGTGCTATATAGACATCGTATTAAGAAGCAAGAAGGCAAAGGAAGGCGTATAAGCATCACATTTAGACAAGTGGTCGTATAAGCTCATATAAGGCTCTCTAACGCATAGTAAGTTCAAAGGTGTAGGTATGCACTAGAAAAGGATTTACTGCACGTTCTAGGGCCTCTATGAACCGTTATAACCTATTTGAAACTCTAAACTGTTATAATTTAACCGACATCAACAGCTTAAAGGTTAAAATAACATGCCAAGTTTAATATACACAGGAATTGGAAGTCGTGAAACACCTCTAGATGTATTATCAACAATGCACAAAATTGGTAAATCATTTGCCGAAAAAGGATTAATGCTACGTTCAGGAGGAGCGGAAGGTGCAGATACAGCCTTCGAAAGAGGTTGTGATTTAGCAAAGGGTAAGAAAGAAATATATTATGCAACCAACAATAAAGGCATAATAGTCTCCGAAAACATAATGCAACAGGCATTAATATTGGCAGGTCAAATACATCCAGCTTGGGACAGATGTAGTGACTATGCAAAGCGCCTACATGCAAGAAACGGTATGCAGATATTAGGCAGAGAGTTAAATGAACCAGCAGATTTCGTGGTGTGTTGGACAAAAGACGGAGGACCGACTGGCGGCACAGGACAAGCGATTAGATTAGCGAATATGCAAGGTATCAGAGTGTATAATCTCTATTTTGAGACACATTTGCAGGAATTAAGACAGCTTTATAAGAGCTTCTGAGTTCAGTTATCACAGCCGAAGTGTATTTGGGGCAGGGCAAATACACATTCGGTGTGGATAACTGCTTAAACCAATTATACACATGGTCTATTTTTCTTGTCAATAGGTTTTTGATTTTTATTTTGTATAATTTTTGAAGTCCTTTGGTGGGTACAGACTAGGTATATTTTAGTATATTTTAGTATGTTTAAAGGGAGGTATGTTTTGTCCACGATGTACTAGGTATAAAATGAATATATTAAATATAAAATAGGCATGTACTAACTATATTTAGCTGTAAGCGGCCTGCGGCTAAGTATGTTTTGATGTATTTAAATATGTTTCACTGGAGAAATTAAATATGAATGATTTAGAACTAAAAGCTATCTGTGTCAGACTTCCTAAAAAGTTAATTGCAGATATGAAAAGAATAGCAAAAGATGAAGGTTTAACTTATCAACAGTTAATAAGACATGTGCTAACAAACAAAGTAAGCGAGATTAAGAATGAACAAAATAGTAGCGTTTAGAGATGAACATCGTTGGTTATCTAATATGGTTGAGTGTGAAATTAAGTATGGTGATTTAATTTTTAAATCTACTGAAGCTTTTTATCAGGCTATGAAAACCAAAGATAAAAATGTTCGTGTTTTATTTACTGGATATGATGGTCCAACTTCTAAAAAAGAAGGACGTAAATTATCTTTGAGAGATGATTGGGAACTTGTTAAAGATGATGTCATGGAATTTGCTTTATCTAAAAAGTTTAGTAAAGAACCTTTTAAGTCTTTATTATTATCTACTGGTGATGTAGATATTATTGAAGGTAATTATTGGCACGATAACTACTTCGGAAGTTGTACTTGTGCTAAGTGTGGTAATAAAGGTCTTAATAAACTTGGTAAAATGATTATGGCGATTAGAGAGAATCTAAGAAGTTCTTGTTAAGTGGCTTATGGCTAAGTAGAGGAAATGATTATGAAAAATCTTATGCGATATGGTTTTTATTGTGCGATTTTGTCTGTTTTATTTTATTGGTTTTTATCTGCTGGTTTAGATAACAGCATGTATAAAGAACCTGTTAAGGTGCAAACTGAAGCTGAACGTCAAAAAGAGAATTTAAAAGTTCTTATGAAATCTTTAGCTTCTGATTTGTGTAAAGTTGACCATAAACAAGAGTTAGCTGTTGTTTACTTAAATGGTGAGGAAGTGAAATGCAAATGATTCCTAATGATGGCAATGATTCAAAAGCTTCTGTTATTGATGTTGCTATGGTTGTTCTCGTCCTTTTTGGATTTATTGTGGAGTATATCCTATGAAAGTTGATATTTATGCTGATGGTGCATGTAAAGGCAATCCTGGTCGTGGTGGTTGGGGTTGTTTGTTATTATGCAAAGAAAAGAATATGCGCAAAGAACTGTATGGTTATGGCGGTGATAATGTGACAAATAATCAAATGGAAATTTTGGCAGCCCTAAAAGGATTAGAAGCTCTAAAATTAAATTGTGATGTAACATTGTATACAGATTCTAATTATGTTGTTCAAGGCATTAATTCTTGGCTTGCTAGTTGGAAAGCTACAAATTGGATTGGCAAAAATAAAAAACCAATTGCTAATAGAAATTTGTGGGAACAATTAGATGCAGAATTATCTAAACATAATGTAGTGGCCGTATATGTTAAAGGTCACTCTGGTATTGAAGGTAATGAAATTGCTGATGCCTTAGCAAATAAAGCAATTGCTGAAGTCCTCGCTAGCTAAAAAGTTGAACAGGTTATGACACTAAAACTGTTATAATCTGTTTGAACAAAACATATTCTCAGCTTCGCAAAACTTGTTTTTGAGAATTGTTATAATCTGTTTGATGAATTAAATGGTTAATTCACACAAGTAAAACTCGGAGTATTAAAATGACATTAAATGACATTATCACCAAAGCATTAGGCACAAGCAAAGAACATTTTCATGCATTTATTTTCTTCAAAGAATGCAAAGAAGCAGTTTTAAATGCTGGCTCAAAACAAGGTGTTGCTATTGGTGCAATTGCAGTGCATTCAATTGTAAAAGAAAAATTTCCAAATTTGCAATATGAGCAAATCGAAGAATTATTAGCAACAACTTTCGGTGGCAACGACAAGCAATTAATCAAATTTATCATTGAAAATGATATTAAACTTAAATGTGAGTGTGAAAATTGCAAAGACAAAAAACCTGATGCCAAAGATGAACCTAAAGTTGAAGAAGAAGAAGTGCGAGTTAATTTGCCAAAAGAGCTAATTGAGATGCTCGAAAAAGCAACAGGTGCCAAAATCCATATTATTGGCGTGTAAGTTTCATCACTGGTGTGTAATGCACCAGTGCACTTTTCTCTAAATTGTTATAACTTTTTTGACGAAAACAATTCCGTTTTTGTCTTATTTTAACCTTGATTTAGCCAATCAATATTAACACTGATGATGAACAACTATGCGTGTGTGTGTTTATTGTGTGTGTTTATATGGCGGAGTATATTATGAAAGACGCATCTTCTTGTAAAATCCAATTAAATGGTTTATCTATTGTTATTGGTCAAATGCCAGAAAGTAAAACTGGCGATATTGTTATTACTGGCAAGCCAACAAAAGAAATCAAAATTGATGAATTAGTGCTTGAAAGCAAGTTAGATTATCAATTTGATGAAGGTGAACTGAAAGACACCAACAATGCTGTTGTAGAAGTATTTAAGCAAGTTACCAATTTAAGCTTAATGCTTTTAAACACAATGGTAAAAGATAAAACTGAAGGCCGTGAACATGAATTAGCAAAAATCGAAATTCGCCATGCAAATGAAATGGCAACAAACGATAAGCGCCATGAAAACGAAATGGCAAAGCTACGCTTGATTGATGAGCTTGACGACCTCAAAAACAAGCGTATTCATGAACGTGAACGCTATAACGCTTCTAAAAACTAATTAGTAACTCAAAAGTGTTGTATCTTAATTGATACAACATTTTTGATAAACCCAAAAAGAGGTAAATATGCAAGAACTTATTGATGCTTTGCTAATCGTAGATAAAGCAAATGATTTAAAAAATAAATCTGTTTATCACAACAAGTTTTATTTAACAAATGGCTCTCCTGAAGCACCAGATATTAGAGTTCAAAAAGTTATAGAATTAGCTAACAAACATCTTATAAATATTGAAGGAGGTTGTAATTGGGAAAACATAGATACCCTCGAAAACTTGGGATACAGCATTTATGCTGGTGAACAAGATTCATTTGGTTGGTTAAGCGGCTGTATTGAAACAATAAATGGGATAATTGTCTATGGCTGAAAACTTTGATAATGAACTGGCTATTATTAAAGAAAATAAATCTTTATATGGCCATTTAGTAAAAAATAAATATCGTGATGGAAATGACGGTATTTACATTGGGCGTGGAAGCAAATGGGGCAATCAATGGACACATCTTGCACATACCACAGCACCATATGTGGTAAGTTCCAGAGAAGAGGCTGTTGTGATGCACAGAAGAAACTTAATTAAAATGATTCGTGATAACGAAATAAAATTAAGTGACTTAGCAGAATTGGCAGATAAAACATTAATTTGTTTCTGTTCCCCCGATTTGTGCCACGGACACACCTTAAGTGCCGCAGCTCATTGGGCAAAATTAGAATTGAAAAAACAAGGCCGTTAATCGGCCTTTTTAATTGTTATAATTTTTTTGTACTTAATTTAATTTCTGGAGAACATCATGAGTGCAACAGGTACAAGAGTTTCTTTTTCTCACGAAAATCAAACAAAAGCTACAATAGAAATCATAAAATTGCTAAAAGAAAATGGTGAAACGCCAACGAGAAAAATCATTGAAAAGCATTTCTTTGCGATTCAAAATAAAGCAAATTTGGCAATACCACATGACAAATGGGACAATGTAGCTAGATGGTTAATACCAAATGTAAATATGGTTTTTCAAGAAATTGTTGAAAACAAAGAGCTTAAAAAACAACTTGCTAACTTGCAAAATGAACTACAAAAAGCTCACGAAAAATTAGATGCCAAAGCAGATGAATTGGCAAATCTAAAAGCAACAACAACAAAGGACAAAAAACTTACGTTATACATAGCTGGCCTGTTGCCAAAGCAACAACAATTGCTAATTAACAATAGTGAATTGTCAACTAAGTGCATTTTTAAATTTGCATCTTCTGAACAACATAACAATACACAGCTTGAAGCTGCAATGACAAATTCAGATTATGTATTGCTAATGACTGACTTTATCAATCGCAACACAGTGGTAAAGCGTTTCAAAGCAAAACTTATTAATGTAAATGGAGGCATTACAAACCTAGAAGATACTATTTCAAAGTTGTTAAATAAAAAATGATTTATTGGCCGTCTTATTAGATGGCCTTAAATTGTTAAAAATTTTTTGACTTAAATTAGACTTTATTTTTCAAGGAGCAAACAATGTCTAATGAAATAGCTGTACTGTATATTTATGCAATATTAATGGGTTTGTTGATTGGTAAAGCAATTAATAAATATCAAGATGATGACATAGTTGTAGCAATAGCATCTCTATTAGGATACATAACTATAATATTTTTTAAAAATCCAAGTAAAGAATTTATCGAAGCTATTATGCATAGTACAGTTTCAATATGCGTATCAATTATATCGTTTATATGTTACTCAACATTAGTAAATGAAAAAAAATATTTCAACAACCTGCTCAAAAATAAGGAGGCAGAAAATGAACATTTACCAAAAGATGTTCGAAATAATGTGTCTTCTGAAGGAATTAAGAAAACACTGTAAAAGCATGATAATTATTAATCAAATTTTAGAAATACAAAAAAAGTATTTTTATAACTTGGCATATAATTATCCTGACGAAAAAAAAGAAATTGCATGGAATTTAATGATGGAAACTGGCAGCCATCATGAAAGTGCAAAATTTCTAAACATAATCTAAAGGGGAGCAATCCCCTTTTTATTTGTTAAAAATTTTTTGATGCAAAACTGGAGGTTCATATGAACAAATGTATCTTAACTATAACCGCAAAAGGAGAGTTTGATTCTGCTGCAACAAGAGCTTATAAATTCTATGTAGATAATATAAGTTCAGGTTTAACAGGCAGCGAACCTCCAAAAGCAATTCCATTAAAAAACGAAATTAAAATCGTTTTGTACAGACAAGTTAATCAAGAAATTATGAAAAAAATTTCTGATGAATTAACACATCCCTCAATAGAAAAAGTTTCATTTGCAATCAAAGCAGAAGAAACTGAAACATTCGACTGGTAGGTGATTATCATGACACATAAAGGTCAAAGCTCAGTTAAAACTATTAAAGTAGATGCCAATGTGCATCTTGGAACTTTAACCACAAAAATAACTGAATGCTTAGGAGAATATAAAAAATCTCCCAATGAAAAAAACAAACAGCATAATCGTAAAAAATTAGCTGCTGCTGTTGCCGAAGCAATGAATTTCATTGCGCAAGCCATGCATGAAGGTGTCTTTAAAAATGACCCAACAGGATTAATGATAGCAAATTCAACATTTGAAGACCCAGTAAACGAAATAGCCAAAGAATGGCTAGCTAAACTGCAAAAGGCAAACCCAAACGATGAAATTGGCGCTGCAAACCGTCTAGCGTTACAACATGCAGAAGCATCTGGTATTAAAAAATTAATACTAATGACAAAACATGGTGTCCAAATTATTTGGGACGGCATTAAACGTGGCGTAATGTTTGTGTACAACAAAACAGTACAATTCTTTAAATGGGTATGGAATGGTGTTCAATCAATGTGGCGCTGGCTCAAAGAAAAATTCACCAGCTTCTTAGGCAAAGCCGCAAATGACGAACCAAAATTAAAAGAAATTGATATGGCAAAGATTATTCAAGAAGGTGAAGAATCTTTAATTGTAAATTATGGAGAAAAAAACAATGCTAAAGAAGCTGAACAAGCTATTCCAAAAGCAGCCTAAAGTATTTGTTTATGCAGATGCCGCTTACGATAATAAGTTAGCGGTTATTGGCTATATAACAAGTGACTTAACAATAGCACAATATGAACTTGTAAACGCAAATAATGTTAATGATGCTGAATTAAAAGCAGTAGAATTAGCACACAAAATGTTTCCAAATTCAAAAATAGCTACAGATAGCCATTACGCTATAGAAAATACAGAAGGTGACTATGTTTTCTATATTGAAAGAAAGTCTAATCTTGCAAATGTAATTGCAAGAAGTGCAAAAGAAATGGCTAAGTCAAAAGTTATGCACAAGTTATAAATTAAGTTAAAACCAAAAGGACTTGGTAAACTTAATATGAAAAATAACTGTTATAACTTTTTTGACCAAAATCCTTAAGGTCACAACTTCCTTTAACCAAGAGTAAATATTATGACAACTCAAAATCAAGACAAAAATTTAGCAGTATTAATGGACAAACCAGCCAATGCCGCTACAAATCCAATCACTGGCCCAATGATGGGTGTTCAGCAATTTATGCTTTTAAATGCACAAGAGCATTTATGCATTCCTTTGTTTTTAAAACGCAATAGCGGAAACATTCAGTATTATTACTTAATGAAAGCTATGTTGCCAAACATGGAAACAAATGAAAGCCAACGCATGCTGCAACATTGCTGGTTATTGATTCCTGCCAATCCACAAGTATCAGGTGAAAACCAAAAGTTTTACTTTGGTGACCGTAATCATGGCATGATTCATATGCACAACAAAATGCTAGCATTGGGCGGTAATTCTGCATATAACTCATTAGTTGCAAAAGTAACTCTACGCAATATGCCAATTGTGCCAAACAAAGCCCAATTAAAATGGACAGATAAAATTTGGCCAATGTTAAATGAGCAACATAATTTATTATGCGGTACAGCCGATTCAGAACCATTGATGCGCAAATCAGATGCTTTTGCAAAATTCATGAATGACGGGAATGCCAAAACTCATGCACTGTTTATGGCTTTGCTAAAAGACAAAAAAATTGAGGCAAATACTGTATTTGAAGTAATGCCAGATTCAATCATTTTGGGCAAAACAATGTTTTATGGCGACAACCATACTGCAGCAATCCTTGAAAATCAAACCAATGGCATTAACAAACCGTTGTGTATTTCTTCATGGAATGGCGTGTTTCGTGGTGATTTAAATATTGCAACAACAACAAATGGCTTAGGCTTAAAGCTAGAACATGGTATTCGCAAAATTGGTGATGGTTCAAAACAAAAATACGGTGTTGATATTGTAGGTAAAGTATTCGACCGCTTATCAAATACAACCGAAGGCCGTTTAACATGTATTGACCCAGTAACTATTGCATATCTAAATAGCGGCAACGCTAAAGACGAAGATGCAAGCGAAGAAGTCTTAAGTGCTATTGCAACGAATCGTAAATCAAGAGCACATGTATTGCATGGTGCGTTTGAACAAAACGAACACATTCAAGTCAATGATGCTGAGTTAAAAATTCATGCAAATGGCGACAATCCAGATTCCATGAAAATTAGTTGGGAGTTACGTATCACTGATACATCGACCTATAAAGGGTTACGTGATATCTCTAAATTAGGTAGCATCAATGCAAGTGCAGATGACAGCTTCTTAGATTTGTTAATGTCAGGCAATGATGTTTCTGATAAATTGCAAGAAGCAGAAGCCGATATTGATTATGAAGAATTGCTAAATCAGTCAAATGATTTGCAAAAAGAAGTAACCAAAGTCGAGAAGAAAGATGAACCAGTGTCTAGTCCAAGTGGCATGGACATTGAGGACGACCTTCCCTTTTGAGGCATCTTAACATGATACAAAGGCGCGAAACGAAAGTGAGCGCCGATGTATTTTTCTAGTAGCACAATATAGGATACTAGAATATATGACTAGACCTTAAAAATTGTTATAACTTTTTTGCCTTAAAAAATTATCTGGAGATGCAACATGTCAAAAGCAATTAAAGAATTTGAAAGTTTAGACCCTTCATTGGAAATGGAAAAAACTTTTAAGGAATTTATTACAATAAAAGAAATTGAGGAAATAAATTCAGAAGATGACAACAAATATCCAAGAACTTGTCTAGTGGCCGTAGACGCAAAAGAACTATTAAAACTAGAAAAAGAAGATTTAAAAATACAAATCTTTGAAGAAGTAGAAATAGTGCTAGAGGAAGAAAAGTTAATATCAAAAATTTACCATAAGGTAAAAATAGATATTAAAGACAATGAACTTGGGTTTCCAGTTATTCTGAAAAAAACAGACACAGAAAACTTAATGATTGTTTTCATGCTATCCGATACATCATTCAATCAAGTGATGTTAAAAATGATTATTGAAAATAACAATCTACAATTTTACGCTATGGCAATCTAAATAAAGCCCACGATAAAAAGTGGGCAAAATAATAATTGTTATAATCTTTTTGAAAAACTATGGGGATAATTATGTCAATAACAATTATTGTTATCGCTTCATTATTCACTGCTTTTGAATTTTTAAGTGTCATTGGCAAGATGAGTAAATCGTTGCTAAAAAAAGTTCTAGGCTATGAATACTTGATAGATATTATTATGTCCTTTGGCTTAATGTTGTACTTTGGACTTGTTGGCTCTGTAACTGGCATGATTGTTTCAGCAGTTTCAGGCTTTATATTTAGTGTTGCTTTATATTCAGCAAAACATATTGTTGGATATTCAAAACTTCATAGAGTTCAAGGTACATGGTTCAAATTTGAATGGGTAGATTACCCACCAGATTGGAACTCAAAAAAAGCTGGAGGATTTATTTCAAAACTATTTAGAGCTACTGGAGAATTTATTACTAACTTCTTTAGCGGTTTTAAATCATCTAAAACGGAGCAACTTAATGCGAATTAAAATATATAAAGCATTTAGCTTTGTCTCTTCACTTGTGGTATTTGCAGTTGTTAAAATTGCAGATGCCGTAGGTGATGCGTTTTATTGGATTAACTCCTTTTTTAAAAGCTTATTTAGTTTATGGGCATTAATATGGAAAGGATTTGAATTATCAAATTTATTCCAAATTATAGGCTTAAGCTTTGGTGCATTTATAGTTGCAGGCAAAATGGCTAAAAGTGACCTGCTACAAATGTCCGAAAAGAGAAAATTCATCCGCAACCAAAATGTATTATTAGGCACAACTAACACTTATTATGAAACAGCGTTATTTCGTCTAACAAATGCAGCACAACCAACGTAGGATATTATCATGCAAAAAAATGTACAATCACAACCAAGCAACATGTCTATGGTTCTATTCCGCAGCGCAGATGGCTCAATTTCTTATTTTAAAATCGGTGTATTAGCAGCAATTGGTGCCTACACATGGTTTTTTAATCCCTGGTTTTTACTAGGCATGTTTGAAATCTTTATTATCTTCTATTTGTTTTATGCCTTCTGGCAAATTATCAAAGGAAGTCAATCAAAATCTTTAACAGCTTAATAGGTATTAAATCATGAACAATTTAATCAAATTAGATTCAGCTTATGCCGTATGCTTTTGCAACGGCAATGATGCACAACAAGGTGTCTCTGCAATTAAAGTTATTGCATGGGCTGTAATGTTAGATATTCTAATGCATGCAATGTCTATTGCATTTATGCTGCTAGCAATTGGTTTAGCCATTGTTGCGGTAATGGGAGGGCCAAGTCTTTGGAAGACACAAACACCCAAAGATATTGATGCAGAAGTTGTTTCATAACGAACTGCATCGCAAAGGGAAAGGATTCCCTTTTATTTGTCAAATAATAAAAGCAATAAGTATGACTAGACGTTAACTTATCAGGGGATAATCCTATGTACGCAGCAGTAGCTATTAGCTCGTCAGAAAAATCAATACCTTTATCAATCAATTTATCTAGCTCTTATAGGCAACTTAAAAAGTTCCTTAAAAAAGGTATTTCTGATAATAGTATTATTGAAAACATTCAAGAAGTAGAACTAGAAGGATTTAACTATGAAAAAATTGATTGTATTATTATACAGTCAACAAATGTTAATAAACAAGGTCATCTTCGTTTTAAACATTATATTAAATAACAAAAAATGGCCGAATAAATTGTAAATATTCGGTCATTTAAAACTGTTATAATTTTTTTGACACATAAATAGTGTACGAGGGTCTTTGTTTTTGATGATAAACAAAGTCATTTTTATATGCTAAAGACATAATTCATATCTACATAGTCTTAGCAAACATAAGGAAACGCGCAATGTCTAAAGGCTTGTTGTCTATTTTAAATGTTCCAAGTATTGATGCAAACTTAACTTCTGATGAAGTGTTAGGTAAACTCATTCCAAAAGGCTTTGAAAGTATTTTTCAAGCTTCTTTAGGAACTAATGGACAAATCGAATTAACGTTCATGGATGCAGAAACTAATGGTGACAAGACTATTGTTATTTCGGAATATTTATATAATCCAGAAAAACATGGTGCTATGATTCCAAAATTTATTTTTCAAATTTCAACTCTAGTTAGCAAAGAAGGAAAAAGACCAGACTATACAAATCAAAATAAGAATTTAATTCTTAATAGCAATCAGGTGTTGTATTTAATTATACATCACAGAGTTACAAAATTAGCGGCATATAATACTCAATGGATTGGATTATTAAATAAGGATATTAGCAAATTAAAGTCATTTATTGATTTTAATATGCCAAATTCTTTTAATGCCAAACAAAAAGTATTAAATACCTATGTAGTTGTAGATGCTTTTGCAAAAAATAGCAATCCCAAAAATCCTACATGGAAAAAAGTTTTACCATATGACCAGTCAGAAGAATTTCCTTTAGGAGAATTGATTGACAAAAAAGCATTACCAGAAGTTTTAAAAGCCACAATGAGTGATTTAAATATTCATCCAGGTTCTGAATCTATGCTTGAAAAAGCTGGTAAGATTGTAATGAATGAATCTCATACATTGTATAAAGCCCCAGGCTATTACATGGCAAATAAAACAAAAGACAATAAAATTTGTGAGCCTTTTGTTGTAATGCCTTTCCCAGTTAAACAAAATGTCCCTTCTCGTTTGAAAAGTCATCTTTTAACTGACTGCTTTAAAGTTGTTAAACCAATTTTAAATCCAGTTTATGACCAAGATTATGTCAAAGTTGACAATGAAATCAAGGTAAAAGATGAATGCTTATTAGGGGCTATTATTGTTTTCCATGATATTGAAGTTGAAAGCGGAAGATTTGTTTTTGGAGAAATTGAACAAAATATCAAATTAGCAAAAAGACAAATTTTTAAAAAACAAACCGTTCATCAACAATTTTCAAATATTGTTTGTGAAGTAGGTACGACTGCTTACAATGGAAAATTAATTTTAGGAACAGACTTAAATGACGATGTAGTTTTAATAGACAATGTCATTGATGCTAAAGTTACTGCAATTATTAAAGATGAAGGTCATCAATCTGCAAAAATTGTAGTAGAAACCATCATTGAAGCAGGCAACTCTCGCATTATCAATCCTTATGGCTTAAAAGGTTTTACAAAGACAAAACCATATTTAGGCTATATTACTTTGCCAAATGGAGAAAAAAGAGAGGTAGATTTAATTACAGGCATGAATGGTGTTAAGGGTAAAAATAACACTATTGCTGCAGCAAGAGCAGCTTTAGCATTCAAAGAAGGCTTTTATGAAAACAACTTAAATTATTTAAGAAGTTTAAATTTAGCAGAAATGAATGCTGCTGCAGACAAAATTCAACGCCTTGAATATACTGACCAATATGGCAACAAGAAATTAGTTTGGGCTGGATACGTTGAGTATTACGTCACAGAAATTGGCAAAATGTATTCTAAGTACAAACCTCAAAATTTTATGTTTGAGGTTGGTAAATATTTAGAAATGCAAACTGACAAAAGTTTGTTTAATTTTATTTGGAAAGATTGTATTGATTTCAAAATGAAAGAAATTGCAATTGAACTGCATAAAATTTTAACAGATAATAATGGATTTTTTGCAGCCAAAGAAAATTTGCCAGTTTACACTCCTAGTGAATTGCCAAATTTGTTTAAATCTTCTGATTTAATTTTATCTTCTCAAAGCAGATGGGATAATGACTCTAAGCTTTTTGATGAAGAATTTAATAAAGGTTTTTATATAGACCTTAGAAAATTAGAATTTTTAGACAAAAACAACGTAAGACAAAAAGGCCCAATGATTCGGATGCCAAGTGCAAAAACTTTAAATGGTATTAAAGGTCAATTGCAAAATGGTTCATTTATTTATCCAAAACTAATTGTTGCAACTTCCAGAATTTTACAGCATTTATGCATTAAAGATGCTGGTGGAAGATACAATCCAGGTTATGTTTGGAATTTAAGTGGCAAAAAACACGCTCTTCAGGCTTATTTAGAAGAATGTACTGGTATGCTTTACTCTAATGATGAAAAGAGTATGACATACGCCCAGTCTTTGATTAAGCCAAAAATGATGGGCATTAACATGAAACAGGTTACTGATTATTTAGTACCTTGGAATGTTGTAGTAATTTTTGATGATAAAAAATATCACGAAATTGAAGCACATATTGCGTCTGAAGACTTTGAAAATAAACATTTAGGTGCTTTATCTTTGTTTGGCAAGGAAATTTATGGTTTAGCTATTAGAAATCCTGCCTTATGGAAAACGCAAGTTGCAAAAGTTAAAATATGGAACAAAGACAAATTCTTTACTTATTTAAGAGAATGTGGATATGACCCTCAGATGCACATTTCTCCAGAATATTGTAAAGATTGTATTGTCATTTCAACGTATTTAGCTTTAATTCAGCATAGTGATGTTGATGGTGATTTATTGCCATTGTTTGTACCTCATGGCTTAGGCCAAAAATTGTTGGTTGATTTTGAATTAGAAAATGTGTCTTATGAAGAAGCAAAATGGACATATGAGTATTATTTTAAAGAAGCTGATAATAACCAAGATTTACAAGGAGATAATAAGTATAGTCTCTATCAAATGTATATTCCGTTTAGCAACACTAATCAAAAAAACTATTCTCAGTTTTTGGTTAATGCTGCTGTAGCAAAATCAAATATTGGTTCTGCAACTTCTGATATTTGGGCTTTATACGCAATTATTCAAATGTATCAATCAATGCTTGCGTTGAAAAATACAGATGAAACTGTTTTTAAAAAGTATATAGAGCCTTGGTTTAAAAAATCAGCAGCAGCTCCTAAGATGCTTGATTCTGTTATGTTAAATCAGATTTGTTATGTTTACACAAGACTTGTTGAAGAATACGTTATCAACGCTATTAAGCATATGGAAGGCGGTTCTGCGCATTTTAAAATGTATTACTTAGCAAATATGACAGCTTCAGAAAACTTGAAAATAGTAACTGATAAGCTAATTAAAGAGTTTAACTTGTCTCCAAAAGCAGCATATGCGATGACAGACATTGTTGAGTGGTCTAAACAAAATGGTGTTATGAAAGCTGTAAAGTCTTTTATTTCATTATACAACAAAGGTACGCAAGTTAACTTTGCAGACAATCCAGAATTTAAAGAACTTTTTCAATATATTTCAAAATTTACATTTTTTGGAAGTTTGGTTAAAGAGCTTTACAATTTGACTGATGAATTTCAAAATGCTGTTATTGATAACTTTTATTACTACAAAGGCATAGAAGTTAAATCTAATAGCAATGATGTTATTTCTGAAGTAGAAAGTGAATTTGCTGATTGGCTTGCATAAAAAATATAAAGCCCGTAAATATGCGGGCTTTGTATTCAAAAAAACAATATTATTGTTCTATATTATTAATTATCTTCTCTACCTTATCTTTAAAAGTAGATGCTTCAGTTTCTGCAATTGATTGTAATTCTTCTATTGTTATAATATTTTTATCTATTAATATTTTTTGAAGTACATTTATTCCTATGATTGATTGAAATATAACTTGGTCATGTGCCTCTACAACTGTTGCAATTTTTTGTAATTTATCAATTAAATCATTTGAATTTAATACTTCTGTTTTATTTTTTTTAACAGGTTCCATTTTTATTGTTCCTTAAAATTGTTATAAATATATTTTAATGTTTAGTATGACTAGACGACATACATGATTGTTTTGAATGAATAAATTGTACATTAGTATGACTAGACAAGCAAATATTAAATTGTAAACTTTTAATATATGAAAATAAAAAACAAATAAAATGTAGAATTTGTGGACAAAATGGAGATATAAACTGATAAATATAGAACTTGCAAAAAAACAAAAACTAACAACACAGGAAATAGAAGGCCTTAAATTACTTTATGAAGAACTGTCTAGCATATTTTTAAAAGCAGAACAGGCAACAGAAAAAGAGTTAATGATACTCTCTATGCAACTAGAAGAATTAGAATATAAACTTCAAGAGGCATGGAAATTTGAAAAGAATCCTAATAAACATAGTTATTGGTACAAAATACCACAATGCACTTGTCCAAAATTAGACAATGCAGATTTGTGGGGGACTGGAACAAGAATTTTTAACCCTCAGTGCATGGTGCACAAACATTTATTTACTCACATTTCTAATAAGAGGCATTAAAATGAGTAAGAAAAATGCTGCTAAAAACAGCAAATTTAAATATTCAGACGGTCAAGAAATTACAGAAGGAGATATTTTGCTTTGTACAAGCAAAAGAAAACCATCTGAAAAAACAAAGTTATATGTTAAATATTCGCAAACATATAATTGTTTAGTTGTATCTACTTCGGCAGAAACAACATTTATGTATAAAACATTAGAAGCAATCTTAGCAGAATACAATGTTGCTTATGATGGCGAATACGAAACAAATCTTTTTATTTAAGGGTAAATCATGTCAAAGTTTTATGACGTAACAAAAGAATTTAAGCGCATTCAGTCTCATTTAGTTTTTGGTGATCCAAAAATTATTGCAGATCTTGAAAAAGAAGGACATTACTTGCGCCATCCACGTACACGAAAGTTACGTGCTCGCAACCGTAATGCAAAAGCTGATCACTGACAAGTAAGGGTGAGTAAAGCTACTCCATTTTGGTAAAAATGCTTTAAACAACATATAGAGTGCTGATGTTGGCCCTTAGAGAAAACAAAATGCACGGACAAAAACAGCTCTTAAAAGAGTTATCAACAGTAGTTATCATTGATGCAGCACAATTCAAATCATTGCCTGCTGAAAAGTTGGTTGAAATCAGCATTAAGATTGCTGATTTAAAAAATGCTGGCAAAGAAATTAAGATACTTGGTGATTTATCAGACTATACAAGCTTAAAAATCATTAAGCAGAATGCAGCAAGTAATAAGTGTCTAAAAGAACATTTAGAGTATTATACTGGCAAAGAAATTAGCGAAAGCGATTTTGAAGTTATTACTAATTATGCAAATGCTCAAAAAGCACTTAATGATTTTTTTGAAACAACAGTTAATCCAAATATAGAGTATCCTTTTGTTGAAATTCCAGAAGAATATGAAACTGGATTAGAAGATATTGAATTTAAACTCAAATTAATTAAACGTGGCAATCATAGTATTGGATACAAAGCGTTTGAAGAAATTTGGGAAAAATGTATAGATCATTGGCTATATAAGCGTCCATCAAACGATTTCTATATTAGAGCATCTGGATCAAATAATCGTGTCTCAATATATAGAGATAGAGTTTCTATTGGATGTCAATCAGTACCACGTTTTCAGGTTGAGCAAGTGGCTCTAAAACTAAACCTTCCATTCAAACAACAGGATAAATAACATAATGCAATTGTCATTTGAATCATTATTAAAATTAGCTGGCGGCTCTCAAGAAGATGATTTGTCTAAATATTTGGGTCTTGGCTTGAGTGAGCAAATCAAGTCAGCAATTGAGCGAAAGCGCAAACACGAACAAGAGCTTGTAGCAGAAGAAGTTGCAGAAGAAATTTTAAAGCTATTAAAAAAATCTCAAACAGATATTGATGATAGCGTTACTATTATTCGCAGATTACGAGCAGAAGAATCAGCGCGTTTAGCACACATCAAAGGAATTGAACGCGCAAAAGCGTATGCAGTTGAAACTAACAACTTTTTACCTTTAGCAAATATTCTTGGTTTGTTGTCATTAAAATCAGTGACAACTCTTAGCAATAAAGAAATTTTGAAGGTTCCAGATTCTTGGCAACCAAACAAAGCAGAAGCACAAGCCCAAGGTACAAACAAGTGAAAGTCTTGTAGTGGTTTCATACGAAGCCACCTACGCTTATAGCTGATGATTAATATAATACATTACGAACATTAATCATGTGTGAAACAGCTTACCATACTATACTATACTACTATATGATACTGGCGTGGAATCGCCGTGCTTTATGTAAACAAATCCAACTTGTTTGAGTCCTAAGTCAACAAATATAAGTTATCCTATTATCTTCTATATAATAAAATATAACTTTATTTTATAAGGCAAAAAACAAGAAGTGTATATTATTAATTAATTTATTTTATACACTTAAATCCTTTCCCCTTTCCTTTAACATTAATGCATAAAATAGCCTGCTGAGGTTTGAGGCAAAAATGGTCTAACAACTCAATTTCATTTATTTTACAGAACTAAAAATCATGCTTGAAGTAATTCGAGCATATTATTATTTAAGATTTTCATAAGATTTTAAATAATAATATCCCACAAACAGAGGCAACTTAAATGTGTCACGTAGCTACTAATATTGTCCCTATTAAACCTTTAAATCAGAAAGGAATTAATTTAGAGACAGCAACTGCTTTGCAATTAAATTCTTCAATTAATATTGCAGTTGATTTTGATGAAACAATCACAAAAGATCCTGGTGCCTGGAACCAAATTATGAAATTGATGCATAATTTAGGTATGAAAGTTTATGTTGTTACTTATCGTAATGAAAGTGAACAATTTGGACTTGAATACTTATTTGCAACAGATTTCATAGAAAAAGTGGTTTTTACTGCAAGAAATGGCAAAAAAGCTTTTTGTGAAAGTTTAGGTATTTTTATTGATATTTGGGTTGATGACAATCCAATAACTATTACTCATACATTGTTAAATGTGGATGCAAATTTACATTACACATTTAAACCTGACAATATGCAATGCGCCATTTATGCAGCTCCTGAAAACATAGAGCAAGCAGAGTATGAAAGAATGGTCGCAAACAAATTGCCAATTCCAAAACACTAAGGTTTTATCATGGGTCAAGTAATTGTAAATGTAGAGGTTTCGCACCTTGGCAAAAAAGCTTCAGCGCCAGTTTTTGCACACAGAGGCAAAAATGGCCAATTTGTCGTCTCAGAAGCATTTGTGCAAACTTTAGCAAATAAAATTGGATATAATCCAGAAGTTGTTACGCTAAAAATTTCAGAGGACTTAGATGAAGCAGCCTAACGCAGATGATATTAAGGCAATCAAGGTGGTAAGATTTATCTTGATTGCAATATTAATTTTGATGTTTTTAATTAGCATAAAGGTGCACAATGAAAACTCAGTCAGCAGTCAAAGTTCAAGTTGGATCTACAATCCAGTGGCAGATAACTTGTCGTTTAAAAAGCAATAACAATTTTCAATTTATTGTAACGACTAAAGGTAAATTAAATGAAAAAAAATAAAGGGTTTGCCATAATTGAATTGATGATAGTTATTGCAATTGTTGGCATTTTGGCCGCTGTTGCAATACCTGCATTTCAAAACCACAACAGCATAGAAGATGCCCCAAATAAAGCAAATGATTTTGCTATTAATATGTTGAATGCAAAAAGTGCAACATCAACATGCTTAAAAACAAATCAATATGTTAATACTTGTACAACTTCATATGAAGCACAAGATGGCTCTAGGCATATGGTTGGGCTTGCATGTTCACGCAAACAGTCTGAGGGTTGTGTTATTTCAGGAGCACTTTAATGTCTATTACACATGATTTAAGTAAACTATCAATTATAGATCAAGAAATTAATGCTAACGATATATCTTTATTTTTTGATAAAAATAAAGGTGTATACTTTGCTGCAATTGCACACACGTGTGAATCAGATGATTTAGAGGATAATCAATTTGCTATAGGTGGTATATACAATCTTAATAGTGGAACACATTTAACAGATATTGATTCTGGTATATATGCCCAGGATAAAAATGCTTATATTTTTTGTGGCAATATCTTTTCAGCTGAAGAGATCTTTGACACCTATCCTGTTGAAAGAGATGTGCTTATGTTAGATTTTAATAAAATCAAATCATGCAACACAATTCAAAAGCATAAGCATTTTTCACAAATGGCAACAGAAAGTAAGGAAATTTTACAAAGAAGTTTATATGAAAATAGAATATCAACAACTTCTAGACGTGTGAGTATAAATTTTGTTGGATGCGGCGGAGACGATGCAGAAGGTATTGAAATTATTGGACAAGATAATGATACAGCATATGGCCATATTGGACTTTTTGTACTAAAAGACTATGTAACTGAAGAAGAAGTATTATTTGAAAAAGCAATTAAATTTGCCAATTTATTAAATAGTAATATTTCATACTTGCATAAGTGTCCATTGTTTTATAAATCTGACTACAAAACAACATTTCAAGCTTTAAGGCATGACACTATTTCAATTATTCCAGGCGCAGTAAAATTAGGCGCATATATGGCTAATATTCATGCAAATGAATACGACAAAATAGCAACTACAGTTGCAGCATCAAGTCAAAAATTAGTAGTTGTAGAAAATACAATTGCAACAAACCCAGTAAAACATCACAACTTAGGTGAAGAAAAAATGACAACTCAAGTGCAAGCCCAAGATAAACAACCAATTAAACCAACTGTAGCAGCATCCCTAACAACTGTTGCTCAGAGTGCATTAGATCAAAATAAACAAGCAGCCGTAATTGTGGCAAAAATTCAATCTGGCAATGCAGCAATTCAAATTGTAACAAATCGAATTGCAGAAATTGTTCCAGATCAATATCGTGAAATGTTTGCAGCTTATTCAAAAACACCTATTGGTAAAATGTTAATTGCTAATTTATTGTCAGTTTTGCAAACACAATTTGCACAAAACAGTGACAAAGCAGCATTTATTACAGAAGGTGCAGTTATTTCTGCTATGAATGATCTTGCACAGGCTCTTCCATTACAAAAAATGGTAGTTGATTTATTTTCTGGTATTCAAGTACCAAATTTAGTTGAGCAACAATAATGGGATATTTAGGTTTTTTAATCGTATTAATTTCAATTGGCATGTTTGGTGGTTTAATTTTTCAATACATTAGTAACAAAAATAATGCACGAATTAAGTTACCATACAACAAGACAGCTGCAGCGTTAGTATTTGTGCTTGGTTTATTTTTATCCGTAATTAATAAAGCAGTAATTCAAATTCCAGGTGGTCATGTTGGTGTGCTTTATAGTTTTGGTGCAATCAACAAGCAAGAACTTGGTGAAGGTTTGAATTTTATTGTTCCATTTAAAGACGAAGTAACAATTGTCGATGTGCGGACAAAAAAACAATCTGTTGATTCAAACACTGTAAGTAAAGATTTGCAGCCAATTGATAGCCAAACAACTTTGAACTATGGCATTTCTCCGCAAATGGCAGCAGAATTAAAAGCAACTGTTTCTGGTGATGTTGGTGTAACAATCATTGAGCCAGCAATGCAAGAAGCAATTAAATATGCTACTGCGCAATACGATATTCAAAATATGGTTAGCAATCGAGATCAAGTTCGAGATAAAGCTAAGCAAATTTTAGTTGATAAGCTAACTAAATATGGTGTTCACATTTCAGAATATACAATTACTGATTTTAACCCAAGCAAAAAATATTTAGATGCAGTAGAAGCAAAGCAAATTTCAGAACAAACAGCACAAAAAGCTAAATTTGATCTTGAAAAGGTTCAAACAGATGCACAGCAAAAAGTTGCTATTGCACAAGCTGAAGCTGAATCTTTAAAAGCACAACGTAATGAAATCACTGCAGAGCTATTGCAATTGCGTCAAATTGAAAATCAAAAAGCGGCAATCGAAAAGTGGGATGGTGCATTGCCACAAAACATGTATGGTTCTGCTCCAGTGCCATTTTTAAACTTACAGCAAAAATAGGTTAAACATTATGTATACGCCAGATAGTGATCAAATTAAATTAAGTCAATATGCAAATAATTGGCTTAATGGTAATAACTGTATAACTGCTGGTGTGTACAGAAAAATGTATTTAAAACTTTATTTTGAATTGTATCTATGCAGGTAATAAAACTAAAACAATAAGGCTTATTTTCTTATTGGGCACTATGACAAAGATTACTAGAGCTATTGTAGCTTAATAAGAGACTGTAAAGGTCAGTTTGAAAGACATCTATCTAGTATAGTCAAATATAGTGTTGTTGATTTAATAAGGTATATAGAAATGAATATGAACGATACAAGTAGATTTGACAATTTACCATTTAAGGAAAAATATAAAAGAGATTATTGGATTTGGACATCGTACCAGATAATAGCTCTTCGTGAACTTGTTAAATTAAGAGAACTTGTGCGTTCATATTTAGGTAAATCATGGCAAGAATGTGAAAGAAAAGTAATGCAAAGTTTAACCAATAGGGGTTATGCTAAATTTGCTAATAATAAAATGTATGATAAATTTTTAGTTTCACTATTTGTGCATAAAACTAAAAATGGACAAATTATTGATAAGCATGGTTTTGATTTGCTCAGATCAAGTGGAAATTTATATGTGTATAATGACATCATATATGAAAGTGAATCTGGATATTCAAAGAAAAAACAAAAAGAAAATAGTAAAAAAATACACAACGAGCGCGTTCAAGAATTTAACGGATTTATTAAAGACAATTTATGGTTTAAAAAAATCAATGGCTTTTGGTATGTCGCAGATATTAAAATTCAAAAATATGTAAGAATCAACACAGTTTATTCTGAATATGATGGTGCAGGTGGCTTCAAGAGAGAGCCAGGAATTAAAATTGGATTATTATATAATCATACATATGGAAGAGCTGGCAATTGTGTTTATTATGACTATACATATCAAGATTGCAGAGGATATCAAGGGCAAATGAAAATATCGCATTCGCCAAGTCATAAAGAAAAAAATGCTATTATGCAAAGCATTCATGATGCCAAAAAAGAAGGCATTAAAGAAGCTTGCTTTTATAACTATTTGAATTTTTATTTTTGTTCGCCAAAAGTTAAAGCCACTGGATCAAGAGATCTTAGCTCTGCAAATATTGAAGGCAACAAAGTTGCTGTAAATAAGAGACTATGTAGTAAAAAACTTTTAAAAAAATACAAGCTTTCCAATGACAATAGTGAGAGACGCTATGATAGCACAAACTAAACAAGCATGCACAATTGTATGCTTTGATCCATCAACTGGCTTAATGTTGGCAACACACAGAAAAGATGATTTTTCCTCATGGGGAATGCCAGGAGGTAAAGTTGATGAAGGTGAAGCTCCAATAGATGCAGCACTCAGAGAATTATCAGAAGAAACCCCATATATTGTTAAAGACAAAAACAATATGAAGTTTCTATGTGAAAAAATTTGCGTTGGTGATGTTATATATAATGTTCATGTTTTTATTGTAGAAGCTCAAAACTTATGTATTGATTTAAGATTGCCCATTCCAGAACAAAATTATGCTTGGATAACTCCAAGATTATTAACTTTTGGAAGTTTTGCATATTTTAACAAAAGCTTATTTACTGAACATAAAGATATAATTTTTGGCAAATTTTACCCTTATATATGCTGGGATAAAGTTAAAAAATGAAAACTTACTTGGTTGGAGGAGCGTGCAGAGATGCGCTCCTTGGGCTCAGATCAAGCGACAATGATTATGTTGTTGTAGGGTCTACAGAAATGGAAATGCTAGATTTAGGTTTCAAAAAAGTAGGAGCTCAGTTTCCTGTTTTCTTGCATCTTGAAACAGGCGAAGAGTATGCACTAGCAAGAGAAGAAAAGAAGCTTGGCAATGGTCATAATGGTTTTATTGTTAACTTTTCAAAAGAGACAACAATAGAACAAGACTTAGTAAGAAGAGATTTAACAATTAATTCTATTGCTTATGATAGTCAAGAAAATTTGTATATTGATCCTTATGGTGGAATTGAAGACATTAAAAATAAGGTCATCAGACACACATCAGAGGCCTTTAGAGACGATCCATTAAGAGTGTTAAGAACTGCAAGGTTTGCAGCTAAAATGCATTCTATGGGCTTTAAAATTCATTTAGAAACGCTTTACTTGATGCAAGATATGGTTGCTTCTGGTGAATTGGATTATTTAACTCCAGAAAGAGTTTGGGCAGAAACATTAAAAGCATTAGATACTAAAAATCCAGAAGTTTACTTTTGTGTTTTATTGTATGTTGGTGCATTGAAAGTTATTTTTCCAGAACTTTATGCCTTATATGGAGTTCCTCAACCAGAACAGCATCATCCAGAAGTTGATACTTTTTTGCATATCTTGATGTGTTTAAAAAGAGCATCGGAATCAGAATTGTCATTAACAGCAAAATTTGCTGTTTTAACACATGACCTTGGAAAAGGTGTCACTCCAAAAGACATACTTCCAAAACATCATGGACATGAAGAAGCTGGTGTTGATGTAATCAATAAAATGTGCGATAGACTTAGAATTCCAAACAAATATAGAAACATTGCTGTTAAAACTTCTATGTACCATTTGAATATTCACAAAATCAAAGAACTTAATTATAAGACTTTGTGTGATAAACTTATTTCTCTTGGTGCAATAAATAATTTTAATCAATTTGTTGAAATATTGCAGGCATGTAGATGTGATGCGCAAGGAAGACTTGGTTTAGAAAAAGTTTTATATCCTCAATATGACTATGCAATTAAATGTGCATTGGTTTTGCAAAATATTGATTATAGAAAATTAGCAAACATTTATAATGGTGATCAACTATTGCAACAAATTAGAAAAACAAGATACGCAGAACTTAAAAAAATTATAGAAGTTCAAAAATGCTGATCGTCATGGTCAGCATTATAAAATAAAAGATACATATATAAGGAACAAGTATGAAAAAAATAGTTTCATATGAAGGATTAGACGGTAATGTCTATAGAACACAACAAGAATGTTTAATTGCAGATGCAAAATTTGAATTAGTTAACGTAGTAAGACAATGCACAGATCAGTTGGGAATATTTAGTGTAGAAGACTTTGTAACAGTTTTACAAAATGATGCAGAACTTAAAAAAACAATTTCTCCAATATTTGCAGTTAAAGCTACAAAACAAACAGAAGTAGAGCAAACCGAAGACAAAGAACAAGAGGTTGCTTAATATGACTTCTGTATCCGATAAAGAAAATAGACTATTATCAATAACAGCATTAAGAAACTCTTTTACAAATACATTAGCAGAATTATTAATATACAATTTTGAACCTGGATTTAAATGGAAAATTTTAGTTCATTCTTTAAAAGAGTTTTTAGGTAAATTTGGAAGAGTTGATTTCTCAGATTTTACATCAGATGAATTATTGCTATGTGGATTTAAAATATGGAACAAAGAATCAAATCTTCATCTTATTCCATTGTATCTGTATCCATTTTTACCAAACGGTTTAGAGTTAACATGTATTGATGGTACAAAAAAAATTGTACAAGAAAATTACACCAATCCATATGTTGAATCTTCTTTAGTTGGCGTAGATAAAGCAAACAATATTGAAAATGAAAATTATATAGATAACGACAATAGGGCTGGAATGTTAGCCTTTGGGATTATACCAAAAGAGGCATTATGATTGACATTGCAGGACAAGAAATTAAAGTTGACGATTTTGTTGTAAACCCTGCACATGGCAGGGATTTTAAGTTAAGTATGAATAAAGTCTTGGGAATGAGTAATTCTATAATATTATTAAGCAATGGAAGATATTGTGATTCTTCTGCTGTATTGGTAGTGAAAGACCTCCCAGACGAGGTAAAAGAATCTTTAAATAAGAATGCTCCAGATGCCAAACTAAGATTTCAAAATCAAATAATAAATTTAACAAGAAGTAAAAATGTATACAAACGTGGTTCTTTATATAAAGGCGTTAATAATTTTTTAATATTATACAAAACCTCTTTACATAATTCGTATTTATCAATTTTAGATACAGAAACTAGAAATCTTTCTGATGTTATAAATAAAGCAAATTTAAAAATGTTTGAATTATCAAACATGCTAAAAGCTGAAGAAAAAATAATTTGGTACAAGTCTTTAAAAGTTTCTAAACATTCTGTCAATGCAATTGCAGGTTATGGACAAATAAGAGCTTCTGATGCATTTACAAATACAATGCTAAGAAAAAGAAATCTTATGCCTTATAAAAATAATCTTATCTTACTTAATAATGATCTAATAGAACATTTGGGATATGGAAGATGAAGGTTATAAATTTAATAGGCGGTCCATGTTTAGGTAAAAGTGTTTTAGCAGCAGATATATTTTCTGAGTTAAAAAAGATAAATGCAAACGCAGAATATGTTCCAGAATATGCCAAAAGCTTAGTATGGGAAGATAGACAAGTTGCTCTTTCTAATCAGTTGTATATATTTGCTAAACAAACTCACGCACAAGTAAGACTTTTAAATAAAGTAGATTATGCAATTTCTGATTCACCATTAATATTAAATTTGGCATATTCGCAAGGTATGCCAAAATGCTATCACGAATTAGTCGTTAAAACATTTTCTGAATTTGATAATATAAATTTAGTTTTATTAAGAGAGTTTGAATTTCAGTCAGAAGGAAGAACTCAAAAAAATCAATCAGAAGCAATTGAAAAAGATACTGAAATATTAACGATATTAAACAACAATTCAATTCCCTATACCTTTATTTCTCCTTCCAAATTTAATGCAAAAGAATTTGCTTTAACATTAACTAGTCAATAGGTGATAACATGCATCATAAAACACCAACAGTGGATATTGTATCCTTTATGGATTCTAATTTTGTCAATTGGCGAAATCAAGATAAATTATCTTTAGCTATTTTATTAGCAACAGTAGGTCATTTTAAACAATATGACAGAGGTGGAAATCCTTATATTTTGCATCCAATGCGAATTATGATGCGATTAAGAACTTTAGATAAAGAGTTAATGCAAATAGCAATTTTGCATGACATTATCGAAGATACTTTAATTACTTTTGCTGATTTAAAACTTTTAGGTTTCTCAGAAAGAGTTATTGCTGCTTTAATTGTTTTAACTAAAGATGAAAATTTGTCTTACGAAGAAAACATAGACAGAGTTTTGACAAATATTGATGCTTGTAAGGTTAAAAAAGAAGATCTTAAAGATAATTTAGATGCATCAAGATTAAAAGATTTGTCAGAAAAAACACTTTTAAAACAAAGACAGTATGTTATTGCATTTGATAGAATCAATAAGCATATTTTATCTATGGGTGGCTAATATGAATTTTAGTAATCATACATATTTTTGGAAAGGTAAATTATCTCAATTTGGGTTGTGTAAAATTACAGATTGTCTTGGATTGCAGTTTAATTGTGCAGAACAATTTATGATGTATCACAAAGCAATTGCAATGAAAGATAATGAAACTGCTTCTAAAATATTGCAAGAAAAGCAACCACAAGCGCAAAAGGCACTTGGAAGAGAAGTTAAAAACTATAATGAAGAAGTTTGGAACAGACAAAGACTTAATGTTGTTTATTTGGGTAATTATTATAAATATACCCAAAATGAAGAATTATTAAAGATTTTGTTAAGTACAAAAAACACATTATTAGTAGAGGCTAGCCCTTTTGACAAAATATGGGGAATTGGTCTTGATAGTTACGATGCACGTTTAGTTAGTCCAGATATGTGGCCAGGTAAAAATTATTTAGGGAAAGTGTTAACTTTGCTTAGAGAAGATTTGCTTAATAATGTAAATCCACATCAAGATATTTACGAAAGATTTAAAAGTATGGGGTGGTTGTAATGGTTAAAATTATTGATGCTACTCCGCATAAATCAGTCGTAAAACAAGTAATATGCAGAAATTGTGGATGTACTCTTGAGTACGTCCCATGCGATATTAAAACAACCACATCAAGAGATTATGGTGGTGGAACTGATGTTTTTAAATATATTGAATGTCCATCTTGCAAAGCTCATGTAGTAGTAGCGCAACATTAGCGGTCTTATTGGCCGCTTTAGAGACATTTAATTATGTGGATTAAAAAAATAGATGAGATATCTAAAGAGATAAAGCAAAACAATATAAAGCTATGGGAAGAAATGTCAAATCTTCCAGAAGGCGAATTACCAAAACAAATACCAACAGATTGCTTTATTATTGTAAGTCAAAACACCTACAAAGAATTAAGTAGTAAAATAGGTGGCAATATGCCAAGTTTTATTCAAGCAAGCAATATTGTTGAAGATTGTAAAATGATATTTGTTCGGAAAAATATAAATGAGTAAAGATGAAAATTTAAACATCGTAATGAAGGATATTATAAACAGATGTCATTTAGAAGCGACAATTGAAGAAATTGTCAAAGCACTTAATGATGCTGGTCATAAAGTATCAATTCAGAATAACAAAATTACAGTTCAAGTAAATGTTCCAGTTAAAAATATAGAAATTAAAATTTTACATGTCTAAATTAATAATAATTGATGGAAAGCATTACAGAGTTAGGCGCGGAAAATTAGTATTAATACCAGAAGATTGGGTTGGTAATATAACAACTAAAAAAACAATACGTCAGCGTAAAAGTAAATTGCCAAGTAAAAAATTAAAAAGAACTTGTTTATTTATTTCAAGTAAAAGTTCAAAACAAATAAAACGTGGGATCAAATGGGTTGACAGAAAAGACCCAGTAAATCAAAAGGATTATAAAAATGTGGTTTAATGTATACGATGGCATGGTGCCATCAGAGGGAAAATTAGTATTATGCTATTGTCCATCATGGTGTGCCTCTGAATATCAAGTAGCATACTGGAATGAAAGTTGTGGATTCTATTATTTAGAACAACCAAATAACGGTTTTAATCAATCTGTTAAAAAATGGTCGTATTTAGTCGAACATGATAGTGAAGATTAAAACATGAAATTACAATATCAAGCTTTGTTTGTGTTTTTTTGGATGACAAGTGGAACATTATTTGTATGTTTTTTAACTACATGTGATTGGCCAAAAGCTGTACTGTTAATTGCTGCATATGCTAGCTCTTTAAGTATCTTAGTTTTATCTGATTTGCTTTTTAATGAGATTGGCAATGAAGCAGTCTAGACTAGAATCAGCCATTGAAGTTTCAATAAATACTTTTATTGGCTTCATTGTCGCAGTTTTTTCACAAATAGCTATTTTTCCATTCTTTGGAATTATAGTTCCTATTTCTACAAATATATGGATAGGTATTTGGTTTACATTTGTAAGTGTAATTAGAAGCTATATCATAAGAAGATATTTTAACAATAGATTAAATCTAATAGCAAAATATTTAGCAAAAGGAAATTGATGTGACAGAAAGTTCAATCATATTTATTGATGACGATAATAATAAAATTTTTAAACATACTATAGATGGCAAAACATATTCATTTAATGTTGATTACTTGCCAGAAGAATGGCATTTATGGTTTTGTCAAGTTGTAGGTAAAATTATGAATGAAATACATACTAGTGCTACAATAAATGCAGAAAAGAATTTTATAAATAGATTTAAAACGCTATTAGAACTTGCCTAGGAAATTTAATGAAAATTTTACATAAAAATGAAAATTATAAACCAAAAAAAGGTAAAGGCACTTGTTACACTTGTGAATCAATTATAGAAGCTGAAGAGCTTGAATGTGTACAAGATGGAACTGGAGCATTGGGTTATTATTGGAGAACAAAAGAAAAATGTCCTGTTTGTCAGCTTTCTTATGTTACAATTAAATTTTATAATTATTATTAAACAGGACAAAATATGACTACTTTCGAATATATTTGCTACTTAATAGGATATTGGTTTGTTATAGGCTATTTATTTTGTATTGCATTTGTTTTAATTTTATTAGTTTTTGGAGCATTAGCACATTTTTATGAATGGTTTAAAAATGAGATGAACAACACTAATGTTCCTGCTTATCTTGCTACTAATGATACAAAAATTATTATTACAAAACAAGATTGCAACAGAGAAGAATGTACAGCTGAATGGATCCCAGAAAGTAGAGAAAACAATTGGAGATCAAGCTGTAGTAAGTGTGGCAGAAAAGCTTATGGATCTTGTCAATAGTTAATTTAGCTGAGGTGTATAATGGGGTATGGCACAGGTGGTTGTACTTCTCAGTCTGATTATGAAGATGAAAGTTATGAAGAATATCGTCACAAACAAAAGATGGAAGAAGAAAAAAGTAGGGAACGTGAAGAACTCTATAAATTAACAAAAGAAGCTGTAATAAAAGATGCAGAAATTCGTAGACTAAAACTCAGAGTCAATAGTCTTATAACAGAAGTAAATATATTAAAGAAACAATTAAAAATTTAATGAGATCGACATGAAAAAGAGAAATAGTTACTATGATATGGTATGTGATGAAATCAATACATACACAAAAAAATCTTTAGCCTATAAAAACGTAAAAGCATGGAAAAACAAGAAAGACAAGGCTTTCAAAAAAATAGTACCACGCGGTAAAGTATTTAATAGGCTTCACAAACAAGAATGGCGCATAATGTGGGATTCATTATTAGAGGCACAAAATAAATTGCTAAATATGGACAATAAAGATGGCTTATTTCAAAGTTAGAGTATGGAAGGCAGATGAAATTATTGCTATTGCAAAAAGAAAAGGCGAGTTTATTGTCGATAGAAATATGTATCGGTTTTCAATTTTACGTCAAAAATTACGCAAAATGGCAAAAGACACATCAATACCATTGAAATTTAATGGCTGCACTCAAAAACAAATTTTTTACTCATATGCACCAGAAAAGCTAATTAAAGCACCTGCAGCTATGGCCAATGAAATAAGCATAAAAATAAGTCAAGTGATGGCTGAATCTTTAAGAAACACAAATTACACAAACATGGAATTGATTGAAGCTTAGTAAGTATATAATAATTAAGCTTTATAAAAATTAAGAGGCATTTATGTTTGACTTACCTTGGGATAAACCACCTGATTATGTAAATGAAATAGGTGTTAAATGGTGGCTGGATAAAGACACAACTAATTATGCAAATAAGAAAAATATTAATAATAAAAAATTAAATGCAAGATGTTGGTTTATTGAAGAAATAGACAAAAGAAGAACAAGAGTTTTAGTTTGTTCAAATACAAATAATATACTCTATGAGAGTCAATCTTTAGAATCAATGCTTTATACAATTGATTTTTTAAAATTTGTAAAATAAGGGAAATATAATGGGTGGATCTGCAATTAAAGATTCAAAAAGAATGGATTTGATTGATTATAATTTATTAAAAATAACAATAGAAAGTTCATTTAATAAATTTAAAAATGAAAGCAATATTGATTTTAATTATCATATTGTTAAGGCTTATAAAAGCAAAAATGACTTTGGAGATATGGATATAGTTGTATCTAGTTCAGATCCAAATTTCAAAGATAAACTTCATGCGTGGATGCAAAAGCAATTTTGTAACCATGAGCCTTTTGAATTTGTTGCAAATGGTCCAGTAATATCCTATGGTCTTAGTAAAAGACAGCTTGATATAATATTTCAATCTCCAGAAGATTATCAGTTTGCATGTAATTACTTTAATTATAATGATGTAAGTAATTTAATAGGCAGAATCACTAGTAAGATGGGATTTAAATTTGGTCATGATGGTTTATGGTTCAAGTACCTGGATGGCGATAAACTGATTAAAAATATATGTGTTACAAAAGATTTTAAAAAAGCATTAGAAGCTTTTGGTTTTAGTTATGAAAAATTCCAAGATGGCTTTGAAGATTTAAATGATATCTTTAAATACATATCTAAAAATAAATATTTTAATCCTGAAATTTATTTATTGGAAAACAGAAATCATGTAGCAAGAGTAAGGGATAAAAAAAGAAAAACATATATGGCGTTTTTAGAATATTGTTCAAATAATACTTTTAATAATATATATGAATTTAATCAAGACATTCATTTTTATATTGATATGGTTTTTTTAAAATTTCCTATGTTTTTAGCTGAATATGTTTTATGCACTTATGATGCTGAATTAGCTAGAGTTTCTAAAGAAAAATTAACAACGGAAATAATTAGACATCATACTGGATTAGATGGTATAGATTTAGGCAATTACATAAAAGCAACAAAGTTAAAATTTAACAGTATTAATGATTGGCACCATGTTGTAATAGCATTGCCTGTATCTGATATATTATTTATCATGGACTCAAATTACCAAGAGTATAAACAAAATGTTGTATAGTTGTTTTTTATTGATAATTTTTATTATTATGTTTGATTTAATTTTATTTACATATATTAATGAGAATTTTTATTATGATTTAACATTTGAAGAGCAAAGAATAAATTCTTTGCTTTTTGGAAGTTATGTTATTTATTATAGATTATTTAAAAATGGCTTTTTATGAAAAGACTTAATCCCGCCTCAGACACTCCAGAAGAAATAGTTCAATATTACACCACAAGAGCTTTACAGTTAAAGCCTTATGGTTTTGAATTATCACTAATACGGCAAATAGAAAGAAAAACTTTAACATATGCTTTTGCTATCTTTTTAAAAAGTGGCAAAATCTACATTTCTTTTTATCTCTATAATTCTTTTAGGGGCAAAGGAAATTCGCAAGCATTTGCAGACGAAATTAAATATTGGCTTGACATTCACAATGCAACAGCATTAACCGCCCCAGAATGTAAATTAGCAACATTTTTTACAAAACATAATATTAGATATCACTATTTAGAAAATTCACATCTTGAATATTTGGAATATAAATTAATTTCAAATTACTATGGTGACCAAAAAGCAAAAAGATCTAATTTGTATTTAATGAATCATATAGATGAAGGTGTTGCAATTATGCTTCAAAGAGGAGCATCAGAAGATGCTATTAAAGCTTTTATGGCTCATCCAATGCTTCAAGATGATGAACACTTTTTGGATTGTGAAAACTTAGAATCAAATATAGTTGTTGCAAATTGTAGCAAAAAAGTAATTTTACTATGTGCTGAATACAGAAAAGTAGCCAATGCATTTTTATGTAAACCACATACTGACAATTGGAATATTGATCAAATTAGAGATGCAACTTCTATTATTATAAAAGATGTGCATGAAATGCTTGTAGCAGATAAAGTTCAAAATCATAAGGACTTTTTACAATATCATGCGTTGTCTCACCCAAGAAGATCAGCTTTATTTGATTACTTTAATAAATGGTTTCAAGTTTTAGATTGCCAAGAATACGCAGAAAACTGGATAAGTAATCAAAATATAGTTATGAGAAAAACTTAATATGAAACATAAAGTTTTATTTATTTCAAAAGCAGATTTTGTTAAAAATTACAATAATCAAAATGGTTTATCAAACAGTGCATGTATTAGCATAGTAGACCCAACAGAAGCGTATAAGCCAAATATTTCAGATAAATGGCAAGCTTCGTTAAGAATTGAAATGTATGATGCAGACACTGAAGAAAATTCATGCTTTACAGATCAAGAAGCAGGACAAATTTTAGATTTCATTAGGCTTGTTCAAGATTGTCAGATTAAAAATCTAATAATTCATTGTCATGCTGGAATTAGCAGAAGTGCTGCAGTTGCTAAAATGGCAGCATTAATACTTGATGCAGATTATCCTGAACATTATTCTCTTTATAATAAATTTGTTTATTCAAAATTATTATTAAATTATACTGCTAGTCAGGTTCCACAAAATAGTTTGCAAAATTTTAATACTTCTCATATAAAATCTTTTTGGCAAATGGAATAAAAGGAAAACATTATGTACAATTCTGAAACTTTAGCTGGAACAAGTGTTCTTTATGAAGCTTTAAAGAAATTTTCTGACAAAAAAATTGTTTTATCTTATTCTGGTAATAGAGATTCTTATATCCTATTTACTGCTTTATGCCTACTGAAAGATGAAAATAATTTAGATTTTGAAATTGTACATTTTGTTCACGGAAATTCTCAATCAGATATTGAAGCAGAAAAAATTGTAAAAAGCCAAGCTTTAGCAAATAATATTTCTGTTGCAATCTTTCAAGAACCAATTACAAATGAATCGCAAGGAAGAGAGGCAAGACAAAAGGTTTTAGAAAAATTGTACCCAAGTTCAAAATTTGTTATTTTAACTGCACATCATTTAGATGATGTTGTTGAAACTTTTTTGATGAATCTATTTAATGGGTGTTCTTATTCTGGACTATTAGGCATTCCTGTTCAAAATGAAATTGGTAATGTTTTATATTTTAGACCTTTTATTTATTTGAATTGCTATAAAAAAGATTTGCAAGTTTATAAAGGTCGTTATAGTATTGTTGGACTTTTAGACAATAAATCATTTGTTGAAGATTCAATGAATTTAAATTTTAGTTTTAAAAGAAATGCAATCAGATCATTTATCAATTCAGCTTTAGTTTCTTTTCCGTATCTAAAAAATAAAATAATTTCATTTTCATTGTTTGCAGAACAACAAAACAATATTAATGTCTTTGCTTTCAAACAAACAAATAAATTTTTGCAAATTACTCAAAATGGCTATTCTTTATTAGCATTAAAAACAATGTTGGCAAATGATGAAGATGTTGTAAAAAATTGGTTTTTTATGTTATTTAAAACTAAATTTAAAACAAATTTAACAGTTAGACATTTTTTAGAGTTTAAAAGATTTATTAATGATGATGCAAAAATCATGAGCCTTCCAAACAATTTAAAAATAACAGTTGCAGCAAATGTTTTAGTTTTTTCTTCTTAATTTTACCCACTGGATATAAAAATGATTATCAATGGCAATCGTCAATTAGTTACAATTCAAAAAATTGACAAAATTTCTAAACATCCCAACGCAGACCGCTTAAGCATTGCAACTATTGGTTTATGGGAAATGATTACTGCTGCTCCTTTAAATGTAGGTGATGAAGTTTTATTTTTTGAAATTGATAGCATGATTCCTTTAACTGATTCACGTTTTGAATTCTTAAAAGGACGTAATGAAAAAATTTTGAACGGAGTAGCATATAGTCGTTTACGTACTATGCGTTTACGTGGTGAATTAAGTCAAGGCTTAATTATTCCTATTAAAGAATTTGAGCGTGAAGTAGAACAATTTTTAAATACTGAAAATGAATTAGACCTTCAAGAAATTTTAGGTGTTAAGAAATATGAAGCTCCTGCTTGGATTTCTCGTGGTAAAGGCTCTAATCCTGAAATTGGCAATTCTTTCCCTGACTTTGTACCTAAAACAGACCAGGAAAGAGTACAAAATTGTGTACGTCAGTATCAAGATGCTTTCGAGAATGATGAATCATTTGAAGCATCTTACAAATTGCATGGTAGTTCTGTTACTATTTTAGTGAAAGATAACCAACTTGAGATTTGTTCACGTAATTATAGTTTACGAATCCCATCTGTATTTGAATGGAATGAAGTCACCAATCATTTTATTAGCACTGCAATTAATACAGGTATTGTATTTAGATTGCTATTGTTACATTCTATGACTGGTAGAAATATTGCAGTACAAGGTGAATTATTCGGTGAAGGCATTAATAAAAACTTTGAAGGCATTGAAGGATTAGATATTAATATTTTTGACGTATATGATATTGATGCTATGCGTTATTTATTACCTAAAGAGCGTATAGAGTTTTTAGCTATACATAATATTAAATCAGTACCAATTTATGATGCTAATTTTAAATTACCCGAAAATCCTCGTGATTGCTTGTTGATTGCTGATGGTAATAGTGCCTACAATGGTAAGTTTCGTGAAGGATTAGTATTTAAATCCAATACAAGAGATTTTAGCTTTAAGGCCGTATCTAATCGCTTCTTGGAAGAAACAGGCGAATAAATAAACCACATATATATCAACACTTTCCCTCCTCCACTAGCATAGTTGGTTAATGCGCACGATTCATGATCGTTTTTAATTTCATCTAATGTTAAGAGATTGTTGTCAAACTCCCAGTGGCAATTAGGGCATAAGTGTATTAAATTATCTTTATTGTTTATCTCATATAATGTAGTATTAGATAAATCAAAATTTTTAATTGCTCTAATATGACAAGTTTCAAAATGTTTGTCATATCCACAATTTGCACATTTATGGGGCAATATTTTTAGTGAATAGTTTCTAGCAGATTTTCGTATACTGTCATATCTATTAGCACCAATTCGTTTACATACACTATCTGCGCATGTATTTTTACTGCGATGCTCCATATTGCAAAGAACAGAACAGCATTTTTGTGTTTGTCTTGTTTTTGTAAATGATTTATTACAATTCATACACTCAGATAGAGACTGAATTGCATTAGCCAACTTATCGGGATCATTTAAGAGTTTCTCTAAATATCTTTTTTTGTTTGAATGAGATGCACTGCAAGATTGTGAACAAAAATGATTATCAGATTTTTTAAGTTCGCTTATAGTTTTTTTAATTTCAATATTGCACTCAGTACATTTAATGAATTTTGACTTATCTAAGTTTCTGTGATTAACAGAACATTTTGCTGAACAAAATTGCAAAACAACATTATTGTATCTATACTGAGATAATATTTTCTTTTTTGTGCTTTCAAAAGCCTTAAAGCAGTATTGACATTCTATTGAAATTTTATCTGTTGTTTTTAAAGAATTAAACAGCTCTTTTGTTGTAATGTAAAAATTTGGATAATTATCCATTTTTATTTTCCTTGTTTTAAGTTTAATTATTGGGTCTGAAACCGTATAGGTCTGCAGGTACTCGACTCATAATCGAGAGGAATTATTTCCCACTGTCGGTTCGAATCCGACCAGACCCACCAATTAAATTTATCATTTTAGACAATAATGTCAATTTTATTTTCCTTCGTTAAATCTAGGTTCGAGTCCTGGACGGAGGACCATTTTATTCAACTAAAAGGTATAAACCATGAATGCTAAAAAAGCAAAAGCTCTTCGTAAAGTATTAAAATTAACTCAAGCTTATCTTGAAGCACCATTGGCTCAATTAAAAGACTATATTGAAACCAATGTTCGTACAGTTCCAAATCCATTTCCGCCACACAATACCGTTACAAGCCGAACTTTAACAGTTCCTCCTGGTTCAAAACGTGGTATTTATTTATTACAAAAGAAAAAAGGTTAAAACATGACACAAATTACAGTGACACGTGCACTATCAGAATTAGGCACAATTGGTGATCGCATTGAAAAAGCCATTGCAGGCGGAAAATTTATTGCCGTTGTAAAAGGCGATACAAACAAACCATTGGATTTAGCATATCCAACTTTGCAAGATTTAAATGTTGCAATGCAAAGTTCTTTTGATACAGTTGAAAGTTTGATTAAACGTCAAACAGTGCTAAAAACAGCAGTGTTATTAAGCAACGCACAAACAAAAGTTGTTATTTCTAATAAAGAAATGACTGTTGCTGAAGCTATTCAAATGAAAACAGTTGCAGAACATCAAAAGCGTTTCTTATTGACTTTAAAAAGCCAATTGACGCTAGCTACACGTCTTGCATCTGATACTAATAAAGATCTTGAAGATCGTATTGAGCGTGCATTAGCAGGTATTTATGCAGCTGGTAAAGAAGCTCCAAGTGAAGAGCAAAGAAACAATGTTGCTAAGCCGTTAAAAAAAGAGCATGAAGCACGTATTGTTTCTGGCAAACAAGATTTATCAAGTTACATTCGTAAATTAGAGTCTGATTTATCAGACTTCTTAAGTGAATGTGACTACGCTTTAAGCGAAATTAATTGTAAAACAATTATTGATGTAGAATAATTATTTATGTCATTTGTTAGTGCAAAAAACTAACTTGAATAACCACACATCAGGTGAAATAAAAGATGTATTAGGCTGTGAACCTAAAATTTAAATTATAAAATATGTTTATATGACGCAAAGCTTAGTTGAAAAAGGCAAGCATCATTACATTCAAAGTTTAAAGATAAAAGGTTAAAGTTTAAAGATTAAAGTTTATTTTTATTAAAGTTTAAAATTTAAAGCCTAAAGCATAAAGATTATAAAATCCACGTATATGTTTTGCGTATTTCATTTGACGCGTTTTTTACTCGTGGCTGCTAATTAAGTGACATAAATAAACCATAGAAATGTAAATTTATATTAGTTTGATTCTTATTATTTTTAATAATGCACACTAGGATGTGTCGTAGTGTGCCATTAGTTTTGTTAGTGAAAATATAGCTAATATAAAACTGGTTCTATTCCATAGGTATCAGTCCTAAAAATTAGACAGATGCATAACTGTAAATTTGCAAACAGAATAAGCTAACTGTAAATATGCTTCGGATGTAAATATTAGAGTGTGAAAACTTAGTGGTAACGTTTAAACATTTTAATTTTGTATTCGTGATTACTTAAGTTTCATGGGTTTGTCTCCTCTGATTGTCTCCCTATTTTGGGAGACAATTCTAAAAATACATTTATTGCAAAATGCAACAGTTACTTCGTTTATGCTTGAAAAATACTGTTCATGATTATTTCTTAGATGTATTTTTAAAGAGCTATATTGCGCAATAAACAATTACTTCGTCAAATGGTATGACATTTCACTGATAATGAAAAAACAGCTGGTTCGATTCCAGCAGTAAAACAACTTGTTTATATTTAATTACTTATAGCTCTTTCTTAATTAAAAGGTGATGTATGAATCAAAAAGATTTACCCCTATGGCTGCAAGGTGAAAACGTTGTATTTTATGACAATGATCAATTTGCAGTGATCATGATAGATAATGAATATTTTCCTATTGGGAGGTTTACTGGACATTTATCAACATCTGGATTTGTGCATTTAAAAGATGCTCAAAAATTATCTCAATTTTATTATAAAGGCTAATTATGCAAAAAAATCAATTTGTGCCAAAAGCACATATACCTCGCGGAAACTATATTGTTGCGTCTGTAGATCAATCTGGAAATACAAGTCTTGCTACAAATCCAAAGCAACACTTTAATGAAGAAACAGCAACATCAGAAGCAAAACGTTTAGCATCTGCTAACCCTGGAAAACAATTTATTGTTTTAAAAGTAACAGCCGTAGCAATGCTTCCTACATCTCAACCAGTATTACTTTAAGGTTTAATTTTATAATGATTACCAAAGAACAATGTGGAATTATCCACTTACAGACAGACAGCAAAGATAACAAGGGTGGTAAAACCATTGTTTACACTTTGCATGAAAAAAATATTTTAGTTGCAATTGCTCATTGCAATAAGACAGATTCTTATAATCGCAAAGTTGGCGTACAAGTTGCTCTTGATCGTCTTAATAAAACTTTGGAAGAAAAAGCATTGCCAGATGTTACTAATGTAGAGCATGGTATTGCTTTTGCTAAATTGCCAGTTATTGATAAAATTTCAATGATGATTGTTTCTCAAGAAGCAATTTTAAAAGTTGTGAATACAAATTTGAAACAAGCAACTCTTAAATTTGCTGCTAATTTTAAATTAGTAACATACGGCACATCTTTGCAAAATCTTTTAGAAGGCATGGTTAAAGCCACAGAAATTAAAGAAGTTAAAGACATTTCTAAATTTTGTTTAGAAGATCTTTTATTAGTTTTACTTAACGAGACAAATTAATTATGAGTCTTTGGCAAAAAATTAAAAGACTGGTGAGCGGCAACGCTCACGATGTACTTGATTCTATGGAAGACGTAGGAACTGCAAGTAGACAAATAGTCAGAGAAATGGACGAAAAACTACAAGCAGCAGAATCTGGTCTTTTAACAGCAGAATCACGATTAATTTTATTACAAAATGATCTTGATACTGCAATAGATGAAGTTAATAGATGGAATCGTAATGCAGTTGATGCACAAACTAAAAATAAAAAAGATTTAGCATTACAGTGTGTTCAAAAAGCCAAAGAAGCACAATTAAAAGCAGATGCTTTTAGTGCAGAAATTGAAAATTTAAATGAAAGTGTTCTTGGCTTACAAAAACAAATTGACGATGCATATAAAGATCGTAGTTCAGTTGCTACTGATTTAACAATCATGGAAACAAAAATGCATGTTGCCAATGCTACAAGTGAAGCTGCTAGTGCAGTTGCACAAATTAGCTCTTCTAATCATGGTGGCCAAATAGCTCAAATGAAACGTAGAGTTGAAGAAAAAGCAGCGCATAGCAAAGCAGTTGTACAGTTAAATCAAAAAAGACAAGGGACTGATATTGAAAGACAACTTCGTGAATTAAGTGCTACATCAGATGAAGATTATTTGGCAAGCTTAATGTCTTTATCTGTTCCAAAACAAAACAGTGCTAATGTTGAAGTTTTAAAACAAGAAGCACCAAAAGAAACATTTAAGCCAACTGCGGCTATTTCTTTTCATGATGGTTCAGTAATACATAATCATCACCATTATCACCATAACAATTCTCATTCAGATCACGGCTCTAGCTCTAGTCACAGTTCACCAAGTGACTGTAGTGGCGGTAGCAGTGGGTCGTCTGGTTGCGATTAAATAGGCCTTTAAATGCGTAAAATTATCTTGTTATCTGCAGTATTGTTTACTGCTCCTGCTTTTTCAGAAAGCAAAGTTAGTGTAGAACAACTTGAAACTGCAATGCATGCTGCAGAGCAGGATAAAACAAAGCTTTTATATGCTGAAGAATTAGCAAGAAAAGCACAAATTCAAAATCCAGATTCATATAAGGCTAATTATTATTTAGCTCAAATTTTGAGATATACTAATAAGCCAGATATGGAAATTTATAAAAACAAAGCAGATTCAATTAAGTCTGAAAAAGCAAAAAGCTTTCTTGTATGGCTTTGTTCTATTATAGCTATTTGTGCTTTGACAGCTTTAGCTTTTTTTATGACAATTGAAAATAAAAAGAAAAAAGAAAAGCTGATTAAAAAACAAAATGAAAAAAAGAAAGCTTCTGAAAGATCTTTAAAATCTTTAATGGACGCATCTAAGCAATTAGATGAATTAAATATTTATTTAGAACTTAATGATGTTAAGTTTAATAATAAAATTTATAACGAAATTAAAGAATTGAAAAACGCTGTTCTTGACATGATTGAAAATATACATGAAAATCACAGTTGGGATGTTTATGAAGTTGAAGACTTACTAGATAATGTTGCAAAAGCTGCCAAATATTGTAGGAGTAATTTTTAATATGAAAAAAATACATTTATTCTTCATATTTTGTTTTGTGTTTTTATTTTATTCAGAAGCTTATGCCAAAGGTTCCTCTTCAAGCTCAAGAAGTTCTTTTTCAAGTTCTTCAAGAAGCAGTTCTTACAGTTCTTATAGAAGTACATCAACAAGCAAAAATACTTCTGGTAATAATTATTCTGCAAATAAAAGCACTTGGTCTTGGAATGCAACAACTGTTGCTCCTAGTAAAGTAAAAATTGATACAGTAGTTAAGCAACCTGTTGCAACAAAATCAATTACAACCTTAAGGCCAAATCCTCCATCGCAAATTAAAACAATTAAAGAAACTAAAGTTGTTGTAATTCAGCAAAAAGCACCAGTGACATATTATAAAACTACTCCAAGTTATCATAATAATAGTTCATCTGATGTAGCAAATGCAGCAATCGCTGCTGTAGCCATAACTGCAATTGCAAATACAGCAAGTGCAGATCAAGCTCCTGCAGTTGTTCAGCCTGTTCAGCCTGTTGCACAGCCAGCAGTTTATCCTCAGCAGTTAAGTAATCAACCTATTGTTACTAAAAAGGTTGATCCAATAGTTGCTTTTGATTTTATTAACGATTGCTATCAATGGATATGTGATTAGTTATATAGCGCATTTAAAAACAACAATAATATAAATGCGCATTTTTAAACATTATGTATGTGCCCCTGTAGTTGAATGGATCAACATGGGATTTCTACTCCCTATTTGTGCAGGTTCGAGTCCTGTCAGGGGTGCCACAATACAAATTACCACCTAATAGCTTAACTGGTAAAGCACTAAACGTTACTGTTATGCCCTTCTACTCATTTGCGTGTTGCAACAATAACAGATACTTCGACTTTTAATCGAGAGTTCTAGGTTCGAGTCCTAGTTAGGTGGCCATTAAAAGATAAGAAAATAAAAATAAAAATGAACGTAAAACAAGTTATATTGGCTGTTCGTGGCCATATGGAAGCAGGCAAATTAAGTGCTCAAGTTGCACATGCCGCTTTAGCAAATATATTAAATTTAGCACATCACACTTCTGAAGAAGAGGGAACAGTTTTTAAAACACTATCTTATGAAGCAAATTCAGATGTTCATTATTGGATAGAAAATGAATTTACTAAAATAGTTTTAGCTGTAGATTCTCAAGAAGAAATGTTGCAAATTTTTGAAAAAGCAAAAGAATTAAATTTAAACACATCATTAATTATTGATAATGGTAAGACCGTGTTCAACGGAGAAAAAACAATAACATGTGTTGCAATAGGACCTCATAAGTCTGAACTAATAGACCCACTTACGAGACATTTAAGGATGTATTAAATGCCATTAATATCATTAGGCAGACATATTCAAAAACCACTAGAAGATAAAGAAATTGCTACTTTGTTGGAAGAGATTGTTTCAAAAAATGTTCCATTAATAATAGAACACACTAAGTATACGGATAAAAGATTATTTAGTGGTAAAAGAACAATAGAGTGGTACAACATATATTATAAAATTGATGAATGTCAATTTCAGTGCATTAACCTGGCAACAGATGGTAATGGCATTAGTAGATCAATATGTTTAGCTTATTTATATGGTTATCTAAATGGGTTAAATCATAGTACAAAATGAAAAGTGGTTCAAAACATCTACCTTTAGGTAATATAAAACTTAAAGGTAAAATTATTGGCCCAGAATGGTCTTGTGGTTGTTGCGGGTATGCTTTTAATTTGAAAAAATATGTTTTAAATAAAAGAGATAAAAATGCAAATTATAAAAATTCCATACTGGACAAAGACTAGACATATCTTAGTAGATCAAAATTTCAATCAAATCTGTGTAACAGATTCCCTTCTTGTAGTTGAATGTTGGAAAAGACAATATTCAATATGGTTTATGACCCTGTAGTGTAATGGTAGCACTTAAGAAAATACTGTTTTAGTTTTTTACTCTATGCAATAGTAGTAGCGTATAAATCAGTTACTTCGTTTTTTATGCCAAAAAAAGGTTTGGGTTCGAATCCCAACAGGGTCTCATTTTTGCTGTGTAGTGTAGTGGTAAGCACGCTTAGAACATTGTCTATGATTATTTTCTTTTAATAAATTGCGCAATACACAATTTCATCGCTCCTCATAAGAGAGAGGCTTAGGTTCGATTCCTAACACAGCAACCATTATAATTAATATGGATATAAGCCAATGAAGATAGTTTATAAAAACTTAATAGATGTTGATACTGGCAAGCCTATTGTTATGCATTTGCCAAAAAACATAGACAGAAGAAAGTTTAGAAAAGAACAAAGAAAAATACAAACTGAGGCAAAACAATTTGCTAGACGTTTAAAAATAGCTTTTAACGGGTAATATAAAATGGCAACAGAAATAGAAAGAAAGTTTTTAATTACAAAAGTTGAAGAAGCAATATCTCAAGCAGTAAGTAGTAAGTATGTTTATCAAGCATATTTATCAACCGATCCAGATAGAACAGTTAGAATTACTCATACTAGGCCAGCATTTAATGGTATTAGAAACTTGATTGAAGAAAGTGAAAAATATTATTTGTGTATTAAAGGCAAATTAATAGGCGCTTCTCGCCCAGAATATGAATATAAAATAACAAAAGAAGACTTTGAAGGCTTATTGTTGATGTCTCAATGTTCACTTGAAAAAATAAGATATTATATTCCATGTGGTAATCATACATATGAATTAGATTATTTTCTTGGCACTAATAATGGTCTTGTAATGGCAGAAGTAGAGCTAAAATCAGAAGATGAACAATTTATCAAACCATCTTGGCTAGGAAAAGATGTTACTGATGATTTGAATTATTATAATTTAAATATTGCCATGAAAAATTTACAAGCAAATCATGGCTATGGAAATCTAAAGGAAAATTATGCTTGATGTTATTTTTTGCTTTGGATTGGCAATAATTATTTTATTTGAAATTTATAAAAAAGATTTAGATTTAAATAAATCTTTTCAGGCTGGATATAATTTTGCAAGTCAAGAATATGCAATCTATGGAGAAATATCATTGTCTTGGCTTGAAGCTATAGACAATCCATTTGATAGAACAAATTTTTCTTTAGGCGTTGTGAGTTTTTTAAGAGGAATGCATCATGTTTAAATTTATTATTTTATTTTTATGCATCTTTACTGTTTCGTGTATGCAGGAACCAAAAACAAGGGACGCATCAGATGAATATGCAATTCCTATTGAATTGCAAGATTGCTTATTTGTAAAAATGACAAATGCATATGGGTCAAATGTAACAGTTATTAGATGTCCAATGAGTTCTACTACAACTACACTTGATGCAAAAATTCCAGAAAGATCAGTTGTAATAGATGGTGTAGAGTATGTAAATAAAGATATCTTAAAAGGGGAAACTCAAAATGTACCAGTTTACAACCAGGGACAAGTTCAGAGAGATATGTCTCAACAGGGACAAGAATAAGTGTGTATTTTGTGACGCTACAGAAAACTTATCAGTTCATCACATTTTAGAACGTAGACTGTTTAATGAGCCAAATGAAATGGGCGGTTACCACCCTTTCAATGGAGCTACAGTTTGTGAATATCACCATATTGAATGTGAAGCTACCAACATATCTGTAGAAGAAGTTAGAGAAGCTTGTGGTATAACTAAAAAAGTAATACCTAGTCATTTATATGATGACCATATTTACGATAAGTGGGGTAACGTAGTTCTTACCAATGGCCAAAGAATGATTGGCGAATTGTTTTTTGATGAATCTGTTCAGAAAATTTTAAAGCAACACAACAAACTTCATTTATTTACAGAATATGTTAAATATCCAAGAACGCATCATGTTACTTGGAGTGAAGGAATGCATGATGATGACAGAATGCATAAAGATATGTCTCATTTTATTGGCAAAGAAGTTGTTGTTACTACTAAGTTAGACGGCGAAAACACTTCTATGTATAATAATTATATTCATGCAAGAAGTATTGATAGTCCAAGCAATTTTACAAGAAATTGGGTTAAAGGATTTCATGCACAAATATCTTCAGAAATTCCTAAAGGTTGGCGCATATGTGGAGAAAACATGTATGCAGAGCATAGCATTTCCTATAAAGATTTAGATACTTATTTTTATGGATTCTCTATTTGGAATGACAAAAATGTTTGTTTGTCTTGGGATGAAACATTAGAGTGGTTTGAGCTTTTAGGCATTATGCCAGTTCCATTATTGTATCGTGGTGTTTATGACGAAGAAGCAATTAAAAAATTATGGTCTCAAGATAAATGGGCAACGATGGAAGGTTATGTTATTAGACTTGCAGATGAAATACCATATGGTGCTTTTAAAAGATCAGTAGGTAAATTTGTCAGAAAAGGTCACGTTAACACAATTAAGCATTGGCTTTTTGGTGGACATGTTAATAAAAATTTATTAAAAGGATCGTATTAATGAGCCATATAGCTAGATCATCAGAAGCTAAACAAGATAGTTTGGATGATTTTTATTGTCCTGCTCTTTTTGTAGAGCTTGATGAAGATTTAAGTTTTGAATCGCTAAATAGCATAAAATTAAAAATGTCACAAGATAATGATAATGAATTACTTGACCTTGAATAAAACTGTAAGAGAATTAAAAGAAATAGTAAGGAAATATAATATTATGGCAATAGGCATTAACTTAGGCGATGATTGTTGCAGGGAAGATATCGAAGATCATATTCCAATTAATGAGAGAATTAAATACTTAAATCCTAAAGCAAAATCTCTTATAGATATTGTTCAAACTGCAGAAAGTGTATGTCCTGGTTTTTATGATTATTTAATTAATTTTATAAAAATTGAGTTATTAAAAAAATGATAAAAATCATATTGATATTATTAATTATTATATCATCTGTTTTTGCGTGGATAATGACACTTTTACATTTACGTTTTAGTGATAGCTTTATACCAAAAGGTCAAACATTATGTTTATTATTGACAAGCTATGCAATACCTATTGCGTTATTATTATTTTACTTTTTGTGAAATTATAGGTTGTATAATATATGGCAATTAATATTACTGAATTTATGCAAAACGCAAAGGATGATGAATATTTTAAAATAAATAAGTCATTTTCAAAACCAACAAGTGAAGATTTTTATAATGCTATTTCAGAAATAGTAGATAGAAATGGTCATATTGGAAGAATTCCAAAAAAGCATTGCCTTCACAGGCTTTGTACTCAATGTCATGGAAATGGCGTAAAAACTGATGGAACAATTTGTGTTCATTACATAAGTTGCAATTGTGCGACATGTACTACATATTCAATGTAATATTTGTTATTTAATAAGTTGACATATATAATATTGCTCACATTTGCTTTATTGCATAATAAAATTTTTGAGTTTTGTTTTATGTCGATACTTCCATATTTGCTAATATTTATTGGCTTTTGTATTTTTTTATTATCAATATTTATAGTTAAAATTTATAATGATGAAAAAATAAAAAAAGACTGGACTTATTGGTGTTTTATTTTCGTGTTATTTATTTCTGGTTTATTTTCTTTTATTTTTGGCTTTTTGATTATTTAATATGAAAAAATTATTTATTTTTGTTTTTTGCATTGTAGTGTCATTATTCACTACGTCTTGCAAAAGGGCTGACACCAGCTCTATCTTATCTGCCCATGTTTTAAATTATTCAATTAATATATGTCAAAACAATAGTGGTTTGCATTCAATTAAGTATTATGAGTCAGAATATCAAGGACGTGCTGCAGAACACGAATACATTTCTTCTTTTAGTGCTAGGTGTTCTGATGGAGCAGTTTTTTATGCTAGATCTTTAAGTCCTAATTCAGAGAAAGAAAAAATTGAGCCGCTATAAAATGCTTAGTGATAAAGATGATTATCCAACACAAGAATATAGACCTTCAGTGTTAGTTTCTCCTGACCTATTTAAGGGCCTTACAGTTCCTGTTCCATTAAGTGGTCATCCAGGCGCATTTGGAGCCGTCAGGAAGCACGATATTCATACTGGTGTAGATTTGTATGTCCCAGAAGGAACGCCTGTCTATGCGCTAAATGATGGCATTGTAGTTGATATTTCTAAGTTTACTGGTCCAGATGCAAATCCGCCATGTCCTTGGTGGAATGAAACTTATTCAGTCACAATATTTAATCCAGAAACAAAAATATTTTTATTGTATGGTGAAATAAATGTTGCTGACTTTCCAACAAGCCCATTCTTTATAAAGAAAGGAACTTTACTTGGCACTGTTGCAAAAGTTCTTAAGAAAGACAAGGGCAAACCTATGTGTATGCTTCATGTAGAGGCTTATACAAAACTTAAATGTACTATGCTTGATGATAAGCATATGCAAATTATTCATCCATATTGGAACCATTATGAACAATGTCCAGATGGTTTATTAGATCCAACTTCTTTTATTATTTAAAAACTTTATAATTTACGGAGGTCGTAATGACAAATAAAGTAAAAACTTTGGGCATTTTTATTGGAAGATTTCAACCTTTACATAAAGGTCATGAAACTATTATAAGCACAATGCTATCATCTGAAGATTTTGGCCTTGTTATTGTTGGTTCTGCTGATAGTTCAAAAAATATATTAAATCCATTTTCTTATGATGAAAGATTGCAAATGATAAATGCATTTGCACATGAAAGTGGCTTTACTAATTTGTCAATTAGACCAATGATTGATTATAAATATCAAGATCATTTATGGCTAAAAGAAATTAAACTAAAAATTTCTAATTTTATTATTGCATTAAAAGATTCACATGATTGTGACATTAAAGTAATTTTATATGGGTTTCATAAAGACGCTACATCTTTTTATTTAGATTTATTTCCAGAATTTTCTTACAAAGAAATTACTACTAATATCTCTATTGATTCTACAACAATTAGAAAATTGTATTTTAAAAATATTAATCAGTTGGCTGGATTAGCACTTGACTCAGAAGAATTTAAAAAATACTTAAGTCAATACACTTTAAATATTTTAAAGGAATATTCTGCAACTGAATCATTTAAATATTTGCAAAAAGAATTTTTGTTTTTAGAACAATACAAAAAAGATTCTGCTTATAAAAATTTGCCTTACGATCCAATCTTTGTTGCAACTGATGCTATGGTTGTATGTGGAGGGCACATATTACTAATTAAAAGAAATGGACAACATGGCCACAATACTGTTGCTTTGCCTGGTGGCTTTCTTGATTCATCAGAATCAATTATGAATGGAATTTTAAGAGAGTTAAAAGAAGAAACAAAAATTGATGTTCCTCCAGCTATTTTAAAAAATAGTATTAAAGCAGTTGAAATTTTTGATGACCCAAGAAGAAGCATGAGAGGTAGAACTATCACGCATTGTGGTTTGATTATACTTTCTCAAAAAACACTTCCAAATGTTAAAGGTTCCGATGATGCAAAAGAAGCATTTTGGATTCCTATTAATGAAATTGACAATATTAAATTTTTATTTTTTGAAGATCATTATTACATGATACAAAAAATGTTAACAAAACTTATTTAGCGGAGGTCGCTACATGAACAGTTTAATTAAATTACAACAACTATTAACTCAATTTGATTGGCAAAAATCAATTCTTTTTGCTACTGATAGTTATAAGTATTCACATTATCTTCAATATCCAGAAGGAACTGAATTTATTCATTCCTATATTGAGCCAAGAAAAGCTTCTGATTATTCTTCCGAAGTTATTGTTGCTGGTGTTCAAGATTGTATTATGAAATATTTTGCTAAACCAATTTTAGCAATAGAAGTTGAAGCTGCAAAGTTGTTTGCAGAATTGCATGGTATTCCATTTAATTATGAAGGTTGGATGTCAATCGTAAATAATTTTAATGGTTTTTTGCCAATTGAAATTAATGCATTGCCAGAAGGTTCAGCAATTGAAGTTAAAAATGCAGTATTGACTATTACAAATACAGTTTCTGGTTATGGATGGCTTGTTGGCTGGTGTGAGCCAGTATTGTTAAGATCTGTATGGTATAAAAGTACAGTGGCAACATATTCTGCAGAAATTAAAAAAGTTATTAACAAGTGCTATACAGCTACAACTCCTGCCTCAGAAGCATTTAATGCAATTAATTTTGCTCACCATGACTTTGGATCTCGTGGCGTAAGTTCTGGGGAGTCAGCGTGTATTGGCGGATCTGCGCATGCAATGTCTTCTATGGGTTCAGATACCATTGAAGGTATTTTGCATACTATTGCTAATTTTTCAGTTTCAGATATGCCATGCTACAGTGTTCCCGCAGCAGAACATTCAACTGTTACTATCTATTTAAAAGATGGCGAATATGATGCTATTTTAAATATGATTAATAAATTTGGAAATAAATATCCAATCATTTCTTTTGTTGCAGATAGCTATAACTTGTTTGAAAATGTTAAAATGGTTTTATCTTTAAGAGATAAAATTTTAGAGAAAAATTTAAAATTTGTTATTAGACCAGATAGTGGTCTACCAGAAGAAACCATTCCTGCTATTTTTGACATATTAAAAAAACATAATATTTTACACAAAAAATATATTCAGCTTCAATCTGGAGAATATGAAAATTTTTATTATTTACCAGAATGGTTAGGTATATTGCAAGGTGATGGTGTTTGTATTAAGTCTATCAATCAAATACATCATGCCTTATTTGAAAAAAAATATTCTTTATTTGGTGTTGTTTTTGGTCAAGGTGGAGCTCTATTACAAAGTCATTCAAGAGATGATTTTGGATGGGCAATGAAATGCTCATATGCCATCATTAATGGTGAAGGAAGAGATGTTTACAAAGATCCAGTTACCGATTCTGGCAAAAAAAGTAAACGTGGCAAAATTAAATTGATTACAGTTAATAATTGCTACAAAACAATATTAAGTTCAGAGGATCCAAATTTTGATTCCCATTTTAATTTGCTTACTTGTGCTTATAGATATTCTGGTAGTGACAATACAGTACCGTATATTAGATGCGAAAAGTGGGCTGAAGTCAAACAGCGAGTTAGTTCGTATATTTTTAAAGGAGCATATGTCAATGTTTAATTTTGGCAAGCAAAAACAAGAACCTGTTATGAGAAAAACAGTTGATGATATTATTTCTCAATTTTCAACAATGATTGCAGAACTTGAACAAGCTGCTACTTATGCAGAAGAAGATATTGATCGCGCTGATAAATCCATTAAGCTTTGGGAAAATGAAAAAGCCTTAGCTCAAAATGAACTTTCTGCAGCTACTTCTGTAAAAGCAAAACTTCAATCTTTGTTTTCCGTTTAACTATTATTAGCAACATGGAAGTTGCTTTGAGGATTTATGCAAAAGTATTTAGACATTTTAGGACGTAAAGTTGTAGATAAAGTAACTGGCTTTAATGGTGTAGCAGTTTCTGTGTCATTTGATCTTTATGGATGTATACAGGTGGTTGTTAATCCAGGATTAGGTTCAGATGGTAAGCCAATGGAAAGTCATTGGTTTGATTTTAATAGATTGCAGATTACTGATAATAATCCAGTAATGTTAAGACCAAATTATGAAAAGACCATGACAGAAAACGGCATGATTAATGCTCAGCATGGTTGTTCAGAAAAACCATTGTCTAGGTTCTAATTTTATGTCTCAGTATGCTGGTTTAAGTTTTTACCAAAAAATTGTTTTAATGAACAAAAAAACAAAAATAATGCTTATGTTGTTATTAGCTATTCCATATTTTATATTTTATCTACTATATTTGTTATTTGATTTTATTTCATTTAGGTTACATAAAATTTTAATATGGTTTAACAATGTTATTCAGAGATAAAAATGCTACAAAGAACAGTTCATTATAAATCATTGGCACCACTATGCTATCCCGTAATAGGGTTGCCAATGTTTGTTTATCCAGTTGACCATACTTCTCCTCTTGTTAGCAATGAGAAAGTTTGTATGACAAGTCCAGTTCTGTCTTTTGATAAAGAAACTGGTGAGTTTCGTACTTTAAATAGTATTTATAAACCTTTAGATGATAGTGCTTTAAAATCTTTTAAAGAAAGCTTAAATTGCTAGTTGACACTTTCTTTTATTTGTGATTACATTATCTGTTATTAAAAACATTAAGTCATTTTCTTTTTAAAAAACAATATATATGTAGATTTATCATGGAACGTATTAATAATTTTGTCGCTAAGCACATGCATATTCATAAAGGTGGAAAACATGGTCCTTCTAAGAAAGCTTTGCGCAGAAAAGAAAAAGTCAACATTCAAAAACAATTGATGTATTAAAATACATCTTCTTATTAAGTTAAAATACTGCATTTAAAATAATTCCATCGTACTGTTGTGAAAACTGTAAATAAAAAAATTATTTTTATCTTTTACTTATTTTAACTTTTTTAATTAAAATCAACGCTCTTATTTTTAATAAATATAATTTGATGGTGCTCGCATATTGGTGAATGCATGCGGCTGTAACCCGCTTCTATTTAGTGTATAGGTTCGAATCCTTTCGCCATCACCATTATATTTTTTAATTCCAAATTATTTAATACACATCTTTTCGAATACTTCTGGTGTATTAATTTGTTGCTTTAAGCAATATGATGAAGTTAGTTCGGTAGTATTGGCAATGCTGGTGAACAAAATGCTTTATCCCCAAAGAGCAATCTGTAAGGAGAAACAAAATGATTAAAACAGCATTAATGTGTCTTTCTATGGCCGTATATCACGAATCTCGTGGTGAGCCAATAAAAGGACAATATGCAGTTGCTGAAGTAGTTCTTAATAGAGCAGACAAACGAAATCTTGATGTCTGTGAAGTTATATATGAAAAAGGACAATTTCAAAATGTTAATAAATGGAAAATGCCAAGTGAATATAATCAAAATTGGCAGATAGCAATGGATGTAGCTTATGATTCTTTATTGAAAAAAACAAACTACACAAATGGTGCTACATTTTTTAAAGTAAAAAAACTTAAAAAACATGGAAAACATATAGTTATTGGAAACCATGCTTTTTATTAATTTATAGTCGGATAGTTAAACAGGTTATAACGTGGTCCTGATAAGACTAAATTTCGTGTTCGATCCACGGTCTGACTACCATATAAAGGATTTATTATGTTATTTTTAGCTTATTCTATTTTGTATATAGTTATAGGCATAGTGTTCTGTGTTTGGTTTGCAGAAGAAATTAAAAAAGATGCAGGATATTGCTGGATTGGTGCTTTTTGGCCAATTGTTTTTATATTCATGGTTATATATTTTATATATTATGTAATTCCTTTAAAAATAAAAGATGCAATTAACAATTATGAAACAGACCGAAAACCAGGACTTTAAAAAATTTATTGTTATAGATAGTGATTTGATTATTGCAAATCCATTTTTAGAGCAAACAAGATACTTTAGTTTTATGCAATTTAAAAAGTATAGTTTTTTACTTGCTAAATTTTATAAAGAACATAAACGTGTTCCAGATTTATTTGAAGTTCAAGACATTTTAAGAATTGCTTCAAATAGAATGGGTTATTTCTAACAAAATAGTAAAAGAATAATATTGTGAATACATATTCTTGTAAGCTTTGTGGAAATAAAACACAAAGCGAATTAAATATTGAAGCTTTGATTCATCATGGTCGCCAAGTTGTTTGTTTTGATAAAAAACAATGTAGCCGTACTTTAAAGAAAGTAAATAAATCCAGCAAAAAATAGGTTAAGATTTATTTAATAGTATCATTTTATTAGGTGTTTAATTTATATTAAAGCTAGTCTGGTCTTTATATAGATACTGTTTATGTTTTTACAAGAACACTACTTGTAAACGGGATAACCTTACATAAGACGAAAAGATGTAAGAGTTCGTGGGAGCTTATAGCCACAGTATAATTCTCTATACTAAACTGGATGACGGATGAGATACAAATTTTTACTCCAGTAGCTCAGATTGGTCAGTAGCGCTCGCCTGTTAAGCGAAGGGTCATAGGTTCGAATCCTGTCTGGAGTGCCATATTTACAAGGTAAATAAAAGGAAATAAAATGCCTACTGGTTATACTGCTAATATAGCAAATGGAAAAATTACAAGTCTTAAAAAGTATATTGAATCTTGCATACCAGCATTTATGATATATTTTAGAGATATGCAAAATATAAACGTCAGAGAACCATTAAAATTTGACTTTTACTGTACTAATGCTTTAGCTGAAGCAGAAAAGAAATATGCTGATTTTATGAATTCTTCAGAAGAGGAAAAAAGCATTCTTTATAAAGAATATATTGATGATCGCTTTGAATATATACATAGGCGAATTGAAGAAAATAAAGAAGTAATTTCGAGATACAAAAATATGCTATCTAAGTTAGCTAATTTTAAATCTCCATCTGAAGCGCATGATAAATTTGTTGAATTTTTAAGTTCTCAGTTGCATCAGTCTATTGAATATGATGATGTTTTTGAAGTGTATGAAGATGAACTAGATATTTGTCATAAGATGTCTTTTGAAAAATATGTCAAAAATAAAGAGCAAGATTTATTAGATGATATTGCTTATTATAAAAAAGAATCTATACGAGAACAAGAATCAGCAAATCAAAATGTTCAATGGCTAAGTAAAATATTAGAAGCAATTGATGCAATTGATGAACCTGAAGAAATCGAAGAAGCCCGTCAATCTAACTTGACAGAAATGGCTAATTAAAAATCATTTAACATTATAGACAGTGAGCAAGTTTGGTAATTGCAGGAGACTGAAAATCTTCAGAAATTGGTTCGATTCCAATACTGTCTACCATTAATTTTGGAATATAAAATGAAACTAGATCAAAATATTAAACCATTTTATCCTTATTATATGACTGGTAACAATGTAGTAATTTCTAGATATTTAGCCAGAAGAGTGGATAAAGCAAATAATCATTATTTGTGTTGTTATGTTTTATTTAGAACTAAAAGCAATCAATTATCAATTGCTACAGCATGGGTTAAATGGATACGTTTTCCAAATGTTTCAAATAAAAACAAAATTAATGTAGATTTTTCTAAATGGTATTTTAATTTTTATTACCCAAATCAAATTTCTCAATATGGTTATTTTAAAACTATAAATAAGCGTGATATCTTGTTTAAGATATCATAAAACAGAGCAGACCTGGCCATGATGATAAGGCTAACCTCACAAGGGAGGTAAAAACATCAAAGGATTTTATATGCATATATTTTTAGACATGGATAATGTCTCTTATGATTTTAACAATGGTGTTAAAAAATTAATTGGAAAATCATATGATGAATTAACAGAAAATGAAAAATTAGATTTTTGGCATTATAGCTTTACTCCAGATTTTTTTGAGAAATTAGATCCAGATCCAGATTTAAACGAATGTATTGATTTATTATATGGAAATTTTTCAAGTGTAAGATTTTTAACTGCTCTACCTTTTCATAGAAAGGATTTAGCACATCAATGTATGCTCTCAAAAATGAATAGAGTTAGAGATACAGTAAGGATTCCAATACCAGTTACGTTTGGCCCATTTGCTATAGATAAGCAAAATCATTGTATTGACAATAACTTTGTTTTGATTGATGATAGTGTAAAAAATTTAAAACAATGGCATGAACGCGGAGGTTCGTCTTTGCATCATCCAGGATTTGGAAATTTATTACAAACAGTGGAAGGTTTTATAAATTATTGTAAAACTTTAAAATTAATTTAATTTGTTGCGGTGTGTCTGAAGTTGGTCATCAGGGAAGGCTCATAACCTTCTGCCCTTGCGCCTCACGGGTTCGAATCCCGTCTCCGCTACCATTTTTAACCTGGAATACTTAAATGCCTAATACTCCTATTGTTTTAAACAATACCAATACTTCTGGTATTACTGCCTACTTGTATACTAAAACAAGCCTTACAATACAATATAGCAATGGAACTATTTATCGTTATGACTTATCAAATGTTTTAACAAAAGATAAGCTTGATCATATGATTAAGCTTGCTAAAAATGGCAAAGGCTTAAATAGCTATCTTAATGCTAATCCTGATATTAAGAAATATGGCTATATTGACGAAACATTAAGTCAAAGATCTTTTACAAAATATGCTAAATAAATGCATATTTTAAAATATAATATGGCTCGTTGTCATTATTATAAAGCCTTTACGTTATATGACATTAAATGCTTATAAACATTTATAATCATTAGTAAAGCACAAATTTTGATAATTGTAGATTGCGTACATATAGTGTTTCATCGTACTGGTTTATATCCTGTAAATAAAAAACACTAAATGTGATTATACTTTTAGTAAACAATTATTGAAGTGGAGTTTGTATTGTCTCTTTAAAACTACAAAAAAGCCTTATTAAATAAAAAGTCTGAAACAGGTGGACTTCGGGTGCCATAGTTTTTTGTATTCTTATAAGATAAGCAATGACTTTGTATAAAGTCATGTCAGGCTATAGTGTAGCGATAACATGCCATCTTTGGGAGCTGGTGTCCGAGGTTTGAATCCTCGTAGTCTGACCATATAAATAAATAAATAAATAAATAACTTTTGGAAAATTAAAAATGAACTAGATTACTTCAAAATTAGTAGTTGTTACTAGACAAGATTTAAATAATGGATATCAAGCTGTACAATCAGGACACGCAATAGCAGAATTTGCTGCATCAAAAAAAGAAATATTTGATAGATGGCATAAAGATTCTCAATATCTTGTTATGATAGCTGCTAGAGATATAGAACATCTTATTCAGCAAATAGAAAAAATTAAAAAATTAGACGTAGAATACGTTGAATTTTATGAGCCAGACATTGGCAATCAATTAACTGCATTTTGTTTTTATGCAGAAACTAGCAAAGCTAAAAAAGTATTATCAAATTTACCTTTAGCTTTAAAATAAATTGTGCGGGCGTAGCTCAAGTGGTCGAAGACACAGGACTGCAAATCCTGAAGGAGTAATCCTCAACGTAGGTTCGAATCCTACCGCCTGTTCCAAAATAGAGAATTTATATGTCTTAGATTTTAAGCATAGATGATGTTGTAAATATAGTTATACACTATAATAAGCAACATAATATTGACCCAACAATACCTCCTTGGGTTGTTAAGGTTAAAGGTGTAACTTATTATGTTAATCATTTTGAAGTTAAACCTAACGTGGGATTTAAAAGTAAAGAAACGCCTGATAATGAACATACAAAAGCTTCTTTAAAATTTAAATCAAAATTAATTATAGGTGCAAACAATGAAGCCTTATTGTTTGTTTAAAATGTCTGAATAGCTTAATTGGCAAAGCTGTCTACTCTAAATAGACATGATGCGGGTTCAAGTCCCGCTTCAGGCACCATTATTATCTTTGGATATGTTATGCAAACAACTTGTTATAAAAAAAACTCTTGGCATTACAGAATTGCTACTTCTGAAAATATGTTAATTCCAAATATTTTCAATCAAACTGAATACTGGAATTATGATAAAGAGCATTACGAAAAAAGAGCACCAGATAATTCTTGCTCTTATTGGAAAGTTGTTTTGTCATATTTAACTATGCAATTATCTTTAATGATTGTAGGTGGATTTTGTATTTCATATGCTGCAATATTTGCTCCGCTTTCTGTTGTTATTGCCTTTATATTTGGAAATGTTGCCTTTTTGAATGAAGGAACTTTAATTATTGGTTTAATTTTTTTAATTTTGTATGGTGCTGCTGGTGTTTGTGCTTTAATTGCAACAGTAAAACATTATAACTTGATTGATAAATCTGTGATTCCAAAACCAATTATGTCTGTTTGTTATAAGGCAAATGATACAATTGTAACAATCGCAAGTGATATTAATGAAATGTATGACTCTTTAAAAGACAAATATTGCAAAAAATTAGAGTTTAAATAACCCTCAATAGGCAGACTGTGAATGCGCTATCCTTACAAGATAGATTAGGAAAGTTAGATTCTTTCATTGAGGACCACTATATTAAGGATATTTATAATGGCATCAGAAATTGATTATGATTTATTTTATGAACAAAGAGGCGACTTAATATCTGTTTCAGAAGATATGGCTGATTTTGGTGATACAGAATCCATTTATGAATATTTTTATCATAATGGTATGGAAAAAATCACTTTTAATAAATCTACTGGACGTAGTTCAGTTTTAGAATATTATTTATATTCATAAGCAAAATTTGTATTCGGATGATGTTTAAAACAATACAAACATATCAACAGTTTATTGAAGATTAGCTATTGGGTAATGTGATAGCCTGATTACAGTTGTTTATGAAAAGGAATTAAAAATGAAAAATCTTGTTATTATTACAGGTGCTGGAATAAGTGCCGAAAGTGGGATTTCAACTTTTAGGGATTCTGATGGATTATGGAATAATTTTAAAATTGATGAAGTTGCAACTTATACTGCTTGGAAAAAAAATCCAAAACTTGTTCAAGACTTTTATAATGAACGTAGAAAAAATGTGATTAGTGCACAGCCAAATAGTGCTCATTATGCAATTACAGAACTTCAAAAATATTTTAATGTTCATGTGATAACGCAAAATGTAGATGATTTACATGAGCGCGCAGGAACTAAAAATGTTTTACATTTGCATGGAAACATCAGATATGCAAAATCTTCAAATCCTGACCTAGCCTGGTATGGTATTTCTCCTTCAATTAAAGAGGAATATTACTGGATAGAAGAAGGAGAAGATTTGGTTTACCCAGATGATAAAGCTCCTGATGGCTATCCACTGAGGCCGCATGTTGTTTGGTTTGGTGAAAGTGTTCCACTTATTTCAGATGCTGAGGATATAGTTTCACAAGCAGATGTTATTATAGTTGTAGGGACTTCTTTGCAAGTGTATCCAGCAGCTTCAATTATTGGAAATGCTTCTAATTTTGTTCCAATATATTATATAGATCCAAATCCTGTAGATGTAGCAATTTGTAATGAAGTAATATTTATTAAAGAAAAGGCTACAGTGGGTTTTCAAAAAATCAAAGAAGAGATAATATCTCTTAGTTAAAGTTATGGGAAAATGCTATTGGTAGCACTTGTCTTGTTTATATTTTCACATTTTTATATGTTGCGTTTATAAGACTTACTTCGAGGTTCGATCCCTTGTTTTCCCGCTAATTTTCAGAGTGTCGTTTAGTGGTTAGGACACGTAAATTTCTTTTTGCGCCTTTATTCTCTTAATTGTTGCGATTGTAAAAAGATACTTCGCTTTGGGTGCGCGTAACGCAGGTTCGAATCCTGCCACTCTGATTATATAAATTTAACATGATGGGGTAGCTCAGTTGGTAGAGCAAGAGACACAGAAAAACTATTGTTTGACTTATTTCTCTTATTTAAGATGCGAAAAATAATAGCTACTTCGATAAGAAACCTCTATGTCGCAAGTTCGATTCTTGCCCCTGTCACCATGCTTGACTTTTATCCAGCTATATGTACACTATTTATTGTTACATTACACAATGTTAATAATATTTATATGGAATTGTTTATGAAAAATGCATTAGGCAATTTAGTTGGAATACCTCCTAGAAATAGAAAAATAAACTTAGATTCAAAATATGTTGATTGTTATTACAAAAACAATCCTTATTTAACTACATTTTGGAATTGTTTATCTCTTTTATTTCCACAAGGAGAAAAATTTTTTGTTGACTCTGTAAAAAATTACAGAGATAAAATAACAAATGATAAATTACTTGCAGAAATATCTGGCTTTATAGGCCAAGAATCTTTTCACTCAAGAGAACATTTATCATTAAATGATTTAATTCAGAACTCTGGAATAAATGTAGATATTTTTGATGCCGATTTAAAATTTATTTTAGATATTGCTAGAAAGCTTCCACCTAGTTGGCAATTAGCTGCTACTTGTGCTTTAGAACATTATACTGGAATAATGGGACATCAATTGCTTGAAGACTCTAAACATAATTCAAATATTTTATATGAGTATCATAATTTATGGATTTGGCATGCTATAGAAGAATGTGAGCATAAAGCTGTTTCCTATGATGTTTATAAACAGGTATCTAATTCATATTTGCTTAGAGTGATAATAATGCTTGCTGCAAGTGTAGTGTTTTTTGCAGTGGTTGCAAATTTCTATTTAAGAATGCTATGGCAAAAAAAATTAACCAACCCTATTATGATTTTAGATGCTGTAATTTATTTATCTAATTTATTTAAAGATTTAATACCTAATTATTTAGAGTATTTTAAACCAAATTTCCATCCTTCTTTTGAAGACTCTTCTGTGTTAATAGCACAGTGGTCTTACAAATTAGGTTTTTATACACCACATTAGTATATCGGTTAGTACGCTGGCCTGTCACGCCAGAAGGACGAGTTCGATTCTCGTATGTGGTGCCATAGGGCTTATAGTTTAACGGTAGAACAAAGCTCTCCAAATGCTTAAGTTGCAGTTCAATTCTGTGTGGGCCCGCCATTTTATGGTATTCAAAAATGAAACAATTAGACTTATTTACAAAAAAGCCATCATTAGAAGTTGGTAAAGCTTATAGAGTTCGTTATGGATTTAATTTGCAACATTCTAAAGATTTTTATGTAGCAAACATCAAATATCATGGAGACCCCTGGGAAAGATGGACTCCAATATCTTATTTTATTATAACTGAAAATGACATTGCTAGTATGGAAAGCTCATGTCATGATTGCGGCGGATATATTTGGCAAACAGGTTCTAATGGTAAAGTAGAATTTTTATATAGATGCACAAATAATATTTATACTGAATTAGTAGGTGATGAATTAATTTCTTTTATATCAAAATTAAGAGATAAAAACATCAGGGCTAAATTTGATTTGCCACCATAAACTAGAGAGTAAATCAACTAGGTGTTGAGATTGCCTGCTAAGCAATTCGTGTTTATTTTTAAGCATCTGGATCGAGACCAGTGCTCTCTGCCAATTAGAGATTATAGAGATTATTATGCATATTGATAATGTTAAACGGGCTAATGAAATAGTTCAAAAAATTAATTATCTTCGTCATGTAATATTATACATTGAAGATACAAGAGATTGTTTAATACATATTAAAGCTGAAGATTTGCATGCATATGGCAGTGTTCCAAAACTTCATGGATTTACTTCTAGTATTGTATTAAATGAAGATTTAAAAAAAGCTTATCTTAGTTATTTTAATAGTGAACTTATTACTCTTACTGCAGAACTTACTGCATTAGGTGTAACTCTTTAGTGCTTTTATAAAAATTTAGAATGTAAGCTTTGAAATTAATAATGGGGTTGTGATGAAATGGTTATCATAGAGGACTTTTAATCCTTCTTTCCAGGTTCAAGTCCTGGTAACCCCACCAATTTGAGCATTTTTAAATGCTTTGTCGCTCCTTGTGAGTTTATTTTATAAGATTGAAAATATGACCGATTTATCAAAATATTATAGTATTAAAGACACTAATGGTGTCAAAACTGTTTCTTTACCAAACAATAATTTTAAAAAAGCAATAGCTGTTGGCATTTCTAGATTTGTAAAACAAATTGCTCCTTTTATTCATGAAGATAATGCTTCGCCTGAACAAATTGCTTATTGCACCAATTGCTCATTAGATGCTAATGACTTATCACAGTCTTTTTTAAATTATCTTTATTATGAATATATTCCAAAAAAATATAATTTTAATAGTGTTTTAAATGTCATTAATGGCAAAGATGAATCAGTTTTTGTTTTTAGAAATTTAGGTTTAAAATATTATCCTAATAAGCCTTTGATGGAACAATATGAAGAAAAAATTGACGAAATTTCTGAAAAAATAATTAATGACGATGATGACGATTCTGATCCAGAAGACAATTTAGAAGTTAAAAAATTACGTCAAAAAATTGCTATTTTAGAAGCTGAAAATAATGAGTATGATTTTGCTTATAGATCTTTAATTGCTGAATTATTGAATTTAAGAAAAGAATACTTAAGTAATTTATTTACTGATTTTGAAATAGATAATCCAATTAGTTTTGGTGAATTAGAATTTTTATTTCAAAATTTTAATTATGATTATTTTATTTCAGTTGATGGTACAAATTTTGTACAAAGTAGAATTACAAGTTGTAATTATAGAACCTCAATGTTTGGTGCATTTTTTGAATACAATTATCAAGTTATACATTGGGATGGCAAAAAATTAAGAAGTCTATACATGAATGATAGACTCCCAGCATACGCAGGTAAGCAACAACTTTCTAAATTTGGATTAGTGTTTTTTAGTGATAAAATTAAAAATGCAATTCTTTCAAATGCAGAAAAGTATATTGCATTTAATTCTAAACCTACATATGCATATCACAATGGCAATATATCTGTAAGAAGTGGGTGGTTTTCTACATCATATCAGGCTACTGGAAGATGTATGGTTGATGTTTTAGGTTTAGGTCAACTTAATCCTAATTTTAGTGATTATGTTCCATCAACTGCAGATCCTGAATATGATGATGGTAGTAACAATGTCACAGAAGATGGATTTGATTTATCGACTATTGATGAAAATCGCAAACTCAAATTATTACCATATGTTTATATATTTTCGTTTGTTTGCAAAAAATGGGCAAGAACTTCAATTGCTAATATTTCTGAAATTTCTTTTAGGGATGATGCTTTTGAAAAGCTTATTATTGATGAAGATGTTAAAGATTTAATGTTTTCACTAGTTGACATTCCGAAAGAATTTGCAGTTGGCAAAGATATTATTGACAGCAAAGGTGGTGGCTCAATTTTCTTGTTGGCTGGTCCACCAGGAGTAGGTAAAACTCTAAGTGCAGAAACAATGGCCGAAACACTACATCGTCCTTTGTATATGGTTGGGGTTGGTGAGCTTGGTACAGAAGTCACAGAACTTGAGGAAAACTTAACAAAAGTTTTACAAACAGCTTCTGCATGGAATGCAATTTTACTACTTGACGAATGTGATATCTTTATGGAAAAACGCAAAGATATGGATATTCATAGAAATGCTATGGTTGGTGTATTTTTAAGATTACTTGAATATTATCCAGGTATTTTATTTTTAACCACTAACAGAGCTGCTAATATTGATGAAGCTTTTTATTCGCGTATTAGTTTTGCTGTTAAATATAAAGATTTAGATTCTCAAAAAAGAGCTTCTATCTGGGCCAATATTCTTGGTTTATACAAAATTAATCTTTCAGAAGAGTCAATACTTACTTTGTCTCAAAAAGAGATTAATGGACGGCAAATTAAAAATGCTGTTAAGCTTGTAAATAATTATTGCACATACAAAAAAACAATTCCTACAGTACAAGATTTCTTATCTGTTATTGAAAGAATGTCTTCTTTTTATGAGTAATTAGTTTTTAGGGTGCGCAATTTGCGTTAAATGCGTTATAATATATAAATAACCACACCCTACCTGTGGTGGCAGTATCATAATGTTAATGATCTTCCCTGTGAAGGAAGAATATATCGGCTCATTCCCGATCTGCCACACCACCAAATTTTGGATTTAATAATGCTTTATTATGAATCTCATATTACTATTGAACCAGTATTTGATGACAAATTAGAACTTGCTTCTAATATTGCAATTAAATATAAGTTTAAAGTAGCTTCTCTTCTTATGCAAAAAAGAAAAAAAGATTCTCCAGAAAGATCAAAAAATGATACTTTTATGACCAGTCATGATTCATCTTATGAGGCCATAAAAGATAGAATGACATACTTAATTGTTGAATTGCAAGCCAATGGCTTTGTTGTTTGGCGATACAAAATAGAAGATGTTAAGTTGGACAGTCGAATTGATGATTCGCTTAACTTATTAAATAATAACTAATCGGGGCTTGGGACTGCAGTGTAGTGGTCGCCGCACTTGCAATGCGGAAAACAGATGGGATAGTTCCCCATAAGCTCCACCAAATTTTAAGAGACATACATATATGGCAAATGATGCTAGCGTAAAAAAAACATTAACAACAGTAGACCGTTCCACTAAAGCTTTAGCTGCAAGTGCTCAAGCAATTACCAAAGCAGCAGCAGAACTTCAAGATGTTGTTGCAACTGCAAGTGCCTTAGCTCAAGATATTGAGTTTAAGCAAAGTGAATTAAGTGGCCTTGAGAGCACTTATGCTACAAAAGAACGTGAACTTGTTGCAGAGTTAAGTTTAAAAGTTAAAGAAAATTCTGAAAATGTTTTGAATGCTTTATTAAAAGAACGTAAACTTGTTGGTGTTGGTATTGATGCAATTCCAGCTCTTGAAAAGCAAATTCAAGTTTTAACAAATGAAACTGCTAATGCAGTAGATGCAGCTGTTAAAGCTGAAACTGCTAAATTGACAGCTATTAATGTTGCTCAATTAGCTGCAAAAGAATCTGCTCACCAAGTTGAAATTGCTACATTAAAAGCAAACAATTCTTCATTAACTGAACGCATTGGATTTTTAACTGCACAGATCACTCAATTGCAAAATGAAATTCAACAAGAACGTAATGCTCGTATTCAAATTGCACAAGCTGATGCTGCAAAGCAAGGTGTTGTAGTTAACACAGGCAAATAATATGGCTTATGTTGACGTGCAAGACAGAGAAAAGCTCACCAAAGAAGAAAAAGCTATAATTCATTCTAATAATTATGATGATAATAATCCTCGCTTGGCTGATATGACACGCGAACAAAGGATTAAGGCTGCTTCTTTTTTTGGACCAAATTGGGCTTCTGTAGTGTGTGGTTTAGGCGATCAATAAGGTCGCCAATTTATTTCTTATTAATTGCGACTAAAACAATTTCATCGTTCCGCCAAACCTGGAATATAGTTTAAGCTGGTAAAACGTTAGCCGTGAAAAGCTAAAGATGTCTGTTCGAATCGGACTTATTGTGTTGTTTTAACCAATTTACTTTAATGAGAATGTTATTATGGCAAAATTATCAGACTATAAAAGAAATTTTATTGTGCTTGTTATAGCTAGTCTTTTAAATTTTAGTTTTGCAATGGAAAAACTTTTTATAATTAATGGTTTTCCACTTTCTGATTCTGTTTGGTTTTTTGTTTATTTTATGTTTTCTTTTGTTCTTGCAATTATTGCTTTTTATGATTATTATCATGATATTAAAGAAGATAAAATAACAACTCCAAATATTATCTAAATGCCCTTATAATCCAATCTGGTAGAGATAATGAACTTAAAATTCATAAAGTGCCAGTTCAAATCTGGCTAAGGGTACCATGCTCCTATAGTGTAACAGGTTAACACGTCACACTTTCAATGTGAAGACTATCGTTTCGATCCCGTTTAGGAGTACCAATTTAATATATCAAATTTGTTGTGCAGTAGCCTAGTGGTTGAGGCAACGGTCTTTGACACCGTTTACAGTGGTTCAATTCCACTCTGCACTGCCATTTATGTGCCCTCGTGATGGAAGTAGGTAGACATGTGAGTCTTAGAAGCTTATGCCTTAGCGCGTGCTGGTTCGAGGCCAGTCGAGGGTACCAAATTAAAGTTAAGTGACCCGCCACTTTAAGTGTGGATCAAAAACAGGTAAATCCTAAATTATTTGCGACGCTGTAAAGGTATCGTAAGCGCGGTGTAAACGCGTCAAACTTAGGGGCTGCTTAACTGCAGGTAAGACAAGCAAAGGGCTTGTACCCTTGCTATTGTGTTTCATGAGCGCTTAGCAAGGTTCTGCTTCCGTTTTATATATTTGACTAATAAGGTTGTTGTAATGTTTGTTTTATCATCTACCCATGAAACTGTTCTTGAAAAGTTAAAAATTGCACTTTCAGAAATAGAAAATCTTCAAAATAAAATTAAAGAAATTAAAAATGAAGCTTATCAAAATGAAATAGAAAATAATGTTGTTTCTGTAGATTTTGAAGCAATGAAAGCTTTTTCAATTGAAAGATTACCATCTGACAAAAGCACTGTTATTGGATATTTAAATTCTGAAAATAAAGTGTGTGAATGGAAATTGTTTATTAATATTCAGTCGCATGAATACCTTGTTTCTCAATTTAATTTATGGGCAAAAAATAATAATAAAAATGGTGTAGTATGCAGTGCTCCTACTCTTCTTCAGAAATAATTGTTTTAAAAAAATATTCAGATTTATTTCCAGATGACAATATTGAAGCTAAAAAAATATTAAGACAGCTTCAAAAGAAATGGCATCCAGATAAAAATTCAGATCCTTTATCAAAGGATGTATTTGTTCATATAATGAAACTTTATGAATTAGGTCCATCTAATATAGTGTACATTAGGCCTGAATACACCAAAACTGATAATACTGAATGTACATTTAAAGCTGTTGTTTCTTATCCTTTGTCTTTTGGCACTATATACTATAGTGATAAAAATGCAGTTATGATTGAGTTTAATGATGATTCAGTTTTTTTAATTGATCATTTCAAATCAAATATTTCTAAACTTTCTAAATCAATACCTAAAAATAAGTCAACAAAATATAGTTGGATTATTCCAGAAATTTATCCAATTAAAGATGCAAATAAACTTATTATTAAAATGCCTGATTCATTTTTTGTTCCTTTAATTTTTGTTGAAAAATATATTAACACTCATTTTGATTATAGATTAGCTTTTTGGATTATCAGTAGAGCTTTTGACAATTATATGATTTTTGATTCTTTTGCAAATCTTAAACCAAATGGATGCTTAATCCCTTTGTGTTTTATTGATATGAAAGGTCATAGAATGATTGACTTATCTGCGTTTTTATTTGCTGCTGAAGATAAATTACATGCTTTAGATCCAAGTCAAATTGATTTTTATGACTTAAATGCAATTAAAAATAAAAAACCAAGTAACATATCTAATTTAAGACTTATTAAATCTTTTGGACTTAAGCTATTAGGTGATAATACTGGTACTGGTGCTATGTTTAAAAATGACAAAGCTCCCGCCTCTATGATTAATTTCTTATCTTCCTCATTTGAATCACAAGTGTTTGATGCTTATAAAAAATGGCAACAAGAAATTGTCAAATCTTCTTTTGGTAAAACTTCATTTTATAATTTAGTTTTATCTTTTTCTCAACTTTTTGAATATTATAACGGAACATAAATATGGGATACTCTAGTTTTTCTTATGATGATTGGAATACACATACCACTACTACTGCTGCAAAGCCAGCTTCAGCTATTTTTACTAAGACCAGTTTAGATGACTCTATTAATCCTGCTAATTTAGTCGATAAGCCACGTGAAGCGCGCGATTCTGCTGCTAATCCAAATTCTACTCCTATTATTATTGGTTTAGATTTTACAGGCTCTATGGGCCAAATACCTGCTTACATGATCAAACAAGGTCTTGGTGATTTATTTGAGCAAATATATGATCGCAAACCAGTTCCAGATCCACAGGTTTTATTTTGTGGTATTGGTGATGTTGATTATGACAGAGCTCCATTTCAGGTTGGCCAATTTGAATCTGGCTGTACAGAACTTGTAAATGGTCTTGCTACATTCTGGTTAGGTGGATGTGGTGGCGGTGGAAATCAAGTGGAAAGTTACAACATCCCATATTATTTTGCCGCAAATCACACTGTTTGTGACAATTATATTAAGCGTAAGCGTAAAGGTTATATTTTTACTATTGGCGATGAAGATCCTCCAGAGTATTTAACTCCAGAGCAAGTTAAGTCAGTTTTTGGATATACTCCAGAAAGTAAAATGAAGTTTTCTGATATTATTGCTCAAGTTAAGCATACTTATGTTCCTTATCATATTATTGTTGAAGAAGGATCTCATGTTAGACATTACGGTATTAATAATGTTGTTGCAAAATGGTCAGAAGTATTGGGACAAAACGTAATTGTTTTGAGTGATCATAAAAAGTTATCTGAAGTTATTGTTTCTATTCTTCAAGTAGAGAATGGCGTTGCAGCAGCTGATGTTGTCAAAACATGGTCTGGTGATACACAATTGGTTGTATCTAAGGCTGTTAATGGAATGGTTGTAGCAAATAATCCAGGTAAATTGTATAAATTTTAAGGTTGATTAAAAATGGCTAATGTGTCAGTTATTGGTTCGCAATATGGTGATGAAGGCAAAGGGAGAACAGTTGATTTTGTTTGTTCAAATCTTCCACGCAAGACGTTAGTTATTAGATATAATGGTGGAGCGCAAGCTGGACATACTGTTGAGTTGAATGGTAAGCGCCACATCTTCAATCAATTTGGATCAGGTACACTAAGAGGCTGTAGCACTTATTTTGCAGAAGAGTGTTTATTTGATCCAGTTTCTTTTTTATCTGAAAAGAAGTTTATAAATTCTAAGTTTGGTATTAATACTAATTTTTATGTTAATAATAAATGTAGAATAGTTACCCCGTATGATATTGTAGCTAATAGGATTAAGGCTACTTCAAGCAATCAAGGCACTTGTGGTATGGGTATCAATGAAACAATTAGAAGAAATGAGAGATTTGATCTTTCTACGTCTTTAATATTAAATGACTTTTTGTCTAACAATAGATCAAGAGTTATAGATATTATTAATAATATTTATTTAGATTTTAATATTCGTTTTGGAGCTACTGATGTTAAAACTTTAGACTCAGATACTGCTTCCTTGTTCCATGCTTTGATTTCTTCTGATTCAGTTATCAAACTTTCTTATTTAATTTGGGACATGATTAATAAGAAAATGTTTATACCTTCTTATGGATTGCCTGCTGGTTACAATAACCATGTTTTTGAAGGTGCTCAAGGCTTGATGCTTGATGAGTATTTTGGTAACTATCCATATGTAACGCCGAGCAGAACTGGTTCAATTAATATCACTAAGATATGTCGAGCTGAAAATCTTCATCTTGATACTTCTTATTATGTAGCTAGACCTTATATTTCTAGACACGGAATAGACAAGTTTTTTAACCCATTGGATATTAGTCAATATTTTAATATTGTAGATAATACAAACATTTATAATGATTGGCAGAAAGCTACAAGTTATAGTTTTTTTAATTTTGACCATTGGTCAGAAGTAATTAATTTAGATAAACAATATAATTGTGCAGATAAATTATCTGTCTCTTTAACTTGTATTGATCAAATAAGAAGTATTGACACAATACCTATTTATGATAATATTAATTCATCATTTGATAATTGTGTTTTGGAATTAATTAATATTTCAGATTTTAAATCATTTTTAAGATTTCTTATTAATCCGCATGGTAAAGATACTAATCTTTATTTTTCTTCTCCTTTTAATAATTAAATGCGTATATAGTGTAATTGGCAACACGAGGTCCTTCCAAGTCTTTATTCTCGGTTCGAGTCCGAGTATCCGCACCAAATTATAATTTATGCTGAGTTGGCCGAGTGGTTGAAGGCAGCAGTTTTGTAATCTGCCAACGAAAGTTCGTCGCAAGTTCGAATCTTGTGCTCAGCACCAATTCGGAGGATGCTGGGGTAGGCTCCCCACACGGTCTTGAAAACCGTAGTAACGTTAAGAGCGTTAATAGTTCGATGCTATCATCCTCCTCCATATTACAATAAAAATAAAATTAGTTTTTAGCGCCTTAATTGGCGCTTTTTATTTATGTCAAATATTGATTTACAAGATATGTCCTATCCAGATGGTTTATCTTCTGCAATGCGACTTTTATCACAAAATGTAAAGACTTTAAAAACTTTTGTTGAAACTACTTCAAATAGGTATTCTTATAATGTAAGCCTTTGGCCAAAAGAAGACTTGTCTCATTTAAGGAATTTATTTTTTATTACAAAAGGAATATTATTTACTTTAATATCATTTAAAGAGGTAAGAAGCATAATGCATGAAATAGAAAATTCTTTGGATACTTTATATGACAACATAGGCGAATATTGGTAATTATGTCTTTATATAAATTTACACTTGATCAAGATTATATTTTTGATCTTTCTCCTTTTACTTTAATTTCTCATAATATACAAAAACCTTGGATGAGAATTGAAGGTACAAAACTTATTATTCCTGCTGGTTATAGTTGGGATGGTTGTTCGCCAAAATTTAAAATTGGCAATAAAAT